>Ga0190275_10001731_pt1 | contig 16088 bp, 16 predicted proteins | sample Popmic550T_FD_133745 | JGI IMG/M metagenome (GOLD analysis project Ga0190275, IMG submission 133745) | Populus adjacent soil microbial communities from riparian zone of Yellowstone River, Montana, USA - 550 T | ecosystem: Environmental > Terrestrial > Soil > Riparian zone > Trees stand | place...
GAACGCAGATGCCATCGTGGATGTTCCCGGCGTCGGCCGGCTGCCTGGGTCCACGGTCTATGCGTTAGGCGCGGGTACCGGGTCGTTTGCCCCCCAGCAACTGATCCCAGGCCCTCGAACGGTTGGCATCACAGATTTCGACGGCAATACCGCAGCCGATGGACTCTATATCCTCGTCACGTCAGTTCCTGTCGGGGCATCAGCTTTCTTTGATTTGACCTCGTCTAATATCGCGCAGCTTGCCGTCTACCCAAATCAAGGCATCCTCACCGGAGACGTCAACGGCGACGGGCTCGATGACGTGATCACAAATCGATCTGTACAAGGGACCACGAAATGGGATATTGTCACCCAGCTCAGCGACGGCGCGCGCTCCTTCCTTCCGCCGATCTCCGCCACAGTCGCGCAACCTATGAGGGCTGTCCAACTGGTCGATTGGAATGGCGATTCGAAGCTCGATCTCATCGTGGCGGAAACGCTCAATTCGTCCACAGTAGCGGTATCGTATCTACCTGGAGTGGGAACCGGTGTGTTCGCAGTGGGACTTCCCATCGGCACGTTCCCCGCCACCAGCGACCCGATCGTCTCTGAAGTCACCGGCGACGCTTATCCTGACCTCATATTCTATGGTGCGGAGACAAAAGTCTTTCCGGGATCGCCGCATACCACTGCGCCAGTCGGATTTACAGCTCCTGTGTCGATAACGCCTGATGCAGGCGAGGGCAATGCGAAAAGTTTCGTCGTGAAGTATTCCACCAGTGTTGTCAATGGCGCCTCTTCACCGGTCATTTCCCTCGCCTATGTCCTCTTCAACGCGATCATGTCTGGCAGCGAAGGTTGTTTAGTGGAGATCTCGATACCAACAAGGACATTTCGACTTTGGTCCGATGCATCGCAGAGTTGGTTAGGACCGATTGCGCCTGGGGCGCCGGCCGCACTCACCAATAGTCGTTGTACGCTGACGGGCTCGGGTTCACAGGTCCCCCAGCCTGTGATCAAGGGAACCGTAGCCGAGCTCGACGCTGTGTTGAATCTCAGCTTCTCATCGGCCTTTGCAGGAACCAAGAATGCATACGGACTCAGCATTGGCTCAGACGGAGTCAACAGCGGCTGGAAGCAGTTGGGCGTATGGACCATTCCGATGGTCGGCCCCGGCAACCCCACTATCACTCCCGGAGGAACACCCTCAGTAGTGTCGCTGACGCCAGCTTTAGGGGCCGCCTCAACAGGCGTCTTCACTGCCCAGTTTTCCCATACGGCCGGAGTAGGTGGACACTATCTCGGATACATGCTGTTTCTGCCGACACCCAACGTCGTCAACTTTGTCGCTACAGGCAGTTGCCTGGTGGAATACAACCGCATCAGCGGCGGAATGCGATTGATCGATGATGCCGGAACCGGCTGGCTTGGCGGCACTTCCGGCTTGACCATCGGCGTGCCGGGGAATTCGCTGTCGAATTCATTTTGCACAGTGGATATCGCGAACGCCACCGCCGTGCTTTCCGCCACGAGCATGACTGTCACTGTCCCGATTACGTTCTCGACAGGCCTAGGCCAACGCCTCGCGACATTCGTGCAAGAACTGGACGTCAGCGGAACCTGGACCGGCATGACGCAGTTCGGCAATTGGACGAACATTGGCGGCGGTCCTCCGGCCCCGGGACCCTCCATTACCACTTTTAACGCCGTCCAGACCGGCGCAACGCAGGTCATAACTATTGCCGCGAACAGTGGCGGAACGATCGCGCCCTCGCACATTCATCTCCGCATCGGAACCAGCATCGTTGGAGCGCCGGTATGCCATGTGGTCTTCGCTACACAGAGTGGCGCAGTCGCCTTGATCAATGATGCGGAAAATGCTCTGGTTACCGGTGGCTTCGTGACCATCGGCGCGAATCAATTGCTAGCCAATGCGCGGTGCTCATTTCAAGCCGCGCAGGTCACTCGGACCGTAATCGGAGGACAAGCGACGGTCTCCGTGCCCTTGTCATTCACAAACTTCTCCGGCCCTCGAAACGCTTACGTGAACGTCTTCGACAATCAAGGCCGGCTAACACACTGGCAAAATTCCGGGACTCTGACCCTTCCATAGCCTAATCGAGGGGTACTATACAGTACTCCTCTATACCCCGGTACATAGGTTCTGGACCTTGTCGGAAGGGTGACGCCATGTTACAAACGCTTATCGATGCCTGAGTCCGCTCCTTTACGCGAAGACCGAATCCGCTCATTAGCTGTTCGCTTCAAAAATAATTTGCTAACCACCGACGACCTCGCTCGGGAACTCACCATGCTCACTCGAAGTGAGCGATCCGCGCTGGTCGAGTTCCTGGCCGCGCTGGATAAAGGGCCGATAAAATTCAAGTGGTCTTACTTCGACCACCGCAACTAAGCGCCGCCCTTACTGCAAAACTTCGCGTAGCGCTATTTGCGTAACACTATTCGACCCGCCACTAAAAGGAGCGGTTGGTTGTACGTTAATTCTCGCAACTTACTATTAGATCTCGCGCAAAGCTTGCATAGGCGCAATGTTCGACGCTCTCCGTGCGGGCAGCCAAGCCGCCATCCACGCCGTGAACGTCAGTAGCACGACGGCGCCAGCCAATGGAATCGGCGCACTTGCCTTGACACCATAGAGCAGGCCTTCGATCAGCCTTGCGCACGCTGCGGCGCCGCACAACCCAATCACGATACCGGCGACGGTCCATCCCGCCGCCTGGCGCAGCACCATCGAGCGGATGTCGCCCGCAGTCGCGCCCAGCGCCATCCGCACACCGATTTCACCCGTCCGCTGCACCGTCAGCAGAGCCATCACACCGTATAATCCGATCCCCGCCAGCAGCACCCCAGCCGCCGCAAATCCGCCAAGCAGCATAGATTGAAAGCGTGGGCGCGTACGCATGTGTCCCACGCGGTCCACAAGTGTCTCGAGCTCGACCGTTAATCGCGGATCGAGCTCACGAAACGCCTCGCGTACGAAAGGCATCACGCGGTTATCGGCTTGAAGGAGTACGTATTGCCGCGCAGATTCGCGGTTGCTGAGAATGTAGATTTCTGGGTTGGAAGTCGCCGCCAATCCGCTGTTGCGCACGTCGGCAACGATGCCGGTCACTTCGAGCGTTGCCTCTCCCGAAAGCACGATACGACGTCCCAACGCGCTCTCGCCGGGAAACAGCAACGCAGCCATCCCTTCGCTCAGGACGATCGCCTGCTTCTCACCTTCAACGAATACGCGCCCTCGCCGTATCGGTATGCGGAGCATACGGAAGTACGACGGTGACACCGTGCGCACCGTCACAACTCCTCCCGTCGGTCTGCTCTCATCAGGCGACCGGTCTTCGACATGAATGCTCGAGAAGCTCCTGCCCTGTGCACGGCCTTCGGGCGGTAGCGAGTCCGCGATTCCGATTGCCTCCACACCCGGTACCCCCGCCAGGCGTTCTGACAAAGATTTCCAGAATTGCGCGCGCTGCGAAGGCTGCGGATATCGTGCCGCGGGCAACTGCGCATATGCAGAAAATAAGAACGAAGTTTCCATCCCCAGGGGCACGTTCGCCATGTTGCGCACGCTCTGCATCAATAATGTTGCGCCGCACAACAGGATCAGCGACAGCCCTATCTGCGATACAACCAGCGCCGGCCGCAACCAGTCGCGCCGCCGACCTGCGACTCGGCCGCCCGTCAATGTTTCGGGGGCTGGACTCCGCAGCGCCGGAGCAAGCCCGAATAGCATCGACGCCGTGATCGTCGCGAGCAAGGAGAATCCTGCGATCCGCCAGTCAAGCGTCGCTTCTTCCAATCGTGCAATCCCCGCCGGCGCGAGTGCTCGGAACACATGCAGCAACACCGCCGCAATCAGCAATCCGATCAAACCGCCAAGAACGCCCAGCAACAAGCTTTCTGTTAACGTCTGCCGCGCCAGCCGAGCCTTGCCCGCGCCGATTGCCGCCCGCAACGCAAGTTCCCGCCTTCGCGCGGCGGTTCGCGCCAGCAGCAGGTTCGCTACATTAGCTACTGCGATCAACAGCACCAGCGACACTGCGCCCAGCAACAACAGGGCGGCTCGTCCGCTGTCCCTTACTTGCCGGTCGCGCAAAGGATTGACGACAAACCGCACTTCTTTCCGAAATCCGCGCGGAATAGATTTCAAAGCTTCTTGAAAGAACGGCTCCATCCGCGTTCGCGCTTCGAGGGGAGTGACTCCAGGCCGCAGCCGGGCGAATGCCGTCAACAGCATCGATGGCGCCGAGGCCGGTTTGTTCTCCTCGAACTGCAGGACCTGAAGCACGTCGACTCGAGACAACGATGGCGTCTCAAAATATTCCGGGAGAACGCCTATAATCGTCGTCCTGTTCCCGTCGATGTCCAGAGTCTTCCCCGAAATTTCGCTGCCGCCAAAACGCTCCCTCCAAAGTGTCCCGGAGATCAGTGCCACCTTAGGCGCCCCCACCCGAGCGTCGTCTTCGCTGAAATCCCGCCCCACCCGCGGCCGGTATCCAAACACGGAAAGATAGTTCACGCCCGCGCCCATACACCGCAGCCGCACCGGATTCAACTCTGACAAGCTGCAGTCGTTCGGTCCCGCCGTCACGGTCATCGCGGCGAACGGTGTCGGCTGCTTTCGCCACGCCATATAGTTCTGATCGAGGATGAACTCGCTTGCGCCTCCAATCGGCGCAGTCATCCCAAACCACACCAACTCACGCTCGTTCGCATACGGTAGCGGCCGAAAAAGAATGCGGTCGACAAAACTGAAGACCGCCGTCGAGGCGCCGATGCCTACCGCCAGAGCCGCCACAGCCGCCACCGTAAAACCTGGTGAATGCGCGAACCCGCGCATCGCGTAACGTAGATCTTGGCCCATTTGATCCAGCCAAACGGGAACGTTAACCGATCTCACTTCTTCGCTGATCAGCGTGCGATTTCCGAAAGCACGCTCCGCCGCCCTCCGCGCCTCAGCCGGATCCATGCCCGCGCGCTCGTTCAACTCGGCTCGCATCGCAATGTGCGACTCCATCTCCTCGCGCCAGCTCATACAAACCTCAGAAGCCGCGCCATACCCCGAGCCACTGTCGCCCACTCCTGCTCGACCTTTGCCAGGCGCTTCCGACCAGCCGGTGTCAATCGATACAATCGCGCGCGCCTGCCCGCGGCCGTCGTCGTCCACTCCGCTGCCAGCGTCCCGTCTTTCTCCAGCCGGTGCAGGGCCGGATACAGCGATCCTTCTTCAACTCCCAGCAGCCCACCGGACGCCTCCTCACATGCAAGGCTATGCCGAACCCATGATTCGGCCCGGAGTCCAGGGACTTGAGAATTAGAAGCTCGAGTGGCGCCATATATAGAAATCTACCCTAGATCACTAGGGACCGGTTGTCAATACTCCCTGAACAGTCGAGTGGGGTCGTGGGGAACGGGAGTAGAAACTATCCCTCGCACACGCTGATGGCGGCTTTGATTCACGCCCGGTTGGCTGCGAACAGAATGCCTCGTTCTGTTTAGCGCTTCCCGATACGTCTACTCTTACGAGATCCTGTGATTGGTCCCTAAACAGGGGCGAAGCTCCGATCTTTGTCAAGCGGAGCCGCCCGGTTGAGAGAGCGCAGCGCGGGATAAAATGCGTGTTCTACCCGACGATCTCTAGCGGCCTGATCTTTTGCGCCTTGGCAAGATTACAGCGAGAAGGCCAGTAACAAAGAGTGCAAACGAAGCTGGTTCGGGAACTGGATTAGAGGCGACTGTAGATATTGCGCCAACGGCATCTATGTCCGCTCCGACTGTAACTCCGTTCTGGTCGCCCTCGTTCGTGTCATCAATGAGTCGTACGTACGAGAACATACTGCCGAGGCCAAAGCCGAACGCATCTATGTCCACTCCAGCGGTGCTGCCAAATACTTTACCGACAGGGTTCCATATCAAGCCATCAGTACTGATCTCTACAAACGTGTCCTCTACATCCCCCCCAATCTCAAATACCCACAGATCGAGTCCGTTGTCGCCACTACCGGTGAGTTGGTTGTCGACAAACCGGAGAATGATGCTGCCACCATCGCCGAGAGTCACATACTGGCAATCGCTCTGAGTCGGGCAGCTACTCGCTCCCGCGAAATCAGGAAGTCCGATTGCGTTGAAGGAACCTCGGTATGGAGTTGTAGGATTTGAGCCGACGAAGCCGGGTGAGTATGAAACCACCTCATCAGCAAACGAGATTGCTCCTTGCGGAAAGTCAACACCACCAATGACAGCGGCATTTAATCGAAAGACAAAACACACAAACAGGATCACGAAGAAAACAGATCTCATTTTCAAAACATCACTCCTTTGATCGCGTAGCTTACCACATTCGAATTGACCGCCAAGGTACAGCCTTCGACGTTTCGAGAAAAACACCGCTTAGGATCTAGGAGGAACCCACCAGATCCGCCGCGCCAGTTGCTCCAGAACCACCCCCAAACAGGAAGTGACCACATCCAAGGCTTCTTCGCGTTCCCAATCCCGTTCAAGCTCCTGTTCCCCGACGACTCGGAATAATGCGCCTTCAGCGGAGATAAGACGCCGGCACGAGTTCTAGATAGGAATGATCTGAGCCGTCGGATCCAGACGCCGCAGGTCATTCGGATCGCTCGTGACTATGGGGTCTCGTCGCTCTCTGGCAAGGATCACCACTGACGCGTCGATGATGTCCGACGACGTGGCCGCGCCGCAGAGTTCGCCGCAGGAACGGGCAAGCTGCTCATCAAGAGGGATAGTCTCCACCTCATCGCCTCGCAAGAACCGCGATAGAGTAGCCTGAACCCTACCGTCGCGCCATGCTTGTCCCACAACGCCCACAGGCACTCGGAAGGCCCGACCTTGAGCTAACGCTCGATCGAGTAAGGCGATCATGCGCTTATCACCGCGATCGAGGGCGATCAGCGCGCCGGCGTCCAACACTATGCCCGCCGTCGTGCGAGTGCGCGTTCTGCCCATCTTAGGTCCTTCGCAGCCGGCTCACCGTATTGTTTGATCAGATCCCGCAGCAGCGCCTGGAGAGACTCGCGCTTCTCGTGCTCCGCGAGGACCCGTGCAATATAACCCGAAACCGAATCGGCTCTTCCGGCCCGGACTTCGCGGTGGACTCTCGCCAATTGATCCTTGGGTAAGCTGATAGCAATCTTTGAGGTGGTCATACCAGCATCATACCGCTCGTGAACCGGTGGCGACTTCAGACGCGATCGGCGACTGCTGATTTCATCTGGCGCCGCCACCAAAATTGATCTAATTTTCCAAGCTCAAACCCTCGGGATCAGGTTTGATGCGGGCGCGAACTCCGCGTATCCGCTCTACCAGACTGCGACCTTCCGGAATCACATCAGTGTGAAGGGAAGTCGCTCCCGCGTCACGCACCGAAAAACCCCATCCACAGCTCGAGTGAAACTCAATTTGCCTTCTTATCTATAACTTGCATTTCCAACCACCCGTTAGCCCCAACTCGTCGTGCTACAAACAAATCAAAGCGCTCGCGCCATCTTCGGCCGAGCGCTTTTTTAATTCCCAAAGCACAAGGAAGCAACGAATGTCATCCGACGCGAAGATCGCCGCAAACCGCGCCAACGCTAAAAAATCCACGGGTCCTCGAACTGCAGCGGGCAAAGCGGTCTCCAGCCGCAACAACATGCGCCACGGTCTTACTGCGAAGCAGCTACTCCTCGACACCGAAGATCCGGCGCAATACGAGGCGCTTCGCCAGGATCTCATCGACTCGTACCGGCCCGCCAATGGCGCCGAGCTCATGCTCGTCGAAGAAATCGCTCAAAACTTCTTCCGACTTCAGCGAGCCCGCAACATCGAGGCCGAGAACATGAATATGTGCGCCGGGGGCGCGGATCCCATTATCAAGTTCGGCTGTGCGCAGGGCCACTTCGACAGCATTCGCCGCTACATGACATCCATCGAACGAGCCTGGCATCGCGCTATGCAGCAACTGGAAAGGATGCAGACAATCCGTGCGCGTCAGATTGCGGAAGTAGAGGAAATAGAAGAGGCAGAAGTAGAGGTCGAACTGAAAGACCAGCCTACCGCGTCACTCGAACCGACGCAGCCACGGCCTTGCGGTATTCAGCGGCCTTTTGTAGTACCTGCGGAACGTTCAGAGTCAGAACGCGTCGATCCCGCACAACCACCCGGCCATTGACCACGACGTGCTGCACGTCAGATCCCTTCAGCGCATACACAAGCTGCGAATAGACGTTGTACATCGGCGTTGCATGGGGAGCATCGGTCCGGACGAAAACAAAGTCCGCGCGTTTGCCTGTTTCGAGCGACCCAATTTCTTTCTCAAGGCCAACGGCGCGCGCTCCTCGCAGTGTCGCCATCTCGAATGCCTGTTCAGCACTTAGCGTGACAGGATCCATCGATGTGACCTTCTGCATCTTCGCAGCGAGATCCATCTCTTCAAAGAGATTCAGATCATTGTTGCTGCCCGCGGGACCATCGGTTCCCAACCCTACGGCGATATCGGCCGCCAGGTATTTCATTACCGGGGCGATACCGCTCGCCAGTTTCGTGTTGCTTGATGGGCAATGCGCAATGCCGACGCGTCGGTCTTTCAAGACGCGTAGATCGTCGGCATTCACCCAAACTCCGTGCGCGGCGAGCGTGCGGCCATTCAGCGCCCCAAGGCTGTCAAGCAGCTTCGTCGGCGTCATCTTTCGCTTCGCGTCGAGATCGTCGTTTTCCTTTTTGGTTTCCGACAGATGGATCAGCAGCGGAGCGTTGAACTTATTTGCCAAGGCCCGGGAAGCCTTTAATGTTTCATCCGAATTGGTATAAACAGCATGCGGAGCAATAGCGGGAACAATCAGATCATCATTCCGGAAACGCTCGAGGAACGCTTCTGCGCGCTTCAACGCGTCGGCGGGCGTCTTGGCGTCGGCCACCGGAAACCCGATCACAGTCTGACCAAGGATGCCGCGCATGCCGCATTCCTTCGTGGCTTCAGCGATGATCTCTTCGAAGTAGTACATGTCCGCATACGTCGTGGCGCCGGACAGCAGCATCTCTGCGCATGCCAGCCGAGTCCCCCAGCGCACGAACTCCGGCGTAACGTTCTTGGCTTCGGCTGGAAAAATGAACTTCTCCAGCCAGTCTTGAAGCCGCATATCATCCGCGATGCCGCGTAACAGCGCCATCGGAGCGTGTGTGTGGGTGTTGATGAGACCGGGAATCAGGATCCCGCCTGGATTGTCCATCCGCTGTTTGGCTTCGAATCGCTTTTCGATCTCCGCCTTCGTTCCCACCGCCGCGATGCGTGTCCCGCGAACCGCAACTGCGCCGTTCTCGATAACGCGTCGCGAGGAGTCCATCGTGACCACATACCCGGCGCTGACCACTAAGTCGGCCGTCTCGGCGAATGCCGGAACTACGAGCAGGATCGGGATGAACCTACAAAAACGAAGCATCGAACGGCCTTGGGAACAGCGCCTTCAACTGGATCTCTTCCGTCTTGCCCTGCAAGTTCACAAGAACGACTTTGATATCGCCGCAGAACTCCCAAAGAATTTGCCGGCACGCTCCGCACGGTGGAGTCAACACATCTGTATCGGCCGCGATTGCTATGCGGCGGAACTTACGCGATCCTTCCGACATCGCCTTGAACACAGCGATCCGTTCCGCGCACATCGTCAAGCCGTACGTCGCGTTTTCGATGTTACAGCCTGTATGGATTCGGCCGGCCGAATCTTCCAGCGCCGCGCCGACCTTGAAGTCGGAAAATACTGCGTGCGCGTGGCCTCGAACGCTCATGGCAGCGTCGAGCAAGGGGTCCGACATCGTCTTCATTTAGCCCTCCGCGTTCAACTTCGGAATCACAGCCTTCAGCAGCCGCACGAACGTCTCCCGAACCTGGCGGCCGGTTTCGAGAACTTCATTGTGGTCGATCTTTTGTTTCAGGATGCCGGCCGCCATGTTCGTCACGCAGGAGATCGCCAGCACCCGCATTCCCATGTGGTTCGCAACGATGGCTTCCGGGACCGTCGACATTCCCACCAGATCGGCCCCGATAATTCGCAAGAACCGGATCTCGGCAGGGGTTTCATACGATGGTCCAAGCAGAGCGGCATACACGCCTTCGCTCAATTCAATTCCCAGTTCGGCGGCGGTCTGTTTGGCGATCTCGCGAAAACGCAGATCGTAAGCTTCGGTCATGTCCGGAAAGCGCGGCCCGAAATCATCCTCGTTTGCGCCGGCCAATGGATTTACGCCTTGCAGATTGATGTGGTCGCTGATTGCAACCAGCCCGCCTCGCTGCAGATCGAGGTTGATTCCCCCGGCTGCATTCGTCAATACCACCGACTTGACTCCCAGAAGGTGGAGCATGCGTATCGCATACGTTACGCGGCTGGGAGCATACCCTTCGTACAGATGCGCGCGACCCGAAAGCACCGCCAGGTTCACACCTGCCAGCGTGCCGAATACCACCTTGCCCGCATGTCCGATTGCCGTCGAACGCGGCCATCCGGGAATCTCGGTATATGGAATTTCGATCCCGTCGGTCAGTTCGTCGGCAAATCCGCCCAAACCGCTGCCGAGCACCACACCGATCGAGGGTGTCGCCCTCATTTTTCCCTGCAAATAGTTCTTAGTTTGCTGAAACATACGCAAAGAGACAGATCGGCAAAATATGCTTATAACAACATGCCTGCGATGCAGGCAGACATGAAATTGGCCATCGATCCGGCCGCGACAGCGCGTACGCCCAAGCGGGCCAAATCGGATTTGCGCGTGGGAGCCAGGGCTCCTATACCGCCGATCTGGATGGCGATCGAACTTAGATTTGCGAATCCGCAGAGTGCATACGTCGCGATCACGAAGGAGCGAGGATCCATTTGACCCTTCATCGGCCCCAGCTCCAGAAACGCGACAAACTCGTTCAACACCAGACGCGTGCCCAACAGGTTGCCGACAGTCGCGCAGTCGTTCCAGGCGACACCCATCAACCAGGCGATCGGCGCGAAAATCACACCAAAGATACCTTGCATCGACGCTGGAAGCCATCCGAATCCAGGGACGCCGTGCACCCATCCCAGAAGCCCGTTCACCATTGCGATCAGCGCCAGGAACGCAATCAGCATGCCCCCGATATTCAGCGCGAGTTGCAACCCGTCGCCGGCTCCGCGAGCGGCTGCATCGATCACGTTGACCCCCGGCTTTTCCACTTCCACCTTGATGTTGCCGGCGGTCTCGGGAGTCTCCGTCTCGGGGATCATGATCTTGGCGAGCATGATGGTCGCCGGAGCCGTCATGATTACGGCCGTCAGCAGGTGCGTGATCTCGACGTGCGCAATTTTGACATAAGCTGCCATTACTGCGCCGGAAACGTGCGCCATACCGCTCGTCATAATCGTGAACAGCTCGGATTGCGTCAATCCCGCAAGGAACGGGCGAATCGTCAGCGGCGCTTCCGTTTGTCCCATGAAGATGCTGGCGGCAACGCTGGTCGATTCAGCGCCGCTGGCGCCCATTACCTTTTGCATCACGACCGCCATGGCGCGTACCACGATCTGCATCACGCCGAGTTGATAGAGGATCGCAAACAGGGAAGCGATGAAAATTACGATCGGCAAAACCTGAAACGCGAAGATCACGCCAAAAGGGCCGCTCTTTGCGCCGAGCGGCCCGAAAAGAAACTGGCTTCCTGCCTCTGCATATTCGAGCAGAGCATTGACTGCGACGGATGCGATTTCGAACAACTTACCGAAGTCCGTCTTCAGCACGAGGAACGCGAAACCGAACTGCATCGCCAAGCCCCACATCAGGACTCGTGGCTGAATTGCGCGGCGATTCGTCGAGACCAGAAACGCCACGCCAAGGATCACGGCCAGCCCGAGCAGGCCCGTGAACCGGTCCATTTAGCCAACCACTTCAAGAATCAGGTTGCGCTCATCAGGCGCTGTCGAAGAGATACGGAACGCATCCTCGACCATGTCCGCCGCGTCTTCCAGGCGCTCCTCGCGTGTGTAGTAAATCCGGCACAACACCGAGCCCGCATCGATCTTCTGGCCGACTTTCGCTTCGAGAATCACACCGACAGCCGGATCGATCGTGTCTTCGATACGATCGCGGCCCGCGCCAATCATTGTCGACGCCTTGCCGATATCTTCGGCGTTGATCGCGCTTATGTAGCCGGAGCGCGGACACAGTATCTCTCGCGCGCCGCTTGCGTTCGGGAGGAGTTCGAAGCGATCGAGGACTTGCGGGTTGCCGCCTTGTGCCGAGATCACTTCTTTGAACTTGCGGTAGGCGGAGCCATCCAGAATGCGTTCCTGCGCGATCTCGCGAGCACGGTCGATCGAGTCGGCTTTCTTTCCGAGGTGGATCATGCGCGCCGCCAGTTCAATCGAGATCTCATGCAGGTCCACCGGACCGACATTTTGCAGCGTCTGCGATACTTCCATCACCTCGAGCGCATTTCCGATGGCGTAACCGAGCGGCTGATCCATATTCGTGATCAGCGCCTGGACTTTCTTGTTACCCATTCGGCGCCCGATACCCACCATGATCTGCGCAAGCCGGCGAGCTTCCACCTGCTTCTTCATGAACGCGCCGGCTCCCACCTTGACGTCGAGAACCAGGGCGTCCAAACCGGAGGCCAGTTTCTTCGACATAATGGAGGAAGCAATCAGCGGAATCGACTCTACGGTTCCCGTCGCGTCGCGCAACGCGTACATCTTCCGGTCCGCTGGAGCAATTTCATCGGTCTGGCCGATGAAGGCGAGATTCAGCTTCGAAAGCTGCGTGCGGAATTCGTCAATGGTCAGATCGGTGCGGAATCCCGGGATGGCTTCGAGTTTGTCGAGCGTGCCGCCCGTGTGGCCCAGACCGCGCCCCGAGATCATAGGGACCACAACCCCTGCAGCCGCCGCGATCGGAGCGGCAATCAAGCTTGTTTTGTCGCCAACTCCACCGGTCGAATGTTTGTCGACTTTCAATCCGGGGATCAGGGTAAGGTCGACCACCTCGCCCGAACGAATCATGGCTTCCGTCAACGAATCGACTTCGCGATCGGACATTGCGGAAAAGAAAATGGCCATCAACAATGCGGCCATTTGATAATCCGGAATTTCCCCGCTTGTATATCCGTTAATAAGAAAACTGATTTCTTCGGGGCTCAATTCCTCCCCGTCCCGCTTGCGTTGGATAAGGTCGACAGTACGCATTATTGGAACTCAGCGTACCATCTTAAGACCTTGAAAGTAAAGCAACTACAAGCTTGGAAGCGTCATCTGGACCATCGGATAACGGTATTCTTCACGGAAGATTGCGGCGAAAAGTTCCACCATCTCCGGGTGCAGAATGCCGTTCGAGGTCAGAATGTGGGGAGCGCGAACGCCCACCGGTTGGCCGAACATGTCGGTCGTCAGGCCGCCAGCCTCCTCGACAATGACCACCCCGGCCGCCATGTCCCACGGATTCAAGCCGAATTCCCAAAACCCATCCAGCCGCCCACACGCCACGTAGCAGAGGTCGATCGCGGCAGCGCCGGCTCGGCGAACGCCGTGCGTCAGCATTGCCAACTGGTAGTAAAAATGAACGTTAACGTTCTGGTGGCGTCTCCGGCTGGGGAATCCGGTAGCCACAAGCGCATCATCCAGCCGCTCAGCCTTCGAGACTCGAATTCGCTCTCCGTTCAGGAAAGCTCCCGAGCCGCGCTCGGCCGAAAACATCTCATCTCGGGTGGGATCGTAGACTACACCGGCCACCGGCAGACCCGCCCTCTCCAGTCCGATCGAGACGTTATACACCGGGAAACTGTGAGCAAAGTTTGTCGTGCCGTCCAGCGGGTCGACATACCAACAATATTCCGAAGAAACCTGCTGTCCGCCGCCTTCCTCCGCCACAATCGAGTGCGTCGGGAAGGCCGATGTAAGCCGCTCCACAATCAGTTTTTCAGAGGCGCGATCGGCAGCGGTGACTAAATCATACTCGCCTTTCAGCTCAAACCCGATACGTTTTGCGGCAAATTCGTTAATAAGTGCGCCGGCCTCGCGCGCAACGGCCGTCGCAGTTTCAAGAAAGGATTGCATCAGGAAAGTTCGAAGAGGTACTTAATATCGTGTTTATAAAGAAACAAGTTCGGTTGTCCGTCGCGAGTCAGCCGAATAAAATGCTCGTCATAAAATTCGAGCACGCCGTCAATCTCCTGATTGTCGGCAAGCTTCACGCGGACTCTGGCACCGGTCTCTGCCAGTCGCCGAAGATATTTCGGCTCTTCGAAAGTCTGTTCGGGGGCTTTGGTTTTGGAGGATGCCATTCAGCGACTCGTCGCCAGTGCTTCCCCATAATAGCCACTGCGCGAAACCACCCGCAATCCCGGACGCGAAACGCGTATTTCGATCCGATGAAATGGGTCTTTCGTCAGAGGAACATTTCTGGGGTAGAAGCCAATCAGATATTGGGTCCGAAGGTCGCGCAGGATCTCGGCAAACGCCAGGTCCAAGGCCTTGTAGCCGGGAGTGAACATCTTCCCGCCCGTGCTTTGGGCTATGCCGTAAAGCGCATGCTCACCGCCGAGTTGCCTGCCGGCGTCGTTCGTGATCGGCATCGACAAAATGCCATACACCACCGCGTCGGCCTCGTGCGCCGAGCGCATGGCCTCGTGGAAGTTCTTGCTGCTGATGGTATCGGCGCCGTCGGTCACCACGATCATCACGCGGCGTCCTTCCCGATCCTGAATTCGTTCCGCGGTCAGATAGATCCCATCGTAGAGCGACGTTCCGGCCACGCCGCGCAGCTTCTTCATCTCGGCGTCAAACCGTCGAAGGCTGCGCGAGAACGGCACCACCTCTTCCACTTGCCAGTTGAACGTGACGAGCGAGGCGGCATCTTCAGGATGGCCCTCCTTGAAGAGAGCTTGAAGAAAACGCAGTACGGATTCGGTCTGGTACTTCATCTCCTTGCCGGCCGAGCCGCTGGTGTCGATCAGAACGGCTACGGAGAGCGGTTGCGCTGTGTGCCGCTCGAACAAAGTGATGTTCTGCTCGACGCCGTTATCGAGGACGGTAAAATCACCTTTCTCCAGGCCGCCCACCGGCTTACCGCCCGTATCTTTCACCGTGGCGATCAACCGCACCAACCGGACATCAACCTTAAACGTAGCTTCCTGAGCAAAGATCACCGCCACCGTGAGCAGGAAAGTGGCCATCAGCAGGAAAGTGGGGCAGGCTTTCAGCCTGCGCGGAGCTTTCAGCTCCGCCTCCGTTACATGCGTCATCGCTGCACGACCGATTCATCCCATTCGCCGTCAACCCAAATCTCTCCATCGGCAAAGTGCTCTTTCTTCCAAATCGGCACGATCTTCTTCAGCCGGTTGATACCCTCGAACGCTGCGTCAAACGCAGGCTTCCGGTGTGGCGCGCTCACAACAATAAGGACGCTGATTTCGCTGATTTCCATGCGCCCTAATCGGTGGACCATAGCGATCCGGGTGATAGCATGATTCGCCGCGATCTCTTCTCCAAGAGTCTCCATGGTGCGGATCGCCATTGGCTCATAGCACTCATAGTCGAGGAAAAGCGTGGACCGCCCTTTGGTGTTGTTCCGCACGACACCTTCGAAAACAACCACCGCCCCGTCCTCAGGCGCCAGTACACGAGCACGAACGGAAGCAACGTCGATCGGGTCGCGAGTCAACGCGAAGTAGTTGGCCGAAGCCCCGCCGCTTACCGGAGGCAGAAACGCGATCTCATCGCCCTCTGCCGCCAACTCTGAAGCAGCAGCAAACTGATGGTTGCGGGCAATCACAATGCTGGAGCGGAGATCTCGAAGACGAGGGAACCGACTTGCATAATGCTCGAAAACACTCTCGAGAGACGAGCCCTCACCGAGTTCCGGCGAGTCTTCGCTGGAACCCGTGATGTCCTTGAGTTGTCCGAAAAAGAGTACCCGCACCCGCACGCCTGAATCGTAGCAGACGTAACCGGCCGCCGCGCCGTTGCTACCATGTCGGGCGATGACGGAAATTCGATTCCGGGTGCGCTACGCGGAAACTGACCAGATGTGTGTGGTCTATCACGCTAACTATTTGGTCTGGATGGAGATGGGTCGCGTAGAAA
>Ga0190275_10001732_pt1 | contig 16077 bp, 13 predicted proteins | sample Popmic550T_FD_133745 | JGI IMG/M metagenome (GOLD analysis project Ga0190275, IMG submission 133745) | Populus adjacent soil microbial communities from riparian zone of Yellowstone River, Montana, USA - 550 T | ecosystem: Environmental > Terrestrial > Soil > Riparian zone > Trees stand | place...
CAGGAAGGCGACCATCGCACCGGCAGTCTCTCGCCGGGATAGAGATGCCACTGTTGGCGGGCTCGTCGGGGTGGACGAAGTGTCTGAATGTAACGAGCCCAGCCGGGGTCGGATGGCCTGGAAGACCGGGAGCCCGAGGTAACCTGCCAGCGCGCCCTTCACGACCCCGTAGACCGCCCCGAGTCCTGACACGATGACACAGAGAAGCAACGCGCGAAGGGCACCGTCCCGCGCCCACCGGCCGAGGTGTCCGAAGCCATTGAGGTGATACACCGCCAGGTTGAGGAGATTCACCCAGAGCAGGACGAGCACAGCCGCGGCCGCGCCGCACAGGAACACCAACGCGCCAGCCGTCAAACCACCGGCGACCCCGCCGGACGCACCATGTGCAACCCTCCCCACCCAAGATGTCGTCGGGTCAACCCGACAGCTCAATGTCGCGAGGCAAGTTAAGGCCGCCCCAATGACGGCCGGACCCCACCGCCACGTCTCGCCCCATTCCTTGCCCTGGAGATGGTCGAATTCCGCCTCCCGGCCGACGAGCCAGACGGTTTGCCCGATCGCGACGATGGCGATTACGGTCAGGACGGCCGTCGCACGCCGTCCCCGCCTCCAGTGATCGAATGTCACTCGGATGTAGTCCGCTGCTTCCTCAATCGACCCCACACCTTGAGTGGACTGTCGCCGGATCCGCCACATGACCAGTGCGTTCGCGACCCCGCCGATGACCACCATCGCCCATCCGAGTGCCCCCATCCACGCGGGACGGCGCCGCAGCGATTCCCATACCATCACCCCGCCGCCTGGGGCAGGCGAGGAACCGAGTACCGCCCAGTCAGATGCACCCGCCGCGTCGCGACCCCGGCTGAAGGAGCCGTCCCATCGGTCGAGGGAGGAGCTACGTACTGATCCGTCCGCCGGTGTCTCCGCCGGGCGGGCTGATTGCTCCGCGATTGCGTTGCGAATCAACTGGCGGGCAACTCCGAGTCGGATCGGGCTCCCGAGGCCGACGCTCTGACTGTAGCAGGTCACCACCCGACACCCAAGGCCGTGCTCGGCAGCCCAGGTCATGATGTCAGTCTCCTTCGCCCGCGCCCCGTTCGAGAACACGATCTCGCGCCCCCCGTCAGCCCCCCGCACGGAGTGCCCAAGTATGATCACGTCACTCGTCCCCTCCCTGGCAAATCGTCCAAAGAGGGTCCGCAATTGCGGCGCCCCGTCGGTCCGGCCGCCGAGGCTGACGGCCCCTTCGACTTCGAGGCGACCGACCTCGGCGGTGACTTCTGCGATCTCCTCGGTGGTCGGTCGGCGGCCGAACGTCTCGGAGTACGCCCTCGGCTCTTTCGGAACGAGGTTAACGGTTTGGAAACGGGGTGTACCAGCGGGGTGTACCAGCGGTGCGGTCGGCACGCGCCCGATCTCGCGCACACTTTCCACCCGCGAATGACTCTCCTCGACCCTTTCGCGAACTGGATCCAGGCGGGCTTGCGTGATCCGGCTCTCGATGCGAGGTGGCTCTGCGCGGGTGTACTCTCCAGCGCTGGCCGGACGTCCCACGCTGGACCGCCCGCGCTGGGCTACTGCGGGCGCGGCCGGCCACACGAGCACTCCGCCAATGAGGCCGAGGAGACAAGCCAGAATGAGAGGTCGGGTGGATATCATATGATAATCGTCGGTCCGTCGAGTATGGTCAGGCGGCGAGCGAGACCCCCGCTAGGCTGGTCTAGCGGATGAACCCCCTGAACAGGTCGGGGCGGAACTATACCTCGACCAACTCGTCCACTACCTATCCTACAACTCCAAAACCACCGTAACCGGTCCGAGTTGGCGGTACAACACGGGCATGCGGGCGACCACGGCGGGGACGTGAGTGTGGTGGGCAAGCAGGTCGAAACACAGCCCCTGCCACTATACCCCCCGGGCTGTTTGCCGGTATTGGTGCACTCCGGCCGAACTCATCACGACCTTTTTGCCACCGGTGAGGCCGGCATACTGCATGCTTCGTCACCTCGACCGCCGCTCATCCGACCTGCGTGGCAGCAGTTCCGCCAGAAACCGGCCCGTGTGCGAGGCACGGCACGCCGCGATTTCCTCCGGCGTGCCACACGCGATCAGCTCGCCGCCCTTGTGACCCCCTTCGGGGCCGAGGTCGATGACGTGGTCGGCCGTCTTGATCACGTCCAGGTTGTGCTCGATGACGACCACCGAATGCCCGGTATCGACGAGCCGGTTCAGGCTCACCAGCAGCCGGTCGATGTCGGCGAAGTGCAGGCCCGTGGTCGGCTCGTCGAGGATGTACAGGTTGTGCTTGCCGCGCTTGAGCTTGCCGAGCTCGCTGGCGAGCTTGACGCGCTGGGCCTCCCCGCCGGAGAGGATCGTCGACGGGTGGCCGAGCTTGAGGTAGCCGAGGCCGAGTTCGTCGAGCACGCCGATCTTGCGGGCGATCGACGGCTCGCCGGCGAAGAACCGAACGCCCTCCTCCACGGACAGGTCGAGCACCTCGGCGATGCTCTTGCCCTGGTACTGGACGTCGAGCGTGTCCTGGTTGTACCGCGCGCCCTTGCAGGTCGGGCACAGGACCTCCACGTCGGGCAGGAACGACATCTGGGTCGTGATCGCGCCTTCGCCGGCGCACTCCTCGCACCGGCCGCCCTTGACGTTGAAGCTGAACGTCGAGGCGGTGAACCGGCGCGCCCGCGCCTGGTCGGTCTCGGCGAACAGGGTCCGGATCGCGTCGTAAAAGCCGAGGTACGTCGCCGGGTTCGACCGGGACGAGCGGCCGATCGGCGACTGGTCGATGTCGATCACGTCGGAGACGTGCTCGCCGCCGGTCAGCGAGTCGTGCGCGCCGGCGAAGACGCGGCTGTCGTGCAGCAGCGCGACGAGCCGCTTGTGGACGATCTCGTGGACCAGCGAGCTCTTCCCGGAGCCCGAGGCACCCGTGACGCACACGAACTGCCCGAGTGGGATCGCGACATCGATGTTCTTCAAGTTGTTCTGACGGGCGCCGCGCACGACCAGCGCCTTCCCGGTCGCCGGCCGGCGTGCCGCGGGGACGGCGATTTCCTTCGCGCCGCTGAGGTACTGGCCGGTCAGCGAGCGGCCGTCTTTCAGGATCTTCTTGAGCGGCCCCTCGGCGACGACGGTTCCGCCGTGGACGCCTGGGCCGGGGCCGATTTCGAGAACGTGGTCCGCGGCCCGGATGGTGTCGGCGTCGTGCTCGACCACGATCACGGTGTTGCCGAGGTCGCGCAGCCGCTTCAGCGTCTCGACCATCTTGACGTTGTCCTTGGGGTGCAGCCCGATGCTCGGTTCGTCGAGCACGTACAGCATTCCCATGAGCCCCGAGCCGATCTGCGACGACAGCCGGATGCGCTGCGACTCGCCGCCTGAGAGCGTCGCCGACCGGCGGTTCAGGCTGAGGTAGTCCAGCCCGATGGCGATGAGCAGTTCGAGCCGCGTGGCCACCTCACGCACGATCGTCTCGGCGATGGCCTGCTGCCGGGGTGTCGGCTCGATCGACGTCAGGTAGCGCAGCAGGTCGGCCAGGTGCATCTCGCCGACCTCGAACAGGTTGCGGCCCTCGATGGTGACCAACCGGCGGGCGCGCTTCAGACGGGCACCGCCGCACTCCGGACAGTCGTACTCGACCATCACCTTCTTGAGGTACTCGTCCATCCCGGCGTTCGACGTGCCCTGCTTGCGGTACTGCCGGTAGTGGTGCTCCAGCTGATGCACGACGCCGTTGAACTTGATCGTCTTGCCGGCGTGCTGCTGGCCCACCTTCGCCTTCGGCGGCAACCGGACCTCGAACTGCTCCCCCTTCGTACCGTGCAGCAGGATCTCGACGTGGTCCTTCGCCAACTCTTGAAAGGGTGTGTCCAGGCTGAAGCCGTAGTGGGCCGCGAGGCTGTAGAGCATGCGGCCGCCCCAGCTGTCCGGGCTATTGCCGAGCGCGGCGTTCACGAACGCGCCTTCGTTCAAGGTGCGTTTCGGGTCCGGCACGAGCAGGGCGGGGTGTACGCGCATGGACGTGCCGAGGCCGGCGCAGGTCGGGCAGGCCCCGGCGGGGTCGTTGAACGTGAACTGGAACGCCTGCATCTCGCCGGCCACCAGCCGGTGGGCGGCGCAGCCGAATCCCTCGTAGAATTTCTTGTGCACGCCGCCGAGTTGCTTGGGTTTAGTGATGTGGAAGCCGAGCAAGCCGTCGCCGAGCTTGAGTCCGTGCTCCAGCGACGTCACCACCTGTTGGTCGATGCCCGGGCCGACGACGAACGTATCGACCACCGCCTCGACCGTATGCTCCTCGTCCTCGTCGAGCCCGACGTGGTCGCCCAGGTCGCGCGGCTGGCCGTCGACGCGCGCCCGGCGGTAGCCGTTGACGCGGATCTGCTCGAATAGGTACTCGTAATCCTCGCCGTGGATCTTGTAGACCGGCGCCCGCACCTCGACCTCGGTGCCCTTCGGCAGCGACAACAGGTGCTCCGTCATCTGGTAGGGGGTGCGGACGGCGAGCGCCTCGCCGCAGAGGGGGCAGTGGGGCGTGCCCATCGTGGCGAACAGCATGCGCAGGTAGTCGGAGACGTCGGTCATGGTGCCGACCGTCGAGCGGGGGTTGGAGCCGACGGTTTTCTGGTCGATGGACACGACCGGCGACAGGCCGTTGACGAAGTCCACGTCCGGCTTCTTGAGCTGGCCGACGAACCGCTTGGCGAAGGTGGACATGGACGCCAGGAGTCGCCGCTGCCCCTCGGCGTAGAGCGTGTCGAACGCCAGCGACGACTTGCCGGAGCCGCTCACCCCGGTGACGACGACGAGCTTGTCGCGCGGGATCTCGACGTGGACGTTTCGCAGGTTGTTTTCCCGCGCCCCACGGATCTCGATCGTCGTTCGCATCGGGGACTCGTCACACGGGGTCCAGGAAGTACGCCGGCTCCTCGACGTGTTCGCGGCTGCGCTTCGTCAGCTTGAACGGCGCGGACACCTTCTGCAGCCGGCCCTTGCGCTCCAGCCACTCGCAGGCCGATTCCAGGTGCCAGGGGTGCAACTGCGAGAACGCGAACTGGTCGCTGATCTCCGACAGCGGCACCACGCGGTTCTGCTTCTTGAGGAAGTCGAGGAGCGGTTTCAGGTGCGCCGGGTAGTGCTCGTCGAGGTAGCAGTCGATCGCATCCAGTGCCGCGGACAGCACGCGCCGGTTCTTGCGCCGGGCGAGCACGTCGAGGTAGATGGTCTGGAACAGCTCCGGTGCGCCTTCGATCGCCCGGTCGATGACCTCCTGCTCCCACACCTCGCCGCGCCGGATGATCTCGGTGTGGGCGACGCTGTGGGCGGCCCCGAGGATGTCCAGCGCCGCCAGTTCCGGATCGCCCTTGCGGTCGAGTCGCTTGCGAGCGTGGCGGTGCGCGTGGATCGTCCAGGTCGAGTACGTCAGGAGTTCGCGCTCCTGGTCCTTGACGGCCAGGCGGTTGGCCTTCTCGAACCAGCCGGCGATGGACTGGTCCTTGCTGGCGACGATGCGGCGCTCGGCGAAGAAGTTGCAGGAGAACGCGGTGCGCGACGCCCCTTCGACCATCTGCTTGAAGCGGCTGCGGGGGATCACCTCGGCGTGGACGTTGATGCCGTTCTCGACCAGGATGCGATAGACCCGTTCGTTCGTGCCGTCGCTCGGCAGCCGCCGGCTGACGCCGTCCGCCTCGATGACCCACAGCGCCAACGACTCGCGCCGCCAGATCGTCTCCGATCGCAAACTCCCCACCAGAACGACGGCGAGGACGTTGCGGTCCTCCGCGACGCGCTCGACGAATTGCCGCAGGGCGGTCTCGAAACGGACGAGCTTTTCGGCGTCGTCGTCGCGGCTCATGGCGATCGCCTCGGTCTCGTGTTCGACGGGTCGAGGGGGATTCTAATCGGCACCGGTCCCCGACCGCCACGCCGGTTGCTCCGTCCCACGTACCCTGCCGGTCCACCGCGGTCGGTTTCGGGGGTTGCACGGGAATATCAACCATGACGCAGTGGAACTGGATGTTCGGCGGTGACGGTGTGACGCCACATCTCGGCGGTCCTGTCGTCGATGATTGAGTCGTGGGAGAAGGGGGAGAACGGTGGGAGGGGCAGACGGCGGCCGGTCCGGCATCCTTCCGCGCGTTCCCCCTCACCCATGGACGACCCCCTGCACACCACCATCGATCCGCACCTCGCCGCCTTCCTCGTCACCGAGGGGGCAAGGTTCGTCGGCCTGGAGCGAACCGGCCCGAAGCGGGTCCACTTCTCCTTCATCGCCGACCGTCAGCTGCACTCCTTGATTCGCGTTTATCGCGCCGGTCATCCCGTCTTGATCGTGCCGTCCCGGCTGCTGGACACACTGCACGACCTCCGGTGCCTCTCGATCGCCCGTAGTACGCCCTTCTCCCCCTCTACGCCCGTATGAGTTTCTCACTCGCCCATCTCCGGCTCAACGCGCCGCGGGTGACCGCCCGCGAGTTCCTGGCGGCGCACCCGAGATCGTGGCTCCAGTACTACGACGACACGCCCGCGCGGGACCCCGCCAAGGCGCTCTCGGCCCCCCGGTTCGAGACGGACGTCGCCCTCCGGAAGCAGCGGGAGCGGTGCGCCATAAGCTTTTCGCTTCAGCCCTTCGGCATGCGGAGAACACGCGACTGCCTCCTCTGCTTCAGGACGCTCGGCGTGGACGTTGATCTGGTGCCGTCCGGCGAGCGCGAGACGCTCTCCACGGGCACGATCGACCGCCGGAAGGACGAGTACCTCGGGACCCGCCTGTCCGCCTTCCCTCTCCGCCCGCACTGGCTCGTCGAGACCCGGCATGGGTTTCACATCCTGTTTCGCGTTGAGCCCCAGACGGCGCCGAAATCGATCGAGGAGGCACAGGGTCTGAACCGCCGGCTCGTGGGCGCCCTCGGGGGCGACCCGAACGCCGTCCTCGTGACGCAGGTCCTCCGCGTCCCCGGTACCCTGCAGTTCAAGGTCCCCACCCGGCCGTTTCTCTGCCGGCTCCTGCTCGACGAGTCGTCGGCCGTCCTGCCCTACGGGCTTGAGGTCGTCCGCGTGGCACTGGACGGATCGGGCGAGCCGCCGCTGGCGGGCGAGGGCGTGGACTCCTCGCCCCGCCCGGCCCCCGGTACGCCGAGGCCCCGATGGCATGCTGCCCTGGCCGGGGTTCCTGAAGGCGAGCGGAACTCCACAGCCGCCTGCCTCGTCGGGGCCATCCTGCGGAGCCTACCCGAGGAGTTGTGGGAGACGGCCGGCTGGGGCGGGCTAACGGTGTGGAACGGCCGGAACGGCGCACCGCTTCCCGAGCGTGAACTGCGAGCGGTGTTCGAGAGCATCGCCCGGCGGGAGCGGCGTCGTCGGGCAAGCCTGGTTCAGTGCACACGGATGAACCAACCGCCTTCCCCAAGCTCTGCATGCTGAGTAACGACGAGTGGCGCAGGCTGCTGGGACAGGAAAACCTGACCGAGGAAGAAATGGACGAATTCGTTCGCTCCCTGCGGGCCTTCATCGGCCGGTTTCTGGACGACTATTTTCGTGACGACTCTGGGGGAGGAGAGGTATAGTGCTGGCGCATGTCTATGCCGAAAGCCATCATCTACTGCCGGGTGTCCTCGGACCGCCAGGTCCGGGAAGGTCACGGCCTCGAAGGCCAGGAGGCGCGCTGCCGGCAGTACGCCGAGAACCACGGGTACGAGGTGGCGGCGGTGTTCCGCGAGGCAGGCGTGTCCGGTGGCATCGTCGAGCGCGAGGTGATGCAGCAGATGCTCGACTACCTTGACGCGCACGGACGCGGTGGCGAGTACGTGGTCCTCATCGACGACATCAAGCGATTGGCCCGAAACCTGGTCGGGCACTTCACGCTGCGAAAGGCGATCAGCTCCCGGGGGGCGAGCCTGGAAAGCCCGTCGCACCGGTTCGGGGAGGAACCCGAGGCGGTCTTCGTCGAGTCCATCATGGCCGCCACTGCCCAACTCGAACGCGACCAGAACCGCAAGCAGGTCCGGAACCGCATGCAGGCCCGGCTGGAGGCGGGGTACTGGCCGTTCTACCCGCCGCCTGGGTACGCGTTCGAGAAGGTGCCCGGCCACGGGAAGCTCATCGTCCCCAAGGAGCCGGAGGCGGGCATCATCCGAGAGGCGCTCGAGGGGTTCGCGAGCGGCCGGTTCCCGAACCAGGTGGACGTTCAGAAGTTCCTCCGGTCACAAGGGTTCAACCACTGGGGGCACGGCAAGGGTGCGTACCTGGAGCAGGTGAAGCGGCTCCTGACCCGGGAGGTGTATGCTGGGTTCATCCACTACCCCCACTGGAACGTGACTCGCCGCACAGGACACCACGACTCCCTCGTCAGCCCCGAGACCTTCGACCGCGTCCAGGAGCGGCTGCGGGAGCGGGAGAAGCTACCGCACCGGAAGGACCTCAACCGCGACTTCCCGCTCCGCGGGTTCGTCCTCTGCCCCGGCTGCCGCAAGCCGTACACGGCCGCCTGGAGCCGCGGCAAGCGGAAGGTGTTCGCCTACTACCGCTGCAAGACGCTGGGCTGCGAGTTCGAGGCGAAGAGCGTGCGGGCGGACCGCATGCACAAGGACTTTGAGCAACTGCTTGGGAAGCTCAAGCCCCGCGCGGCGATCCTCCGGGGGTTCCGGGAGGAGTTTCTGAACGAGTGGAACCGCCGGCGGCTCGACGTCGACGCCGTCCGGAAGGAGCGACGGCGGAAGCTCGACGCGATCCAGAAGGAGATCGACGGGTACCTGGACGCGATCGGCCGGTGTCACAGCCCGACGGTGCTCAAGCGGATCGAGGAGCAGGTCGAGGACCTGGAGGCGAAGAAGCTGCGCCTCGGGGGGAAGATCGAGAAGGCCAAGAGCTACGACTTTGAACACGCCCTCGACCTGGTGCTGGAATTCCTCAGGGACCCGAAATTCATGTGGCAATCGGGCGACCTGGCCCAGAGGCACATGGTGCTGCGGCTGGTCTTTACCGAGCCGCTGGTCTTCGACCGGGAGGAGGGGTTTGGAACACCGAGATTTTCCCTACCCATCAACGTTTCCTGCGTGCTCGAGCTCGACGATATGGAGGTGGTGGACCTGGTCCGGAGAAGTTGGAACACCCTGGAAGGCGTGGTCCGTGAATGGTCGGAAGCGTTGAAATCGCTGTGCCAAGCTGAAAAGTCGCACGCGGCCGCATGACAGCATCCGACCACGAGTCGCATTCGCCGTCCAGTACTCCTCCAGATGAAACAGCGGTTCGGCAGGTGATGTCAACCGGTGGTCGAGATGTGTTCGTCATGGGGCCAACATGCCCAGGTGATGCTGTGCTCGAAAGTCACGATGATACCAGTGGGCGTGGTGATCAGGGCAAGTGTCCTCGGTCACCAACTCTTCCGAGTGGGTCGTAACTTCGGGTCGACGGCCAGGGACCAACCACTACCTCCGGCCGCTCTGCCGGACCCCGGCCAGTACCATTCCGGTGCAGGCCTTGGTGCTGTACAACCCGGCCTATGGGACGAAGTACTCGGCAGTCAGGAGTCCGGAGGTGCCGTCAAGGGTGAGACGCAGTCTGTTTGCAAGGAGAAAATCAAGACCGAGAATGGCCTCTGGTTGCGCGGCCCCGCGAAGTATCCGGGGGTTGCCGTGCGGAAACTTGGCGAGGACGAGGAATGGTCCCATCCCCGTACCTGTCTGCTGATCGAGGATCTCTACTTCGGTAACGCCGAGGTCACAGTCCACCCCCTGCCAGGTCAACGCCCTCGGATCCGGAGTCGACTGGCGGAACACCTGGCGTCCAAAAAAGCTCCACTCGACGTTGTAGGCGTGCCAGATCGAGTACGGGATGACGCTCCACGGAGCGCCAGTATCGACGATGCACGAGAGGTCCGTCGACCCGCCACCCACCAAGGGTAGTCGGATCCTCGCATATGGCCGCCACGCCTGGACGGGGAAGCCGCGGTTCGTCAGGTAGTCGATGCGGTCAACGCGGAGGGCGATCGATGGCATGCGTCAGGGACCTCTGCGCCAGGACACTTAGTGGAGTGCTTCCTGCGCGAAATCGACGACGCTGACCAGGGGAAGATCTCGGATGGCTCGGTTTGTGACCTGGGAGGCTTCCTGGAGAACCTGCTCTGCCTCGTATCCATGTGCAACGACTTGCTTGCCCACGGGGACAACGAACTCCCCGCGAAATCGGGACTGCACATCCGGGTCCTGCTGGGCCCAGGTAATATCTTCGAGCCGAGCTATCTCTGCGTCAGAGAGTGAACGAACTGAGAACCGACTGCGAACTTTCTTTCGCATCTCTTCAAGGGCGTCGGTCACATCAGGGACACCTTCCCTCCCCGACTCGGGGCCCGATGGTGGCGTCATGTCCGCTTCCATGGCAGGACGGGGAAGAAGGGGGTGAGTTCCGCTGACGGCGTCTTGAATAGGGCCCGCGTTGCCACCGACGCTACCCTCCTCTCGAGAGTCGGTCAACCGGGCCCGTCGGTTTCTTCGCGTTGGTCGGTGCTTGTCGTTCATGTCGGCACCGGGGCATCAGCATCGGTGTGGTTCATTGCATCATGCTCCTCGGGTTGGCCTCGGTCCTCCTCGAGGCCTCTGCCGGGTCTCTCCCCTCGGCTTTAGGGCGAGAGACGCCACAATCCTGTCCAAGCTTGCTGCCAGCGCGATCGGATGGGAACACTCTGCAACAGGCCTCGCGGGATCCATGAAGGACAGGCGAAGTGGGCCCCCAAAGGTATCGTAAGAAGGCAGAGGCGTAGCCACAATCGCAAACGTGACAAGCTGTGCAGATTACCCAAAATGCCCATTTTTCCCAGGCTTCCTATTTCAGAGGCAACTGCATGGCATCCAGGCTCGCTTCACTTCGACACCTTCCTGCTCCACTTCCCGGGCAGCGGGAAGCACGGCTTCCCGAAGTCGTTATTGTTGGAGGCTGAACGGCTCGATGCGGACCGTGACAACGTGACGCCCGAAGCTTCGGGGCCTTATTCCCCGCCCTCCCCGTCCCGAAGGTGCTGTGCGAGGTGCCGGGCGAAGGCGTACAGGTCTTCGGCGTCGTGCCGGAGGTGCTGGACCAGCAGATCCGGGTCGATGGCCACGTAGTCGTGGACCAGGATGTTGCGGAACCCCTTCGCCTTCAGCAGGCGGTCCGCCAAGTCTTCGGGGATGACCCCTCGCTCCGCGAGGAGGAGCAGGGCATCGCGCTCGTCCCGGAGCGGTCGCCAGTCTTCCACCGACACCAGCAGTCGGGAACAGTCGATGACCGATTGGATGGACAGCTCCAGCATCCGCTCCACGGCGAACCGCCGCTCGATAGTGCCGAGCAGCTCATCTTTCGGAAGCGCGCGATACGGTTCGAGGGTGTCGAGCTGCTGGCGGAGGTACTCGAGCTTGCGGGCCAGGGTGTGGCGGTCGGCGGGGGTCACGCGGCGCGGGAGAGGATGCGATCGACGGTCATGTCAGCTTCGCGGTCGAGGAGGGGCCGCTCGTCCTCGTACCGCTGTTCGGTGTCGAGCTCGAAGGCGCGGCGGACTTCGGGGGTCGCGGCAAAGACGGGCAGGCCGCTGCGGACGACGTTGTACCGGAGCAGGACGGGTACGTCCTGGAGGATGACCACGTCGATCTCGCCTGCAGAGGCCGGGACGACCGCACCCAAGGCGCGGCCGAGGCGCAGCTTCAGTGCGTGCCGTTCCTCTTTGGAGAGGGAGGGATCGGCAAGGACTGCGATGTCGAGATCGCTCTCGGCGTCCGCGGTGCCGCGGGCGTGGGAGCCGAACAGGTACGCAGTCGTGACCGGGTGGACTCGGCAGACCGAGGTGATCGCCTCGGAAAGGCCAGTGGGGATCGGGCTCGGCGTCATCGAGCGGGATGGTACCACGGGCATCCAGTGCCGGAAAGGAATCGGGTGCTTCTTATGCCGCACGCCGAAAGAGGCCCGCCATCGGGCAGGCCTCTTGCTTCAGTTCTCTAGCGGAAAGGGTATCCTGGTACAGGATAATGGGGAGCTATTGTGTCAAGTGTGGTGGACCTGGTCCGACGAAGTTGGAACACCCTGGAACGGGTGATCCGTGAGTGGGGTGAGTCGCTTTCGCTGCGTCCCGAAGCCGAGGACTCGACGTCCGCAGCGTGAATGAATTTGGCCAGAGTCCGGCTTTCCCGTCCAGCTCCCTCTTCGTTTGCACCGCATGCGGGCGGGTCGTGACGGTGAAGGACGGGCGCGCAATCGTCATGCGACCAGCGTGCCCCGTCGACCTGCCGCCTCGCGACCACGCACCTGGCCGTCGAGAAGGCGCCCACCCGGCAGTCGGTGAGCGCGATGCTGAAGGCGATGGCGACAAAACCGATCCAGGCGAAGGACTGAACCTGCAATGCCGCCGTCCTCACTCAATCCCGTCCCGTCGTTAGTCGGCACCTACACCGCACCTGAGGTGAAGGTCGGCGACCGCGTCTGGTGTCGCTACCGCCGCTGTTGGTGCCGCGTCATCAGCTGGACGGACGCCCCCATCTCCTGGCCGCGGGCGGCCCGGGTTGGTGTCCCAGGCGGGCCGGGGCTTTGGGTGAATGCCGAGCTTGCCCGGGCGGTCCGCACGGAGAGCGCGGCGGCGATGATGCACTGGTTCGGGGTCTGCCACAACCCAGTCTGGCGGTGGCGGCGGGCGTTCATCCCCGGGAACCGACAGGTCCGGACCGAGGGCGACCGCATTGTCCACCGGCGGAACAGCGAAAAGGGCGCGGCTGTCACCCGCGGCGTGCCGCTGTCGGACGAGGTGTGCAAGGCCCGGTCGGCGGCCGCGAAGGCGGCGGGCCGCCGGCCCCCGCTCCGCGGGGTCTGGAGCGACTGGACGCCGAAGGAGCTAGCGAAGCTTGGCACGGCCCCGGACGACGTGGTCGCGATACGGATCGGCCGCACGGTGAGTGCGGTGCGGGCGCGGCGGGCGCGGCTCGGGATACCGCCGCACCGGTCGCCTGCGGCGGTCTGAAGCGGCTGTCCAGCCGCTCCGCGGGTGAAGCCCTCTCCTACTCCCGGCCCTCTTGTACACCAGCCGAGGGCGCAAGCATGTTGCTGAAGCCTGCCGACGCGTTGGTGCTGTTCCTGACGGCGTCCCATCACGGCGGCTCACTATCCCCGTGGGCAACTGCCCAGGAGAAGAAGGCGGCGCCGAAACTCGTCGGCAAGTGGGAGGCGACGGGAGTCGAGTACCGCGGGATGGAACGACCGCCGAGCTGGTGGTTCACGAAGGATTGGACCTTCACCGAGAAGACGGCCGTGCACAATTACAGCAGCCTCGACGGCAAGGCCGACCGGGAACAGGCGGGCTAACATCGACCGCGACGCCTGGGTGATGATGCGCGGCCGCGCGGCGGCCTCGCGGAGGAGTTCACGGGCGGGCTGGGTACAGCCAGGACGCCCAACAAATCCCCACCTACGCGGGCCGATCCGCGACTGACCGAGCTTACGGGAGCCAAACCGGCGGTGTGCAGTAAACTTTTGGTTTCGTAGGGGATCGCAGGGGATCGTTGCGATTCCCCGCGGAACGCAGGGAACATGTCGGCCAAGCTGAGGGTGGTTTTGGTTCTCTTTGTGCTCGTTCGAGTCAGGGCCGGGTAGTCACTTCCGGTCTCCAGCGGGGCAACACCCGACAAATGAGGAACACGATCAGCAGCGTCCGCAGGCCGAGCAAGGGGGAGTAATACCGCTCGTCGTAGCTCACGAGGATGTAGGGGACGACGTACAGCACCGCCGCCGCCGCAACGGCCCGCTCCCCGGGGGTTGATCGCCGCCCGATCGAGAGGGCGATCACGCCGACCGCCACCCACGGCAGGGGGTGGAGAATACGGGCCAGCCAGATTCCGGGCGCGAACTCTCGCGAACCGTCCCGCTCCCGTGGGGTGTACCAGACGACGATGGTCCTGAACCGGTCCCAGACGCGGAGGGCGAACCCTCTGGGGTCCGGGCGTACCGCGGCCCAGAATTGCTCCCCCTTCCGGGCCAAGAACGCAGACTCGCCGAGCTCGTCGTACTCCTGCGCCTGCGCGTTGCCGGCGGCCCCCGGGTGCTGACCGACGCTCGTCCTCAGCAGCACCCCGTCCGGCTGCATACATTGCGACTGGTACAGCTCGAAGTTCAGGTTCGACTTGACGGGGATCACCCGGCCGAACGTCGCGTAATTCCGGACCGCCCACGGGGTCAGCACGGCGGCCGCCCCGAGTCCGGCCACCGCGACGCGGGACAGTGCTCTGGCGCGGAAGCCGGCCGCGGCTGTCAGACCGCCCCAGACGAACCCGAGGGTAGGGGAACAGAGGGCGGCGAACCCGCCGAACAGCCCCCACCCGGCCGACAGGCGTCGGGAGCCGAGCGGCCGGCCCCACCCGGCCCACAGCACCAGCCCGTTGAGCACGCTCAGGACGAGGAAGTGGTCGTGTGTGATCTGGAAGGTGTTCCGGAAGTCCGCCGCGATCTCCAGGACCAGGACGCAGACCGCCAGCCCGGTCCCGGCCCGCGGCCAGTCCCGCCGCAGGGCGTAGAGGACGAACGCGCCCGTCCAGACCACCGCGGCGCAGTGGAGGACGATGAAGACGTTGGTGGCCGCGTCGAGGTCGCCGTCGACCGCCGCCCAGAGCGCCGCCGTCAGGTACGGAAGTACCGGGGGCATCCACGCGGTCGGTCCGGTCTGCCGGCCGAACGGGTCGGCGAAGCCCCGGCCGGCGCAGATCGCCTTCGCGATGCTCAGGTACTCGGACCCCAGGTGCGTGTTCAAGTTCCGGTTGTAGCCGGCCCGGAACGGCGGGAAGTACCGATACTCCTCCGGGCTGCTCACGCAGTACGACAGGTTCGCGTAAACGGAACCGGCAGCCACCAACAGGACGAGGACCAGTAACCCCCGGGATCGAAGAACTTGTCGCCAGCCGGCGGGATGGAGTTCGGGCACAGAGCCTCCCTGGGGGATTGTCAGGTCATCGAACGGGGAGCGTGGTAATCCCTGGCATCACTGCACGGGCCGAGCAGGCGTACGGCCCGCCCAACCCCAGCTTACGGTCCGGGCGCGTTCGCCGGCAGGTCCTCGCGGAGTTCCGGGAGTCCGAGGTCGCGGCGGACACGGTTGGCCTCATCGAGGTCGACGTGGTAGATGTAGATCGAGTACCCCGCCTGATCTACCGGGCGGAACCGCAGGAAATACCCGTACCCGTGGTCCCGAAACGGCGTCCACCCCCCCCGCCCGTCGGGGAGGGGGTTCCGGGCGCCGCGGAGGACGTTCACGCTCACGGCGTACCACCCGGGCCGCGGCCCCTGCTGCCCGGGCGGAAGGTCACTCCCCGCCCCTGCGACCGGGGGCCAGGCCGGCGGGAGGGTGAACTCGAGCCCGGCGACCCGCACGTCGAAGAAGCTCCAACACGCCATCGCCATCGGCCTGGCCTCGGGGTGCTCGGCGCACCACTCTTTCAGGTGCAACACGTCCTGCCCCCAGTCGATGTTGCTGTCGATCAGGTGCTCGCTGCCCTGCTCGGGGCCGCCGGCGAGTTCGTTGAAGTAGGACAGGTTGTGCGGGTACACCGACAGGCTGCTCCCGGCTGACCAGGCGACTCCGACCAGCACCCCGAGGCCGACGATCCGGTCACGGGTAGCGAATGCCCGGGCGAGCCCGCTCACCCAGATGAAGACGAACGGGAACATTGGCAGCACGTACCGCATGTGCCGGTTCCAACCAGTCTGGGTGCTCGCCAGCACCAGGAGAAGGATCGGAAACGAGAGGAGCACCAGGAGGTCTCTCGAGGGGGTACGGTACGCCGGGTGGAGGATGCCGAGGACGGCGGCCAGGAGGAAGAGGCCCCAGGTGCCGAGCGGGACCTTCACCGCCAGCGCGTACAGGTAGTAGTACCACCACCCGCCCAGCCGCAGCTCGCCCCGCAGGTAACTCCACGACGGCTGCTCGTGCTGGGCCTTCTGGTAGTCGATGCCGAGGAGGTAGTGCTGGGGGAGCGGGACGGGGAGGCCGGCGGCCCACGTGCCGGCGAACCGGTTGCCGACCGGGCCGGCGCCGGGCCCGGCCAGGGCCCGGCTGACGAACCCGTA
>Ga0190275_10001733_pt1 | contig 16075 bp, 12 predicted proteins | sample Popmic550T_FD_133745 | JGI IMG/M metagenome (GOLD analysis project Ga0190275, IMG submission 133745) | Populus adjacent soil microbial communities from riparian zone of Yellowstone River, Montana, USA - 550 T | ecosystem: Environmental > Terrestrial > Soil > Riparian zone > Trees stand | place...
AAGACGGGCAAGCTGGTGATGAAGCAGGCCGCCGACACCCTGACCCCGGTCTCGCTCGAGCTCGGCGGCAAGGACCCGATGCTCGTTCTCGCGGACGCCGACATCGAGCGCGCCGCAAACGCGGCGGCCTCCTACGGCCTCAACAACTCCGGGCAGGTCTGCATCTCGGTCGAGCGCATCTACGTCGAGGACGCCGTCCACGACGAGTTCGTCGAGCGGCTCACCGGCAAGGTCGAGGCCCTCCGTCAGGGAGCCCCGGGGCCGATGGGGACGGTGGACGTCGGCGCCATCATCTTCCCGCCGCAGATCGACCTGATCGACGCTCACGTCCGCGATGCCGTCGAACGCGGCGCCGAGGTCAAGACGGGAGGCAAGGTGGGGGAGGGGCCGGGCTACTTCTATGAGCCGACCGTGCTGACCAACGTCGACCACTCGATGCTCTGCATGAACGAGGAGACCTTCGGGCCGACGCTCCCGGTGATGCGCGTCAGCGACGCCGAACAGGCGATCGAATTGGCCAATGACGGCCGCTACGGCCTGCAGGCCTCGGTCTGGACGACCGACGTCGAGCGCGGCGAGGCCCTGGCGCGGCGGATCGAGGCGGGCGTCGCCTGCGTGAACGACGCCCAGGTCAACTACGGCGCCCTCGAGCTCCCGATGGGCGGTTGGAAGGAGTCGGGACTCGGCTCCCGCCACGGCGCCAATGGCATCCGCAAGTACACGAAGCAGCAGTCGCTCTTGATCGCCCCCGCCTACGTGCCCCCCCGCGATCTCCACATGTTCCCCTACATCGGTGAGGTCTCGGTTCAGGTGGGCGAGGCGATGGCGGCCTTCGCGGCATCGGAGCTCTTCGACGACGCGCAGCGCGCGACCCTCGCGGTCCTCTGCGACACCTTCATTCCGTCGGTCGAGCCGCCCGATGGTGAGACCGACCCGACCGGCTTCTGGGCGCGGAAGGCGACCGATCTAAGCGTGCCGATGTCCGTCGAGGTCGCGCTCCTTCAGGCCGGGCTCCCCGAGGACCAGCTAACGGGGCTCCGCGGCCTGCTCGACGCCTTCGCCGCCAACGGCATGGCCGCCGAGGCTCCGCAGGAGTCGCGCGAGGCGATCATCCACGGCTTCATGGAGGACCCGGAGGCGCAGATCGGCGTCGACGCGCTCCGCAACGCGGCGATGAGCATCCACTACGCGCTCCCCGACCTCGGCACCGGCATCAATCCGAACTGGCCCGGCATGGGCTACCCGGGACCGCAGGCACTCCCCAAGCCGGAGCTGAAGGACCAGCGGCCGATCAAGCCGATCGTCCCGGACGCTGAGGAGCTGACCATCGAGGCCGACGTCGTCATCGTCGGGTCGGGCGCCGGCGGCGGCGTGATCGCGGGAGAGCTGAGCGAGGCCGGCAAGAAGGTCTGCGTCCTCGAGATGGGCGGCTACCACGACGAGTCCGAGTTCAACGGGCTCGAGCTCTGGGCGTACCAGAACCTCTTCCTCAACCAGGGCCCCTTCCCGACCGCGGAGGGCCAGGTCAACATCCAGGCCGGCAGCTCGCTCGGCGGCGGCACGGTGCTGAACTGGACCAACTGCCTGCGGACCACCGACCGCGTCCGCGCCCAGTGGGCGGAGCACGGCCTCGAGGGTCTCGACTCCCCCGACTACGACTCGCACATGGATGCCGTCTGGGAGCACGTCTCCGTCACCGGCGACTGCAGCGACCTCAACGGGCCCCACAGCCGGCTCAAGGAGGCCTGCGAATCGTTCGGCTACGACTGGCGGACGGTCACCCGGAACACCGACCCCGAGACCTACGACCCGGTCACCGCCGGCTACCTGGGCTTCGGGGATGGTTCGGGCTCCAAGCGCTCTACTGAAAAGACCTACCTGCGGGAGGCCGCCGGCCGCGGCGCCGACTTCCTCGTGCATTGCCGTGTCGAGCGGATTCTCATCGAGGGAGGACGCGCCGCCGGCGTCGAGGCGACCTACGCCGACCCCGACGGCCGCACCGCCCGGGTCACCGTCCGCGCGCCGCAGGTCGTCGTCGCCTGCGGCTCGATCGAGTCGCCGGCGCTGTTGCTCCGCTCCGGGATCGGCGGTCCCGCGGCCGGGGACTACCTCCGCCTGCACCCGACTTCGGCGATCTTCGGCTTCTACCCCGAGGCGCAGGACCCGTGGTGGGGCGCGCCGCAGGCCGGCCTCTCCCATGAGTTCGAGGATCTCGCCGAGGGCTACGGGTTCCTGCTCGAGTGCCCGCAGCACACGACCGGGCTGACCGCCGCCGCTACGCCCTGGCGCTCGGGCGCCGACCACAAGCGCGCGATGTCGAAGTTCAGTCACGGCGCCGGCTTCCTCAACCTGACGCGCGACCGGGGTCACGGCCGGGTGACGATCGACGACGCCGGCCAGGCGGTCTGCCACTACCCGCTGAGCGACGAGCTCGACAAGGCGAACCTGCGCCGCGGGCTCGAGGAGCTGATTCGCTTGCACGAGGCGGCCGGCGTCGAGGAAATGCAGGCGCTGAGCCGGCACTCGCCGATCTGGCGCCGTGGCGACGACGTCGAGGAGTTCGTCCGCTCCGTCGCGGCGATCTCCCTGGAGCCGCGTCAGCTCGCGATCTTCAGCGCCCACCAGATGGGCAGCTGCCGGATGGGCTCAGACCCCGAGACCGCGGTCGCGGATGGCCGCGGCGAGCTCCACGACGCTCGTGGAGTCTGGGTCGGCGACGCATCCGCCTTCCCGACCGCATCGGGGACGAACCCGATGTTCACGGTGATGTCGCTCGCGCGACGGACCGCGCACAACATCCTCGACGCCTGAGACTCCGTTCACCCGTAGGGTGGCTCCCGCATGACCGGTCCGCTGTATGCGCTCGGCCGCCTCGCCGCCCGCCGCCACTGGCTCTTCATCGGCGGCTGGATCGTCCTTGCGACCGCGATGGTGATCGCCGCGGCGGCCCTCGGCAAGCCGACGAGCGACAACCTGACGATCCCGGGCAGCGACTCGACCCACGCCACCAATCTGCTCGAGAACAAGCTGCCGAGCCGCCAGAACGGGTCGGTCCCGATCGCGCTTCAGGTGACGAGCGGGCGCCTCGATCAGGGAGCCAATAAGACGGCGGTGGACGAGACCGTCAAGCGCTACCGAGGGGACTCGCGGATCAAGAGCGTGACGAGCCCGTTCAGCGATGAGGGCTCCGAGCAGCTGACCAAGGACGGGACGATCGGCTACATCAACCTCTACCTACGCGACGGGCCCTCCGAGCTCGACGAGGAGGAGGCGGACGCGCTTATCGCCGAAGCGGAGCCCGCTCGGCGCGCCGGCATCGCCGTCGCCGCGGGCGCCTACCTCGGCCAGGAGGTCTCGACCCCCTCGACCGAGTCGAGCGAGGCGATCGGGATCGTCGTCGCGATCATCGTTCTCGCCTTCGCCTTCGGGACCCTCGCGGCGATGCCGCTGCCGATCGTCACGGCGGGCTTCGGCCTGGCGGTCGGCCTCAGCCTCGTCGGCCTGCTCGGCCACCTGATCGACGTCCCCTCGATCGCGGCGACCCTCGGGACGATGCTCGGCCTCGGCGTCGGCATCGACTACGCCCTCTTCATCATCACCAGATACAGGGGCTTCCTCGCCGAAGGCCACGGGGTCGAGGAATCGGTGGCACGCGCGACCGCGACCTCCGGCGGCGCCGTCCTCTTCGCGGGCAGCACCGTCGTGATCGCGCTCCTCGCCCTCTACTTCGGCGGGATCCCGATCGTGCGCGCGCTCGGTTACTCGGCGGCCGTGGTCGTCGCCGTCGCCGTGGTCGCCGCGGTCACATTGCTGCCGGCGATCCTCGGGTTGATGGGCGAGCGGATCAACAGGCTACGGCTGCCGGTCGGCCGTCATTCTCACGACGATGAGCCACATGGCTGGGCGCGCTGGGCGCGCGAGATCGGCAAGCGGCCGGTGGCCTCGGCGATCATCGGGCTGCTGATCCTCGTCGGCCTGTCGATCCCGCTGCTCAACATCACCCTCGGGCAGCCCGACAACGCGCAGCTCCCCGAGGACACCCAGACCCGGCAGTCCTACGACATCCTCGCCCAGGGCTTCGGGCCGGGGACCAACGGGCCGCTGCTCGTGTCGGTCAAGCTCGATCCGCCGGCGAAGGCGAACACGAAGAAGCTGGACCGGGTCGAGTCGCAGCAAAAGCAGCAGGAGGAGCAGGCCCAGCAGCAATTCGAGGAGGCTTCGCAAGAGGCCGCCGAGGCCGGTCAGCCACCGCCTCCCGAGCCGGCCGGCCCGACGAAGAAGCAGCAACAGCAGCAGGCTCAGCAGAAGCAGTTCCTCGAGTCGAAGGCGAGCGATCCGCGGCTTGTCAAGCTCGGCAACCAGATCGGCAAGGACCCCGACGTCGACGACGTCTCGCTCCCCGCGGTCAACGGCGACGGCACCGCCGCGGTCATCAACGTCACCTCGCAGTCCTCGCCCGTCTCGCAGAAGACCGTTGACCTGGTCAACCGGCTCCGCGACGACACCATTCCCGACGCGCTGGGATCCGGGCCGACCACCGCCTTCGTCGGCGGCTCCACCGCTGCCTACATCGACCTCGCCGACCGAATCGGGGAGAAGCTGCCGGTTGTGATCGCGATCGTCCTCGTCCTCAGCTTCCTGCTGCTGATGGTCGCGTTCCGCTCGATTCTCGTTCCGTTCACGGCCGGCCTGATGAACTTGCTGTCGGTCGCCGCTTCCTACGGGGTGCTGGTGCTCGTCTTCGAGGAGGGGTTCGGGCTCTCCCTGATCGGTCTCGACCACACGGTCCCGATCGTCTCGTTCGTCCCCCTGCTGATGTTCGCGATCCTCTTCGGCCTGTCGATGGACTACCAGGTGTTCCTGCTGACGAAGATCCAGGAGCGGTGGAAGGCCGGGATCGGCAACCATGATGCGGTCGTCCAGGGCCTTGCGGGCACCGCGCGGGTGATCACCTCCGCTGCGCTCATCATGGTCTCGGTCTTCGCGAGCTTCGTCCTGAACGGCGACCCCACCGTCAAACAGTTCGGCGTCGGGCTTGCCGTCGCGGTGGCCATCGACGCGACCGTCGTTCGCTGCGTCCTCGTCCCCGCCGTCATGGTCCTGTTCGGGCGCGCGAACTGGTGGTTCCCTTCGTTCCTGGAGCGCCACCTGCCGCACCTGGGGATCGAGGGCGAGGAGTACTTCGCGGAGCTCGATGAGAAGAAGTCTGCGGCTCCCGAGTAGTCAACTAGGGTGGTCCCGATGGCCGAGTCGAAGGGGAAGAGCAAGGCGCAGGCCAAGGCGAAGGCGAAGCCGAAAAAGCTGACCGTTGCCGTCACCGGCCCGACCGGCGACATCGGGGTCGCGGCGCTGCGGGCACTCGACGGCTCGGCGAAGGTCGGGAAGGTGATCGGGATGGCCCGGCGCCCGTTCGAGCCCGCCGATCACGGCCTCAGCGAGAAGATCGTCTACCAGCAGGGGGACATCCTCGATCGTGATTCGGTGGACGCCCTGGTGGACGGAGCCGACGTGGTCGTCCATCTCGCCTTCATCCTGTTCGGCAACCCCGAGGAGGCGCAGCGGATCAATGTCGAGGGAAGCCGGAACGTCTTCGAGGCGACGGTCGCCGCCGGAGCGAAGCGGCTGGTCTACACGAGCTCCGTCGCCGCTTACGGGTTCCACGGCGACAACCCCCAGCCGCTGGCGGAGGACGTGCCCACCCGTGGAAGCGACGACTTCTACTACTCGGCTCACAAGGCTGAGCTGGAGGGCGTGCTCGACGAGATCGTCGGCTCCTCGAAAACCGACGCCTACGTCTTCCGGCCCTGCATCGTCGCCGGCGCGGGCGCGCCGATGTTGATCGAGACCATGGTCGGCATGCTCCCCCTCTACGGTCAGCTTCGCCTCGCCCGCCGCGTCCTCGACACACTCCCCTTTCTCGGTCCCGTGATCCCCGACCCGGGCACTGACTTCCAGCTCGTCCACACCGACGATGTCGCCACGGCGCTGCTGGCTGCGGTCGAGGGCGTCGGCGAACCGGGCCGCTACAACCTTGCCGGCCCCGGCTCGATGAGCGTCACCCGCCTGACTCGTCAGCTCGGCTGGTGGTCCGTGCCGGTGCCGGGATCCGCAGTCGGAGTACTCGACGACGTGCTCTCCAAGCTTCCCGGGCTGCCTGCCGAGGCAGCCTGGCTGACCGCCTTCCGCGTGCCGGTCCTGATGGACACGCGCAAGGCTCGCGAGGAGCTCGGCTGGGAGCCGCGATGGGACGCCGAGGCGACCCTGCGCGAGACGATCTCGGGAGCGCGCGAGTCGGGCGTCCTTTGAGCGGACTGACGGTCGATCGAGAGCACTCCGCCGGCAGACTGACCCACGATCTCCATCCTCGCGCCGGCGGCCCGAGCGAGCGAATCGCCCACCGGCTCGCCCCGATGCATCCGGCGGCCGTCTTCGCACTGGTCCTCGTCGCCTGCTTTGTGGTCGCCGCCGCGCTGTCGGCGGCGCTGGGCCTGCTGGTCACAGACATCCTGCTGGACAGCAACGCGCTCGCCGATTGGGATATCGGGGTCGTCGAGTCGATCGTGGCGGAGCGAACGCCATTTCTCACCGACGTCTCCGACGTCGGCGCGATCGTCGGCTCCTACCTGCTCAGCGCGATTGCGGTCCTCACGGCGATCTACTTCGCATATCGGCGTGAGTGGACGTTCGCCGCGTTCGCCGCCTTCATCCCGCTCGTCGAGTCCGGCCTCTACCGCCTCACTTCTCTCGCGGCGCCGCGGCAGCGTCCCGACGTCCCTCGCCTGGAGGACCTCACCCCGGACGCCAGCTACCCCTCCGGGCATGTCGCTGCTTCGGTGGCGGTCTACGGCGGGCTCGCTTTCGTCCTCAGCTCACGAATCGAACACGCGCCGACGCGCTATGGCATTCGGGCCGTGGTCGTGGTGACGATCGCCTTCGCCGCCCTCTCTCGGATGTATCAGGGGATGCACCATCCGCTCGACGTGGCCGGCGGCGTTCTCGTAGGTTTGACGGCGATCGTGATCACCGTCTTCGCCTGCCGCGTCGCCGCCGCGGCCTCCACCGAAAGGGCGATGTACTGATGGCCGGGATGCCGGACAAGCCGGAGCCCGGTCTTCAGGCCCAGGGACACGGCGAAACCGTCGCGCAATCTCCCTGGTTCGAGTGGGGGGCTCGCGCCGGCCTGGTAGCTCGCGGCGTCGTCTACATCATCATCGGCGTCCTCGCCGCCGATCTGGCCATCGGCGCCGGCGGCCAGGCGGCCAGCCAGGAGGAGGCCCTCCAGGAGATCGCCCAGCAGTCGTATGGCACCTTCCTCCTGATCCTGATGGCGATCGGGCTCGCCGGCTACGCGATCTGGCGCCTCGTCCGCGCGGCGATCGGCCACGGACCCGAGGACAGCGACAGCACTTTCGACCGGATCGGCGGCCTCGTCAGCGGCATCGGCTACCTGATCCTCTGCGCCGTGGCGATCGACATCCTGCTCAGCTCCGGCTCGAGCGGCGGTGGAGGCGGCGGTAGCGGGATGACTGGCGGCGAGATGGCCCAGGGCGGTGGCAGTGATGCAGGCGGCGGCGGTTCCGGCGGCGGTTCGACCGGTGGATCCGGCGGCGGCGGGAGCAGCGGCGGCGGATCGAGCAGCAGCGGCGGCAGCGATCAGGCGTCGCAGGCGACCGGCGGCGTCTTCGACTGGCCTGGCGGCGTCTACCTCGTCGGCATCGCCGGCGCGGTGACGATCTTCGAGGGGCTGGATCAGGGGTACAAGGGAATCACGAAGAAGTTCCTCGAGAAGTCGAAGGTGGGCGAGATGAGCCCCAAGGTCAAGTCGGCCTTCACCAAGCTCGGCGTGTTCGGCCACCTCGCCCGGATGGTCGTCTTCGTCCTGATCGGCTACTTCCTGCTCAAGGCCGCGATCGACTACGACCCATCGGCCGCGATCTCGCTCGACGGCGCCCTCACCAAGCTCGTCGAGGCTGACTACGGCCCCTACATGCTGGGAGTCGTCTCCTTCGGATTGATCGGGTTCGGGATCTACTCCCTGGCCGACGCCCGCTACCGCAAGGTCTGAGCCGGGCGCGAGAGCCGCGTCCCGATCAGCAGTGCGCACGCCAGCGGCAGAACGATGCAGGCCAGCCGGTAGGCCCAGCCGAGGGTGGCGTTTAGCGTGCCGTCGTCGGCGAAGAATTGAACCTCCACATCGACCGGAGCGAACTCGCCGGCAGGCAGGCAACGCGCTCCCTCCGGAACCGGGTCGCCGTAGCGGCCAGAATCGTTGTCGAGCCCGACGTAGGCAGCGCCGCGCTCCGCGCAGGCGTCCTCGCCGGCTGCCTCGAAAGCGGTGGCTCGCGGAATCACGATCAGCGCGGCGGCGAGAAGCAGCCCGGCGACGATCGCGATCTTCCAGGCGTGCGGTGCCACGACCGGGATGATTCCCGATCTCTCGACGCCGGTAGGGTCGGCTAGTGAGCGAGCGGATGCTGATCGCCGGCGGTTACGTCCTCTCAATGGACGACGAGGTCGGCGAGCACGAGGCCGCCGACGTCCTGATCGAGGATGGCGTGATCGCCGCGATCGGGGCTGACCTCGAGGTCGGGGACGCCGAGCGGGTCGACGCGAGCGGCTGCGTCGTCATGCCCGGCTTCATCGACACCCACCGTCACACCTGGCAGACCCCGTTCCGGGGAATCTGCGCCGACTGGACGCTGCGTGACTACTTCCGCGGGATCCGCCAGCGGATCTCTCCAAATTGCAGCGCCGATGACATCTACGCCGGCAACTGGGTCGGCGCGCTCGAGGCGCTCGACGCGGGCGTCACCACGATCCTCGACTTCTCCCACTCCAACAACACCCCCGCGCACGCCGACGCGGCTCTCGCTGGACTGCGCGACGCCGGGATTCGCGCGGTCTTCGGCTACGGCTACTTCCCGGCGCCCTCAGCGGGAGGCGAGGCCGCCTTCGCCGATCACGACGCGCGCATCGCCGACGCGCTCCGCATTCGCACGGACGAGCTCGCGAGCGACGACGCCCTGGTGACGATGGGGATCGCGCTGACCGAGACGGGGCTGCTCCCCTTCGACCTGACGATCGCCGAGGTCGCCTCGGCGCGGGAGATGGAGGTGCCGACCGTGCTCCACACCGGGTGCTCGTGGGGATCGCTGATCACTGAGGGGATCGGCGAGCTCCACCACCATGGTTTGCTCGGGCCCGAGCAGGTGCACGTCCACTGCAACACGCTCGACGAGCGCGACTTCGACCGGCTCGCCGGCGCCGACTGCAAGGTCTCCTCGAGCCCGGAGACCGAGATCCAGATGGGGATGGGGCACCCCGTCATCCGCCGCGCGCTCGATCGCGGGATGCGTCCGAGCCTGAGCTGCGACGTGATCTCCGGCAACTCGGGCGACATGTTCGCCCAGATGCGGCTCGGCCTCCAGTTCATGCGCTGCATGGACAACGACGCCGACAACGCCGCGGGCCGGATGCCCGAGCAGCTCGACCTCAAGGTTCGCGACGCCCTCGCCTGGGGGACGGTCAACGGCGCCCACGCGATGGGCCTCGAGACGCGGGTGGGCTCCCTGGCTCCCGGCAAGCAGGCCGACCTGATCGTGATCGGCGGCCGCCGCCTGAACATGATCCCGATGGCCGACCCGGTCGGGACGCTCGTCTCCCAGGCGAACCCGTCGAACGTCGAGCACGTTCTCGTCGCCGGTCGCTTCGTCAAGCGCGACGGCGAGCTGGTCGGCGTCGACCTCGATCGCGCCCGCCGGCTGGCCGAGGAGGCGAGCGAGCGGGTCATCTCCGCCGTCACCGCCGACGGCGGGCCGGTCCTGCCGCCCCCTGACCCGAGCTTCGACGACGCGATCAACGCGATGGCGGCGGCGAACCTCGCTCGGGCATGGGCGATTCCCGCCGGCTGAGCTACCCGTCGTCCGATCCTGCTTCCAGAGCCTGGCTTTCAACCGAGGCAACCGGACGCGACGCGGAGATTGCCTCGGCGTTAACTAACGGTCTCGAACTGACTCATCAGCCCGTGGTCCTCGTGGTCGAGCATGTGGCAGTGCATCACGTACTTGCCCAGGTGATCGCTGAAGCGCCCGGCGATCAGCAGCTCCTCGCCGGGGTCCATGAAGAAGGTGTCCTTCAGACACGCCTCGTGCGGCGCCGGGGGCTTGCCGTTACGGGCGAGCAGGTACCAGGCCGTGTGATGGGGATGCATCAGGTGGGCGACCTTCGTGTCGTTGCGGAGGAGCCAGGTCTCGACGGTCCCGAGCTTCGGTCGGCGCTCGACGAACGAGGGATCGAACTCACGGTCGTTGATCGTCCAATTGGGGGTGAAGCCGCCTCCGATCGCGATCGCCCAGGTGTGCTGAGGCTCGGGCGGAGCCTCGGCGACCCAGCCCGGCAGCGGCCGCAGCTCGGCGGGAACCGAGGTCGAGTCGTTCATCGGCTTGCCGACGCGGAACTGCATCAGCGGCCCTGAATACGTGCGCGAGCCGAGCGCTTTGACTCCACCGCGCCGGGGAACGCTGCGCAACTCGACGTCGCGGTGCTTGGCACCGGCGAAGTCGACGACCAGGTCGGCCCGCTCGCCCGGCCCGACCAGCACCGAGCCGCGCTCGACGGGCGCCGGCATCAGCCCGCCCTCGGTCCCGATCTGGGTGATCCGGACGCCGCCGGTCAGCACGAGCTCGTAGGAGCGGAAGTTGGAGGCGTTCAGCACCCGCAGTCGGTAGCGGCAGGCGCGTACCTCGTGGTGGGGGAGGATCGCGCCGTTGACGAGCACGTGGCGGCCGGTCACCCCATCGTTGGGAGCATGCGCGAAGCGGCCGAACGGGTTGGTCAGCTGGTTCTTCTCGTCGAAGGAGCGGTCGGCGATGATCAGCGGGATCTCGCGCTCGCCGCGGGGAAGGGGGAGCGAGGCATCGAAGTCGTCGTCGAGGATGAACATCCCGGCGAGGCCGCGCCAGACGTTGCGCCCGGTTCGCTCGAGCCGGTGATCGTGGTACCAGAGGGTCGTCGCCCGCTCCGGCGAGCCGGCCTCGGTGAAGTCGTAGGTGTAGGTGCGGTTGCCGCCCGGCGCGATCAGCAGATCGTTGCCGGACTCGCGCTGCGAGAGCTTCGGGGAGATGTCGCAATAGAGCGAGCGGGGGAGCGCTTTCGTGAGCCCGCCGGGCTGCCCGTCCTCGCTCGAGCGGTTGTGGGCGCCGTGCAGGTGGGTGGTGAGCTCGCCCGCCTCGCGCGGCAGGCGGTGCTCGAACGTGACCCTGGTCGGCTGCCCGGCCGGCCGGCGGATCGTCGGTCCCGGGAAGTCGCCGCCGTACGTCCACATCTCGGTCCGGCGGCCGGGCAGGACGGGGACCTCCGACTCCTCGACCTTGAGGCGAATGTTCGCGCCTGTCAGGACGCGGGGGATCGGCAGCTTCCGCGCGAACGGCCGCGGCTTGGCGGCGCTGGCGGCAGGGACGAACGGCCCGCCGCCGCCGAGTAATGCCGGCGCGCTCAGGGCGACCGCGCCTCCGGCAGCGGAAGCCAGGAGCGCCCGGCGGCTGAGGCGGGAGCCCCCGGGAAGCTCATGCTCCCCGGGGGCCGGTTCCGTTCTCTCGTCAGCGGCCAGTGGGGCCTACTTGACCTTGATCTTGCCCTGCATCTCGGGATGGATGGAGCAGAAGTAGAAGAGCTTGTCGCCCTTCTTCGCCGTCACCTCCTGAGAGAAGGTCTCGTCCTCGGCGAACGTGAACCAGGAGTCGCCGCGCTTGCCGAACCCGTCGTCCCAGCCGTCCTTGCCGGAGCGGACGACGAACTTGCCCACGGTCTCCTTCTTCTCGTTGACCTCGTGCGCCTTGAAGATCGAGGCGCATACCCCGGTCTTGAAGCACTCCTTGAAACCCTTCTTGGAGAGCTCGGGGTACTTGTCCTTGTCGATGAGTGAGAACGTGTGCGGGCCGATCGCCTTCGGTGACGTGTTGTTGACGATCTCGAGCTCGTCGCCGGCCTTGACCGAGTTCGGGCCCTTGAAGAACGTGTTGCGCCCGTCGAGCTCCATCGAGATCGTGGTCGTCTTCGCTGCCCTCGACTCGTCGGCCTGGGCGCCCGTGCTGGCGAGACCGGTGGCTCCGAGCGCCACGATGGCGCCGATCGCTCCTACTCGCCGAAGATGTCCTGCGGTCATCTGGCTTCCTCCTTGTTTTCGGATTTGACCGGCGGCAGGATAGGGATCGAGGCCACGGGCTGCGTCGTCCGAAAGGACGATTCGAGTCCGCTCCGGGCAGCGAGCGTTAGGCTCTCACCGTGATCGTCGTCATCGCAAGAGTTCGCGTCCAGCCCGAGGAGCGCGAGCTGCTCGAGGAGCTCTTGACGACGATGCAGCAGAAGTCGCGGGAGGAGGACGGTTGCATCAACTACGGCTTCTTCCAGTCGATCGAGAACGAGAACGAGTACGTCGCCGTCGAGGAGTGGGAGAGTCAGCAGGCGCTCGACGTCCACTTCCAGCAGCCACACCTCGCGGAGTTCTCCGCGGGTCTGGCCAAGACGGTCGCTGCGGCGCCGACTATCGCCTTTCACCAGGTCGCCGGAACTTCGTCGCCCTCCCTCTGAAGCCCCGAGGGTCTCAGTCCGCGGTCAGGGCGGCAACGAGCGTCTCGCCAAGCAGGCGGGAGGCGGTCGCCTCGTCCGTGAAGCCGGCGTGCAGGTCATCCAGAGCGGCGATCGCGAGAGCCTGAATCGTCGAGGCGATCCACTGGTTCGGCAGCTCCGGTCGCACCTCGCCGCGCTCTTGGGCAGCTTCGAGATAGACGCGCACCGGATCGTCGGGAACCGTCTTGCTGTCATCGAGCGTCGGCTGGCCGAGGCCCCGGTAAGAGTGGAGGAAGCGATAGCGAAGGCCGAGCTCCACCATCTGGGGGGCGAGCCGGCGCAGCATGTCCTCAGCGGACGAGGCCTCCGCGGTGACGACGGTCGTCATCTCACGCGAATCCTCGACCACGCGGCCGAAGAGAGCGACCAGCAGGTCCTCGCGGTTGGGGAAGTGCCGGTAGACCGTCGTCCGTGCCAGGCCGGAGGCCGTGGCGATCTCAGCCATGCTGGCTTCCGGCCGCTGGTTCAGCAAATCGATGGCGGCATCGATCACGGTTTCGCGGTTTCGCACCGCATCGGACCTGCGTGTTTGCGTCGCTGCTTCCACTTCGCTGCGTGATGATAAGCGCCTCGGGTTTGACGCCGACGTCAAGTGGTATGTAATGTCCCACTTGCGGGTGTCCGGCGCCGATCCCCCGAGGCGTCGGGCGCCCCTCTTTTTGAGTGGGTGTGGCTCGGCCCTGCGGGAGAGGAACTACGCTTTGCGCATGGACCGGCAGCACCTGGGGATTCGCGGGAGGCTCACGCTGGCCTGCTCGGCGCTGCTCGGAGTCGCCCTGATCGCACTCCTCGGCGCCGGCGATGCCCGTCCCGCCGTGGGCGTGCAGCCGGGGGGCGTCTACATCGCCCTCGGCGACTCCTACACCTCGGGACCGCTCGTCCCGATGCAGCAGGGCGAGCCGATCGACTGCGGGCGCTCCGACCACAACTACCCCTCGCTGGTCGCCGCGGAGTTCAAGCCCGAGACTTTCATCGACGTGAGCTGCGGTAGCGCCGAGACCAAGCACATGACGGAGCCGCAGACAGACTTGCCGGCGGGGGGAACGAACCCGCCGCAGTTCGATGCGCTCCGTGCCGACGCGACGCTCGTCACGGTTGGGATCGGCGGCAATGACGCAGGGCTCGTCGCCGTCGCGACGGAATGCGCCCAGCTCGGGGCCACGCAGCCGACCGGGACCGCCTGCCGCGACCGCTACGCGCCGGGAGGCAACGACCTCGTGGCCGCGGAGATCGAGGCGACAAAGCCGAAGATCGCCGGCGTCATCGAGGGGATCCACAAGCGCAGCCCGAAGGCGCGCGTCGCGATCGTGGGATATCCCGACGTGCTTCCCGACTCCGGCAACTGCTACCCGATGGTCCCCCTCAGCCCCGACGACGTCCGCTACATCGACGAACTGATCATCCGGATCAACACGATGATCGAAGAGCAGGCGGCCAAGCACGACGCCGACTTCGTCGATACCTATGCCGGCAGTGGCGGCCACGACGTCTGCAAGCTGCCGCCGGAGCGCTGGTTCGAGGGTCTCGTACCGACCGAGCCCGCCTATCCACTTCACCCGAACGCGAAGGGCTTGGCTTCGATGGGGCGCTCGGCGATCAAGGTCCTGTCGAAGCCTTCCAAGCGAGCGCCGGCTATCAGCGAAGTGAGGCTCGCAAAGCGAAAGGTGCGAAGTGGACGTCCGGTCACGCTTCGCTACCGGCTCGACCGTAACGCCAGGGTCGACCTCACCCTGCGCCGGCGTGGACGCTCCGGCGGCGGCAAGACCACGGAGATCCCCGCCTTCGGCAGCGCCGGCCCAAATCGCTACGTGCTGAGCCCCAATCGCTACGTCGGCGAACCCGGCCGCTATCGGTTGACAGCGCTGCCCACCGACAACGGGCTGACGGGTCGGCCCGCCAAGGTCCGCTTCCGGGTGGTGCGGCGCTCGGGCGATGGCTGAGCGCGAGGACGTCAGCTTCGACTCCGGCGGCGAGCGCTGCGCCGCTTGGCTCTACCGGCCGGATGGGGAGGGGCCCCATCCATGCGTCGTTCTCGCCCACGGGTTCGGTGGTACGCGTGAGGGCCGGCTCGGGGCTTTCGCCGAGCGCTTTCGCGACGCCGGGATGGCCGCACTCGTCTTCGATTACCGCCACTTCGGTGACAGCGGCGGCGAGCCGCGCCAGCTCGTCTCGATCCGCCGCCAACTCGACGACTGGCGCGCCGCGGTCGAGTTCGCCCGCTCCCTCGACGGGGTCGATCCTGATCGGATCGCGCTCTGGGGCACCTCCTACTCGGGCGGTCACGTGATCCGCCTCGCCGCCGAGGACGACCGGATCGCCGCCACCGTCTCCCAGGCTCCCCATACCGACGGGATCGCGACGCTCGCGGCGGCCGGACTCTGGGACATGACGCGGATGACGATCGCCGGAACGCTCGATCTGATCGCGGCAGGCGTCGGCGACGAGCCGCACCGCATCCCGATCGTTGGCGAGCCGGGAGACGGCGCCGCGATGAACCAGCCCGGCTCCAAGGACGGCTACCTGAGTCTCTTCGGCGACCCTGCCGACTTCGACAACCGGGTCTGCGCCCGGGCGCTGCTCTTCGTCGGCATCAACTCGCCGGGTTCCTTCGCGCCCAAGGTCAACTGCCCGCTGCTCGTCGCCGTGGTCGGCGGCGACCTCGTCACCCCGCCGCAGCCGGCCCGCAAGGTCGCTGACCGCGCCCCGAGGGGAGAGCTCGTCGACTACGGGGAGGAGTGGGGCCACTTCGACATCTACACGGGCGAGCTGTTCGAGCGGGCGGTTGCCGACCAGACAGCCTTCCTGACCCGGGCGCTACGACCTGCGGTCCCGGCCGCGGCCTAGGATGGCTGGATGAAGCCGAAGGCCGTCTCGATCGCCGCACTGGCGATCGTCTGCCTGTTCATTCCATCGGCGGCATCGGCCGCCAAGGACAAGACGGTCTGGCTCTGCAAGCCGGGACTCGCCGGCAATCCGTGCAAGACGAACCTCGACACGGCCCAGGTCGCGCCGGACGGGAGCGTCCTCGGCACGACCGGTGTCAAGAGCAAGAAGCCGAAGGTCGACTGCTTCTACGTCTATCCGACGGTGAGCGACGACGAGGGAACGAACGCCGACCTCGAGGAGGATCCGGAGGAGCGTTCGATCGCGCTCTACCAGGCGGAGGTCGCGGTCCTCACCAACATCAGCCTCGACCATAAGGAGATGGCCGAGCTGCGCAGCCTGTTCGCCGCCTTCCTGTTGCGCGCCCGCAAGTCGGTGCTCAACCTCGACGATCCGGAAACGCGGGCGCTCGCCGACGTGGTTCCGGGCGACCATTGCGTCGGCTACGGTTTCGACAGCCCAGGTGCCGAGCTGATGGGCAAGCAGCTCGAGCTGCTGCCCGACGGGGCCAGCTTCACCGTCGAGGCCGAGGGCGAGCGCCACGACGTTCGCCTGCAGGTCCCCG
>Ga0190275_10001734_pt1 | contig 16074 bp, 13 predicted proteins | sample Popmic550T_FD_133745 | JGI IMG/M metagenome (GOLD analysis project Ga0190275, IMG submission 133745) | Populus adjacent soil microbial communities from riparian zone of Yellowstone River, Montana, USA - 550 T | ecosystem: Environmental > Terrestrial > Soil > Riparian zone > Trees stand | place...
GCCCTGAGCCGGGGACGTCAGTCCCCGGAGTCTGGAAGGCGACCGCGGCGGCGAACAGTGCGAGCGTCACGCCGGTGGCGAGGAGGGCACGGGGCATGAGACGGGTCCGGGTGGGGTGGGACCGGGTTAGCATACCACGCCGACGGCCCGTCGCATCGCGTCCGCCGAGTCGTGGGCGAACCGCCGCTGGGCGCGGCGGGTGAGCGGGTAGCCGAGGCGGGCCAGCGGGTGCCGCGGCCGCGAGAACGCGACGATGTCGTACCACACCGCGTCGGTGGTTTGGTCCCACTCGACCAGGAAGCGCTCCTCACCGGACTCGGCGTGGTCGGGAAGCGTGCCGTAGGCGAAGCCGAACCGCGTCGGCTCGTCCACGGCGTAGACGATGCGGCAGGCGTTCACCCACCACACGCCGACGAGCCGCGCCACGACTGCGACCACCTCGCCGGCGCGCAGCGGCAGGTCAGTCGGAAGCGCCTTCACCCAGCCGAGGTTGAACTGCTCCCAGCGCTCGAGCGCGGCGCGGGCGGCGCGGAACACGGCTTCGCCCTCGCCGAGTTGGACGCGGGTGCGGTCCACGGTGTAGCCCGGCGGCGGTGTCGTCGCGGTCGAGCCGACCGACGGGTAGGTGAACGGCAGTTCGGCCTGCGCCGCGCGGAAGGCGTCGAGGGCGGCGGGCGTGGGGCAGCGGAAGCGGATCATGAGGTTCCAGCCCGCTCACGCCAGCCGCTCGCCCACCTCACAACCGCGGATCGACGGGCTCGCTCTCCAGCGCCAGCACGCCGAACACGCACTCGTGGACGCGCCGCAGCGGCTCGCGCTTCACGAACCGCTCCAGCGCCTCCACCCCCAGCGCGAACTCGGCCAGCGCCAGCGACCGCTTCCGACCCAGGCCGCGCTGGCGCAGCCGCGACAGGTTCTCCGGCGCCAGGTAGTCGGGGCCGTAGATGATCCGCAGGTACTCGGGGCCGCGGCACTTCACCGCCGGTTGCGCCAGCCCCTTCGACCCACGCAGCACGAATCCGGCCGGCTTCACCACCATCCCCTCACCGCCGCGGCCGGTCAACTCGGTCCACCATTCCGTCGCCGCCTGCTCGGCCGCAGGGTCGGCCAGGTCCACCTCGACGTTTGCGGTGGCGACGAACAGCGCCGGGTCGGCGGCGCACACCCGGGCGAGCGCGTCGAGGTGCCAGCGGTGCGGTTTGTCGGCGTGGACGTGCCCCTCCGTGGCGAGCAGGTGGAACGGCGCCAGCTTCAGGCCGTCGAGCGAATCGACCGGCCAGCAGTAGCGGCGGTACGCGTCCACGAAGCGCGACACGTTGCCGACACGTTCGCGGAACGCGCCCGCCAGCTGAGCCGCGCGCTCGCGATCCTCGCCGCCCAGGCGCGCGACCGCAGCGTCGAGCGCCGCCACGGCGCGCGGCACGGCGGCGGTGCCGGCCGCGCCGACGGCGGCGTACTGCGCCTTCAACAGCTCCTGCGCCTTCGCCGACCACGGCATCAGCTCGCAGTCGAGGACCGCCCAGCCGGTCGCCAGTTCGTCCCACAATCCGGCCGCGGTCACGGCCGACCGCACCCGCTCCAGGAAGCGCGCTTCCAGGTCCGCGTCCGAAAAGAAGGGCCGGCCCGTGCGCGTGACCACGACGCCGGCGCCGTGCTCGACGCCGAAGCGCTCCCGCGCCGCGGCGGCGTCGCGGCACACCACCACGACCGCCCGCGAACCCATGTGCTTCTCCTCGCAGACCACGCGGTCGGCCCCCTGCGCCCGATAGTACGCAAACGCCTCGGCCGGGTGTTCCAGCAGCCCCGGCCGCGTAGTCGTCTCGCACGGGCTCATCGTCGGCGGCAGGTACACGAGCCAGCGCGGGTCGGCGGCGAACCGGCTCATCGCCTCCAGCGCCGCGGCCGCGTTCTCCTCGCGGACCGTCACCGTGCCGCGCAGTGCCGTCGAGACGAACCGCTTGCCGAGCACGTCGTCGGCGTCGAGCATCCGGTCGTGGTGCTGCTGCGCCGTGAGCGCCCCCGGCACCGGCAGGAACGGCCGCGCCGGCACGCAGTACGTGCGGGCCGCGGGGACGGACACGAACTCGCGCTCCGGCCACCGCAGCGCGGTGAGTTTGCCGCCGAACACGCAGCCGGTGTCCACGTTCACGGTGCGGTTGAACCACTCGACCTCCGGCACCGGCGTGTGCCCGTACACGACCGCCGCCGGGCCGCGGTAGTCGGCCGCCCAGTTCAGCCGCACCGGCAGGCCGAACTCGTCCGTCTCGCCGGTCGTCTCGCCGTACAGGGCGAACTCACGCACCGCCCCGCTGGCGCGGCCCTGCATCTCGGCCTTCATGCCGGCGTGCGCCACCACTAGCTTGCCGCCGTCGAGGACGAAGTGGCTGACCAGCGAGTCGAGAAAGTCGCCAACCTCTCGCGCGGCGATCGGTCGCAGGTCGTCGGGGAGGGTATCGAACTCGGCCATCGTCTCGGCGAGGCCGTGGGTGAGCTTCACGTCGCGGCCGCGGAGCTTGCGCACCAGCTTCACGTCGTGGTTGCCCGGGACGCAGATGCCGGTGCCGGCCGCGACCATGTTGCGGACAAGGCGCAGCGTGTCGAGCACGCGCGGGCCGCGGTCCACCAGGTCGCCGACGAACACCGCCTTCCGCCCGGCAGGGTGCGCGAACACCCGCCGCCCCCACACCGGATGATCGACCGCACTCACGGCCGCGACGTAACCGAGCTTCCCGAGCAGCGCTTCGAGTTCGTCGCAACAGCCGTGAACGTCGCCGATCACGTCGAAGGGGCCGGCCTCGCTCCTACGGTCGGTCCACAGCGGCACGCGCTCCACGACGGCGGCGTCCACGTCGGCGGGGCCGCGGAGGATGGTGATGTGGCGGAACCCTTCGCGCTCCAGGCCGCGGATCGAGCGGTGGAGGTTGTCGAGCTGGTGGCGGACGACGTGCGGGCCGAACTGGCGGTCGGGCCGGCTGCGGTTCCGCTCGTGGCACACGGCTTCCGGCAGGTCGAACACGACCGCGGCCGGCAGCACGTGGAAGCGGCGGGCCATCTCGACCACCGGCTTGCGGTCCTCGGGCTTGACGTTGGTGGCGTCCACGACCGTGAGCCGGCCGAGGGCGAGCCGCTCCTCGACGAGGTGGTTCAGCACGCGGAACGCGGCGGGGGTGGCGGTCTGGTCGGTGTCGTCGTCGGAGACGAGGCCGCGGCAGGCGTCGGACGACACGACCTCGGTGGGCTTGAAGTGGCGGCGCGCGAACGTGCTCTTGCCGGCGCCGCTCGGGCCGATCAGGGCCACGAGGCTCAGCGCGGGGAGGCGGATCGTTAGCGGCGGGACGGGCGTCGGGTTCATGTGGCCCTCCCGAATACGGCCATTTGCGTCGGCGGGCCGAGGGCCGCGTCGTCCGGGCCGACGGGGTGGTACGTCACCGCGTAGCCGTGCCGCGCGGCGACGGCGTCGGCCCAGGCGCGGAACTCGGCGCGGTCCCACTCGAAGCGGTGGTCGGGGTGGCGGAACTTCCCGGCGGGGAGGCTCGGCCACGTCGCGTTGTACTCGCGGTTCGGCGTCGTCACCACGACCGTGCCGTGCCCGGCCGGGCGAACTCGAACACGGCCCGCTCGAACGCCGCCAGCCGCGGCGGGTCGAGGTGCTCCACCACCTCCACCACCGCGGCCGCGTCGAAGCCTTCGAGCCGGCGGTCGCGGTACAGCAGCGACCCGTGGAGCAGCTTCATCCGCCCCAGCACCGGCACCGGCAGCCGCTCCAGCCGCCGCTCCGCGACCTCCAGCGCCCGCAAGGACACGTCGAGCCCCACGACCTCGGTGAACTGCCGCTCCCGGAGCAACTCGCGCAGCAGCTTCCCCTCGCCGCAGCCCAGGTCGAGCACCCGCGCCGCGCCGCTCGCCTTCAGCGCCGCCACAACGGCGGCGTGGCGTTGCTCGTTCAGGCTCAGCGGCGTTTCCAGCACCTCCTCGGGCGCGGCGGGGGCGTCCTCGTCGGCCTCCGCAGGGGCCTCCTCCTGCACCAGCCGGGCCAGCGCCTCGCGGACCAGCGACGGCCGGTGCTTCAGGTAACGGCGGGCGATCTCCTCGCGCAGCGGGTGCGCCGCGAGCCAGCCGGCCCCCTTGTCGAGGAGCTTGTCCACCTCGTCCTCGCCGACGAAGTAGTGCTTGTGACCCGCCATCACCGGCACCAGTACGTACAGGTGCGCCAGCAGCGCCGACAGCGGCACCGTCCCGCGCAGCTCGACCGCGAAGTACGGGCTGTCGCCCCACTCGGGGAAGGTGGGGTCGAGCGGGATTCGCGCCGCTTCGACCTCGTAGCCGAGCGGCTCGAAGGCGGCGCGGAGGAGCCGCTCGCCGCCGCGGACGGGGAGCACGTCGAGGCGGGCGGTGAGGGGGATCGGCTCGCCGGCCAGCTCGGGGTGCGTCTTGCACGTCCCCTGGAGGGCGCTGCCGAGCACCTGACTGACGGCGACGCTGAGGAACGACGACGCGGTGTACGGCCGGTCGTTCACGTACTGGCCGAGGAGGAACGAATGGTCCGGCGCCCGGCCGCGGACGATGCCGACCGGATCGACTTCGAGGAGGAGCGCGGCGGTACAGCGGTCGTCGGTCGCTTCGGGGTAGAACACGTGGGCGCGGCCGAAGCTGAGGTCGAACGACTGGACGCGGTCGGGGTGCTTGTGGAGGAGGTAGCCGAGGTCGGTGGCCGGGCGGCGGGTGGTGGTGAGCGTCAGGAGCATCGGACCCTCGCGGCGCCGGTCGGGGCATGATAGCGAGACGCGCCGGCGGGCGGCGGTTCGCGGCGAACGGGTTTGAGCCCGGAGGGCGTCGGCGTGTAGCCCGGGGTGGAACCCCGGGCGGCCTGGGGCGGAGTTCGCACCGCGTCGCACACCGGTTCACCGCGTTCGCCGCCCGGGGTTGCACCCCGGGCTACACGCCGACGCCCTCCGGGCTCAAACCACGCGCCGGGTTCGTTCCTGCATGACCGGCGGTCGTCATTCGTGCCCCGCGTCGGGTCTCGAAGACTCGACCCGACCTACAAAGACACCATGCCGGCCGCACCCCCCACGACTCCCCCGCGCCGCCTGACGCGCCGCCGCTTCTGGGGCGCCGCCGCGCTCGGCGGCCTCGGCCTCGGGCTGTACACCTGGCGCGTCGAACCGCACTGGGTCGAAGTGGTCCGCCGCGAACTGCCGGTCGTTGGGCTGCCCGACGCCCTCGTCGGCCGCACCCTCGCGCAGGTCAATGACCTGCACGTCGGCCCGCGTGTCGATTCGGACTACCTCGTCCGCTGCCTGCGAACGGTGTCGGCGTTCGAGCCCGACCTGGTGTGCGTCGTCGGCGACTTTGTGACCGCGACCGGCGGCGAGGCCGTGGACGACGCCGCCCGCCTGATGGAGAACCTGACGCGCCCGCCGCTCGGCTGCTTCGCCGTCCTCGGCAACCACGACTACGGCCTCCGCTGGGCGCACCCCGAAGTCGCCGCCGCGGTCACGAAACGCCTCACCGACGTGGGCGTCCGCGTGATGCGGAACGCGAGTACGGTGGTGAACGGCCTGCGTATCGCCGGCATCGACGACTTCTGGGGCGCGAACGTCCGCGGCCACGACATCACGGCCGCGCTCGCGGGCGGCGGGCCGACGGTGGTGCTGTGTCACAATCCCGACGCCGTCGATCTGCGCGGGTGGGGTGACTTCCGCGGCTGGGTGCTCGCCGGGCACACGCACGGCGGCCAGTGCAAGCCGCCGTTCCTGCCGCCGCCGTTCGTGCCGGTGCAGAACACCCGCTACACCGCCGGCGAATTCGACCTTGGGGACGGCCGGCGGATGTACATCAACCGCGGCCTCGGCCACCAGTTGCGGGTGCGGTTCAACGTGCGCCCCGAGATCACCCTGTTCCGCCTCGTGCGCGAGGAGGCGACGTGACCATGCGTGACGCCACCCCCGCCGACGCGGACGCCATCTGGGCGATGTTCCGCGCCGTCGTCGCCGCCGGCGACGCATTCCCCTTCCCCGACGACTTCACGCGCGAACAAGCGCTCGCCTACTGGTTCGGGCCGAACACCCACGTCCGCGTCGCGGAGGACGACGGGCGCGTCGTCGGCTCGTACATGGTGCGGCCGAACCAGCCGGGCCGCGCCTCGCACCTGGCGAACGGCGCGTACCTGGTAGACCCCGCCGCCCGCGGCCGCGGCGTCGGCCGGGCGCTCGGCGAGGACTCGGTGCGCGAATGTCGCCGTCTCGGCTACCGCGGCATGCAGTTCAACCTCGTCGTCGCCACGAACGAGCCCGCCGTCCGCGTGTGGACCGCCGTCGGGTTCCGTATCATCGGCACTGTCCCCGGCGCCTTCCGCCACGCCACCCTCGGCTACGTCGACGCCCACATCATGTACCGCTCGCTGCTCGACGAACCCGCCTGAACCCCCTCCCCGGAGTCCGCCATGTTCCGCGCCGCCGCCCTCGCCCTCCTCTCCGCGTCCGCCGTCGTCGCGGCCGACTGGCCCGCCTGGCGCGGCCCCACCGGCCAGGGCCACGCCGACGAGCCGAACGTGCCTCTGAAGTGGAGCCCGAAGGAAAACATCAAGTGGAAGGTGCCACTCGCCCACCAGGGCAACTCGACGCCGGTCGTGTGGAAGGACAGCATCTTCCTCACGCAGGCGACCAAGGGCGGCGGCACCCGCAGCCTCCTCTGCCTGTCCCGCGCCGACGGCACGGTGCGGTGGCAGAAGGACGTGGAGTACGGCGAGAAGGAGCAGAACTGGAACGACACCTGGTACGCGAACGCCTCCCCGGCCGCGGACGGCGAGCGCGTCGTCGTCAGCTTCGCGTCGGCCGGGATGTACTGCTTCGACTTCGCCGGCAAGGAGCTGTGGAAGCGCACCGACCTGGGGACGTGGCAGCACAAGTTCGGCAGCGGCGCTTCGCCGGTGCTCCACGGCGACCTCGCCATCCTGTGGTGCGGGCCGGACGAGAACAAGGGCCGCAACTACCTCCTCGCCGTGGACAAGCGGACCGGCAAGACGGTGTGGGAGCACGACGAGCCGGTCGGGTCGTGGGGCACGCCGCTGGTCGCCAAGGTGAACGGCCAGGACCAGCTGATCATCGGCCTGTCGAAGGACGTGAAGACCGCGCCCGAGGAGAAGCACGGCCACCTGAAGGGGTACGACCCGGCCACCGGCTCCGAGCTGTGGTCGGCCCGCGGGCTCAACAGCCACGTCTACACGTCCCCCCTCGTCGCCGACGGCGTGGTCGTCGGCATGTCCGGGTACTACGGCGCGGCGATGGCCGTGAAGCTCGGCGGGAAGGGCGACATCACGAAGGACCGCCTCTGGGTCCATCCGAAGAACGCGCAGCGGGTCGGCTCGGGGGTGATCGTCGGCGGGCACGTCTATCAGGTGGACGAGGACGGCCAGCCGCACCGCTACGACCTGCGGACCGGGGCCGACGCCTGGGCCGACGAGCAGAAGCTGAAGGGCGGCCAGACGTGGGGCTCGCTCGTCCACGCCGGCGGCCGGCTGTACCTCTTGATGCGCAACGGCACCACCGCGGTGCTGTCCCCGACCGAGAAGTACGAGGTGCTGGCCTTGAACCCGCTCGGGGCGGGCGAGCAGACCAACTCGTCGCCGGTGGTCGTCGGCGGCGAGGTGTACCTGCGCACGTTTCGCCACCTGTGGTGCGTCGCCGAGAAGAAGTGATCGCCTCGTACCACACGCAGTCGTTCCAGGTTCGGCGTGGTATCGGGGTTTTCACCCTGACACCACGCCGAACTTGAAACGACAGGATTCGGTGTCATCTTCCCGGTGCCGCGTCCCAACTTCTTGATGGGGCACGGCTTCCGGCCGGACGCGAGCACTGACGGGGATCGATCTGGCGACGTGACATGTTTCCGCGACCCGGTGGGGGGCGCGGCGGAAACAATAATCTCGACCAAAGTGTCGCTACGCCGCTTGACTGCCGCGGCTCGGCCGACCTCACCGCCCGGCTGGCTCCGCGGCCGGGTCGCCGTGCTGGATCAGGAATGCCAGCTGTTCCAGCTGGATCGCCAGATCGACCGCCACCAGCTTCACTCGCGGCGGCAGCCGCAGCCGCACCGGGGCGAAGTTCAACACCCCGCGGATGCCGGCGGCGCTGAGCTGGTCGGCGACCGCCTGCGCGGCGTCGGCCGGCACCGTCAGGATCGCCAGCTCCGCCCGCAGTTCGGGCACCCGCTCCCCGAGCCGGTCGATCGACTCGATGGTGAGCCCCTCGACGCGCTCGCCGACCTTAGCCGGGTCGGCGTCGAACAGGGCCAGAACCTCGAACCCCTGGGTGCGGAAGCCGCGGTAGCGGAGCAGCGCGCGGGCCAAGTTGCCGACGCCGACGAGCACGGCCCGCCAGGTGCGGTCGATGCCGAGGACGGCGCGGATGGCGGCGGACAGCTCGGGGGCATCGTACCCGAGGCCGCGGCGGCCGAGGTGGCCGAGCGAGGCGAGGTCGCGGCGGACCTGGGCGTCGGTGACGCCGCAGGCGGCGGCGATGCGGCCGCTGGACACCTTGCCGCCGTCGGCCGGCCACGCCGCCAGGGCGCGGAGGTAGAAGCTGAGCCGGTGGGCCGTCGCGCGCGACAGCCGCTCGCCCTCGGGTCGCCGGTCCGACAAAGAGCCTCCGGGCCTGTGATGACGGGGGACGGGGGTAGCTTACGGAGCCCGGCCGGCGCCGGTCCACGTCACCGGGATGACCACTTCGCCGTCGGCCAGCCGCACCCGCAGCCGCGCCTCGCCCGGCCGCGTCGCCGCCACCGTGACGCGCACCACCGTCACCGCCGCCGCCGCGTCCGGCCACCGCGCCGTGACCTCCGGCGCGTCGCTGACCACGCCCAGCACGCGCACCGGCGTTCCGTCCGCGCTCCGTAGCTGCACCAGGGCCGACACCTCCGGCGTTCCCGGCGCCAGCCGCACGGCCACCGACTCGGGCGCCGCCACGACCCCGCCGGCCGCCCGCTTCCGCACCCGCACCGGCACGCGGAACTCGGGGTACGCCGCGTCGCCGGTCTGGAGCACCACTGTCTCCTCGCGCTCGCCCACCGGCGCGTCCGCGGCCAGGGTGATCGTCACCGCCTGCCGGCGAACGCCGTCCGCGCCGGCCGCCGGGGGCGCGACCGCGGCGCCGAGGTGCGCGCTGGTCGTGACGGCGCGAATCACCGTCAACGGCGTCGCCCGGGTGTCGGTGATCGTGAGGGTGTGCGTTGCCGCGCCGGCGGTCGAGAACGCGACCTGCGGCGGGGTGACGACGATTTCGCGCGAAAGTGTCGCGGTGAGGGTGAGGACGAGCTCACCGGTCTGCGGGCCGCCGGAGGCGTCGAGCGAGTAGCCGACGGCGACCTGCCAGCGGTTCGGGCCGTCGGGCTGCGTCAGGGTGTTGATCTCGACCGCCAGCCGGGCCGTTTCGCCGGGCTGAAGCGCTTCCGCGCTCAACCCGCGCCGGACGCACCCGCAGCCGGCTTCGACCTTGGTTATCGTGAGTTTTCCGGCCGCGCCGCGGTGGGCGAGGTCGAACGTGTGGACCAGCGGCGCGCCGGCCTTCACGTCGCCGCGGGCGACGACGGGGGTCGCGGTGTGCAGCGCGGGCGCGGGCTGGGCGGCGGTCAGCAGTGCGACGAGGGCGTACATGCCGGGAGCGATACCGTTCGCGTCCCGGGCGGGCAAGACCGGCCTTCCCGCGGGCGCCGGCGGGGGGTATACCCGACGGGTGACCGGTGTACGCCCTGTCAGGTCAACCCCGCGAGCCGCCGATGGCCGACCCCATGACCGACCGCCTGCCGCCGCACAGCCGCGACGCCGAGGAAGGCGTCATCGGCGGCCTCCTGCGCGACCCCGACGTGCTCTCGACGATCCTCCAGGTCATCAAGGCCGAGAACTTCTACTTCGACGCCCACCAGAAGGTCTTTCAGGCGGTCGTCGACCTTTACAACGACAACCAGCCGATCGACCTGATTCTGATCCACGACCGGCTGCGGAAGAACAAGCAGCTGGACGACGTGGGCGGGCCGAAGTTCCTGGCCGACCTGTGGGAGCGGGTGCCGACCGGGGCGAACGCCGAGTACCACGCCAAGATCGTCCGCGACACGGCGATGATCCGCAGCCTGATCCACGCCGGCAACGAGGTGCTGCGCGACGCCTACGACCGGACGCAGAGCGCCGACGAGCTGGTGGCGTCGGCCGAGCGGAAGGTGATGGAAATCGCCCGCGCCGGCATGATCGGCGAGACGAAGACGTTGAGCGAGGTGGTGCGCGAGGCGTTCGACCGGATCGACGCCCGCGTCGGCAAGGAGAACCTGGCGGTCAGCGGTCTGGCGAGCGGTTATACGGACCTCGACAACCTGACGGCCGGGTTCCAGAAGTCGGAACTGACGATCATCGCGGCCCGGCCGGCGGTCGGCAAAACGGCGTTCGCTCTGAATGTCGTTAGACACATGATTACGGAGGAGCTGGCGCCGGTACTGTTCGTCAGTCTGGAAATGGCGCGGGTGGAGCTGGCCGAGCGGCTGCTGGCGTGTCAGTCGCGGGTGGACGCCCACAAGATTCGCAAGGGGCACCTCAACGCCGACGACATCCAGAAGCTGATGGACGCCGGCGACGTGCTCCGCAAGGGGCGGCTGTACATCGACGACACCCCCAACCGGACGATGCTCCAGATCGGCGCGACGGCGAGACGGCTGATGAAGAAGGAGGAGAAGAACGGCGGCCTGCGGGCGGTGGTGGTCGACTACCTCCAGCTGATCGAGCCGGAGAACCGCCGCGACCCGCGGCAGGAGCAGGTGGCGCAGGTCAGCCGGCGGCTGAAGATCCTCGCCCGAGAACTGCTCATCCCGGTGGTGGCGCTGGCGCAGGTGAACCGCGGCTCCGAGGACCGGCAGGATCACAAGCCGCGACTGTCCGACCTTCGCGAATCGGGGTGCCTGACCGGCGACACGCTGGTCCCACTCGCGGACACCGGGGAGCGGGTGCCGATTCGCGACTTGGTCGGCCGCGCCGGAGTAGCCGTGTGGGCGCTGAACGAACAGTCGATGAAACTCGAACCGGCCGCGGTGAGCCGGGCGTTCAGCACCGGGGTGAAACCGGTGTTCCGTCTTGAAACGAAGCTCGGCCGCGTCGTCCGCGCGACCGCCAACCACCCTTTCCGCGGCTTCGACAGCTGGTGCCGGCTCGACGCCCTCCGCCCCGGTGACCGGATCGCACTCCCGCGCGTCAGCCCCGGGCCGACGGTCGCGGGATCGATGGCCGGCGACGCGGCCGCACTCCTCGGCCACCTCATCGGGGACGGCTGCACCTTACCGCGCCACGCCATCCAGTACACGACTGCCGACCGCGACCTGGCCGACGAGGTCGCGCGGCTGGCGCTCCAGGTGTTCCCGAACGGCGTCGTCCCTCGGGTCGTGGCCGAGCGCGACTGGTATCAGGTGTACCTCGCCGCGGCCGGGCGGCTGACGCATGGGGTGCGGAACCCAATCGCAGCATGGCTGGACGGGCTCGGCGTGTTCGGCCTTCGGTCGTGGGAGAAGTTCGTCCCTGACGCAGTGTTCCAACAACCGGACGAGCTCGTGGCTCGGTTCCTGCGTCACCTGTGGGCGACCGACGGGTGCGTCCGCGCCCCGACCGGGCGGACGCGCCACCCCGCGGTCTACTACGCCAGTAGCAGCGAGCGGCTGGCGCGGGACGTACAGTCGCTCCTGCTCCGGTTCGGGATCAACGCCGTGCTCCGCCCGCGCGACCAGGGAGGACGTGGGCGCACGCAGTTCCACGTACTGGTCATGGGACGCGCCGACCTGCTCGCGTTCGCCGACCGGGTGGGCGCAGTCGGGGCACGGAAGTCCGACGCGCTGACGGCATGCCGGGACTGGCTTGCCGGGCGGGCGGCAAACACGAACCGCGACACAGTGCCGCCGTCCGTCTGGCACTCCCACGTCCGGCCGACCATGGCCCGCAACCGGGTCTCGATGCGGGCAATGCAAGCCGCGATGGGGATGTCGTTCGCCGGGGCGACGCTCTACAAGTCGGCCGTCGGCCGCGACCGTCTGGCGCGGGTTGCCGAGGCGGTGGGAGGGGACGACCGGTTGCGGGTGCTCAGCGGGAGCGACGTGTACTGGGACGAGGTGACGTCGGTAACACCGGACGGTGTCGAGGAGGTGTTCGACCTGACCGTCCCGGGACCGCACAACTTCGTCGCCAACGGGTTCGTCGTCCACAACTCCATCGAACAAGACGCGGACACGGTGCTAATGCTGCACCGGCCGTCGCTGTACGACAAGAGCGATCAGCAGCTCGAGAACGTGCTCGAAATCATCATCGCCAAGCAGCGCAACGGCCCGACCGGCGAGGTGACGCTCACGTACCTCAAGCAGTACATGCGGTACGAGAACTACATCGCCGACGTCGGCTACGGCGGCATCGTGTGACGGCCGGGCTCACAACGTCAGCGTGTTGCCGCTACTCGTCGTCCCCGTCGTGCCCGTCGGGGCCGCACCGCCCGGCCCGATCGACCCGCTCGTCGGGTCGGTCGTCGCGCCGAGCGTGAAGCCGGTCGTCCCCGTGACGTTGAACCCGCTCGCGGGCGATGCGGCGCGGATCGGGGCGTTCAGCCGGTCGCTCCGCTGCGAGTAGTCGTCGGCCGCGAGGTCGTACAGGAGCCTGCCTGTCACCACGTCGAAGCGGAGGTTCACGCCGCCGGTGTTTCGGTCGGGGGCGAACGCGAAGAAGTCGCGGAGGACCACGCCGTCGGCGCGGAATACGCGCACCCGCGGCCCGCCGCCGGGGCCGGCCGCGACCACCAACTCGTCGCCGTTGGCGGCGAAGCCGTCCAGGTCGCCGGCCGCCACCCGCACCCCGCCGCGGAACGACTCCTCGAACGCGAGGATGTTGCCGAGCACGGTCGTGAGCGGCGCCGGCGTCAGCCCCTCGAACCGGAACGCCCGCACTCGCGGACCGCCGCCCGCGTCCGTTCCCACGATGATCTGGTCGAGCCCGTCCGCGTCGCCGTCGATGTCGCCGACGGCGACGCGGACGCCGTCGCGGAACGTCTCCTCGTAGGCGAGGAAGTCGCCGAGCCTGGCGGTGGCGCCGGTGTCGATGCGGACGGCGTAGACCTGCACCCGCGGCCCGCCGCCCGGCCCGGGCGCGACCGCCACCTCGACCGTGGTCGGGTCGCCGTCGAGCTCGCCGGTGTCGGCCCGGACGCCGCCGGTGAAGGACGACTCGAACGCCTGGAACGTGCTGAGGAGGGTGCCGTTCGGGTTCAAGACCTCGACCAGCGGCAGCCCGCCGGCGATGGCGCCGGACGCGGCGTACAGCGTGGCGGGGTTCTCGCGCGGCTCCAGCGGGGTCAGCGACGGGCGGAAGTGGTTCATGGGTGCGCGCTCGCGGGGTGTGGAGAATGACAGTGTACTGTCACGCCTCCGCCGCCGGCAGGCGGACGCGCGCGACCGGCAACTCCGCCTCCTCGCCGTCGTCGTACTCGACGGTCACCTTCTCGCCGGCGACGCGCACGACCGCGGCCCGCACGTACTTCTCGCTCAGCCGCTCGCGCCGCGCCCACGCCAGCTGCCCCGGCACCAGCACCAGCGGCCGCAGGTCCGGCACCAGCACCTCCGCGGCGGTGCCGTCCTCGTACTCCACGTCGGCCACCATGCCGACGATGCCGCCGACCGTCGCCGGGTAGAGCCAGTCGCGGTCCTTCAGGGCGAACACCCGCGACCCGACGGCCAGCGGCCCGGCCACCGGCACCCGCAGGTACTCCACCTCCATCTTGTCCTTCCGGCCGTCCTCGTACTCGACGCGCACCATCTCGCCCTCGACCCCGAGCACGGTGGCCGGGACGTACCGCTTCACCCCGCGGTCGCGGCGGGCGGCGACGAACTCGCCGGGGTTCAGCGCGATCGGCCGCAGCAGCAGGAACGACGCCCGGCCGGCGTCCCCGTCGTCGAACTCGACGGCCGCGAGTTCCTCATACTCGTCGGTGTCGGTGACGGTGGCCGGGTAGAGCCACTGCGGCTCCCACGGGGCGAGGACGCGGTCGCCGGGGGCGAACCGGCTCGGGGGCGGCGGCATCGGGGGTCCTCCGGGCGGACGACGGCGGGACACCCGATTGTTTACGGGGGAAGGGGAGAAGTCCAGAGGGCCGGCGTGGGTGTTTGGTGTTTCGCGGAAGTGGTTGGACGGGCGAAGCCCACCCGCCGCGGCGGGTGGGCTTTCAGCTCCTATCACTCAACACCGAACGCGACCGAGCGTCAGCGCCGCCGCACCACCAGCGCCCAGTCCTCGGCGTCCGGCGGCGTGGTCTGCTCGGACACCTGACTCCGACCGGTGCGCGGGTCGAACCACGTCAGCTGCGTCCCCGTGACGACCGGCGCCGTCACCAGCCCCTTCGTCCCGGCCGGGAAGTACAGCACCGTCACCTTCCGGTCCGGCGTCGTCGCGCAGCTCACGAACGTGAACGGGTCGCCCGTCGCGTCCTGCTTCACCAGCTCCGGGGCGGGTTCGAGCTGCGTCCACGGCACCGACTCGAACAGCTTCCGCACGTGCCCCATCTGCGCCGCCCCCGGCAGCGACAGCGCGTCGTTCCACGCCTTCGCCGGCCCGGTCCCCTTGTGGTCGGTCGGTTCCTCGCCGGCCTTCGCGTGCCAGCTCCACACGCCGTGCCCGCCGTACGTGACGCCAGCCACCGGGGCGCTCAGGAGGCTCCAGTACACCGCCCGGCGGACGCTGTACGCCGTGTGCGGCCGGCGGCTCTGGTAGCCGAAGTGGTCCTCGTACGGCGGCTCCAAATTGATGATCGGCCGCACCACGACGTCCGGCCGAACGACCGGGCGCGTCGGGTCCTGCTTCTTCGCGTACGCGGCCACGGGGCCGGAGTGAATCCACTTCGCGGTGTTGGCGTCGTCGCCGTGGCCGCTCTGGTAGCCGAGCACGGTCAGCCACTTCTCGTCGGCCCAGGCGGCCCACGGCCAGTTCATGCCGGTCGGGTGCGTGGTGACGAGCGACCCCGGTCGGTCGCCGAAGACGGCCCGCCCGACCTTCTTCCACTTCTCGGTCTCGGCCGGGTTGTAGCGGGCGTCGCCGGCCAGCACGAACAGGCAGTGCGCGTCCTTGTACCGGTCCACCTCGTACTTCACGAGCTCGACGATTTGCGGTTCGGTGAGGTCGAAGCCGGCGTCGCCCTTCTTGTGCGCCCACACCAGCACCGGCACGGCGAGCATCCCGTGGTTGTTGACCGCCTTCAGCCGTGCGTCGAGCTGGTTGAAGAAGAGGGGATTGGGGACGAGTGTGCCGTCGGCGAACGTGTACGCCGTGCGGCCGGCGAGGTCGGTGGGGGCGGTCCGCCACGGGGAGACGCAGTTGAACTGGACGGCGGTAAAGCCCTTCGACTTGCGGTCCTTCAGGTACGTATCCCAGTCGGCGGCAGTGCTGAGGGCGGGGCCGGTCCAGCAGGTGTCGGCGAGGAAGAAGAACGGCGTACCGTCGGCGTGCTCGAGGTGCGTGCCGGCCTTGGCGACGCGGAGCTTGCCGTGCGTGACGAAGGGGTTGTCGCCGTCGCCCGCGGCGGCGACGGGGGCGAAAACGACAAGCGCCAGCGCGGCGGTGATGGTGCAGCGCATCGAGTCTCCGTGGGCGATCAGGCCGTTTTCGATGGGGTGAGTGGGTCGGACGGCGCTCCGCCGTTCGCTTGCCGGGGTTCCGCTCGAATACGCCGCGGAGTCGCCACCGCTTCCGCGTACATGAGGTCCGTGAACCGGCGTTGGGCTTCGGTGAATAACGGCGATTCGGACACCACCCGCCGCTCCTCCTCGGTCGCGGCGAGTCGCGAGAACAGCCCGGTGCCCTGCTCGAACAGGGCGTGGCTCAGTTCCACCGCGCGGGTTTCCGTCGCCAGAACCTGGCGGATCTCGGCCTCGATCTCCTCTCGGGTCGTCATGTCTGCTCCCTGATGAACCGGAACTCGACGCTCCGCTGCACCTCCAGGTAGATCGCTTCCTGGAGGGTCTTGGCCTTGAAGTCGCGGAGGACCGTCTCGATGTCCGCAATCCGCTCCTCCTCCA
>Ga0190275_10001735_pt1 | contig 16071 bp, 11 predicted proteins | sample Popmic550T_FD_133745 | JGI IMG/M metagenome (GOLD analysis project Ga0190275, IMG submission 133745) | Populus adjacent soil microbial communities from riparian zone of Yellowstone River, Montana, USA - 550 T | ecosystem: Environmental > Terrestrial > Soil > Riparian zone > Trees stand | place...
GCTGCGCAGCGCCGAGAGGCGGACGGCGGCGCCCTGGGGAACGGCGCGCAGCGCGGGCGCGGCCGACTTCGCCACCGACACGACCGGGGCCGCCTGCGCTGATCCGATCTGCGGCGCGCCCAGCAGCGCGAGCGTGGCGATCAGCCCGATCCCGCGGATCCTTCCGCAACCCGCCATCAGGCACCCGAGGTTAGAGGTCAGCGCGCCGGCCGTCCAACCTCAACCGCAGCCGCAACCCGCGGCGTGGGCGTCAGTCCTCGTCGCCCTTCTCGCCCTTGTCCTTCGCCTTCTTGCCGTCCGCCGGCGTCACATCGACGCCGGCGTCGGCCTGCGCCTGCGCGAGCGTCTGCTGGACGAGCTTGCGGCGGTCGCCGCTGATCGCGATCCGCTTCTCGAGATAGGGAATCGCGCCCGCCGGATCGCCGGTGGCCATGAGCGCCCCGGCGAGGTTGTACAGCGCGAAGTGGTAGTTGACGTTCTGCTTCGTGCCGCTCGAGCGGAAGCCGTCCACCGAGCGCTTGAGGAGCGGGACCGCGGCGGCGTTGTCGCCGCTCTTCATGAGCGAGTAGCCGCGGTCGTTGAGCGCCGACGGGCTTTCGTCGCCCGTGGACGCGTTGCCGCCGGCGGCGGGGGTCTCCGTGGTCGGCGTCTGCGCCGCCGCCGGAGGCGCGGCCTGCGTGCTCTTCGGCGTGGTCTTCGCGGCCTTCGGCGTGGTCGAGCCCGCCCGCTGGCTGTCCTTGGGATCGCCGCCGCCGGCGTTGGCCAGCGCGATCGCCAGGATGCCGATCACGAGCGCGGCGGCGAGCCCGATCGCGACGAAGGGGGAGGGCCGGTGCGGTCGCCCGGGCTCCTGGCGCTCGCGGGCAGGCGAGACCGCGACGGGCGGGGCGCCGTCGGGGCGGACCGCCTTCATGTCGAGCGCCGCGTAGCCGCCGAAGGCCTGCTTCCGGTCGTGGACGTAGGCGGCCAGGCGGCGCTCGTACACCGTCGGCTCGGACTTGCCGTCGGCGAAGCGCCCCTCGCCGGCGGTCACGAGGCGGCCGTCCGGCAGGAAGCCGACCGCCCCCAGGTCGCCGCCCGTGGCCTCGCGCCGCGGCAGCTTCGCCCCGTCGTCCCACAGGTACACGTCGTGCTGCGTGGCGACGGCGAGCGTCTTGCCGTCCGGCGAGAACGCCGCGGCGCGGGCCTCGGCGGCGGGGAAGCCGTCGAGCTCGACGGACAGCGGCCGGCCCGCGGTCCACAGCGTCACGCCGCGGGTGCCGAGGCGCCGCGACGGCAGGCCGACGACCGCCAGCTGCTTCGAGTCCGGCGACCACGCCAGCCGCGCCGCCGCCGATGGGCCGCCGACCGCGTCCGGGACGATCGGGTCGGGGCCGAGCCGGGCGCGCTCGAAGCCGGTGGTCGCGTCGATCACCTGCGCGAAGGCGCCGTGGTGGACGGCGTAGAGCTTACCGTCGGGGCTGAACGCCGCGGCGCGGACCGGGTTGCCGCCCTTCGCCAACCGCACCACCTTCAACACCTCTCCGGTCGTGGCGTCGCGGCCGAACAAGTTGGTGCCGAGCGTCAGCACCGTCTTGCCGTCGGGGGTGAAGCGGGCGGCGTCGGCGTCGGCCTTCCACAGGGTGCGGTCGGTGGCCGCGTCCTTCAGCGCGACCGTGCCGCCGGCCAGCGCCAGGTACGTCTTTCCGTCCGGGGCGAACGACACGTCCTCGGGCGCCGGCGGCGCGGGCGGAGCGGGCGGCGCCGCCTTCGGCTCCGGGTCGGTGGTGAACAGCACGACCGACCCGAGCGGCCGCGGCTCGCCGCCCGGCGGCCCCTGCACCTGCGGCAGGAAGTCGGCGAGGCCCACGGCCAGGGTGCGGCCGTTCGGGGCGAACGCCAGCGCCACCGGGCTGCCGATGTGGAACCCCTGCAGGTCGCTGCCGAGCCGCTCGCCGGTGGCCGGGTCGAGCATCACGACGCGCTCGACGTTCTTCCCCGAGTCGAAGCTGACGGCGGCGGCGAGCGACCGGCCGTCCGGGGCGAAGGCGAGCGCGTGAATCTCGCCCTCGCCGCCGCGACCGCCGAGCCGGGTGCGGCGCAGCTCCCGGAACGTCGCCGCGTCCCAGACGACCACGTCGCCCTTGCGGCAGCCGGTGGCGATGTGCTTCCCATCGGGCGACCACGCGACCGCGGTCACCGGGGCGATACCGTGAAACAAGGGCGCCATCGCCGCGCCGCTGCCGCCGCCCCATACCTGGGCGATCCAATAGCTCTCCGGCTCTGGGGCCGGGAAAGCGGGCGCCGGATCGACCTTGTGGTTCGGGATGAACACGAGTTGCCGGCCGTCCGGCGAGAACGCCACGCCGGCCGGCAACTCGCCCTCCACCTTCGGGCCGTCCTTGAGCGGGCCGAACGTGGCGCTCGTCACCGGCACGCCCTGCGCCCAGTCCAGCACCGCGACCATGCGCCCGTCGGTGACCGCCAGCTTGCGCCGCACCTGCCCCGCGACGCGCTCCTCGGCGTGGCTGAACGCCGTCGCCTTCCCGCCGGGCAGCGGCGGGTTCATCAGCACCGGCTGACCCGTCCGCGCGTCGTAGATGCCGGTCGTCTTGTCGCGGGTAGCGGCGAGCAGCTTGCCGTCGGGGCTGAAGCTCACGCCGGTGGTGCCGGCCGGGAGAGGGCCGCCGACCCACAGCTTCAGGCGCCGTGCCGTGTCCCACATCGTGACGGTGTGCTGCGCCGCCCCGCCGCGGCCGCCGACGGCGAGCTGCTTCCCGTCCGGGCTGAACGCCACCGAATGAACGCGGTCCTCGAACGGCGGCAGCTTCCCCAGCTCGCGCCACACCGGCGCCGCAGTCTTCGCGGGCGGGTCGGCCAGGGCGAAGCGCTTCACCTCGCCCGCCGGCAGCGCACCCTCTGGGACCGTCCCGAACGGCGACAGCCCAGTGCCGGCCAGGAGCGTCTTGCCGTCCGGGGCGAAGGCCAGCGCCGTCACCGCCAGTATCGTCGGCCCCATGTGGTTCACGCCCTCGAAACCGTCGAACCGGCGCAGCTCCTTCTTCGTCGCCACGTCGACGACCTGCACCTCGGTCTTGTGGCCGACGACCCGCGGCACCTTCTCGCCGCCGTGGATCAGCGGCAGGCGGAAGCCGACGGCGATGCTCTTGCCGTCGGGCGCGAACGCCAGCGCCGTGACCGGCCCGGAGCCGGGCGTGTCGTCGAGCTTGCCGGCGTACTTGAACCCGGCCGTCTCGAAGAAGTGAACGCTCTTCACGACCGCCACCGCGAACGTCTTGCCGTCGGCGCTGAAGGCCGCGGCCGTGGCCGGCACGTACTCGCCGGTCGTGTTGATCGGCGGGTACAGGAACCGCCGCTTGCCGGTGTCGGCGTCCCAGACGGCGACGCTGATGTCGGTGGTGCTGAGGAGGACGTCGACCGCCGCGACGAGCGTGCCGTCGGGGGAGAACATCACGTCCCTGGCGCCGGAGCGGCGGACGCGCGGGAACGGGTCGCCGACCTCGGGCGTGAGGCGGAAGGGCTCGAAGCCGCTGGCGGTGTCGTACAGGCGGACGCGAAGGCCGTCGTGTGCCGCGTACCGGCCGCCTTGCTGGTCGAACGCGACGGCGTGCCAGCGGGCCTCGGCCTTCGGCCGCGGCGCCGCCGTCTGCGCCTCGCCGGTCGCGGACGAGCGGCGCGCCACGTCCTTCCCCATCGTCAGCACCGCGTTGCCGTCGACGGTGAACCGCGCGGCCTCGGCCGGGGCGGTCCAGCGCACGCGGTCGGTGGCCGTGTCCTTCATCGTGGCCGTGCCGCTGCCGACGACGAGGTACGACTTCCCGTCCGGCGCGAACGACAGCCCCGTGACGTGGGCCGCGGGCGCCGCCGGGGGCGGGGCGGCCAGGTCGAACCGCTTGATCTCGCCGCCGCCGGTGCCGGCCAGGAGCGTCTTGCCGTCCGGGCTGAAGGCGAGGGCCGTGACCGGGGCGTCGGCCGCGAACCCGCCGAAGCGGCGCAGTTCCTTCCCGGTCGCGGCGTCGAACAGCTGCACCGCCGCCGCCAGCTTACCGGCGCCGCCGCGGACGCCGACCGCGACCGCCTTCCCGTCCGGGCTGTAGGCGAGCGCCGTGACCGGGGCCGCCGGGATGAGCTGCTTGTTCGGCCGGAGCGTCGTGCGCTCCCGCCCGGCGGCGTCGGGGGGCACGGGGGGATCGTTCTTCCCGTTCGAGTGGAGGACGATGCGGTCCGCGTACCCGATCGCGATGGTGTCGCTGTCGGGGGAGTAGGCGGCGGCGGTGGGGCGCGGGTCGCCGCCGGTCGCCCGCCGCCGGTGGCCGTCCGCCGCGTCCCACTCGGCGGTGCCGACGTTCCCCGGCTCGATCATCACCCCGAGCCCGAACACCGCCCGGCCGTCCGGGGAGAAGCGCACGTCGAACCCGGCCGCGGCGGCGGGGCGGTCGCCCGGCCCGTACTGCTCCTCCAGCTTCCCCGCCTCGGCGCCGGTGCTGGTCTCGAACACGCGGACGCCGGTGCCGGTGTGGACCGCGTACCGGGTGCCGTCCGCCGAGAAGCGGGCGGCGCGCCACGGGGCGTCCGCCTTCGGCCGCGGCGCCGTGCGACCGTGGGGCACGCCGTCCGCCGCGCCGCGGAGGACGACACCGCCGGCCGTCAGGGTGGTGAGGTCGTCGCGCCCGGCCGGGGTGCGGGTGAACCGGGCGGCCTCGGCGGGCGCGACCCAGAGCGTCCGGTCCGTCGCCGCGTCCTTCACCGCCGCCGAGTCGCCCGACACCACGACGTACCGCGTGCCGTCCGCGTTGAACGACAGGTCGGTGACGGCGCGCGCCGCGCCGGCCGGCGGGGCGGGGTCGGCGGCGGGTGCGGCCTCCGACGGCGCCGGACCGGCCGCCCACAGCGCCCCGGCCGCGACCGCCACCGCCGCCAGCGCCGCGAACGCCAGCGCCAGCGGCTGCGCCACCATGCCGCGCACCACGCCGTCGGCCAGCGCCCGCACCGCCGACGGCACCGGCCCGCCGGCGGCGAACCCGGCCACGGCCGCGAACAGCTCGGCCGGAACCGCCGCGGCCGCGAACACCGCCGGCGCCGTCACCCCGCGGCGCGTCAGCCGCTCGGCCAGCGCCTTGCGGGCGCGGTGGACGCGCGCCGCGACGGTGCCTTCGGGACAACCCAGGTCGGCGGCGGCTTCCGCGCGCGTCTTGCCGGCCAGGTCGCACAGCACGACCGCCGCCCGCAGCGGCTCCGGCAGCTTCGCCAGCTCCTCGTCGAGGATGCCGCGCAGCTCGGCGTGTTCGACGGAGCCGGGGGCGTAAGCCTCCGGAGTGACGGGGTTCGCCAGGCTGGTCATCTCGCGCCTCCGCCGGCGGGCGGCGGCCACCCGGACCTTCTGGGCCGTCCGCACCGCCACGCCGTGGAGCCACGCGCCGACGGCGCCCGCCGGCCGCACCGCCGCCGCCTTCCGCAGCAGCACCAGGAACACGGCCTGGAAGGCGTCGTCGGCGTCGGCCCCGGGGAGGAGGCGGCGGCAGGCGGCCAGGACCATCGGCCCGTGCCGGCGGACCAGGGCCGTGAACGCGGCCGCGTCGGCGGTGCGGGCGAACCGGCCGACGAGGTCGGCGTCGGCCGACGGGTCGGGGGCCGGGCCGACGCGCCGGACGAGGCCGCGGGCGGTGGCGGGGGTCATGGGAGAATCCCCGGACGGGGGTGCGGCGGGAACCGCCCCCGCCTGTCGGAAGGATATGCCCGCCGGCCGCCCGGGTGTTGCGAGAATTCGGAGGTGTTACCGCGGCGCCGGCCGCCGCGCCGGTGCGACGGGCGGCTCCGGCGGGGCGGTGAACACCGGCGCCGGCGGCAGGCTGGCGAAATCGAGCGGCCGGCCGCCGGGCTCGCCGACCACGGCCACGTCCACCGTCGCCGCGTACAGCCGCACGCCGTTCACCGCCGGGCCGGGCTCGCAGCCGGTCCGCACGATCCGCAGGTGGCCGGCCGGGAAGCCGGCGAACGGGCGGTCGTTGTGACAGCCCTGCAACCCGGCGCGCACCTCGTCCGAGTGGCCGACCTCCACCCGTCGGCACGGCACGCCGTCGGTGCCGGCGGTGGCGAACGCTTCGCGCACCGCGTCCTCGAACGAGCGGAAGCGCAACCCCGGCGCCGGGCCGGTCGCGGCGGCGCGGGCGGGGATGCCGAACGGCACGGCCAGCCCGAGGGCGGCCAGGACGGACCGGCGGTTGTGGGTGGCCATCGCGGGTACTCCGGTTGATCCGTCTGAGCCGGGGGCGTGAGCCCCCGGAGTCTCACACGCGCGTATCACTCCGGGGGCTCACGCCCCCGGCTCAGCTACTTCTTCGCCGCCCCGCGGTCCCAGAAGCGCAGCTTCCGGCACGTCGTCACGAACCCCGCGGCCGCGCCCGCGTCGTCGAGCCGCACGAAGCCCTCGTCGAGCGCCACGCCGGCCTTCTCGAACAGCCCCGCCGCGGCCGCCGAGTAGCCGACGTACTTGAAGTGCGCTGCCGCGTCCGCCACGAAGTCGCGCGCGGGCGGCAGCTTCGCCAGCGCCTCCGCCCCCGCCGCCGGCACCAGTACCGCCACCGCGTCGAACAGCACCGACGGCCCGCCGTCGACCTTCTCGTCGGCCGGGTGGAGGGTGCCCGCCGAGTCGGTCACGCCGCCGATGTGCGGCGCGATCAGCTTCAGCGCCGCCCCCTCGGCCTCCAGCGCCTTCCGCAGCGCCGCCAACACCCCCGCGTCGACGCCGTCGGTGACGAGCGCCCCGACCGTGCGGCCGGCGAACGACGGCGGCGGGTTCTTCAGGATGCTCAGCTTCGGCGACTGCGGCAGGTCCTGCCGGGTCGGCTTCGCGGCGGCGGCCGCCGCCGGCATCGGTTCGAGCCGCAGCCCCCGCGCCACCGTCGTCGCCAGCCCGTTGTCGATGTTCAGCAGGTGCGACACCATGCGGGCGCGGATCGCCACCGTCTGCACCTTGCTCAGCTCGAACACCAGCGCGTCGGCGATGTGCGCCTGCTCGACCGGCGTCTGGCTGACGTAGAACTGCCGCGCCTGGCTGTAGTGGTCGGAAAAGGTCTCCGCCCGCTGCCGCACCTTCGCCGCGTCGGCCGGGAACGGCACCGGCACCGTCTTGAACCCGGCGGGCGTCTCGCGCGGGCCGCCGGCGTCGCCCCACGAGTTCGGCTCGTAGTTGGCGCGCCCCTTCGGGTTGCGCATCGCCATGTGCCCGTCCTGCTGGAAGTGCATCACCGGGCACTTCGGGGCGTTGATGGGGATGTGCGTGAAGTTGGGGCTGCCGAGCCGCTTCAGCTGCGTGTCCAGGTACGAGAAGTTCCGCCCCTGCAGCAGCGGGTCGTCGCTGAAGTCGATCCCCGGCACCACGTTCTGCGTGCAGAACGCCACCTGCTCGGTCTCGGCGAAGAAGTTGTCGACGCGCCGGTCGAGCACCAGCCGGCCGGCGACCCGCACCGGCACCTGCTCCTCGGGGATGATCTTGGTCGGGTCCAGAATGTCGAACTCGAACTTGCGGGCGAAGTCGTCGTCGAACAGCTGCACGCCGAGCTCCCACTCGGGGAACTTCCCGGCCGCGATGGCGTTCCACAGGTCGCGGCGGTGGAAGTCCGGGTCCGCCCCGTTGATCTTCACTGCCTCGTTCCACACCACCGACTGCAGGCCGAGTTTCGGCTTCCAGTGGAACTTCACGAACGTGCTCTTGCCGGCGGCGTCGACGAGGCGGAAGGTGTGGACGCCGAAGCCTTCCATGAAGCGGAACGACCGCGGGATGGCCCGGTCGGACATGACCCACATGATCATGTGCATCGCCTCGGGGGTGAGGCTGACGAAGTCCCAGGCGTTGTCGTGCGCGGTGGCGGCCTGGGGGAAGCCGCTGTCCGGCTCCTCCTTGAAGGCGTGGACCATGTCGGGGAACTTCATCGGGTCCTGGATGAAGAACACCGGGATGTTGTTGCCGACGAGGTCCCAGTTCCCTTCCGAGGTGTAGAACTTGGTGGCGAACCCGCGCACGTCGCGGGCCAGGTCCGGGGACCCCTTGCTCCCGGCGACGGTCGAGAACCGCACGAACGTCGGCGTCTTCACGTCCTTCTTGAACACGGCGGCGCGGCTGACGGATTCGAGCGTGCCGTTGCTCTCGAAGAACCCGTGGACGCCGAACCCGCGGGCGTGGACGACGCGCTCGGGGATGCGCTCGTGGTCGAAGTGGAAGATCTTCTCGCGGAAGTGGAAGTCTTCCAGCAGCGCCGGGCCGCGCGGGCCGGCGCGGAGGGTGTTCTGGTCGTCGGAGACGGGGACGCCCTGGGCGGTGGTGAGCGGCGGGACGTTGCCGCCGGCCTGCTGGTGAGTTTCGCCGCCGGCGCCGGGGTTGCGGGGCGGCGCGGGGTCGTTCGGCGGGGGCATGGGTCGTTCCTGACGATGAGGGTAGTCGCGGCGTCGGTGGGGTGCAAATCGCGCACCGGTTGCGCGAGCGATCTCGCATCAGTTGGAACAAATTCGTTGCACGGGCGCGCCCAGCGACGGCCGCCAACTCGCCGGTTCCACCGTCGCCGCCGGCGCGGTAGTATGGCGCCATGCACCCCGCCGCACTCCAGGCCCGCCGCGACTTCCTCGCCACCAGCGCCAACGGCGTCGGCCTCCTCGCCCTCGCGTCGCTGCTGAAGGACGACGGCCGCCTCACCGCCGCGCCGGCCGTCACGCACTTCGCGCCGAAGGCCAAGAACTGCATCTGCATCTACCTCGAAGGCGCCCCCAGTCAGCTCGACCTGTTCGACCCCAAGCCGCGCCTCAACCAGCTGCACGGCCAGAAGCTCCCCGAGTCGCTCACCCGCAACGTCCGCTTCGCCTTCCTCCAGAAGGACACCGCCACCGTCCTCGGCAGCCCGCGCCGCTGGTCCCGCCACGGGCAGTGCGGCATGGAACTCTCCGAACTGCTGCCGCACCTCGGCACCGTCGCCGACGACGTGTGCCTGATCCGCTCGATGCACACGGAGGCGTTCAACCACCACCCCGGTCAGCTGCTCATGAACACGGGCAGCACGTTCTTCGGCCGGCCGAGCATCGGAAGTTGGCTCACCTACGGCCTGGGCAGCGAGAGCCGAAACCTGCCCGGCTACGTGGTGCTGAACGCCGGCCGCGGCACGAGCGGTGGCACGTCCAACTGGGGCAGCGGCTTCCTGCCGAGCACGCACGCCGGCACCCTGTTCCGCACCGGCGGCGAACCGGTCCTCAACCTCAACAACCCGCCCGGCGTGTCCGACGAGGCGCAGGCGCGCACCATCGAGGCGGTGCGCGACCTGAACGGCGCCCGCGCCGCGGCGATCGGCGACCCCGAGGTGAACGCCCGAACCGCCGCGTACGAGCTGGCCTTCCGCATGCAGGCCGCGGCGCCCGAGCTCATCGACCTGTCGCGGGAGACGAAGCGGACGCTGGACGCGTACGGCCTCGACCGCCCGGAGCCGGACATCGCGGCGCAGCGCGGCGGCGGCCGCGGCCAGTACCGCCAGTTCGCCGCGAACTGCCTGCTGGCGCGCCGCCTGGTCGAGCGCGGGGTGCGGTTCGTGTCGCTGTTCCACGCCAGCTGGGACCACCACTCCAACCTCGAAGTCGAGCTGCCGCACAACTGCCGCATGGCCGATCAACCCGTCGCGGCGCTGATTAAAGACCTGAAGGCGCGCGGCCTGCTGGACACGACGCTGGTGCTGTGGCTGAGCGAGTTCGGGCGGACGCCGCTGGGCGAGAACCGCGCCGGCCGGGCGGGCGTGACGGGCCGCGACCACCACCCGTTCGCGTTCAGCGTGTGGGCGGCCGGCGGCGGCATCAAGGGCGGTCAGGTGGTCGGCGAGACGGACGAGATCGGCTGGAACGTGACGAAGGACCCGGTCCACATCAACGACCTGCACGCGACGCTGCTGCACCTGTTCGGCCTGGACCACCTGCGGCTGACGTACCGCTTCCAGGGCCGCGACTTCCGCCTGACCGACGTCGGCGGCAAGGTGGTGACGAAGCTGCTGGCGTGATGGGATGGGCGAAGCCCACCCGTTGCAACGGGTGGGCTTTCCGCGCTGCTACACTTTGAACGGAAACCCGGAGGCCCGCCCCATGCTGCGCCTGATTCCCGCGTTCGTCGCCGCCGCGCTCGTGGTCGCCGCCGGCGCGCCGACCCCGGCCCACGCCGGCAAGTTCAACAAGGTGCTCGACGTCGGCAGCACCGCCCCCGCGTGGGAGAAGCTCGCCGGCACCGACGGCAAGACGCACTCCCTCGCCGACCTGAAGGACAAGGCCGCGGTCGTGGTCGTGTTCACGTGCAACAGCTGCCCGGTCGCGGTGGCCTACGAGGGCCGCATCGCGGCGCTGGCGAAGAAGCACGCCGACACGCTCGCGGTGGTGGCGATCAACGTGAACACCGGCAAGGACGACGCCCTGCCGGCGATGACGGAGCGGGCCGCGAAGAAGGGCTTCCCGTTCGCGTACCTGTACGACCCGACGCAGGAGGTCGCCCGGAAGTACGGCGCGAAGTACACGCCCGAGTTCTTCCTGCTCGACAAGAACCGCAAGGTGGTCTACATGGGCGCCCTCGACGACAAGGCGACCGGCGAGGTGAAGGTCCGCTACCTGGAGGACGCCATAACCGCGCTGAAAGCCGGCGAGGCGTTGGTCACCGCCGAGACGAGCGCGGCTGCCGGGTGCGCCATCCGCTTCAACCCGAAGCGGGACGATTGAGGCGAACGCCTCGGGGTTTCGGCTCGGGGCTGGTAGCCGCGGGCTTCAGCCCGCGTGAGCTGCGGAGATCGAATCGCGTCGCTCCCTGGCCTCCGTCGTCGGTGGGCGCGGGCTGAAGCCCGCGGCTACCGGACCCGAGCCCTCACGCCGCCCGCCCCACTTCCGGCGCCTCGCTCAGGCGCACCTCGCGCGCCCGGGTGCCGGTCGAGTCGTAGAAGAGCACCCGCCCGTCGTCGGCCGACCACACCGCGCTGGTGCGCAGCAGCCGCGGCCCCTCGACGTGGAAGATGAGCCCGCAGGCGCGGCCGCCGCGCTTCAGCGGGGTGCGGTACAGCGGCGTCTGGGCCGGGTCGAGGGCGTCCTGCTCGCACAGCGTCTGATGCACGAACGCGGCCAGCTCCTCGACCGCGGCGAACGCCAACACCGGTCCCGCCATCCCGCCCCCTGGTGCTCAGCAAGTGGGGAGTGCGGAGAGGGGAGTGAGGAGAATGAGGTTCGTTCTCCTCACTCCCCTCTCCGCACTCCTCACTGATCGACCAGCGGCCCGACCCGACGACAGGTGAACGCGATCGTCGCCGACCAGGCCGGGGAGGGCGTGCGGGTTCTACCAGTCGTGAACCTGCCGCAGTGCCTCGTACAGCACGACGCCGACGGTCGTGGCGAGGTTGAGGCTGCGCACCGCGCCCGTCGGCATCGGCACGCCGACGACGCGCGCCGCGTGCCGCTCCCGCACGCCCGACGGCAGCCCCTTCGACTCGCTCCCGAACAGCAGAACGTCGCCGTCGGCGAAGGCGGCCCGGGTGTACGACACGTCCGCCGGCGTCTCCACGACCCAGAGCCGCTGCCCGGCGACCGCGGCCTCGAACTCCTCCAGCGTGGCGTGGCGCGCCCAATCGACGTGCGGCCAGTAGTCGAGGCCGGCGCGCTTCAGGCTGCGGTCGTCGAGGCGGAAGCCGAGGCGGCCGACGAGGTGGAGGCGGGCGCCGGTGGCGGCGCAGAGGCGGGCCACGTTCCCCGTGTTCGGCGGGATTTCGGGCTCCCACAGGGCGACGTGCAGCACGCGATCGGCTCCGGTCGTGCGGATTCGTGGTGTTGTACCGGAGGCGCCGCGCCGCCGTTGTAAGAATTGCCGCCGCGCGCGCCGACCGAGGGTTCGGGCCGGCGTCCGAAGGAGGAAGATAGAGCCGCACCGCCCGCGCCCCGAGCCGCCCGCATGGCCGACGACACCACCCCCGACGACCCCCCGACCCCGCGCTGGCGGCTCGACGCCGTCGTGCTCACGCTCGCCGCCGTCGGCGCGGCGCTGGCCGTGGCCGTCGGCACCGGCGAGGCGCTCGCCGGCGGCCCGAACGCGCTCGGCGGCGTCGGCGACCAGGTCGCCGCGGTCGTGGTCGAACCGCTCGGCTGGGGCGCGCCGCTGTTCCTGGCCGGGTGGTTCGCCGTCGCCGCGCAACTGGTCGTCACGCGGAACCCGCTGCGGGTCGCCGCGCGCGCCGCCGGCTGGCTCGTCCTCGCGGTCACGGCCGCGGCGTGGGCCGACGGCACCCGCCTGCCGCCGGTCGGGCTCGCGGGTTCGGGCGGGTCGGTCGGCGCGTTCGTGCGGCTCGAACTGGTTGACGCCACGGTCGCGCCGTGGGAACTGGTGGCGCTCGCCGGCGCGGCGCTGGTCGGGTTGGTGCTCGCGGCGCCGCGGCTGGTGGCCGCCGCGGCGCGGGGCGTGTGGGCCGGCTTGCGGCTGGCGTGGCGCGGCGGCGGGTGGGTGAACGAGAAGGTCGGCGACGCTTCCGCCGCGCTGCTGGGCGCCGGTTGGCGGGCCGCGTCTGCCGTCGGCCGCCGCGCCCGCGCCGCGCTGACGCGCCCCGCGAAGCCGGCCGTGGTCCCGGCGCCCGCGGCCGTGCCGATCACGCGGCCGACCGTCTACGTGCCCGAGCCCGAGCACGAGCCCGTGCCCGATTCGCCGCGGGACACGCACGTCGAAGACATCCCGATCCACTCGCACGCCGACGCCCACGACCCGGCGGCGCTCGCCGCGTTGCTCCGCGCCGTCGCCCCCGAGGACGAGGACACGCCCTACGAACTGCCGTCGCTGACGCTCCTCGCCGACCCGGAGCCGTTCCCGGTCGAGGACCACGCGCAGAAGCTGCGCGAGATGGCGGTGCTGCTCGAAAAGACGTTCACCGACTTCGGCCTGACGGTGAAGGTGGTCGGCATCCACACCGGCCCGGTCATCACGCAGTACGAGATCGCCCTCGAAACCGGCCTGCGGCTGAACAAGGTGACGAACCTGGCCGACGACCTGGCGCTGAACCTGCGGGTGCCGTCGGTGCGGGTGGTGGCGCCGCTGCCGGGCCGCAACACGGTCGGCATCGAGGTGCCGAACGAGATCCGCCAGACGGTGCGGCTCAAGGAGGTGGTGGCGGCGCTCGGGCAGACGCCGAAGGTGGCGAAGTTCCGGCTGCCGATCTTCCTCGGCAAGGACGTGGAGGGCCGCGCCCTGGCGTTCGACCTGGCGTCGATGCCGCACCTCCTCATCGCCGGCCGCACGGGCACCGGGAAGTCGGTGTGTCTTAACACGATTATTCTCAGCCTGTTGTTGTCGCGCCGGCCGGACGAGTGCCGCATGATCCTCATCGACCCCAAGAAGGTCGAGCTGAGCGATTACGCGAAGATCCCTCACCTCATGACGCCGGTGGTGAAGGACCCGAAGAAGGCGGAGGCGATATTGGCGTGGGCGGTGGACAAGATGGAGGAGCGGTACGAGTGGCTGCACCGCGCCCGCGTCCGCAACATCGCCAGCTACAACGAATTGCCGCACGAGGAGGTGGTGCGCCGCATCAACCCCGACAGCGAGGACGAGCGCCGCGCCATCCCGCGGAGCATGCCGTACATCATGATCCTCATCGACGAGGTGGGCGACCTCATGATGCAAATGAAGAAGGAGATCGAGGGGAGTATTATCCTCCTGGCGCAGAAGTCGCGCGCCGCCGGGATTCACCTCATCCTCGCCACCCAGAAGCCGACCGTGGACGTGATTACGGGGCTGATCAAATCTAACCTGCCGGCGCGCATCTGTTTCCAGGTGACGAACCGGTCCGACAGCGCGGTGGTGCTGGACGAGAAGGGGGCCGACAAGCTGCTGGGCATGGGCGACATGCTGCTGCTGCAGAACGGCACGCTGCAGCGGGCGCAGGGCGCCTACGTCGGCGACCGGGAGATCGAGGCGGTGGTGGACGCGGTGGCGACCGACACGCCGAACTACGACAGCGAGCTGTTGAACCTGAAGTCGCGCGACGAGGCCGAGGGCGGCGGGGCCGCGACGGGCGAGAAGTTGCGCGAGCGCGACCCGCAGTACGAGCAGGCGGTGGAGATCGTGATCCGCGAGCAGCGCGGCAGCACGTCGCTGTTGCAGCGGGCGCTGGGCATCGGCTACGGCAAGGCGTCGCGGCTGATCGACTACATGGCCGAGGACGGCATCGTGGGCGGGTTCAACGGCAGCAACGCCCGCCAGGTGCTGGTGACGCCCGACGAGTGGGCCGCGCGCAAGGACGCGGGGTGACGGCTGGTACAATGCCCGCAAGGAGGCCGACCATGCCGACGCTGACCATTCCCGACGACGTTCACCGGGAGCTGGCGGCCCGCGCCGCCGAGCAGAACACCACCGCGGACGAGCTCGCCGCCCGCATCCTGGCCGCGGACGTACTCCCCATGTCGGCGTCCGACCGGCTGTTCGACGCCGAGTACTACGCGGAGTGTGCGGCCGACACGTCACCGGTCCCGACGCTGGAAGAGATCCGTGCGATCACGTCGAAGATTCCCGGGAGCATGGCCGCGGACATTATCGCCGACCGCGAGGATCGCGTGTGAACGAACAGCTTTTCGACACCAGCGCGATCACCAAGCACTACCACCGTGAGACCGGTTCGGCGAAGGTGGACGAGCTACTCGCCGCCCCGGGAGTGAGGTCGGTCGTGTCGCGGCTGGCGGTCGTCGAGTTCCACTCGGCGTTTGCCAAGAAGGTGCGCGCCGGCAACGTCACGGAGGCCGAGTTCCGCCGCATTACGCGCCGGTTCCGGGGTGACGTGACGGCCCGCCGACTGCACCCCGTCCGGCTCCTCGTGTCGCACTTTCGCGCCGCCGAGTTGCTCATCCGCCGGCTCGGACTGACGCAGAACCTCCGCGCGCTCGACGCCCTTCAGCTGGCGGTCGCCCTCAGCCTGAATGAACCCGCCCGACCAATCACGTTCGTCTGCGCCGACCTGGCGCTCGGTGCCATCGCCGCGGCCGAGGGGCTGACCGTCGTCAACCCGGAAGCGCCGTGAGAGGCGGGTCGTGGGTCGGCGTGTAACGGCCGCGGGCACGCCGCGGCCGGCGTGGTAGGATGCGCCGTCGCCCGCCCCGCCGGAGGAACGCCGATGACGACGCGGTTCGCGGTCGCGCTCGGGCTCGCCGTCGGCCTCGCCGCGGCCGCCCGGACCCAGGACGCCGCCACGAAGGTCGTCGTCGAGGGGCAGAAACTCACCTTCGACCCCAAGACGTGCGCCCCGGGGCGTGGCCAGTTCGCCTGGGGGCTCGGGTCGTGCGCCGTCAAGGTCCTCGGCCGCGCCGACGGCAAGTGCCGGTTCGAGTACACGCAGGAAATCGAGATGGGGAGCACCGTCTACCTCGTCGAGGTGCCGGTCGCGGCCGGGCCGGTCACCGTCAAGATCGACCGCGTCACACGCATGGGGAGCACGTACAGCTGGCCGGTCACGTCGTTCCCGCTGGACAAGGCGAAGGTGATCCGCACCGCCGGCGGGCCGGGCTTTCGGACGGTCCGGGTCGGGGAGCCGGACCTGTTCGTCACCCTCTTCCCGGGTGAGGGTGAGAGCCGGAGCGAGATGGCCCCCCGGGAGGGCGACACGGTGAAGTGCCGGTTCGAGCTGTTCGCCGGCCGGGACTTCAAGACCGCCCTCCCGGGCGCCGCGTTCCGCCCGACCGCCGAGTTCGTGGCCGGCTCGGACGCGGTGTGGCCGTGGCTGGCCGTCGTGCTGGACGGCATGGCGGTCGGCGACCGGCAGCGGGTGGAGGTGCCGGTCAAGGCCGCCCCGGCCGCGGCGGCGTGGCTCCCGAAGGGGAGCGCCGCGACCGTCCTGTACGTCGAGGTGAGCCTCCGGTCCGTGGCGCCGCGGAAGTGACCCGAGCGTGATCTGTCGAAACCCTGGCCGGTGGCTCGGGTTTTAGCCCGGAGGGCGTCGGCGTGTAGCCCGGGGTGGAACCCCGGGCGGCGTGGGGCGTGGCCCGTGGGAGTCACGCAGATCGAACTCCGCCCTCGGTCGCCCGGGGTTGCACCCCGGGCTACAC
>Ga0190275_10001736_pt1 | contig 16059 bp, 18 predicted proteins | sample Popmic550T_FD_133745 | JGI IMG/M metagenome (GOLD analysis project Ga0190275, IMG submission 133745) | Populus adjacent soil microbial communities from riparian zone of Yellowstone River, Montana, USA - 550 T | ecosystem: Environmental > Terrestrial > Soil > Riparian zone > Trees stand | place...
CGCCCCCGCCTGGGACGGGATCGAGGACGAGGATCTGATCGAGCGCGAGGACATGGTCGTGACCGTGACCCTGGGCGGCTACATCAAGCGCACCCCGCTCGCCACCTTCCGGGCCCAGCGCCGAGGCGGCAAGGGCCGCGCCGGAATGGCGACCAAGGACGAGGACGCGATCACCAATCTGTTCGTCACCTCGACCCACACGCCGGTCCTGTTCTTCTCGACGGCGGGCAAGGTCTACCGGCTCAAGGTCTGGCGGCTTCCCGAAGGCCAGCCGCAGGCGCGCGGGCGGCCGATGGTCAATCTGCTGCCCTTGGGCGAGGGCGAGACCATCTCGACGGTGCTCCCGCTCCCCGAGGACGAAGCCGAGTGGACGAACCTCCACATCATGTTCGCGACCGCCAAGGGGATCGTCCGCCGCAACAGCATGGACGCCTTCACCCGGGTTCCCACCGCAGGCAAGATCGCGATGCGCTTCGGCGAGAGCGAGGACGATGAGGACATGACGGACCGGCTGATCGGGGTCTCCCTGCTCACCGAGGAAGATGACGTGCTGCTCGCCACCAAATGCGGCAAGGCGATCCGTTTCGCCGCCACCGACGTCCGCGAGTTCCAGAGCCGGACGGCGGCCGGAGTCCGCGGCGCCCGGCTCCAGGACGGCGACGAGGTCATCTCGCTTTCGATCCTCAAGGCCTTTGGAGCGTCCACGGAGGAACGCGACGACTATCTGCGTCACGCTCCCTGGCGCGAACGCTCCGAGGAGGAGGCCACCCCTCCCCGGCCGCGCGAGATGTCGGACGAAAGGTTCGAGCAGTTCCGGGCGGCCGAGGAGTTCATCCTTACCGTCTGCGCCAACGGATATGGCAAGCGGTCGTCGGCTTATGAGTACAGGCGGATCGGCCGCGGCGGCCAGGGCATTACCAACATCGGCAATCTTGAACGCAACGGCCCGGTCGTCGCCAGTTTCCCGGCGCACAATGGCGAGCAGCTGATGCTTGTGACCGATCAGGCGAAGCTGATCCGAATGTCGGTCGGAGACACGCGGGTCATCGGCCGCGGCTCCGCGGGCGTTCGGCTGTTCCACGTCGCCGAGGACGAGCATGTCGTCTCCGCCGCCCGGATCGACGAGGAGGAAGAGCCGGAGAACGAGGCCGAGGCGATGATCGCCGAGGAGCTCGGCGATGCGCCCCCCGCGGCGGCGACCGACACGGTGCAGCTCGACGACGGCACGGGACCGGAGACATTGCCGGACAGCCAGGAGTAGCTTCATCCTTCCCATCGCAAGATGGGGAGGGGGGCCACCGAAGGTGGTGGTGGGGTGAATCGCCCTGAGTTGTGCAGGATCGCGCGCGAACCGCTAACGCCGGCGCCGATTACCCCTCCACCACCTTCGCTGGTCCCCCTCCCCCCGGGCTTCGCCCGCGGGGAGGCAAGAAGCTGCTTACACCCACGAAAATCAGCAGCTGGCCGACGTAATAGAGCAGCCAGATCGGCACTCCGAGCCCGGCGGAGCCGCTCGCCATCCGAAGCGCGATCAGCATGTCGCTGGCGAGGAACAGCAAGGCCCCCATCGCGACCAGCCCGCGCGGGAAACGGCTCAGCCAGGCGCTCGACGCCATCGCTCCGAGGAGCAAGGCGTAGGCGGTGAAGGGCAAGGCTTCGGCTCGGCCCTGGAGCAGGATGAAAGGCACGACGGCCGCGGCGATCGGGATCAAAGCGGCGATCGCCCGATCCTTTCGGTCGGCCGGCGCGCGGCGGTTGCGGCGGTAGAGGAAAATGGCGACGGCATGGCCGGCGGCGAAGGCGGCGGCGCCGGCGGCGAGCGAAATCTCGAGCAGAACGTCGCCGATCGCCCCCAAAGCCATCACTCCAGCCAACAGCCGTCCGTCCGCGTCCCGCGCCCGCCAGCCCGCCGCGAGCGCGAGCAGGCCGACCCCGGCACCTTTCATCACAATGGCCGTCGCCGCGGTCGGCAGATGGTCCCACAGCCAGGGATAGGAAAGCCCGAAGGCCAGGCTCATCCCCACGAGCAGCCGAATTGTCCCTCTCATTCGTCCCTCCCCGCGCCTTGCCGGACTATCCCGGCTCACCGGACCGGCCAAGCGCAATTCCTCTTCGTCATGCCGGACTTGGTCCGGCATCCATGAACACCGAAGCCGGACATTTCTCTCAGGCGCCGGTGTTCATGGATTCCGGCTTTCGCCGGAATGACGCTTGTCTCTTGCCATCCGCCGATATTCTGCTATTTCTGTTTTTACAGAAAGGATCGACGTTGAGCGTGATCGACCATCCCGATGCCAAGGCCTTCATCCTCCATTGGGGCGAGATGGGTACGCAATGGGGAGTCAACCGCTCGGTGTCGCAGATCCACGCGCTTCTCTACCTGACCGATCGCGCCCTACCCGCCGACGATATCGTCGAGCAGCTCGGGCTCGCCCGCTCGAACGTCTCCACCGGCCTCAAGGAGCTTCAAGGCTACGGAATCGTCCGCCGGGTCCATATCGAAGGCGACCGCCGCGACCATTTCACCGCCGAGACGGATTTGTGGGAGATGCTGACCCGCATCGTCGCCGAGCGCAAGCGGCGCGAGATCGACCCCACCATCGCCCTCCTCGCCGAGCTTTCCGCCAGGCTCGCGAAGGACGACGGCGCCCCCGCCCACGTGCGCGAGCGGATCACCCGGATGCACGAATTCATCTCCACCCTGGGCAATTGGTACGAGCAGGTACGCGGCCTGCCCAAGCCCACCCTGGTCACCCTGATGAAGCTCGGCGGCAAGGTCGCCCGCTTCATCCCCGGCGCCGGCAAGCCCAGCCGGAAATAGGAGGCCGTCATCGCCGCAAGCCGCGCCGTCGCGCCGAACGCTTTCAGTTTCTACAGAAACAACCGAAGAGAAAGGAACCTGCCATGATCGAGATCGCCTACGCTCTCTACCTGATCATCACCCTCGCCATCACCATCTGGGTGGCCCGCACTTTGTCGCGCAACGGCAAGGTCTTCCTGGTCCAGTGCTTCGGCCATAACGAGGAGCTCGCGAATTCGACCAACCATCTGCTCGTGGTCGGCTTCTACCTCGTCAACATCGGCTTCATCACCCTGACGCTCAGCATCGGCGCCGAGCCGACCACCCCGGCCGAGGCGATCCGCTTCCTCAGCAGCAAGGTCGGCCTCGCCGTGATCGTGCTCGGCGGAATGCATTTCTTCAACATGTCGGCGATCGCCCATTTCGGCCGCAAGGTGAACGAGTGGTTCTCCGACCAGCGGGCCGGTGCGGCCGCGCTCTGAACCCCCGGGTGCGGGCGCGGCCTTCGGGCCGCGCCCGTTCCTCATATCTTTCGGAGAAGGACATGCGTGGACATATCCGAGCACCGATCCTTGTGGCCTCCGTTGCCGCGGGCCCGATCTTCGTCGTCGCGACCGCCCTTGCGGCTTTGTATCTGCAATTACCGAAGCCTGTGAGCGTGACAGTGGACTCGGCCCAGATCGCGCTGCTGCTCCTGGTGCCCGTTCCCGTCGTCCTGGCCGGCTTCATCCTGTCCATCGTCCCAAACATGATCGGAACCGCCTTCCTTCTCCTGGCCGGCTTCCAATTCCCTGCCGCTCGCAAGCGCGCCGTCTGGATCGGGACGGGAGCGCTGTTCGGCACCGCGATCGCCTGGGCGACGATTGGGCTGGACGAGCCCGCCGCCGCTTTCGGCCTGATCTCGACTTCGGCCTGCTGCGCCGCAATCTGCCGTCTTTCGGCCTGCTCGGATTGAGCGGAGCCTTTCCGGAGCGCCGTTGCGCGGCTATCGCGCTGCGATGACGTTCGAAGTCCATATCGTCGGAGGCGGCCTCGCCGGCTCCGAAGCCGCCTGGCAGCTCGCCGAAGCGGGGGTGAAGGTGCGCCTGTCCGAGATGCGCGGCTCGGGCGAGTCGACGGCGGCGCACCATACCGACAGCCTCGCCGAGCTGGTCTGCTCGAACAGCTTCCGCTCCGACGATGCCGAACATAATGCGGTCGGGCTGATCCATGCCGAGATGCGCAGGCTCGGCTCACTGATCATGGCGTCGGCCGACGCCCACAGGGTCCCCGCCGGCTCCGCTCTCGCCGTCGACCGCGAGGGCTTCGCGGCCGGGGTGACCGAGCGGATCGCCGCCCATCCCAATATCGAGCTGGTGCGCGAGCGGGTCGACACCCTCCCCGCCTCCGGCCTCACCATCGTCGCGACAGGGCCGCTGACGGCGGTGACGCTCGCTCAATCGATCGGCGCCGCGACCGGCTCGGACGCCCTCGCCTTCTTCGACGCCATCGCCCCGATCGTCCACAGGGATTCGATCGACATGGACGTCGCCTGGATGGCGGCGCGCTGGGATAAGGGCGGCAAGGATTACATCAACTGCCCGATGACCAAGGCGCAGTACCTCGCCTTCCACCAGGGCCTGCTCGACGGCGAGAAGACCGAGTTCAAGCAATGGGAGACGGACACGCCTTATTTCGAGGGCTGCATGCCGATCGAGGTGATGGCGGAGCGCGGGCTCGACACCTTGCGCTTCGGCCCGATGAAGCCGGTCGGGCTCGACGAGCCGAAGACCGGGCATTGGCCCTGGGCGGTGGTCCAGCTCCGCCAGGACAATGCGCTCGGCACCTTGTGGAACATGGTCGGCTTCCAGACCAAGCTGAAGCATGCAGAGCAGGTGCGGCTGTTCCGGACCATCCCCGGCCTCGAGAAAGCGGAGTTCGCTCGGCTCGGCGGCCTCCACCGCAACACGTTCATCAACTCGCCGAGGCTTCTCGACGGCAGCCTGCGGCTCAAGTCGGCGCCGCATGTCCGCTTCGCCGGCCAGATCACCGGCTGCGAAGGCTATGTCGAATCCGCCGCCATCGGGTTGCTGGCGGGCCGTTTCGCGGCGGCGGAGCTTGGACGGCGCCATTTCGCACCGCCACCGCCCGAGACCGCTCTGGGCGCCTTGCTCGGCCACATAACGGGCGGCGCCGAGGCCGCGACCTACCAGCCGATGAACGTCAATTTCGGCCTCTTCCCGCCGGTGGAGGGAAAGGTGCGGAAGGCGGACCGGAAGCGGGCTTATACGGATCGGGCGAAGGCGAGCCTGGAACAGTGGCTTGCGTTCGAACATCCTCCCCGCGGCGAAGCCGTGGGGAGGGGGACCATGCGAAGCATGGTGGAGGGGTAGCTAGCGCCGGGCGGCGAGAACGATGGCGATCACCACGGACTCCACGTCTTTCACCACGTCTCCCGCATTGAAGCGAAGCACCTGCAGGCCTTGTTCCCGCATCGTCGCGTCCCTTCGGGCGTCGCGTTCCGGACCGTCGCCCATTTCATGGCTGGCACCATCGATCTCCACGACGAGCTTGGCGGAGGCGCAGTAGAAGTCCGCCGTGTAGCGCTCGAATGGATGCTGCCGTCGAAACTTCAGCCCGTCGGGTCGTCGGCGCAGGGCTTGCCAGAGATAAGCTTCAGGGAGCGACATCGAACGCCTCAATTGCCGAGCTCGAAGCACGGCGGCGTTTCTAGTGCGGGCATGGGAACTCTTCGGCATTTACCCCTCCACCACACTTCGTGTGGTCCCCCTCCCCATCTTGCGATGGGGAGGATTTCCATCTTCAGCACTTGCACTTCGGCCGGGCCTTCGGCTTGGGCTTGCTCGCTTCGTATTCTCCCGGGTCCAGCCATCCGGACCGATCCTTGTCGGCCTTGGCGAATTTCTGGGCGGAGGCCGCTGTCCATTCCTCGAAGTCGAGGCTGCCGTTGCCGTTGCGGTCGGCCCGGGCGAAGGCCTTGCGGCGGGGTGAAAGTTGCTCGGCGAGGGTGATCCGGCCGTCGCGGTCGCGGTCGGCGCGGGCGAAGCGCCTCGCCTCGCGGCTTCGTTCGGGCTGGGCCGGGGGCCGGCCGAGGCGGGGACCGGCGCCGGCCGGGCGGGATTCGGCCCGCGGCGGCGGCGGCGGAACGACGTTCTCGGCCTCGGCCCCGCTTCTCCAGACAAAGAACAAAGCGACGATCAAAAGCAGCGCCGAGGCGCCGCCGGCGATGTAACGAACCATGTCTCTCCTCCCTCACGGATCGGAAGAAGGAAAGTCACCGCAAACAATGGCACGAGTCGATAGTTTTTTACGGAAAGCCATTAGTATCCGGAAATTCTATGCCGAAGCATCCGCCACATCCGAGCGGGCGCGCCCCGCGCCTCCCACGGCGGACGGGCCGGATCCAGGTCGCGGGCGGCGAGGACCGCAAGCATTCCGAGCGGCCTCAAATGCGACGGCCAGCGCCGCGGGAGAACGCGCTCGCGCGCGGCGGCGAGGGCGATGTCGCTATCCTCGGAGGTGGCGCAATGCCGGGCGAGATCGACCAGGGCCCAGGCCTCCCCGGCCTCCTCGACGTCCGCCGCGGGGTCGCCGAGTAGCCGAGCGGTGCAGCGGAAGAGCCCGGCGCCCCGTCCGCGCGCGTAGAGGGTCAGTTCATCGGGGGTCAGGGCTTCGGTGCCGGCGAGGATCGTCCAGCCTTCCTCCATCCGGGCCAGCTCGGAGCCCGCGACCGGGGCCGGAAGGACATGCTCCGCCAGATCCTGGAGGACGGGCTCCGCCGGCGCGGGTTCGCGATCCAGCCTTTCGAGCGCCTCGCGCCACCAGGCCAGCTTGATCCGCGAGATCATCGGCTCGCGCCCTCCGGCCAGAGCCGCCCCAAGCGCCGAATCGAGCCGCCACAAAGCGCCGACGGCGGCCCGGCGCTTCGTCGGAACGTAAGTGAGCGCGAGCGTGCGGTCGGGGTCTAGATCCATCTCGTCGCCCCAGCGCAGGCTGGGGCCCCGGGGAGTGAAAAGCCCGGCGTCCGTTCTCGCGGGGACCCCAGCCTTCGCTGGGGTGACGCATAATGTCCCTGGGGCCCCAGCCTTCGCCGGGGCGACGCGGTCACCGGTAGCACACCTTCTTCGCCGCCTCGACGACGCTTTCGACCCGGATGAGGGCCATCTTCTCGAGATTGGCCGCATAAGGCAAAGGCACGTCCTCGTCGGTGACCCGGAGCACGGGGGCGTCGAGATCGTCGAAGCCCTGCTCCATCGCCGTCGCCATGATCTCGGCGGATATGGAGCAGACCGGCCAGCCTTCCTCGACGCAGACCATACGGTTGGTCTTGGCGAGCGAGGCGAGCACGGTCGCCTTGTCGAGCGGGCGGAGGGTGCGCAGATCGATCACCTCGGCCTCGATGCCCTCTTCCGCCAGCCTGGCCGCCGCGTCGAGCGCGACCCCGACCCCGATCGAATAGCTGACCAGGGTGACGTCCTTGCCTTCGCGGGCGATCCGGGCCTTGCCGATCGGAAGCACGTAATCGTCGAGCCTGGGAACGTCGAAGCTCTGTCCGTAGAGCAACTCGTTCTCGAGGAAGACGACCGGATCCTCGGAGCGGATGGCGGCCTTGAGAAGGCCCTTGGCGTCGGCCGCCGAATAAGGCGCGATGACGATGAGGCCGGGGACGCTCGCGTACCAGGGCCCGTAATTCTGGCTGTGCTGGGCGCCGACCCGCGAGGCGGCGCCGTTGGGGCCGCGGAAGACGATCGGGCAGCGCATCTGGCCGCCCGACATATAATTGGTCTTCGCCGCCGAATTGATGATGTGATCGATGGCCTGCATGGCGAAGTTGAAGGTCATGAACTCGATGATCGGCCTGAGGCCGCCCATCGCCGCGCCGGTGCCTACCCCGGCGAAGCCATATTCGGTGATCGGCGTGTCGATGACCCGTTTCGGCCCGAATTCGTCGAGCAGGCCCTGGGTCACCTTGTAGGCGCCCTGATATTCGGCGACCTCCTCGCCCATCACGAAGATGCGGTCGTCGGAGCGCATCTCCTCGGCCATGGCGTCGCGAAGCGCCTCGCGGACGGTCTGGCGGGCGGTCTCGGTGCCCTCGGGGACTTCCGGGCCTTCGGGATTGCGAGTGGCGGCGGCGACGAGGGCGTGAGCGCCCGATTCGGCCTTCTGCTCCCGTTTTCCCTCTCCCTGCAGGGGAGAGGGAGAGGCCGCGTCAGCGGCCGAGGGTGAGGGCGTGGGTGTGGCCGTGGCCGCGCCCTCACCCTGGCTCGCTTCGCTCGCCTGTCCCTCTCCCCTGTAGGGAGAGGGACTTGTCTCCTCACCCTCGCCGGCGATCAGGGCGATGACGGTTCCGACCTTCACTTCGTCCGTGCCCTCGGCGATCAGGATTTTCGCGATAATGCCTTCGTCGACGGCCTCGAACTCCATCGTCGCCTTGTCGGTCTCGATCTCGGCGAGGATGTCGCCGGACTTTACGCTGTCGCCCTCCTTCACGAGCCATTTGGCGAGGGTGCCCTCCTCCATGGTCGGGGACAAAGCGGGCATTTTGAGCTCAATCGGCATCAGCAACTCCTCGTCACCCCGGCGGAGGCCGGGGTCCAGGAACACGGGAAGGCGGCGAAGAGCGCCGTGGGGTCGCCTCCAAGGGCAGTGTTCATGGGTCCCGGCCTTCGCCGGGATGACGCGCAATGAAGCATCAGTAGGTCTCGACCAGGATATCGGTGTAGAGCTCGGACGGATCCGGCTCGGGCGACTGCTCGGCGAAGTCGGCGGCCTCGACGACGATCCGCTTGATGTCGTCGTCGGTCTTCTTGAGGTCCGCCTCGGTGACTCCGATCGCGGCGAGCTCGCGCTTCACCGCGTCGATCGGATCGGATTTCTCGCGCACCGCCTGCACTTCGTCGCGGGAGCGGTATTTGGCCGGGTCGGACATGGAGTGGCCGCGATAGCGGTAGGTCTTCAACTCGAGAAGGATCGGCCCCTTGCCGGCACGGACCCATTCGAGCGCGGTCGTCGCCGCGCCGCGCACGGCGAGCACGTCCATTCCGTCGATCTGGAGGCCGGGGATCCGGAAGCTCTCGCCGCGGCGGTAGAGCTGGTCCTCGGCCGAGGAGCGGTTGACGCTGGTGCCCATGGCATATTGGTTGTTCTCGATCACGTAGATGATCGGGAGCTTCCACAGCTCGGCCATGTTGAAGCTCTCGTAGACCTGGCCCTGGTTGGCCGCGCCGTCGCCGAAATAGGCCAGGCAGACGCCGCCGTCGTCGCGATATTTGTGGGCGAAGCCGAGACCGGTGCCGAGGCTGACCTGGGCTCCGACGATGCCGTGGCCGCCGTAGAACTTATGCTCGACGCTGAACATGTGCATCGAGCCGCCCTTGCCCTTGGAAATGCCGGCGGCGCGGCCCGTCAGCTCGGCCATGATCACCTTCGGATCGATCCCATAGGCGAGCATGTGGCCGTGGTCGCGATAGCCGGTGATGACGCTGTCGCGGCCCGGCTCGAGCGCCGACTGAAGGCCGACCGCGACCGCTTCCTGGCCGATATAGAGGTGGCAGAAGCCGCCGATCAGTCCGAGGCCGTAGAGCTGGCCGGCGCGCTCCTCGAAGCGGCGGATGAGCAGCATCTGGCGATAATATTCGAGCAGCTCGTCCTTGCCCGCTTCGTGGCGCCTGGGCTCGGGCGGACGTTCTCGATTGGGGATGGAGGGCGGGGCGGAGGCGTCCGCTATGTCGGCGCGCTTTGAATTTGCTGCCTTGGCCACTTTGGATCCTGCTGCTGTTCGACGGGCGGGTCTATGGCGGCAAACGCGAGGGCGCGCAACTTGTGCCGGAGGTCGGGCCCACACGTAATCGCGCCAAGCTCTCGTCATCCCGGACCTGATCCGGGACCCATGAACACCGCAGCTGGAAAACTTGAACTTCGGTGTTCATGGGTCCCGGCCTTCGCCGGGATGACGGCCACCCCCGGCTAATCGAGCGGGATGACCACTTCGTCGGGGCGGACGACCCCGAGCTCGCGCTTGACCGTCTCTTCGACCAGGTCGGGATCGGCACCGCCCGGGTCGAGCAGGGCGGAGCGATGGGCGAGGCGGACTTTCTCGGCGTTCAATTCGGCGAGCTGGACGAGCCGCTCGGCCTTCTGCCGGCGATAGTCGCCCCAGCTCAAGATGCCGTTGGCGCCCATGATGGCATAGCCCAGGAAATTGGCGATGATGAGGATCGCGAGCGCCGGAAGAAGCGCCCGCTTGATCGTCTCGAACGTGTTTCGCCCCACCGTCTGCATGACGTCGTTAACAGAATCAGTAAAATCGCGTCGAATCAAGCCTTTTGCGCCGATGAGCGAAATTTTGTCGGATGAATTGCCGACCACGTCGGCCTGAACTTGTTTCAGGGCCCATTTTCCGCCCGTTCGGCGGTCTTGCGGACCGGACCCTGAAGCAAGTTCAGGGTGACGGCCTCACGGCGTTCGGAGTCTCGCGCTGGCGGAAAACCCCCCGCCCCGCATAGCGGGCCATCGAGCCCAGCTCCTCCTCGATCCGGATGAGCTGGTTGTACTTGGCGAGGCGGTCGGAGCGGGCGAGGCTTCCGGTCTTGATCTGCCCGCAATTGGTGGCGACGGCGAGGTCGGCGATGGTGGTGTCCTCGGTCTCGCCCGAGCGGTGCGACATGACCGAGGTGTAACCGGCGCGGTGGGCCATCTCGACCGCTTCGAGGGTCTCGGTGAGGGTGCCGATCTGGTTGACCTTGATCAGGATCGAATTGGCGAGGCCCTGATCGATTCCCGTTCGAAGGCGCTTCGGATTGGTCACGAACAGATCGTCGCCGACCAGCTGGACGCTCGCGCCGATCGCGTCCGTCAGGGCCTTCCAGCCCTCGAGATCGTCCTCGGCCATGCCGTCCTCGATCGAACGGATCGGATAGTCGCGGGCCAGAGCGGCGAGATAGCCGGCATTCTCGGCCGGCGAGAGGACCGTCCCCTCCCCTTCCATATGATAGGCGCCGTCCCGGAAATATTCGGTCGCCGCGCAATCGAGGGCGAGGACGACGTCGTCGCCGGGCGTGTAGCCGGCCTGCTCGACCGACTTCATGATGAAGTCGAGCGCTTCGCGGGCGGAGGCGAGGTTGGGCGCGAAGCCGCCTTCGTCGCCCACGGCGGTCGACAGGCCGGCGTCGTGGAGGTTCTTCTTCAAGGTGTGGAAGATCTCGGAGCCGCAGCGCACCGCTTCGGCGAGCGAGACCGCACCGACCGGCATCACCATGAATTCCTGGAAATCGATCGGGTTGTCGGCATGGGCGCCGCCGTTCAATATGTTCATCATCGGCACCGGGAGAAGGTGCGCCGAGATTCCGCCGACGTAGCGATAGAGCGGCAGGCCGCGAGCGTCGGCGGCGGCCTTGGCCACGGCGAGGCTGACCCCGAGGATCGCGTTGGCGCCGAGCCGCGACTTGTTCTGAGTGCCGTCGAGATCGATCAGGAGGGCGTCGATCTCGCCCTGGTCCTCGGCGTCCATTCCGGCGATCGCCTCGAAGATCTCCCCGCGGACCGAGTTGACCGCGTCGCAGACGCCCTTGCCGAGATACTTGCCCTTGACGCCGTCGCGTTTCTCCACCGCTTCATGGGCTCCGGTCGAGGCTCCGGAAGGCACCGCGGCGCGGCCCATGCTGCCGTCCTCCAGAAGCACGTCGACCTCCACCGTCGGATTTCCCCGGCTGTCGAGAATCTGGCGGGCGTGGACGTCTAGGATGGCGGTCATTGTTACGGCCTCGTTCTGAACTATATGGACGTGAGTGGATGGCGGATCGGGCGCGGCTTATCGGCGCGGCGCGGACGACGCAACTTTCGTCGCGGGCGGCGGAACGCGAGGCACGGCTCGCCGTTCTCGACGCAAAGCAACACCAAGTGGAGTAAAACTTATGCCTCCTCGCGACGAAGAGCTTCCCGAAGGCACGGATCACATCATCAATGGCGCCATGGAGACCGGTGGCGGCGACGGGACCGGCCGCGGCGCAACCGCCGCGGGCGGAGGGTCCAGCTCGGGCTTCATCGGAGCGTCGGGCGGCGACGGGACGGGCGGAACGACCGCCTCAGGTGGAGGAACCAAAATGACAGCGACTGAAGGCACCAGCGGCGGCGGGGGCACGATCGGCAGCGGTACGCGCAGCGACGACGCGGACGGCGGCGGCACGATCGGCAGCGGTACGCGCAGCACAGGCACGGCCGGCAACGTTACGGAGCAGGTCAAGGGCCAGATCTACAATCTTCGCGATCAGGCCGGCGGCAAGGTCCGTGAGTTCGCCGACACCGGCAAGACCCGAGCCACCGACATGCTGGAGGAGCTTTCGAGGGTCGTGGCCGACACGGCGGACTCGATCGACGAGCGCCTCGGCAACAATTATGGCGAATATGCCCGCAAGGCCGCCGACGGCGTCTCGGGTTTCGCCGAGAGCATCCGCGGCAAGGAGGTCGACGAGCTGTACGACAACGTCCGCTCGGCCGTCCGCAAGAGTCCCGCCCTCGCCATCGGAATCGCCGCCGTGGTCGGCTTCACTCTCGTCCGGCTGGTGAAGGCCGGCATGCCCGAGGACGATCAGGGCTCGGGCGGCGGCAAGGGCCGGCGGACCGGCAGCGGCGGTACGGGAGCCTGAGCTTGGATCCCCATGCCGGCAAGCAGGAACGCTCGATCGGCGAGCTGTTCGGACAATTGTCCGAGGACGCCCGCGGCTACGCGGCGGCGGAGGCGAAGCTCTATCAGGCCATCGCCCGCCGCCGGATCGGCCGCGCCCGCAACGGCGCGGTCGCCCTGGCGGTCGCGGTCCTTCTCGCCAACGCCACCCTGAGCGTCCTCCTCATCGGCCTTTCGCTCGAGCTCGCGATTCATGTCGGGCCGGCGCTCGGCGCTCTGATCGTGACGGTGATCGTGCTCGCCATCGCCTATTTCCTCGTCCGCTACGGGGCGTCCAAGCTGGGCGCGCTCGGCGGCGATGCGGAAGAGCAAGAGGCGCTGAAGGCCGGGGAGAAAGCGGCATGAGCGCGGGCGAGCTGACGATGGCCAAGCAGCAGGCGGAGCGAGCGCGCCGCCGCCTGGCCTCGACCGCGGCGGAGCTTCAGCAGAGGCTGAAACCGGGCACGATCGCTTCCAATGCCTGGGCCGGGGTTAAGGACAAGAGCGGCGAGATCGCCGACGACGCCGTCGAGGCCGTTCGGGCTCGGCCCGTCCCGGTGGCGGCGGCGCTCACGATGTTCACGCTCTTCCTCGCTCGCGCGCCGATCAAATCGGCCGTGTCCTGGTTCTTTTCGAACCGCGAGGATGAGGATCTGGTCACCGTCCGATTGGATGAAGGTGACGAAAATTACGACCTGACGGCTCCACTCGCCGCCAGGACCAGTGAAGGAGCAAGTGCATGACCAGTACCACCGACGATCGGCCGGCTTCCGCCTCGGCCACCAACAGCGGCGCCGGTGCCGACGGCAACGACGGCGGCCGCTCGGCCGCCGCGCGCCAGGCCTTCGAAACCGCCCGCGACCGAACGGCGGCGGCCTATACGACCGCCCGCGAAAGGGCCGGAAGCGCTTATGAGACGGCCGGCCGAAAGGCGAGCGAGGGCATCGATTCCAACCCGGTCGCAGCCGTGGTCGGAGGGCTCGCCGTCGGAGCGCTCGTCGCCGCCCTGCTTCCGCGCACCAGCCGCGAGGAAGAGTTGCTCGGCGGCGTCGGACGCAAGATCACCGACGGCGCCCGCGAGGCGGCCCGAGCGGCGAAGGAAGCGGGCCGCGGCCAGCTCGACGAGCTCGGCCTCAGCCGCGACGGCCTGCAGAGCAAGCTCAACGAGTTCACCGACAAGGCCGTCGGCGCCGTCAAGAGCTCGGCCGGTGCGGCCGCCGGCGCCGCCCGCGGCAGCGGCGACGCCTGAGGCCGCAGCGCCCCGGAGGCTTCGAAGCCTCCGGGGCGCAGCCGCTTTGCACCTTTTATGAGCAAGCTCCACCTCGTCTTCGGCGGCCGCGTCAAGGACCCGCAGGGTCTCGATTTCGATCTCGACACAATCGACATCGTCGGCCTCTTTCCCGATCATTCAAGCGCCCTCGAGGCCTGGCGCGGCAACGCCCAGCGAACCGTCGACGACGCCGAGATGAAATATGTCGTCGTCCACCTCCACAGGCTCCTGGAGCCGGAGTTGAAGGCGGACTGATCCTCCCTGTCGCGGAGCGATGGGGAGGGGGACCACCCGAAGGGTGGTGGAGGGGTAGCTGGCACTGACCCCGGCAGGCACCCCTCTACCATGCTTCGCATGGTCCCCCTCCCCGCCGCTTCGCGACAGGGAGGATTTGGAACGTCCCCGCTCCTGCCGGGTTCGGCTCCGAAACCATCCGGGTGTCCTTCCTAATGCGCATCGCCGCCGCGTGGCTCGTTCATCTGTTCACGGCCAGCGGGGTCGTCATCGCCCTCCTTGCCCTGGAAGCCACCGCCCGAAGCGAATGGCGGGTCGCCTTGCTCTGGCTCCTCGCCGCGCTCGCCGTCGACGGAATCGACGGCAGCCTGGCGCGATGGGCCCGGGTCAAGGAGCATGCGCCGCGCATCGACGGCGAAGCCTTCGACCTGATCGTCGACTATCTGAACTACGTCTTCGTGCCCGCGATCTTCATCTGGCGGGCCGGGCTGATCCCTGAGACGCTGGCCTTCCCCCTCGCCTCAGCGATCCTGCTTTCGTCCGTCTACGTCTTCGTCCGCCGCGACATGAAGACGCAGGACAATTATTTCCGCGGCTTCCCGGCCCTTTGGAACGTCGTCGCTCTGTACCTCTTCGTGGCTCAGCCGGGCGCCGCCGCCGGCGCGGTCGTCGTGGCCCTCCTCGCGATCCTCAGCTTCGCCCCGATCCGTTTCGTCCATCCCTTCCGGGTGAGCGATTTCCAGCCTTGGCTGCAGATCCTCGCAATCGTCTGGGCCGTCGCGACTCTGGCTCTGCTTTGGCCGGGCTGGAACCCCGAGGCGGCGCGGCTGTGGCTGTGGGCCTCCTATGTTTCGGCCGCGGCCCTGCTCGGAATGAGCCTGATCCGGACCCTGCGCGGGGACCGGATCGCCGCGGCCGACGGCCCGGGCGGTTAACGGCCTTTTAGGTACGCCCCCTCAGAGGCTCGCAAGCTTTCGGCGCTAAGGCGGCGGGCCCGAGCCGCATGCGGCCGCCTGCCGAAGGTCATCTCCAATGCTCCTGCGCGCCCTTGCCGTCCTGCTGCTCTTCTGGAGCCATGCCGCCTTTTCTCAGGCGCCGCTCTGGCGAGTGACCGAAGCGGCCGGCACGGTGCAGGTGCAAAACGGCGGCCGTACCGCCCCCGCCGTGCGCGGCTCGGCGCTTCAGCCGGGCGACATCGTCACCACCGGCGCCGACGGCCGGGCGGTGCTGGTACGCGGGCAGGAATATGTGATCGTCGCCGCCCGCACCCGCCTTCGGCTGCCGGCCGCGACGGAGGCGCGCGGGATCGTCCAGATGCTCCAGGATTGGGGCCGGGCCACGTTCCGGATTGAGAAGAAGGCCACTCCGCATTTCGGCGTGCAGACGCCCTTTCTGGTGGCCTTGGTCAAGGGCACGGTCTTCACCGTCACGGCCGACGGCAAGGGCTCCGCGGTGGCGGTGACCGAGGGCCGGGTCGAGGTGACCACGTCCGACGGCGCGGCTCGCGAGACGGTCCTCCCCGGCCGCACCGCCGCCGTCCTGTCGGCCCGAAGCGGCGCGATCGACGTCGTCCAATCCTCCGAAACGCCGGCGGGGGCGGCGAGCGAAGAGGACGTCTCCGAGGCCTGCGGAGACCGAGATGCCGGCGGCTGCGGGCCGAAGCTGGACTATAGCGCCGTCGACACGTCCGACCTCCCGCTGAACCCGTCGGGCAGCCAGGCGACGGCATTGCGGGCGGTCGCCGCCGCCATCCCGCCAAGCCCTGCCCCGGCCTTCGATCCCGCTCCCGCCGCCGATCCGGCGCCGACGCCGGGCCCCGTCGCCCCGCCACCGGCGGCAGGCCCCCCGGCCGACCCGGCGGCGCCACCCGCGCCCGCGACCAGCCCGCCCGCCGACCCGGTACCGGCGCCTGTTCCGGCTCCCGCGCCGGCGCCTGCCCCCGCGCCCGCTCCAGCTCCGGCTCCGGCGCCTGCCCCCGCGCCCGCTCCGGCTCCGGCTCCGGCGCCTGCCCCCGCGCCCGCTCCGGCTCCGGCTCCGGCGCCTGCCCCCGCGCCCGCTCCGGCTCCTGCCCCCGCGCCGGCTCCGGCTCCG
>Ga0190275_10001737_pt1 | contig 16050 bp, 6 predicted proteins | sample Popmic550T_FD_133745 | JGI IMG/M metagenome (GOLD analysis project Ga0190275, IMG submission 133745) | Populus adjacent soil microbial communities from riparian zone of Yellowstone River, Montana, USA - 550 T | ecosystem: Environmental > Terrestrial > Soil > Riparian zone > Trees stand | place...
CGGGGTGCACCATGTTGAGCACGTCGGGCGAGTGGCGGCCACCGCGCACCTTGAGGAAGCGATCCGCGCCGCCGAACACATGCAGCAGCTCACCGCGCTCGCTCACCAGCAGGCTCTCGGGCATGAACTGCTCGAGCACCGCATCGTACGTGCCGAGCAGCGGCGCCGCGCTCGGCCGGCTCAGGCGCGGCTGCATGGTCACGGCCTGCTGGGCGCTGCCGAGCGGCCGCGCGTACGGTCCGCGCGCGCCACGCGCCGTGCCGTCGCCGCGCTTTCGGTAGATGCGCCAGCGCTTGTCCACGACCTCGAAGTCGTCGATCATCGTGCCTGGGCTCTCGCTCGGCCCGAGGAAGAGCGTGCCGCCACGGTTGAGCGCGAACTGGAAGAGGTTGAGCACCTTCTGCTGCACGGGCGGCAACAAGTAGATGAGCATGTTGCGGCAGCTGACGAAGTCGACGCGCGTGAACGGCGCATCCTTGATCACGTTGTGCGTCGCGAACACCACCATCTGACGGATCTCGGGCGCGACCTGAAAGCCGCGGCCGCGCGGCAAGAAGTAGCGCTCGAGCCGCTCCGCCGAGACGCTCGCGACCGCCTGCGCGTCGTACAGGCCGCGCGTCGCCGTCTCGATCGACGCCGCGTGCACGTCGGTGGCGAAGATCTTCACGGGCCGCTCGCCCAAGCTCTGCATGAGCTCGTGCAGCACGATGGCGAGCGAGTAGACCTCCTCGCCGGTCGCGCAGCCCGCGACCCATAGCCGCAGCGGCGCGCTCGATGCGCGCGACGACAAGAGCTCTGGCAACACTTGTTCTTGCAGGATGCGGAACGCCTCCTCGTTGCGGAAGAAGCGCGTGACGCCGATCAGCAGGTCGCGATAGAGCACGTTGAGCTCGTCGCGCTCGTCCTTGAGCCGCGCCGCGTACTCGTCGATGCCGTCGATGCGCGCGAGCGAGAGCCGCCGCTCGATGCGTCGCGTCACGGTGCTTGGCTTGTAGTGCGTGAAGTCGATGCCGAACTCACGCTCCAGCATCCGATAGACGGCGCTCATGCCGCCCGGCTCGCGCTCGCTCGGGCCGATGTACGTGCCGAGAGCTTTGCGCACGTGGTCGACGATCACACGCGGCATCTGCTCGGGCGGCAGCACGAATTTGGCGACGCCTGCGTCACGCGCGGTCTTCGGCATGCCGTCGAACTGCGCGCTGTCGAGATCTTGCACGAGCACGAGGCCCCCCGCTTCGTGCACCGCGAGGATGCCGCGCGAGCCGTCGCTACCGCCGCCCGAGAGCACCACGGCCACCCCGCGCTCGCCGCAGTCTTGCGCCAGCGAGCGGAAGAAGACGTCGATGGGCAGCGACAGGTCGTGGTCGCGCTCCTTCTCGCGCAGCAAGAGCTGGCCACCCGCGATGATCATCTGCTTCTTCGGCGGGATCAGATAGACGTTGTTCGCCTCCACGTGCACGCCGTCCTCGACCGATCGAATCGGCAGCTTGGTGCGACGCGAGAGGATCTCGTCCATCAGGCTCTTGAAGTCGGGCGACAGGTGCTGAACGACGACGAACGCCATGCCACTGTCCGGCGGGACGTTGTCGAAGAACTGCTCGAGCGCCTCGAGGCCACCGGCCGAGGCGCCGATGCCGACTACGTACAAGGAAGAAGCGGGATGCGGATGGCTGCCGTGCCGGGCCGCCAGGCGGCTGCGGGTACCGTCTATCGTCGTGTCCACTTGCGAACGCTGAGCAGCAAGCGTGCCGAAACGCCTCAGAGAGGAAACTCCCATGATGTCGTGGCAGAGTGCTCATCTGGTGAGGCATTAATGCATAGAGTGCCGCCAGGACTGTGGCAGCCCTGGCCGGGCTCTTGGCGGCGCCGCGCGGGGCTATCGGTCCTCTGGCGCGGTCTCGGGGCGGAACACGCGAGCCGGTGCGGCGCCTCGCAGCTCAGATCTCGAGCCGGACTCCGATCTCGACCACCTGCTCGGGGGCGAGCCCGTAGTAGAGGGCCGCGGGCTGGGCATTGCGGTTCATCGTGGCGAACAGCGTCTTGCGCCAGTGCGAGAGGCTGGAGCTGCCGGTCGTCTGCACACTGCTGTGGCCCACGAACACCGTCGCATCGGCGGGAACACCGGGCACGCCGTGCTCGCCGCAGGCGTCGAGCACGCAGTCGACGCTCGGCGACTCCATGAAGCCGTAGCGCGCTTCGACCCGGATGAAGCCGTGGCTCAGCTCGACGACCGTGATGCGCTCCGCCTCGGCGACGCGTGGCGTCCGTTCCGTTTTCATCGTCAGGAGCAGCACGCGCTCGTGAAGCGCGCGGCTATGTCTCAAGTAGTGGGCGAGGGTGGGTGGAGCGCCCTGGTCGTCGCGCGCGAGGAACACGGCTATCCCCGGCACGCGCACCACGGGGTGCGCATCCAAAGCGGCAAAGAAGTCGGTGAGCGGAACGATCAGCGTGGACATGTGGAGCCGCACGGCTTCCGCGCCCGCCTGCCAGCTGGTGGCGATGGCGACGAACAGCGCGCTCATCAGCACGGGGAACCAGCCGCCGTGCGCGAGCTTGCCGAGGTTTGCGACGAGAAAAGAGAGGTCGAGCGCCAGAAACGAGGCGACCAGCAGGCCGGTCACCAGCGCACCCCAGCGCCGGCGCATCGCCGCGAAGAAGAGCAGGCTCGTCACGGCCATGGTGCCCGTGACGGCGATACCGTATGCGGCCGCCAGCGCCGAGGAGCTGCGAAAGCCGATCACCAGGGCGATGCACGACACCATGAGGAGTGTGTTCACCGACGGGACGAAGATGCGTCCGACCATGTCGCCCGAGGTGTGGATGACCGTCATGCGCGGAAGATATCCGAGCTGGATCGCCTGCTGCGTAAGGGAGTAGACACCGCTGATGAGCGCCTGCGCCGCGACCACGGTGGCCATCGTCGCGATCGCTATCATCGGGTAGAGCAGACTCTCTGGAACGAGCTCGAAGAAGATGTTTCCGAGCGGCTGTGCCGGATGCGAGAGCACGTACGCGCCCTGGCCGAGATAGCTGATGAGGAGCGCCGGAAAGACCACGATGTACCAAGCGATCCGAATGGGCCGAGCGCCGAAGTGGCCGAGGTCGGCGTAGAGCGCCTCGCCGCCCGTGACGCACAAGACCACGCTGCCGAGCACGGTGAAGCCTTCGTGCCCTTCGAGCAGCAGCTCGACGCCATGGCGAGGATCGAGCCCCGCCAGCACGGCCGGCTGCCGGGCGATCCACGGTAAGCTCACCGCGGCGATACTCAGAAACCAGACCAACACCGCCGGTCCGAACAGCGCCCCGATGCGTCCGGTGCCGCCCTTTTGTACGGCAAAGAGGGCGATCAAGATCGCTATCGCAATCGGCAACACGAGAGGTCGTACGCCGGGTGCGGCGACCTCGAGCCCCTCCACGGCCGAGAGCACGGAGACCGCAGGCGTGATCATGCCGTCGGCGAGCAGCAGCGCGGCGCCCGCGAGTCCGCACCAGAGCAGCACGCCACTGTGCGCAGACGTCGAGCGCCCCTGGACGCGCGCGAGGGCGAGCAGTGCGAGCACCCCGCCTTCGCCATCGTTGTCGGCGCGCAGGATGAACGTGAGGTACTTGAAGACGACCACCAGCAGCAGGGACCAGAACACGAGCGAGATGATGCCGAGCACGTGCGCGGGGCTCGCGCCCACGTGGTTCAGGCTCTCGCGAAAGGCGTAGAGGGGCGAGGTGCCGATGTCTCCGTAGACGATCCCGAGCGCCCCGAGTGAGAGTGCAGCGAGCGATTGCGGAGCGTGAGCGCTGCCCTGTTCGCTTGTCACGCTACTCACTGCTCCCTCGCCTTTGCGGGGTGGGCTGAGCCCGGCTCGGCAAGCGCCCCGGCGTGCGCGGCGCGGCGCTGCTGCGCGCATGGTGGAGTCAGGGACTGGAACGAAGATGGATCTCTGCTGTTCGTCGCCGCCTCGCTGACGAGGTGGCGGAGTGGCTCGAGCATGCGCAAGGCTCCCGCGATTAACGAGGGCGCGCGCTGCTGCGGCGTCCTCCTCCAGATGCCTACGGGGTTAGCTGACGGGCTAAAGCTGGAAGAGTCTGCTCCCACCACGGTCGCATGCTTCCTGCATGTCCTCTGTGGTGCGCGCCCCGGAGAGAATGGGTCCCCCGCTCACTGGGCAAATGGTCCCAGTCACTCGGCGAGGGTCGTTCTACGGCCGCGTAGCGAGCCGCGCAAGGTAGGTGCCGCGGGGAGGGGAGACGGCGCAAGTCGGCGGGTGAGCTTCGCCTGCGCGCCACGTACAGTACGCGTCGTCCCGGGGGGCAAGACAAAGTAGCGACGCGCACCGCTTCAGTGCGTCGCGCCTGGACGTGCCGCGTCGGGCTGTCGTCGAGCATCCACGATCATCCATGGGAGAGGGAAAGCCATGCATCCAACCCGCCACGATCGAGTCGTATCGAAGCCGCCTCCGCACACGTGCGCCTCGACGGGCGCCGTCGTGCGAGCTCTCGCGACGTGCGCGCTGCTCACGCTCGCGCTCACAGCTTCTGCCGCTCGTGCGCAGCCGGTGGCAGCCATCGAAGATCGCGACGCGGCGTCGCTGCGTGCTCGCCGTGACTTCTCGCCCGCACCCTGTCCAGTCACGCTCGCACCCGAGCTCGGCGAGGTCTACTGCGGCTTCGTCACGGTGCCCGAGACGTACGAGGGGCCACGTACCATCCGGCTCGCGCTGCTCGTCGCCAAGGCGCGCACACCGTCTGGCCGCGCCCCGGTCCTCTACCTCCAGGGCGGGCCAGGCTACTCTGCTATCCGCGAAGCGCCGTTCATCCTGGAGAGCGGGCTGAGCCTGGGAGCTCTCCACGAGACGCGCGATCTGATCTTCCTCGACCAGCGCGGCGCCGGCTTCAGTGAGCCTGCGCTCGACTGCCCGGAGCTCGATGACGAAGAAGCCGACGCGAGCGCCTCGCTACGCGCTTGCTACCGGCGCCTGCGCGGCGAAGGTGTGAATCCCTCCGCTTATCGAACGGCGTACACCACGCTCGACATCAATCGCGTGCGCGTCGCGCTCGGCTACACGAAGCTGAGCCTGGTGGGCACGTCGTACGGGACCAAGCCGACGCTGCAGCGGCTACGCGGCTCGCCCGCCTGGCTCGAGCAAGCGGCCCTGATTGCCCCGATCGATCCGCTCACCAATGTGTTCGAGAACGCGCCGCGGCTCTATCAACGCAGCCTCGAGCTGCTCGATGCGACCTGCAGCGCCGACCCGCGCTGCCTGGCCACCTACGGCCATGTACGCGCGAACGTCGACGCGATCGTCGACGTGCTCGCGCTCGCCCCGCGTGAAGTCAGGTTCACCGATCCCACGGGAGAGCCACAAACCTTACTGTTGACCGCGGAGCTGGTCGCCGAGGGGCTCTACGAGCTGCTCGCGGTCACCGAGCTGCTGCCGGTGCTGCCGGCCGCACTCAAGGAGGCGGCGGATGGCAGCTACGAGCTGCTCGCCGCGATAGGCTATGCCTACCTGGCTGGAGACGACGAGCGCAGCGAGGGGATGCGGCTCTCGGTGCTGTGTGCGGAGGAGGTGGCGCATAGCTCGCGCGCACGCTTCGTCGCCGCGGCGCGCGGCACCGATCGCGTCGTCGCGGAGCACTTCACGCCCGCGCACGTGCGCGGCTACTTCGATCCGTGCGACACCTGGCCCGTGTCACCGGCGACGCCGCTGCTCGAGCTGCCGGTGCTCAGTCACACGGGAACCCTGCTCGTGAGCGGCCGCTATGACACCAAGACGCCGCCCCCTTATGCACGCTCGATCGCGCGCTTCTTGCGAGACGAACGCGTGGTCGAGGTGGAGTACGGTGCGCACTCGAGCGACCTGGTCTGTGAGGCGTCGATCCTCACGAGCTTCTTTGCGGAGCCCGGCCGCGTGGAAGCGAGCTGCGCGAGGCGGCCGCTCGAGTTCGCGTATCGGGAAGCGGCGCCCGCCAGCAGCACGAGCACGCTGAGTATCGAGGCCCCGCGCACCGTCAGAACGCGCAGTGCGTGGCTTCGCGCGCCAGCAAACAAGTAAGGTGCGCTGCGACGTACGCTCACGCGGGGCTCAGGTGTGGCAGTTGGCCGCGGCCTCGAAGCCGAAGATCAGCCCGAGTAAGGCTTGTGCCGTTGCCGCCGCTCCCACGGAGGTCGCACTCGCGGCAACGAGCTGACCGCGCGAGGGCGGATAGCGCTCCGATCGTGGCCAAGACACGACCGTGCTCGGCTCGCCGAGGGAGAGCTTAGCGGATGAAGGTGCTGGCCAGATGGCAACGACGAAGCACTGTAGAGCAACGTGGAAGCCTTACCGATGACACGTCTGCGTCCGATGATCGCATGAGCGACTGCGTGCGCGTCGCAGGACTCGAGCTCACACTCGCAGCGCCGTCTCGGCGGTGGCACGGCTCCGGCCCGGCGCCCGAAGCGGCCGGCGCCGGAACCGGCCGGCACGCGGAGGACGAGATGATCACGCTCTATGGCTTCGGACGAATCTTCCCCGAGGGGATCGGCGAGACGAAGGACCTCTGGGTGCAGTGGGCGCTCGAGGAGACCGGGCTGCCCTATCGAGTCCACGCGCTCGACCACACCGCGGGCGAGCTCCAGGGCGACGCCTTCAGTCGCATCAGCCCCTTCCACCAGGCGCCGGTCATCGACGACGAGGGCTTCGTCGTGGCCGAGTCTGCGGCGATCGTGCTCTACCTGGCCGAGAAGGCGGGCAAGCTCATCCCGAGCGACAGCGAAGGGCGCACGCGCGTTGCTCAGTGGTGCTTCGCCGCCGTCAGCACCGTCGGCACGACGCTGGTGTGCCTCGACCTCGTCGAGATCTTCGGCAGGGGGCAGGCCGCGCATGAGATCAGCGCGGAGGTGCGCAAGCTCGCGGGCCGCTGGCTCGGCGATGTGGAGCGGCGCCTCGCCGAGCGCGAGTGGGTAGCTTGCGCCGACTTCACCGTGGCCGACATCATGATGGCCGGCGTCCTGCGCACCATCCGCAAGAGCGACCTGCTGGATCCGTTCCCGAAGCTCAAGGCTTACTACGAGCGCTGTCGGGCGCGCCCGGCCTGGCAGCGCACACTGGGCGCTTACGCGGCGCGAGTCGGCGTGAGCGTCGACGATATCCGCTAGAACGGCATGAGTGGTCTGATGCCGCGCTTCAGTGTCACCCGCGCGCGAGTAGCACGCGATCGCGCTGACCTCGTTGGAGAGCCGCCGTTCGTTGCGCTCGCTCGAGCCGGGTGTACCGCTTGCGTGTGAGTAGCGTACGCAAGTCTCGAGTGAGTACGTCTGAGCAACCTTTGTCCATGAGTGAGTGCGATTAGTGCAACCATTGCACAAGGTAGGTGGCGCGAACGGTCCCGCCAGCGACTGGCAGCTCTTCATCGAGAGCGTCGAGGACTACGCCATGTTCATCCTCGACGTGAACGGCTACGTGCAGACGTGGAATCGCGGCGCGCAAAAGATCAAGGGCTACAGCGCGGAAGAGATCATCGGAAAGCACTTCTCGACGTTCTATTCATCCACGGACATCGAGGCGGGCAAGCCCGCACGTGAGCTCGCCGAAGCGCTCGCGAATGGACGGGTCGAGGACGAAGGCTTTCGGCTCCGCAAGGACGGCTCTCGCTTCTGGGCCAACGTGGTGCTCACGACGCTGCGCGACGAGCGTGGCGAGGTGCGCGGCTTTGCCAAGGTCACGCGCGACCTTACTGCTCGCTTGCAGCACGAAGAGACACTGCGCAGCTCCGAGGAGCGCTTTCGCCTCCTGGTGGAGACCGTACAAGACTACGCAATCTTCATGCTGGACCCGGGCGGCCACGTCGCGACCTGGAATCGCGGTGCGCAGGCCATCAAGGGCTACACGGCGGCGGAGATCGTCGGCAAGCACTTCTCGCACTTCTATCCTCCCGAGGACATCGCGGCGCGGAAGCCGCAATGGGAGCTCGAGGTGGCCACCGAGCAGGGGCGCGTCGAGGATGAGGGCATTCGTGTTCGCAAGGACGGCACGCTGTTCTGGGCAAGCGTGGTCATCACCGCGCTGCGCGACGCGCACGGCACGCTGGTCGGCTTCGCGAAGGTCACGCGCGACCTCAGCGCAAGGAGAGCAGCGGAGGAGGCGCTACGTAGATCGGAAGAGCGCTTTCGTCTGCTCATCGACTCGGTGGTCGACTACGCCATGTACATGCTCGATGCATCCGGCAGGGTCACGACCTGGAACCAGGGTGCGCAGCAGCTCAAGGGCTACACCGCAGACGAGGTGATTGGTCGTCACTTCTCGCTATTTTTCCCCGAGGCCGACCGGGCTCTGGGCAAGCCCGAGAAAGAGCTGCAGATCGCGACGACCGAGGGTCGCTTCGAAGAGGAGGCCTTGCGCCAGCGCAAGGATGGCTCGCAGTTCTGGGCCAACGTGGTGCTCACTCCGATGCGAGACGAGACCGGTCGACTGCTCGGCTACGCAAAGGTCACGCGCGATCTGACGGCGCGTGCCCAGGCCGAGCACATCGCGCGCGAGCTCGTCCGCGAGCAGGCCGCACGCGCCGCGGCACAGCAGGCGGAGCAGCGGGTACGTGCGGCCGCCGAGCTCGCCGAGCGCTCTGCGAAGCAGGCCGAGGAGGCGAGCCGCCTGAAGGACGAGTTTCTGGCCACCGTCTCGCACGAGCTGCGAACACCGCTGAACGCCATCGTGGGCTGGTCTTCGCTGCTAGGGTCGCGCACGGCCGACAGCGGGCTGCTCAAGGGGCTCGAGGTCATCCATCGCAACGCGCTCGCGCAAGGACGCATCATCGACGACATCCTCGATGTCTCGCGCATCATCACCGGCAAGCTGCGACTCGAGCTGGCGCCGACCGATCTGGTGAAGGTCGTCAACGATGCCATCGACGTCGTGCGCCCCGCCGCGCTCGCACGAGGCATCGCGCTCGAGCTCTCGGTCGCTGGCGAGACATGCTGGCTCGTGGCCGACGCCGAGCGGCTGCAGCAGGTGGTGTGGAACCTGCTCTCGAATGCGGTCAAGTTCGGCAAGAAGGGCGGCGCGATTCACGTGCGCATCGCGACCATCAACTCGAGCTGTGCGCTCGAGGTCAAGGACGATGGCCAGGGGATTGCGCCGGAGTTCCTGCCGTTCGTGTTCGACCGATTCAAGCAGGCCGACAGCTCCACGACGCGCCGCGTGGCCGGCCTCGGTCTGGGGCTTGCGCTCGTTCGCCACCTCGTCGAGCTGCACGGTGGAAAGGTTCAAGCGAGCAGCGACGGCCTCGGCCGCGGCACGACCTTCACCATCGTGCTCCCGGTTCGCGCCGTGGCCCGTCCCCATCCCGCATCGGGCGCGCCAGGTACGGCGTCCGTGGCGGGCGACCCTGCCCATCCAGCGCCGAGCTTGCTGAAGGGATTGCGCGTGCTCGTGGTCGACGACGAGGAGGATGCGAGAGAGCTCCTGTTTGCCCTGCTCTCCGCCAACGGCGCGGAGGTCGTCGCGGCCGCCTCGGCCGGCGAGGGCTACCTCGAGTTTCAGCGCTTTCAGCCGCACGCGGTCGTCAGCGACATCGGCATGCCCCAGGAAGACGGCTACAGCTTCATGCAGCGCGTTCGCGCTCTCGAGTCCTCGCAAGGGGGGCGGGTGCCGGCACTCGCCCTGACTGCGTACGCGCGTGCCCAGGATCGCGCGGCGGCCCTCGCGGCTGGATTCACCGCGCACCTCGGCAAGCCCGTGGAGCCAGACGCGCTGGTGCAAGCAGTCGCCGAGATCGTGGGGATCGCCCGGGCTTGAACTGCCAGGCTCGAGACGCGCCCACGGAACCGGTCGCGCGATTTCCTCGCGGCGACGAGTGGAGCTTGCGTCATTTGGCAGCGTCGACGGCGACGGCAAGTAGCCCGCCGTCAAGCACAACCATGCTTGCGCTCCACGCATGATGCGATGTCGGTAAACGGCGCCTTCTTCGATACGCTCCCGTGCTTACCATTGGGACGCGCACGCGAAGGTCCCTTACCATGTTCTCGTGAGAGGCAACCGTCAGTCCATCTCCACGCCGAGCCGCGCGACTCGGCAGTCGGCGCGCTATGAGATCAAGAACGAGCTCGCACGCGGCGGCATGGGTGTCGTGTATCGGGCCACGGACCGCGTCGTCGGGCGCGAGGTGGCCTACAAGCGACTGCTGGTCGCGGAAAGCAGCTCGCGCCCGCGTGCGGTGGCGCTCTTTCAGCGCGAGTACAACACGCTCGCACAGCTGGCGCACCCCGCGATCGTCGAGGTCTACGAGTACGGCAACGACGAGCTCGGGCCCTACTACACCATGGAGCTGCTCTCCGGCGAAGACCTGCTCGCGCTTGCACCGATGGCGCACAAAGAGGTCTGTCGCGTGCTGCGCGACATCGCCTCCGCGCTGGCCTTGATCCACGCACGTCGCTTGATTCATCGCGATATCAGCCCGGGCAACGTGCGCCTGACGGAGGACGGTCGCGCCAAGTTGCTCGACTTCGGCGCGCTCACGCCCTTTGGCATGCCGCCCGATCTGGTCGGCACGCCTGCGTTCATGGCGCCGGAGATGCTCTCGTCCGAGCCGCTCGACCAGCGGGCCGATCTCTACTCGCTCGGGGCTCTCGCATACTGGGCGCTGACGCGCCGGCCGGTGGTCCGGGTACGCGACCTGGACGGCCTGTCGGCTGCCTGGGCGCTGCCCGTCGACCCGCCCTCGATGTACGCCGAGATGCCTCGTCCCCTCGAAGATCTGGTGATGTGGCTGCTGCACAAAGATCCGACGGGACGCGCCGCGAGCGCAGCCGAGGTGATAGAGCAGCTGACGACCATCGGCGAGCTCCCGCCAGAGCCCGAAGAGCTGAAGGTGGCATACAGCTACCTCGCGCATCCGCCGCTGGTAGGACGCGAGGACGTCAAGCTGCAGCTCGAATCGCTGCTCGAGCAGGCGATGGGGCGCCAAGGCAGCGTCGTGTTGCTCGAGGCCGAGCGTGGCGCCGGGCGCAGCGCGCTGCTCAATCATCTCACGCGCGAAGGCCAGCTGGCGGGAGCCACGGTGCTGCGCGCCGATGCGAGCGAAGACGAGGGCTCCTTCGGTCTTGCACGCACGCTCACGCGACTTGGCCTCGCGCTCCATCCCGACCTGAACGACGAAGCGGGCGCGCGCGACACGCACTTTGCACAGCTCGTCAAGCCGCAGCGGGGGGCGCGTCCCGAAGCTGCAGCAGCATGGTCTGCGACGGAAGCCTCGCAGCGCCAGGCACGCACCCTGCTGTTGATGGAGAGGCTGTTGCTCGACGCGAGCGACCGCAACCCGACCGTCATCTTGATCGATGAGCTGCATCGCGCCGACGCCGAGTCGCTGGCGCTGGTTGCTTCGCTCGCGGAGGAGGTCAAGGCGCACCCTCTGATGTTGGTGGTCTCCGCGAGCCCCGAGGGCGCGCCCACCGACGCGTACAGTCGGGTAGCCGAGAAAGCACAGCGCATCGTGCTGCACAACCTCGGCGAGAACGACACCGTGGAGCTCGTCACCTCGGTGTTCGGCGGCGTGGCCAACAGCCATCGTCTGGCGCGCTGGCTGCGCGAGGCTAGCGGCGGCAACCCCGCTCGTACCATGGACCTCGCGCGCCTCTTGCTCTCGCAGGGCGTGATTCGCTACACCCGCGGCACCTTCACGCTGCCGCACGACGTCAGCACGGAAGCGCTCGGCTCCCATGCGGACGCCGGGCTGCTCACGCGTCTGCTCGACCTGAGCCCACGCGCGCGCGAGTTCGCATGCATGCTCGCGCTATCGGCGCTGCCACTCGAGGTGAGCTCGTTGGCCGACGCCTTCGGTGTCGAGACGCGTGTAGCGGTGCTCGCCGTCGAGGAGCTGAGGGCACGCGACCTGGTACAGCTGAGCGAGCAGCGCGTGGCGCTCACGAGCGCCGCCATGCGGGAGGCACTCGCGAGCTCGCTCTCCGCAGCGGAAGCGCGTGCGCTGCACTTGCAAGCCGCGCGCTCACACTTGCGCAACGCGGAGAGCAACGGCGAGCTGCGCATGCAGGCAGGCGTCCACTTGCTCAAGGCGGGTGAAGAGGTCGAGGCCGCCGAGCTCCTGACGCAGAAGGCCGACGGTGACTCTCTCGCACGCGAGACGCCCGCGCCGCTGCTCGAGGCAGTGCTCGAGGTGCTGCGGCGGCAGGGGCGCACGGATGAGCAGTGCCTCAACGCCCTCGTACCGCTCGTGCGCGGCGGCTTCTTCGGCGACATGCGCGTGCAGCGTCGCCACCTCGACGCCACGCTCAAGGCGCTGGCCAACATCTGCGGCGTGACGACCGCGGTCAAGCTCACGCCCCGCTTCGGCCCCAAGTACGGCCTCATTCTCGCGGTCCTGTGGGCGGCGCTGCGGTACGCGTTCACGCCCGCGAAGTACCGCTTCGGCACCTTCAAAGAGACCATGGCCGCGCTGCTTCGCATCGTGTCGGCCACCACCGCCGCGGCGGCCAGTGCGTTCGATGTCGAGAGCTCGTTTCGCATCGTGCGCATGTTCGAGCCGCTGCGCGCTTTCGGCCCGGACAGCGCGCCCGCTTTGACTATCGAGTTTTGCCTCGCGACGGCCGAAGTGGGTGGCGGTCAGCTCGGCAGCGCGATTGCACGCTACAGCCGTCTGCTCGAGCGCTTCGAGCGGCCCGTGAAGGGAATGAACCGAGAGGTGCACCTGCTGTTCCGCCAGGGCATCTTGAACGGGCTTGCGCAGGCCAAGGCCGTCAATGCGAGGCCCGAAGCCCTGCTGCTCGCCGACGAGCTCGAGCACAGGCACGTCTTCTTCGCGCCGCACGCCGAGGTGATCCGTGCGAGCTACTACGGTGAGCGGGGCGAGCAGGAAGAGAGCAACCAGCACAGAAGGCGCGCCGAGCTGCTGGCACTCCGTGGCGGCATCTCGTGGTCGTCGGTCACCGTGATGACCGTTCGCGCGCTGTACATCGCGATGGCGACCGACGACACGGTGGCCATCGTACAGCTGCTTCCAGAGCTCGAGCGGCTAGAGGAGATTGCGCCGAGCATGGGCCTCTTCAAGGCCGCTGCGCTCGCCTTTCTCGAGCTCGCGCGCGGTCGGCCGGAGCGCGCACTCGCCGCTTACGAAGAGCTGTTCCGCGACCCACGAGCCGAGCTGATGCCCGCGCACTTCGCGGACCGCATCGAGTATGCGCGTGCGCTCTCGGCAGCTGGCCGCCACGCAGAAGCGCGCGAGATCTGCCAGACGATCTTCGACCAGAGTGACGCCAGCACGTCCACGGCCCGCGTCCTCATGAGCGGTCAGCAGCTCGCGGCGATCCAGAGCGCGCTCGGAGAGCTCGCCGAGGCACGCCTGCTGCTCGAGCAGCTGCTCGAGGTGGTCGCCCCGTCGAACAACCCGTTCTGGATAGGCGGGATCCACCGCGACCTCGCGCGCGTGGCAGCGCGCGAGAACGACCCCGAAGCGTTCGCGGAGCACGCACGTGAGATGGCTACGCTCTTCCGCGGAACCCGCAATCCAGCGTTGATCCGCCAGATCGACGAGCTCCAGGGCGAGGTCGACGGCGGGCGTAAGCGCGCGCGCAAGTCGCCATCCCTGTCGCTGGTGGAAGACGAGCTCGACGCGCTCTCGACTGCGTACGAGAGCGACGAAGCGCGGGTCGCGCAGCTGACCGGTAGCCGGCCGCTCGGCGAGCATGTTCAGTCTGCCTACCATCCGCACGGCCGCGACCGTGAGCTCGAGCTCGACACGATTCCACCCGAAGAGCCGCTGAAGCAGGCCTGAGTAGCGACCGCGCGCTGTGCGGCGAGTCGCTGTTCACGCCCGGCAGACGACACGCCGCTGCGAACCGGCGAAGCTACTCGAGCGTGAGCAGCAGCGTGCCGTCGGGCGCTTGCGCGATGGGGTAGACCGTCAGACTGCAGCCCCCGAGCCTGGACTCGCCGGTGTTGAGGTCGAAGCTCCACTCGTGCAGCGGGCACACCAGTGTGTCCGTGCCGAGCAAGCCGTCGGCGAGCGGGCCTTGCCGGTGCGGACACTCGGCTTGGGTCGCATAGACCTTCCCCGCGCGCGTGCGAAAGACCGCTACCTGGCGGCTGCCGACGGTAAAGGTGCGTCCTTCGCCCTCGGGGATCTGCGCGACGGGTCCGAGCGCGTGCACTTGCGGCATCAGCCCACCACCTTGAGCGAGCGCTTGAACTGGTTGGGTGTCTTGGGCTGGTCGCGCTCGAGCCACGGATCGTAGGTGGCCTCCACCGCCTGCTCGAGCTCGCGGTCGAGCGCCGCGACGATGCCCTCGGAGTCGTCGACCACGATGGCGCGGATGCGCTCGATGCCAACACGCTCGACGAACGTATAGGTGCGCTCCTTGTACTTGGCATTCTCTCGGTAGTACTGGATGAAGCGACCTGACACTTTCATCACGGCTTCGCTGCTGTCGCAGCTGGTCAGGAGGTCGCCCTTGCGGATGTGCGCTCCGGCCGCGCCGCCGATGTAGATCTCCCAGCGTCCACCATCGACGGCGACTACGCCCAGGTCCTTGACCAGCGCCTCGGAGCAGTTGCGTGGACAGCCGGCCGTGGCGAGCTTGAGCTTGCCGGGCGTGTCGAGGCCGCGAAACTGCTCTTCGAGCTGCTGCGCGAGCGACATGCTGTCGCCGAGGCCGAAGCGACAGTAGTCGGAGCCGATGCAGCTCTTGCAAGTACGGTAGCTCTTGCCCCACGCGTAGCCGGCGGGCATGCCGATGTCGCGCCAGATGCCCGGCAGATCTTCGCGCGCGATGCCCACCAGGTCGATGCGCTGTCCGCCCGTGAGCTTCATCAGCGGCACGTGGTACTTGTCGGCCGCGTCGGCGATGCGGCGCAGCTCATCGGCCGAGCAGATGCCGCCCGGCATCTCGGGGATGACCGAGAAGGTGCCGTCCTTCTGGATGTTGCCGTGCACGCGGTCGTTGATGAAGCGCGCGTCGCGCTCGTCGACATAGTCGCCCTTCCAGACGATGCTGAGCAGCGAGGCGAGGGCCGGCTTGCTGGCTGGATCGACCTTGCCGCTCGCGAGCGCATCGAACACTGCGGAGACCGAGCGCAGGTTCTGCGCGCGCACCACCTCGTTGAGCTCGCTGCGCGTGAGTGGAATCGACGGAACGTAGTAGTGGACAGAAGGGTCTTCCTCCATCGCGCCGCCGCAGTACCAGGCCACCAGGTCGCCGACCAGACTCTTGCAGGAGCCGCAGCCCGCGCCGGCACGCGTGGCCATCATCACCGACTTGAGTGTCCGCTGGCCGGCTTCGACGCAGGCGCCGATGTCCGCCTTGGAGACGCCGTTGCAGTTGCAGACCTGAGCGTCCGCGGGAAGCTCGTCATAGGTGATCTTCTTGCTCGGCCCTCCGAGATCGAACAGCAGCGACAGCCGCTCGTCGGGCAGGGGGCTGTTGCGATCGAAGGCCTGCATGAGGAAGCCGACCTTGTCGAGATCGCCCATCATGATGGCGCCGACCAGCCGGCCATTGCGGATGATGAGCTTCTTGTAGCGCCCCTTGCTCGGCTCCGAGAACTGCACCACCTCGTCTTCGGGCTCGGTCGGCTCGGTGATGCCCATCGACGCGAGCTCGACCCCCATGACCTTGAGCTTGGTGGCGAGCTTGGAGCCGTGGTAGCTCGACGAGCGATCCTTGTCGGTGATGTGGTCGGCCAGCACCTTCGCCTGATCCCAGAGCGGCGCCACCAGACCGTACACCTTGCCGCGGTGCTGCGCGCACTCCCCCACCGCATAGACGTCGAAGTCACCCACCGAGCGCATGTGGTTGTCGACCACGATGGCGCGCTCGACCGTCAGACCCGAGGTCATCGCCAGCTCCGCGTTGGGCTTGATGCCGGTCGCCACCACGAGCATCTCGCACTCCAGCGTGCTGCCGTCCTTGAAGGCGAGGCCGCTGATGCGCTGCTCGTCTCCGAGCACCGCCGTCGTCGACTTGCCGACATGCACCGTGATCCCCATCGCTTCCATGGACTTGCGCAGCATGGACGCTGCCGGCGCGTCGAGTTGCTGGTTCATCAGCGAGTCGGCCAGGTGAATTAC
>Ga0190275_10001738_pt1 | contig 16047 bp, 13 predicted proteins | sample Popmic550T_FD_133745 | JGI IMG/M metagenome (GOLD analysis project Ga0190275, IMG submission 133745) | Populus adjacent soil microbial communities from riparian zone of Yellowstone River, Montana, USA - 550 T | ecosystem: Environmental > Terrestrial > Soil > Riparian zone > Trees stand | place...
CGTGAGACACCGTTCCAGCGACTCCGGGTCCGGCCCCGTGTCGATCAGCGCGACCGCACCCGCCGACCGAACGATCACGGCGTCCCCCTGCCCCACATCGCATGCGAGGACGCTCCACTGCTCAGGAAGCGTCCAGCGACCCACGATCGACGCGAGCGCGGCGCCCCCGCCCACGATTCCCACCGCGATCGCCAGCAGCAGCCCCGCGGCTATGCGCAGCGGGCGCGTGCGCATGGACGGCTTGGCCACGACGGTCCCGATCGCCAGGCTCACCACCGCGAGAGCCGCCACGCCCACCCCGCCCTCCAGCCAGGGGACCTGATCGCCCGGCAGTGCGCTGAAGGTGTGCGCGGTGCCGGCGATCCACGACCCCGGCAGCCAGGCGATCGCGGTCAGGCCGGATTGCACCCACGGCAGCGGCGAGGCGAGGCAGGCAGCAAGTCCGACTATCGTCGCGACCGGCGCGGCCGGCGCCGCCAGCAGGTTCGCGACCACGCCGTACAGCGGCACCGTCGGAGTGATCAGAACCAGCAGCGGGCCGCACGCGAGCTGCGCCGCCAGCGGCACCGACAGCGCCACCGCCAGGGCGCGCGGCATGCGTCCTGCCAGTCCGTCCGCCAGCGGTCGTGCGAACAGCAGGAGCGAAGCGGTGGCTGCCGCCGACAGCGCGAAGCCGAGGGAGCCGGCGAGCCACGGGTCGCAGGCGAGGAGGATGGTCACCGCGAGGCACAGCAGCGCCAGGCCCGCACCGGTGCGCCCCAGCAGAACCCCGAGCATCGCGATCGCGGCCATGGTGCCCGCACGCACCACGCTGGGCTCGGGAGTCACGAGCAGGACGAAGCCGGCCAGGGCGACCATGCCCGCCGTTACCCGGGCACCACGCGACCCACCCGCCGCAGCGACGGCACCGAACGCCAAGCCGACCACGATCGCACAATTGGCCCCCGACACCGCCGTGAGGTGGGACAGCGACGATTCCTTCATCGCCGCATCCAGCTCTCCGGAGACGGCCGACGTGTCGCCCACGGCCAGTCCGGGGATCAGGCCCGCCCCAGGGTCGGGCAGGCCCGCCGTGGAGTCGACCAGGTCGCGGCGCAGGTCGGCGGCGACGGCCAGCAGACCCCGCGCTCCGGCGACGACGCGCAGACCCCGGGATGCGGCGACGGTGAGCACCGCGCGGTCGCCGGTGGGTGCAGCACGCGCCGTGCCCCGCACCTCGACCCTCGCCCCGACGTCCAGCAGATCCGGTCGATCGACCCGGGATGGCTGGACCCTCACGGCGATGTCGAAGAGCACCGGATCGCCCACCTCGCCCGTCGTGACCCGCGTCGCGAGCGCGTCGAAGACCCACTCGCCGGTCGGCCGGTGCTCGACCTTGCCGATCACCGTCGCCTCGATCGACACCGCGCGCCCGCCACTCAACGCGAAGCCCGCCGCCTCGGCGCGCGCCGGCTGCGCCAGCGCGACATGGGATGCCGCGGCCGCCGACGCGGCCAGCGCAAGGAGGACGATCACGCCCGCATGCCCCCTCGGGCCACGAGTGCCGGCACCGGCACCCGGGCGCCGACGAACGGCGATCACGGCAAGGGTGAGCACCGCGCAGAGCCACAGGCATACTCCCAACGCACCGGCGACGGTGGGCACGAGCGTGACGAAGAGAGCGGCCGCCCACGTTGTGGCGGCGACGGGTATCAGTCGCAGCCGAGCCGTGGACGGGTGCGTCACCCTCACACCGTGACCAGATCGCGCAGCGTCTCGAGCATCTTGTCGCCGATGCCCGGCACCGACAGCAGGTCCTCGATGCTCGTGAAGCGTCCGTTCGCGTCGCGCCAGTCGATGATGCGCGCCGCCATCGCCGGGCCGATCCGGGGAAGGGTGTCGAGGGCAGCGGCATCCGCCGTGTTCAGATTGACCCTCCCGTCACCGGGCGCGGCCGCACCGGCCGGGTCGGGAGCCGCACCCATCGCCGGCACATGCAGCTGCTCGCCGTCGCTGACGGGCCGAGCCAGGTTGACGGCCGTCTCGTCGGCGCCCGCCGCGAAACCCCCGGCCGCTGCCACGGCGTCGACCACCCGTGCGCGCTCGTGCAGAACGTACAGCCCCGGTGAGGCCACCGACCCGGAGACGTGGACGAAGACGGATGCCGCGCCTCCGGCATCCTGCGCCGTACCCGCGTCGATCGTCACCGACTCCACCGGCGTCGACGCGCCGCGCAGGATGCCGATCGCGACCGTGACCGTCAGTGCGAGGAGCACGACGACGATCGCGGCACCCAGGCCGAGCCGCACACGGGGGCTCGCGGCGCCACTTCGGGTTTCCTCCGCCGACGACACACGGCTCAACGTACGACCGCACGCTGTCGACGCGGACGCGGCGGTCGGCTCCGGTGGATGGCGCGTCCGTGTCTGCTCCTGGGGAGGAGGCTCAGTGCGTGCTGAAGCTCACGACCTTCGGGGGGCGCACGATCGCCCGGGTGACGTCGCGGCCGGCCAGGGCGCGCTGCACCCGCGCGTCGGCGCGGGCGATCGACTCCAGCTCCTTCGGATCGATGCGGGCCGGCACGTCGAGCGTCGCCCGGACCTTTCCGTCGATCTGGACGACGGCGGTGACGCTGTCTTCGACCAGGAGGGTGGCATCGGGCTGCCGCCAGGGCACGAGGCCGACGAACGGCTCGTAGCCGAGCATCTCCCACATCTCCTCGGCGGTGTGCGGCGCGAACAGGTCGAGGATCATGGCGGTCGCCTCCGCCGCTTCGCGGACCGCCGGGTCGGCAGGTCCGGCTCCACTGTCGATCGCCTTGCGGGTGGCATTGACGAGCTCCATGAGCCGGGCGACGACCACGTTGAACTTCGTCTGCTCGACCAGGTTCGGCGCATCGGCCAGGAGCCGGTGGGTCAGGCGGCGCAGCGCCTGGTCGCCCTCCGCCCACACCACATCCGGGTGGCTGGAGACGTCGTGCGCGACGCGCCAGGCCCGTGCCAGGAACTTCTGCGCACCCGTGGTCGACACGTCCTCCCAGTTGATGTCGTCCTCGACGGGGCCGGCGAAGGCGATCGCGACCCGCACCGCGTCGGCGCCGGGATCGAGCATGCTTGAGGCGAACTCGATCAGGTTGCCCTTGCTCTTGGACATCTTGGATCCGGCCAGCAGCACCATGCCCTGGTTGACCAGCGTCGAGAACGGCTCGGTGAAGTCGATCAGACCGATGTCGAAGAGCACCTTCGTGATGAAGCGGGCGTACAGCAGGTGCAGGATCGCGTGCTCGACCCCGCCGATGTACGAATCGACCGGAGCCCACTTCGCGGCTTCGGCCGTCGGGAACGCCTCGGTCGCGTCACCCGGCGCGAGGAAGCGCAGGAAGTACCACGAGCTGTCGACGAACGTGTCCATGGTGTCGGGGTCACGCAGGGCAGGGGCGCCGGTATCGGGGTCGGTCGTGGCCATCCACTCGGTGGCGCCGCCGAGGGGCGACGTGCCCTTCGGGGTGAGGTCGAGCCCCTCCACGTCGGGCAGGATCAACGGCAGTTGATCCACGGGAACGGGCGCGATACGCCCGTCCTCCGTGTGGATCATCGGTATCGGCGTGCCCCAGAACCGCTGCCGGGAGATGAGCCAGTCACGCAGGCGATACGACTTCGATGCACGACCGGTGCCGGCCGCCGCGAGCTGCTCGGTGATGCGCGCGATCGCGTTGCGCTTGGACAGGCCGTCCAGCGAGCCCGAGTTGATCATGCGACCTTCGCCCGTCAGGGCGATGCCGGTGCGAGCGGGGTCGATCTCGGACAGCGAGGACTCGTCGGTGCCCGGGTCGATAGGCTCGCCGTTCTCGTCGAGCTCGATGATCGGGATCGCCCCGGTGATCGGCGCGGTGGTGTCCACTACGACCCTCACCGGCAGATCGAACGCACGCGCGAAGTCGAGGTCTCGCTGGTCGTGCGCAGGAACGGCCATCACGGCACCGTGTCCGTAGTCGGCCAGGACGTAGTCTGCCGCCCAGATCGGGAGACGCTCCCCGTTGATGGGGTTCACGGCGTACCGCTCGAGGAACACGCCGGTCTTGGGTCGATCGGTGCTCTGGCGCTCGATCTCGCTCGAGCGGCCGACGCTGGCCAGGTAATCCTGGAACCGCAGCCGCACCTCGGCGGAGGATCCGGCCGCGAGCTCGGAGGCCAGGTCGCTGTCGGGTGCGACGACGAAGAACGTCGCCCCGCAAAGCGTGTCGGGGCGCGTCGAGAAGACCGTGACCTTCTCGTGGTGCCCCTCGATCTCGAAATCGATGTCGGCCCCCACCGAACGGCCGATCCAGTTGCGCTGCATCCGGATGACCTTCTGCGGCCAGAAGCCCTCGAGCTGGTTCAGGTCATCCAGCAGCCGGTCGGCGTAGTCGGTGATCTTGAAGTACCACTGCGTGAGCTTCTTCTTCACGACCTCCGCGCCGCAGCGCTCGCAGCGGCCGTCGACGACCTGCTCGTTGGCCAGCACGGTCTGGTCGTTGGGGCACCAGTTGACCGGGCTCTCCTTGCGGTAGGCCAGGCCCCGCTCGTAGAGCAGCTGGAAGAGCCACTGGTTCCACCGGTAGTACTCCGGGTCGCTGGTGTGCAGGATGCGCGACCAGTCGTAGGACGAGCCGTACGCTCGGAAGCTCTTCTTGTGCTGCTCTATGTTGGCGTACGTCCACTCGCGCGGGTCGGCGCCGCGCTGGATCGCCGCGTTCTCGGCAGGCAGCCCGAACGAGTCCCAGCCGATGGGGTTGAGCACGTTGTAGCCGCGATGGCGCCAGAAGCGGGCGACGACGTCGACGTACGCATAGCTCTCCGCGTGGCCCATGTGCAGGTCGCCCGAGGGGTATGGGAACATGCCGAGCACGTACTTGCGCGGACGCTTGTCGTCTGCTCCCCCGGCGCGGAACGGATCGGCGTCCGCCCAGCGCGTCTGCCACTTCTCCTGAATGGCGTACGCGTCGTACCCGCCGCCGTCTGCGGGCGCGGTGGTGTCGGGCGGGAGGGTCTGGGACACGTGACGGAACCAATCGTCGAGCGGGAGATGCGGGCGCGGAGCGCAGCGTCCAGGCTACCGGACGGGTGTCGTCACCAGCCGAGCGGCAGGTCGGCGCCGATCGCCGCGAGCGGTCCTCGGGCCTTGATCCCCACCTCTGCCACCTCCGCCGCGGCATCCGACCGCCACGTGATCCCGCCGCCGGCGCCGACGTACGCGCCGCCGGGGTGAACGACGATCGAGCGGATCACCATCGCCAGATCGAGAGCGCCATCCTCGCCGATCCACCCGAAGCAGCCCGCGAAGACTCCCCGTGGTCCGCGTTCGAGCTCGTGCAGGATCGACATCGCCGACAGTTTCGGGGCGCCCGTCATGCTTCCCGCCGGAAAGGTCGCGTCAAGAAGGTCGCCGACGGTGACGCCGCCCGTCAAGCGGCCGGAGACCGTGCTCACGAGCTGGTGAACCGCGGGATAGGATTCCACCTCCAGCAGCCCGTCCACCCCCACCGAGCCGGGCTCGCACACCCGCGACAGATCGTTGCGCATCAGGTCGACGATCATGACGTTCTCGGCGCGCTCCTTCTCGCTCTCGCGCAGCTCGGCGGCGAGGGCGGCATCCGTCCCTGCGTCTGCGCCGCGCGGCCGGGTGCCCTTGATCGGTCGAGTCCGTGCGATGCCGCCGGCCACCTCCAGGAAGCGCTCGGGGCTCGCGCTCACGAGGGCCACCTCGCCCGAGCGGATGAGTCCGCCGTGGTGGGCGGGGGTCGTCGCCCGCAGGCGAGAGAAGGCGGCGATCGGGTCGATCCTGCCCTCGACGGAAAACCGGGTCGTCAGGCACAGCTGGTAGGCATCGCCCTCGCGGATCGCGTCGCGGCAGCGCTCGATCATCGCCGCGTACACCGCAGGTTCGTGCCGCGCCATGGCCTCGACGGTAGCGGCGGGCGGGGCAGCGAACTCGCCGCTCACCGCACCCACCTGCTCCGCGAAGGTCTCGGCCCGTTCCGCCGGTGCGACCGCCCATGCCCGCCGACTTGCATGGTCGAATGCCACGAAACGCTCGACGCGCAGCCACCGCTCGAGGGGGACGGCGGGATCGGAGACGCTGGTCGGTGCACCGGTGCGGGCCGCGGCATCCTCGTATCCGAGCCAGCCGATCCAGCCGCCGCGGAACGGGCCCGCCTCGTCCGCTCTCGGCGCAGATGCCTGCGTGAGGGATACGGCTCGCACACACTCCGGCCGGTCCTCGACCGCGCCGCTTCCGACCCAGCTCCATCCCGCAGCAGTCCCGGGTCCGGCATCCAGCCAGAAGCAGTCCGGCGACTCGGCCGCGATCGATGCGAAAACGGATGCCGGATCCCGCCACCCTGTCAGGCGCACGGCGATGAGCGAATCGGGCATGCTCCCAGGGTAGAGGGGAGGCCCGCCACTCTAGAGTCGGGGTGTGAACGAGTTCCTCACGTGGCTGCTCGACGCCGTTCAGAGCGTCGACCCCGTGCTGCGGACCCTCCTGGCAGGCCTGGCGATCATGCTCGAGACGAGCGTGCTCATCGGGCTCGTCGTCCCCGGCGACACCGTCGTGATCATCGCCGGCACCGCCGTGGCGTCGCCGGTCGAGGGCGTCGTCCTGATCATCGCCGTCGTGATCGGCGCCCTCGTCGGGGAGAGCATCGGGTTCGGCCTGGGCCGATACCTCGGGCCGAAGATCCGCCATTCGCCCCTCGGCCGGCGGATCGGAGACGAGAACTGGGAGCGTTCGGAGCGGTACCTGCGCCGCCGCGGCGGCCCGGCGATCTTCGTATCGCGATTCCTCCCGGTGCTGCACTCGCTCGTGCCCCTGACCGTCGGGATGAGCGGCTACTCCTACCGGCGCTTCCTCGCGTGGACGGTGCCCGCCTGCATCATCTGGTCGACGCTGTACGTCACGGTCGCCGCTGTCGCCGCCGGCACCTACCGCGAACTGGCCGACCAGCTCCACTTCGCCGGCTACATCTTCGTCGGCATCATCGTCGTCTTCCTCCTGCTCGTATTCGTCAGCAAGAAGGTGATCGAACGCGCCGAGCACAAGCATCTGCACGGCGATGAGGAGCTCCCCGGTGGGGCCCCCGGGTCGATCCGCACTGCGGACGACGTGGAAGACTGAGGGGATGCCCCCCAGCGCGACGACGCCCGCCCGCCGCAAGATCCTCTGGCTCGCCCGGCTCGAATACCGCTTCCACGCGTGGCGCGAGCGCCGTGCGCGAGCGCGCGGCCTGACGCCCACGGTCACCCCGTTCCCGGGCTACGGCGGTCCGGAGTGGGTGCGCGTCCTCGGGCGTGTGCTGATCGTGCCGCCAGTGCCCTCCACGGGCTCCGGGGAGTATGAGAAGGTGCGCGGCTGGCGCAGCTTCGCGTCGGTGCCGGTGGGATTCGCGCAGGTACGGGTCACGATCGGCGGCGTCACGCACGAAGTGGTGGCCGACCGCGGCGGAGTGATCGACAGGGACATCCCGGCCCGGCTCGAAGCCGGATGGCAGACGCTCACGATGTCGGTCGAGGGCAGCGAGCCGGTCGAGACCCGTGTGTTCGTCGTCGGACCGGACATCCGCTTCGGAGTCGTCTCCGACGTCGACGACACGGTGATGGTGACAGCCCTCCCCCGACCGCTTCTGGCGGCGTGGAACTCGTTCGTCGTGAATGAGCACGCCCGTCAGCCGGTCCCGGGGATGGCCGTGCTGATGGAGCGCCTGGTGCGGGATGCGCCGGGGACGCCCGTGATCTACCTGTCCACGGGCGCGTGGAACGTCGCCCCCACGCTCATCCGGTTCCTCCGCCGTCACCTCTTCCCGCCGGGGTCCGTGCTGCTCACGGACTGGGGCCCCACGCATGATCGGTGGTTCCGCAGCGGCAAAGCGCACAAGCTCTCCAACCTCCGCCGCCTGGCCGCGGAATTCCCCCACGTCAAGTGGCTGCTGATCGGTGATGACGGCCAGCACGACGACGAGATCTACACGACGTTCGCGCGCGAGAGTCCCGGCAATGTCTCGGCGGTCGCCATCCGTCGCCTGTCGCCGACCGAAGCCGTGCTCGCCGGCGGCCGCACCGCCGTCGATGACCACAAGGCGGCGAACGTGCCGTGGGTGACCGAGTCGGACGGGGCGGGACTGGCCGAGCGTCTCGATGAGATCGGCGTCCTCGACCGCTGAGCCCTCCCGCGCCGTCGGCGGGCGCGCATAGGCTCGGAGCCATGTGCGGACGGTTCGTGGTGGAAGAACCCCGCCCTGGCCGACGACGATCCGCAGCGCTGGATGCTGAGCTTCACGATCCTCACCCGCGACTCGATAGGTCACCTGGGCTCGATTCACGACCGCATGCCGATGTTCCTGGACCCGGACCACGCCGACGCCTGGCCCGACCCGACCACCGACAACCTCCGCGACGTACTCGATGCCGCGATGGACGCCGCACCTGCGGTCGCCGAGACCCTCGACGGTCACGTCGTGGGCAAGGCGGTCGGCAACGTGCGCAACAACTCCCCGAACTGATCGAGCCCGTCGCCGAGTAGTCGGCTCGCGTCAGTCGACCGCTGTGCACTCGGCGCACGGAACCAGACCCCGCCCCTGCGCGGCGAGCGACAGACGCGCCGTCGTCACGCGCACCGCGGCATCGTCCAGTCGCTCTTCCCGCAGTGTCCCCGCCTCGACCGCCGCGACGATCCCGTCCACGATGCGGGGGGCGGTGTCCGGCGTGGAGAAGGCGATCGTCAGCACCATGTCGTTGCCGGCCGCCAGTGACGCGACCGCGTTCACGACGGGATCCTGATACGCCGGGATGCCGGAGGCCTGCAGCATGCCCAGATCATCGGTGATCGTCACCCCCGTGAAGCCGAGTTCCTCGCGCGCGATCCGGTGCCATTCCGCGGAGAGCGTCGCCGGGTCGGGGTCGACAGCGGTGTAGGACAGGTGACCGAACATGAGGAATTCGGCGCCGGCGTCGACGCCGGCTTGGAAGGGTGCTCCGTCGGCCCGCGTCCACTCCGCCTTGGACATGGTCGTCGAGGGGATGCCGACATGGGAGTCGCCCGGGGCCGCACCGTGACCCGGGAAGTGCTTGATCGTCGACATCGCCGAATCGGCCTCTCCGTCGACGGCCGCCTCGACCCGTTCGGCGCTCGCTCCGGCCGTGGTTCCCAGCGCACGTCGGTGGATGAACATCGACGGGTCGGCGGCGAGGTCCGCGACGATGCCGAAATTCACACCGACCCCGGCTCGCTGCAGGAGGGCCCCGCGGGCCGCGAACGCGTCGCGTGCCTCGGCGGCAGCCCGGTCCTTCAGCGCGACCGCCGACGGGAAGCCGTCCCAGGGAAGACGCGAGACATCGCCGCCCTCCTGGTCGATCGCGATGATCGGCGGAAGCGCCGCGTCGACCGTGATCGCCGCGGTCAATTCCCGCAGCGCCGCCTCGGTGCCCGGAATGTTGGCTCCCATGAGGATGAAGCCGCCGATGCCGGTCCTCCGCATGTACTCGGCCAAAGCACCGGCATCCGTCGTCGGCACGTGTCCCATGACGACGCTCGCTGCCTTCTCGCGCGTCGACATGCGTGCGACACGGGCCTTCGCTTCCGCGCCGTGATCTCCGCCCGCGACGACCCGCACGGTTCCCCCGTCGCTTTCAGGCGGCGCCGGGTCATCGCCTGCCCACGCAGCGGGCACCGCCCCGCCGATGAGCGCGACGGCGCACGCGACGCCCACGGCGAGGACGCGCCGGGCTGCACACATTCCTCCAGCCTAAGCGCGGGTCTCGGCGCCGGTCTACTCAGTGCCGGGCGACGAGGGCGGCGGCATCCGTCCCCCGCGGGAGGGCGCCGTACTGGGCAGTCCGGTCGTCGCCGAGTCGCGCGGCGATGAAGGCCTCGGCGGCGGAAGAGGGCGCATGGCGCAGCATGAGCGACGCCTGGAACGCCAGCGCGAGAGCCTCGCTGAGGCGCCGCGCCTGTGACTGGCCCTCGTCAGCGTCGGCGCCGGCGATCTCGTCGAGCAACGCGAGCGTCCGGGCCACGTGCGCATCCAGGAGAGCCGACGATCCGGCGGTCGACTCGAGCTCATCCGCGAAGGCCGCGGTCGAATCCGCGTCGCGGGTGAGCGCGCGCAGCACGTCGAGCGCGATCACGTTGCCGGATCCCTCCCAGATCGCCATCACGGGCTGCTCGCGGTACCGGCGAGCCAGCGGAAAGGACTCGGTGTACCCGTTGCCGCCGAGGCACTCCAGGGCCTCGTAGGCGTGCTGCGGTCCGCGTTTGGTTACCCAGTACTTGGATACCGGAGCCGCCAGGCGCCGCAGTGCGACGTCGCGATCGGATGCCGCGCCCTCGAACATCTGCGCCAGCCGCAGCCCGGTGAGCATGGAGGCCTCGGATTCGAGTGCGAGATCGGCCAGAACAGCGGTCATCGCCGGCTGATCGACCAGCAGCTTCCCGAATGCGGCGCGACCTCGCGCGTGCCACACCGCTTCGGCGACCGACTGCCGCATGCCCGCGGCGGTGCCCAGGACGCAGTCCAGTCGCGTCCGCTGCACCATCTCGATGATCGTGCGCACTCCCCGCCCGGGTTCGCCCAGGAGCGTCCCGATCGTTCCGTCGAACTCGACCGACGCCGACGCGTTCGAGCGGTTGCCGAGCTTATCCTTCAGGTGCTGTATCCGGAAGACGTTGCGCATGCCACGCTGCAGCAGGCGCGGGACGAACAGGCATGACAGCCCTTCCTCGACGTTGCCTCTCCGCGTGTGCGCGAGCACCAGGAAGCCGTCCGACATCGGGGCGGAGCAGAACCACTTGTGACCGGTGATCTGGTAGCTGTGTCCACCCATGTAGGTGCCGACGGTGGTGCCCGCGCGAACATCCGATCCGCCCTGTTTCTCGGTCATCGCCATGCCGATCAGCGCGCTGGTCTTCTCCTCGTTCGGGAGGAGGCGAGGCTCGTACTCCCGCGAGTAGACGCGGGGCAGCCAGTCTTCGGCGACCCACGGCGAGTCCTTGATCGATGCCACGGCCGCGTGGGTCATCGACACCGGGCATGCGTGCCCGGGTTCCACCTGCGCGAAGAGCATGAACATCGCCGCGCGGGCGACGTCCGCGCCCGGGCGCGGGTCCGACCAGGCGGAGGTGTGCGCACCGCGTGCGATCGCGTCGGCGATGATGCGGTGGTACGCAGGGTCGTATTCCACCTCGTCGAGGCGGAAGCCCCAGCGATCGTGGGGGTGCGCGGTCGGGACGTGCACGTTCGCGAGCGTGGCGTCGCGCTGGAAGGACGGCGACCCGACGAGCCGCCCGGCCTCGTGGAGGTCGTCGTGAGCGCACCCCGCACCGAATGCGCTCACCGCACCCGCCAGCGGGCTGTTGGCCTCGTACTCGTCGATGTCGGTGCGGACGGGCGGCTGATTCTCGACGTAGTGGGTCGCCGCGCCGATCACGCGCTGCCCGCGCGCGACGGATGTCACGTCCGCTCCGCAACCCAGGGTGCCGCCAGAGCCGCCTGCTCGTCCAGGGTCAGCGGAGCGCGGGTGACCATCTCGTGCATGAAGCCGAGCTTCTCACGCACCGGCTTGACGATGTCGAACGGGTAGAGGTCGCCGAAGCCCATGGACCGGTTGATGCGGTTGAACGCCTGCGACATCCACTCCCAGTCGCTCAGGAGGCGCTGGATGGGCTGGCTCTCGTACGACTCCAACGGGACCACGTCCGTGTCGCGCATGCTCGTCACTGCGGCATCGAGTTTGATTCCGATGGCAGCGGCGGTCTGCAGGGTGCCGGTGATGTGCAGGTAGTGGGCGAAGGTCTCTGCGAAGTCCTCCCACGGGTGCATCGTGGCGTATTCCGAGATGTGCGACTCGTGCCAGTTCTCGGGAGCGCCGAAGCGATAGTGCTGCGCGATCGCCTCCTTGTAGCTCGTACGCTCGTCACCGAACATCTCCCGGGCGCGCTTCCAGCTCTCCTCGGTGGTCAGGAGCACGTTCTGGTAGTAGTGGCCGACCTCGTGCCGAAGATGGCCGAGAATCGTGCGGTACGGCTCCCCCAGCCGTACGCGCATGGCCTCGCGCCGGTCGTCGAGGCTCTCTGCCAGGTCGATCGTGATGATGCCGTTCGCATGCCCGATCATCACGGCATGACCGTCGGTCAGACTCGATATCAGGTCGAACCCCAGCCCGCCCGGTGTCAGGTCCCACCCCACGATGGGCAGCCCCAGGCTTCCCAGCTGCAGCAGCAGGCGCCGCTTCGCCTCCTCCACGCCGGCGAGCTTCTCCAGTGCGACCGTGTCGTTCGCGGCCGGTCGCGTGCGCGTGAGCCGGCAGGAGAAGCATCGCCCGGCCGGGGCATCCTCCCGCACGAGCCAGTTGCACGCCCACTCGCGGTTCGAGCACGTATACCAGGTGAGTCCGTCGATGATCGTCTGGTTCTTGATGAGACCGAAGAACCGGCGTGAGAGCATGTGGTAGCCCAGGTCGGCATCGCAGTTCGGACAGGTCAGCCTGTCGAGATAGAGGAAGTGGCGGCAATGCGGACAACGCGGCTGGGAGCTCACGGTTCTCACCGTAGCGCGCCCGAGTGCTGCGTCGCCGAAACCGATCTCGAACTCGCGCCCGTCACGGAGCCGGCGCGATCGGCAGGCGGATGAGGATGTCGTCGCCGGCGCGAGGAGTGCCGCGCCCGTCCGTATTGCCGGTGAGGATCCACAGCGTCCCGTCCGGCGCCGCGACCACGTCACGCAGTCGCCCCTGTCCGTCCAGGCCCGCTCTCGGCTGCCGCGCTGCGCTGTCGGTCGTGACGTCGACCATCCAGAGCCGCTCCCCTCGTAGCCCGGTGACGAATACGGTGTCGCCCACGGCGGCGACCCCGCTCGGACTGGCTTCGCTCGGCGTCCAGACGACGACGGGATTCTGGAAACGGTCATCGTCGGACTCGCCCTCGACGATCGGCCAGCCGTAGTTGGCGCCGGCCACGATGTGGTTGAGCTCGTCCCAGGTGTTCTGACCGAACTCACTCGCCCACAGCCCGCGATCAGCTGTCCATGCGATCCCCTGGACGTTGCGATGCCCGAGGCTCCACACGGCATTGCCGAACGGATTGTCCGGCGCGGGAGCGCCCTCCGGTGTGAGTCGAAGGATCTTTCCGCCGAGCGCAGCCACGTCCTGCGGTGCGTCGCGATTCTGGGCGTCGCCCGTCGTGACGTAGAGGTACCCGTCCGGTCCGAATGCGATGCGTCCTCCGTTGTGCGTGCTTGCGCGTGGGATGCCGGTGAACACGGCTTCCGGGTCGCCGAGTGCGAGTTCGCCGGGGTCGCCGAGAAGCGGCATCCGCACGACCCGGTTGTCGTCCGCGGCCCCGTGATAGGCGTACAGCCACAGCGCCTGCGCCTGCGCGTCCTCCCATACCGCCAGGCCGTGAAGTCCCGACTCCCCCCCAGCGACGACGCCGGGGATGACGCCGACCGTGCGGGCTGCGGCGCCGGCGCCGACCTCCCGCACCGTGCCGCTGTCGCGTTCCGAGACCAGTGCGCGGTCGTCCCCGAGGGGCACGACCGACCACGGTGCGGCGAGATCCGCCGCGAGGGTGGTGGCTTCCCCCGACGGCTCCCAGAACCCTTCTCGCGCCGTGACCCCGTCCGAGGCGGACGGGCCTGCCGAGGCGGACGGCGCTGTCGAGGCGGACGGCGACGGGGTCGCGCTCGGAGGCGCGGAGCCGCTCGGCGACGGAGCACACGCGGATGCGGCCGCCGCGACCGCCAGGAACACTCCGAGGGCGACGCCCCGATACGCCGGGGTCACGATGCGTCTGCGGCGGCTTCGATCGCGGCGATGTCGATCTTCGTCATCGTGAACATCGCCTGGATGGCGCGATGAGATCGATCCGGGTCGGGATCGCGGATGAGCTCGACCAGCCGGTCCGGCACGATCTGCCACGACAGGCCCCACCGATCCTTCAGCCACGCGCAGGGCTGTTCCTGTCCGCCGTCGGCCGTCAGCGCATCCCAGTAGCGATCGACTTCGGCCTGGTCGCTGCAGGCGACGAACATCGAGACGGCCTCGGTGAACGGGAACTGCGGGCCGGCATCCATCGCGTAGTAATCACGGCCGCCGAGCCGGAAGTGGGCGTGCATCACCTTGCCACCCATGCCGGGGACCGCGTCCGGGTAGCGGTCGAGAACGACCACCTCCGAGCCGGGGATCAGCTCGGTGTAGAAGAGGATCGCCGCTTCCGCGTCGTCATCGAACCACAGGCACGGGGTCACGTCCGTCATGGCGTCCCTTCTCGCATCGCTCTAGGCTCTCCCGACCCGCGCGCCGGGTCAAGCACCTTCGTTGCGTGCAAACGAGAGAAGCCCCCGCTTCGCGGAGGCTTCTGACTCGAGTGGACCTGAGGGGACTCGAACCCCTGACCCCCTGCATGCCATGCAGGTGCGCTACCAGCTGCGCCACAGGCCCGAACGCGACCTCCGAGATCGGAGGCAACCCGACTAGATTACTACATCGATTCGGATGCCTCGACCCGAGGGCGGTGTCCTCCGCACGTCGTATGTTCGAGTCGAGGAGAGGTGTCGACATGGCCACCCTGGGCAACATCACGTTCTACGCCGACGATCCGCGCGCCCTCGCGCACTTCTGGTCCGGGGTGTTCGGGTACCCGCTGCTGGAGTGGGACGAGCCTGTCAAGAACGAGCTGCTCGCGGCCGGCTTGTCCGAGGACGATCTCGCGCGCCGCGCCCTCGCGGAGAACCCCGACGGTCGAGGTCCGCGACTGTTCTTCCACCACGCCGATGACGCGAAAGCGGGCCGCAACCGCCTCCACCTCGACGTTCAGGCCGTGCCCACCGGAGCGCCCACCCGGGAGCAGCTCGACGCGGAGAAAGACCGACTGGTGGCGCTGGGAGCGCGAGTCGTTCGCGTGGTCGAGCAGACCTGGGGCGGATGGCCGGAGCTCTACTATCAGCTGCAGGACCCGGAGGGGAACGAGTTCTGCCTTCAGTGACCGATCACTCGATCGCGGAGGATGCGGGCAGCTCGATCGGAACGACCGGGCAGTCCTTCCACAGTCGCTCGAGCCCGTAGTACATCCGCTCCTGCTCGTGGAAGACGTGCACGACCAGGTCGCCGAAGTCCAGCAGGATCCAGCGCGACTCCTGGCGCCCCTCGCGGCGCAGACGCTTGTGGCCGCCCTCGAGGAGCTTGTCTTCGATCTCGTCGGCGATCGCCGCGACATTCCGCTCGCTGCGCCCCGTGACGAGGAGGAAGATGTCGACGAGCGGCAGCGGCCCGGAGACGTCGAGAGCCACGAGGTCTTCGCCGCCCTTGGCGTCGGCAGCCAGCGCTGCGATCCGCAGCATGTCGCGGGCCTGTTCGGTCGCGGTCATCAGAAGACTCCTGTCACGAACGCCAGGATGAGCACGCCGACGAGAGCGAGCGCGAGCACTCCCGCGGTGATGGCGAGCGTCAGCATGAGCCGGCCGCCCTTTTCCGGGGTCGGCGGCTTGATGATGTCGGCGCCGTTCTTGACGGTGCTGATCGCGGCGCTCGCGGCGATCGGCGTAGGCGACGAATGAGCGGGAAGCTCTCCGTCGACCAGGACGGCGTCGGTCTCCTTGCCATCTGCGGTGCCGTTGGCGTGACCGGTCGAGCCGAGTCCCTCGGGAAGATTGTAGGAGCCGGTGATCATCACTTCGCCGGTCGCGGTGACCGGAGCGACCAACGGCGGCGCCGAGGGTGTCTGCGAGAGGATCAGCGCGTTCCCCGTTCCGACCGATCCGGTGACCGATCGGGAGATGAGCTGGTCGAACGACGGCGGAAGTTCGACCTGCGGGGCTCCACCGGCCAGCAGCTCAGCCCCGAAGCCGGGGTTGACCACGGCGCGCTCGGCTTCCGCAGCGCGCTCTGCCGCCGCGTCGCGCTGGGCTTCCGCTGCCCGCTCGGCCTCCGTGGCGTCAACGGCGTTCGCGCCGCGTTGCGCTGTTGCATACTGAGCGACGCTCTCGCTGCTCGCGTCGGCCTCGTGATCCGGCTCGGCGTCGACCGGGCCGTGGTCCTCGAC
>Ga0190275_10001739_pt1 | contig 16046 bp, 15 predicted proteins | sample Popmic550T_FD_133745 | JGI IMG/M metagenome (GOLD analysis project Ga0190275, IMG submission 133745) | Populus adjacent soil microbial communities from riparian zone of Yellowstone River, Montana, USA - 550 T | ecosystem: Environmental > Terrestrial > Soil > Riparian zone > Trees stand | place...
ATCTTCGCGCCGAACGCGAGCAGCTCATACTGGTCGCTGATGATGGTCGCGCCGTCCACCGCCGTCAGCCCCGCCAGCGCCTCGACCTCATCGAGTAGCGCCTCCTGCCACATCGGCTGGCCCCTCTCTCCTGCCTCTCGCCGCATGAGTTCGGCCAGCTCGGAGTACGGCGGAACCACCGAATACGGGACGGGCCGCAGAATCGATTCGCGCCACGACTCGGAGCCGTGGGGCACGACGAGCAACGACCCGCCGCGCCCGTGCGCGCGCATCGAGACGGCAAGTTGCACGAGCACGTTCACCGAATCAACAGGGGAAGCAGACGAGCCGAAACCGAGTAGCGAGGTGAGCAGTGCCGGGCAGTCTGGGAGGCTTGTGCCATGTTCGTCCACAACCTTGATCTGGTCGCCCTTGAGCACCACGACGTTAACGTACTTGCCGGGCTCCTGGCCGCGTGGGTACTTGACGACGAGCAGGCCCGGCTCGACGACCTCCACCACGAAACAGAATCTCGGGATCGTGCGGGTGGTTCCCCACATGCACAGTTCTTCACCTTCGCGCCAGACGCCGAGATGGATTCCGGGGCGCTCGACAGCCGGCGCGAGCCGTGAGAGGGCTGCGGGTGTGAGCGGGAGACTGCGCTCGAAGCTCAACGGCTGCCCGGCCTGCCCGGGCGGGAGAAACGCAAGGGAAATCTTCGGGGAGTAGCTCTCCTCGCGCCGGAGGCTCGCCCAGAACGCGGCGTCTATGATCGCCTCGACCGTCCGCTCGTCAGTTTCTGGAGCCAACTTCCGAGTGCCGTGCTGACGCGCCGCCGCGAGCAGGCGTGCGAAGTGGGCCTGCACCATTGTGGAGACCGCCCGTGCGGCGGGGTATGCCGGTACCGTCATAGGTCAGTGACCTCGAACATTTCAATCTGCCGATGCCGGGGATCGGTGTTTCCAGCCACTCAGGGCGGTAGCCAATGCTCCGTCAGTAGTGGCATAGCCGGCCTTGATTTTCCAGTATAACCCGGACTCTTACGCGCATGGTACGGCGGTGTTTTGCGCGCGTTTATTACTCCAACTTCGCACACCATGACTAAGACCGGGGCCTCAGGGCCACGTGCGGATAGTTAACGAGATGCACAAACATTCAACGATTGAAGTTCGATGTCGGATGAGAATGGGTTTATGATGCTGGCCTACTTGAGGAAAAAACAGCCACGGCTCGTGTGCACGGAGGGTGCCTTCGGGATGGATACGTTTAGTGCAGAATCGCTCACGGCATCGCTCGCTATTATTGGCGTCGTCATTATCGTGTCCGCGCTTCTGTCGGGGCTAATCGAGCGCAGCGGATTACCGCAGGTCGCCGTCTTTCTCGCGCTCGGTGCGGTGCTCGGCCCCGTCGGTCTCGGTGTTCTCAAAATCTCGCTCGACTCCGGGGCGCTACGAGTTGTCGCTACCTTGAGTCTCGCCCTCGTGCTCTTTACGGACGCAGTCTCGCTCAACATCGCGGAGGTGCGTCGCCGCGCGTCGCTGGCGTTGAGATTACTCGGACCGGGAACGCTGCTCACGGCGGCGCTAATTGCTCTCGCTGGATGGTGGTTGCTGGGACTGACGGCGGCGGCGGCGACAATCCTCGGCGCGGCGCTCGCTTCCAGTGACCCTGTATTGCTGCGAGGTCTCCTGCGCCGCCGGGACATCCCTACGGATGCGCGTCATGCGTTGCAACTGGAGAGCGGACTCAACGACGTAGTGTTATTGCCGGTCGTGCTCGTCGCGATGATTTTCCTCAACCCGGGAGCAACGCTCGACGGCGCCGCCTTTGCCAAGCTGGGTCTCAATCTTTTCCTCCTCGGACCCGGAGCCGGCATCCTCATCGGCCTGATCGGAGTGGCAGCGCTCGACCTCATCAGAAAGCGTCTGGGCGTTCGCCGCGACTACGAGTCGCTCTACTCGCTCGGCGTCGCATTCACAGCTTTCGCCGCCGCAGAAGCCGTGCACGGCAGCGGGTTCCTCGCGGCCTTCGCTGCCGGGATGACGATTGCGGCGCTCGACGTGGAACTCTGCGACTGCTTCGTCGAATACGGCGGTGTGACAGCGGAGATGCTGCTGCTCTTTACGTTCGTGCTGTTGGGAAGCTCTTTGATCTGGACGGGGTTTACAGTAATCAACGGCCCCGTGCTGCTCTTCACAGCGATAGCGCTTTTAATACGAACGCCGGTTTACCTTCTGTCACTGTTAGGTTCTGGCGTGGACATGCGCGGGCAATTGCTGATCGCTTGGTTCGGGCCGCGCGGCCTCAGCTCTTTGCTGCTGATTCTGTTGCCGGTCTTCGCCGGACTGCCGGGCAGTAGTCAACTGTTCGAGGTCTGCTCGCTCGTGGTGCTCGCGTCGGTCGTGCTGCACGGCGGTTCGCCCATGTTGCTGGCGCGGGCCGCCCGTAGACGAGCTTCTAAAGAGGCCGCTGAGGCTGTCGTCGATGTCGCGCGCGAGTTCGGTCCCGAGCCTGCGACGCCGGAAGATTCAGACTCGGTTGACCATGACGGCTCGCGCGCCGAAGAGCTTGGCGCATCCAGTTCGCCCGCTGATTCTTCGGCCTCCTTCGATGGTGAGGAGTTGGCCGCCTGCTCGATCAACTCCGCCGGTTCATGTCTAATCGAGGCAAAGGGCGACAGCGTGCAGGTAGGTTCGCAAAGAATTTCAATTGAAGAGCTGCGACGCCTGTGGCAAGGAGGCGAGCCGGTTACTATCCTCGACGTGCGAACCGAACGCAGCCTTGAAGGGGAAGACGCTCAGGTGAAAGGGGCTGTGCGGATGCCGCCCGATCATGAGGCCGAACGCGCCAGCGAACTCGGTCTCAAAAAGGAGGCGTGGCTCATCGCCTACTGCGCTTGAACGAACGAAGCGACGAGCGCCCGTGTGGCGCGGGAACTCAGACAAGCGGGGTGGAAAAAAGCGCGCGCCCTCACCGGCGGTTGGGCGGCGTGGCGGGAGGCCGGTCTGCCGGTAGAGCCGAGGGCAGGAACGGCGGGGCCGGAAGCCGTGTAGTGCGGCGGCGGATCGATCAGGAGAGGCCGCAGCCTTCGTCCTCATATCTCAAAACCTCAGCCTGTCTTGCGGAATAGGGATCACGTGGCGGCCTCTTCTTTCGCGTTGATGTGCTCCACCGCGCGGTCGATCTGATCGGGACTGCCTAACAGGACGAGCACGTCGTCGGCCTGAATCTTGAGCTGAAGCCCCGGGTTGATCTCAGTCCGTCCCTCCCGCACGACCGCGATCAACGTCACGCCCGTCCGGCTCCTCAGTTTTAGCTCACCGACGGTCTTCCCGACGGCGGGCGAATTTGGCTCGACTACAAGCGTCTCGGTCGAGGCCCCGCCGAGCGCGTCGGCGATCTCGCTCACGCCGGCTGGCGGGAGCGAGGGCGAGCGGAGCATCTGGTAGCCCTCGCTCCTGATCTTGCTGACCTGGCGGTGGATGACGTGGCGCGCGATGCCGTACTCCCTCAACACGCGCGAGAAGATTTCGACGCTCGTCTCGAACTCTTCGGGGATCACGTCGTCGGCGCCGAGTTCGACCAGGTCTTGAATCTCGGACATGTAGCGCGTGCGAACGATGACGTGGATGTCGGGGTTCATCTGCCGGGCGAGCCAGACGGTGTGGCGCGTAGCCACGGGGTCGGAGACGGCGATCACGAGGATGCGCGCCTGCTCCAAACCGACGTGGTGCAACACCTCTCTGCGCGTCGCGTCGCCGTAGACGATCCGCTCCCCTTGCGAACTCGCGTCGCGGACGGCCTCGGCGTTCAGCTCCAGCACGAGGTAGGGAACCTGCACCCTGCGTAGCACCCTCGCCAAGTTGCGACCGTTTAGCCCGTAGCCGACGATGACGACGTGCCCCCTTAGGTCCGGCTCCTCCGGTCGGAAGCCAGTCACCGACGGCTCAAGCACTGAAGCCGGCGAGAAGATGGACTGCAAGGCGTAGCCGAGCCGTGGGGCGGCCTTGATGAGAAAGGGCGTGGCGATCATCGAGAGGATCGAGGCGGCGAGGAACCTCTGGTAGTCGGCGTCCGAGAGCAGCCCCTCGGCCAGCCCCGGCTTCGCAAGGATGAACGAAAACTCCCCGACCTGCGCCAGCCCTACCGCGACCATCACAGAGACGCGCAGCGAGTAGCCGAGCACGCGCACCGCCGCGAAGACCAGCAGGGCCTTCCCCGCGGTCAGCGCCGCGACCAACGCAAGAACTGTCGGGAGGTCGGCCCGCAGCGCGCCCAAAGACAGCAGCATACCGATGGAGATGAAGAAGACGCTGTTGAAGACATCGCGAAACGGCAGGATGTCAGCGACGATCTGGTGGCTGTACTCGGACTCGGACAAGACCATCCCGGCGATGAATGCGCCGAGGGCGAGCGAGAGGCCGAACTGCGAGGTCAGCCACGACGTGCCGAGGCTCATGAGTACCACCGAGATGATGAAGACCTCGGGGCTGCGCAGGCGGACGACGTGGTAGAGCAGGAAGGGGACGACCTTGCGGGCGGCAATGATGATGACGGCGATAGCCGCCGCCGCCCCGCCCAGCGTGAGAACGATCCTCGACAGGGAGACGCCCTCCCCGCCGCCGAGCAGGGGGACGAGCAGCATCATCGGCACGATGCTCAAATCCTGAAAGAGCAGCACGCCGACGCCGGCCCTACCGTGCGGGGCGTCAATCTCCGCGCGCTCGACGTAGCTCTTGAGCACGATGGCCGTCGAGGAGAGCGCGAAGAGGAAGCCGAAGAAGATCGCCTGACCGAACGGGCGTCCGAGGAAATAAGCCAGCGCGGCGACGAGTGCCACCGTCAGCGAGACTTGCACTCCGCCCCCAATCATTACCAGCCGCTTCATCTCCAGAATACGGCGCAGCGAGAACTCCAGCCCGATTGTGAAGAGCAGGAGCGCCACGCCGATCTCGGCGAGAAAGTCTATGGCCTCGGCCTCCCTGATCAACCCGAAGCCGTGAGGGCCGATGACGACGCCCGTAATCATGAAGCCGACGATGGTCGGCAGGCGCAGGCGGCTGAACAGGAACGTGATGGGCACGGAGGCGAGCAGCAGGAGCAACAGGTCCTCGAATAAAGGGAGAGAGTGCGGCATGATTCGGACTCACCAATTACATCATTAAGGTTAATAAAGAGACCCTACCGACGCCTGCCCCGCTTCCGAGTACGGGAATCCAGACGAACAGAATCGCGAACGGGACGGCGGCGATGCCGATTGCCTTGACGTCCACAGCGCCTCCGCGGAAGGGTCGCTAGAACCACGGCTGCCGGCCCGCCCGACGGGTGACTCGGCTGCCGTCTCCCACACCGGAAGTGGCATCAAAAGATGGCCGGAAAGGGCGGAGACGTAAGGCTCGTAAGTTCCCAGCCAGACGATCAGGTCTTGGTCGGCGTCGAGTTCTTCCTTGAGTCCAACGCCTTTTTTAGCAAGTGTAGCGCGCAGTTGGGCCATGCCCGCAAAAAGGTTGTGATCCGGTTCCGCCCTGCGGGCCTGCGTCCCAAAGTAGCGAGCCATTCCCACTACCACGCGGCGAGACATTCCGAATGTGCGCCTTGCCTGCCCAGCCAATTCTCCATCGATGATGACTCCGGCGGCGGCTACGAACACTGTCACGAGCAATCCTCCCTCCTACAAGCGAGATAAAAATAGATTCATATCGACCTGTGAAACAGCTTGCGACAATCAATCCCCTGAGGCTTACTTTGACCGGCCTGAGCGTTTTCGCCCGCGACGATCCTCGTATTCGAGCAAAGCGTACCACGCAAGCAGAATTACGAGCATAGCTACCGCAATCATGATAGTGGTCTTATCCATTACGCCTGCGCCTCCGGTTTACACGTGCGCCTTTTCATGAGCCGAGTGGCTTTGAAGCTGCGCGCTTACGACTCCGACCTTGCGTCTCGCTTCGTCGTAAGTTCACGCTGCTACGTGCGCGTGAGCCATTTCTTTAACCTCCTAAACCTCTTCGTGGTATGGCGACGAAGTCGTTAGAACATCTCGGCCAGTCCCGCCACCAAACCTCTCCGATCATCGGAACACTCCCGCGGTTGATATGCTTTAGCGATGTAGTCTCCCGCCGGGACTTCTATTTCCTCTGTAGCCCTTCCAGAAACATGATCAGAAGGATGAAGACTGCGAAAGCGAAGAGGGAGGTGAAGCCCCCGGGGGCGTTCACCACCCTCAGCGAGCAAAAACTCGGTAGGCTGCACAGCTACACTTCATCCTTAACGAGCGAGCCGCTTCGGCGACCGTCAGATAGATAACCGCCGCGAACCTCACTTGGGAGCGCAAGAGGTCTCGGCTTGTGACAGGTACTTTTATGAAGAAGCTAGGAGATGAGCGGAGGTGCGCGGCCCGATGGTTGTGAGACCGAGAGCCGCGACGCGCGGACGACTGGACTTTCGTCGCCTGAATGCCGGAGCGGATTAAAAGGTATCTCACGAGCGCTGCCAGAGGGCGGGCACTCGCATTCGAGCGTCTGGCGCTGACCCCGTTTCTGGACCTGCCCTTGCGCGGGCATACACAGCGGCCCCGTCCGATTCAGCAAAGTGCCACGCGAAATGGTGACGTTGGTTTGAAGGTCCGAAGCCCCGACCTCTGCGAGCGGAAGCGCCGGAAGCGGCGTCAGGCGCAGGCCCTCGCCGGCAGAAAAGCACAGGCAGGCGACGACGCCGATCACGAGGACGGCGTGCACGAATGGGGTCCACACTGTTCGCCCGGTGCGTTTCATCGTAGTACGACAATGGTATCAAAGTCCGAGCCGATTGTCCGCCCCGCTCGTCGCCGCCCACTTGACTGGTTTGGTTAGTTCGTTAAGGACGGCGCACGCGCGGCAATTCCGTTTAAGCTCCAGAGGCGGCGGTACTTTGACGGTCTCTCACCAGGCACGGAGATTAGGGTTGAATAATGATTGCAAGATCGCTGCTTTACTTCCTCCTCGCCGGCCGGTGCGAGATCGGCGGCGGCGGCCTCGTGTTGCTCTGGCTGCGCGAAGGTGAAAGCGTCTGGTTAGGCGCAGCCGGGGTAGCCGCGCTATGCTCGACAAGCCCCTGCGCGACCACAACCTACTTCAAGCCGTCGCGCGCACGAACCGCCCACTCCCGGCGATGGACAAGCGCACAGGGATAGTCGTTGATTATTTCGGCGTCTTCCAGGACTTGGAGAAGGCGCTTAACTTCGACGAGAACACCCGCGAGGAAGCCCTCATTGACTGGGACGCGCTGAAGGCGACCGTGCCGGGCGCCGGCGAAGTGCGCGATTACCTCACGCACCTTGCTGTAAGCCGCAACGTTGCATTCTCAACTCAGAATCAGGCGCTGTCGGCGATCCTTTTCCTATACAGGGATGTTCTTACAATCAAGCTTGATTGGATCGAGGAAGGGTGGCAAGGGAGTACGCAGCCCGATTGACAGTTGAAGCAGTGACTCAATAGTGGCTCAAACGAAAAAGGGCAGTCACTTGGCTGCCCGTAACTTATTGATTCTATTAAGGCGGCGGTCGGAATCGAACCGACGAATAAAGGTTTTGCAGAATTAAAGAGGGTCTTTGGTTGAGTTTGGCTAAGTTCGTTAGTCTTTGTCCTAGTTAGGTTTAGCCATAGAGGTTATAATGCCCTATACGGCTGAGTTTTGTCTAGTTTTGAAGATTTGGCAGACCACTGGCAGACCATTTTCAAAGGGGCAACAATGGGGCAACGATTAGGTTATGGCTCTTATGAGCGGCAGAATGGTGAACAATCAAAAGAGGACCTACGCAACCGTTTCTTTGCGGCAATTACCGAACACGCAAAACATGTTCTAAAGAACCTATATGATGAATCTTTCAAACTATATCTTGACGCAGGACTAGGCTTCAAAGTAGATGCCAATAAGGTAATGCTAGAGGGCTTGAATCCAAATGAGCAAGCTAGAAAGTTAGCGCGAGAGTGGAATAGACACAGATGGAATCGTCCGCAATGGCAGCGCCACTTTGAAACTGGGCCAATTACTTACGATAAACGAAAAGAGAAATTTCGTCAGAGCTTGTTTGAATGGTCGCGGCGGTTCAATCTTAATGCGGCTTGGTGTCGTGAATACGCTTATGAGACTCTAGATCATTGGTCCCACGCCCACCCCGACCATGAGCATTTAAGCTTTGAGTTACATCTTGTCGCACGAACAGTTTTTGCAGTTAAGCGTGATGTCGAATGGTTTGTTTTTAAGCGTAGAGTTCAGCATCCACAATTATTGCCTATTGAGACAATCAAGGCTAGATTGAGGGAAGCCTTTGAGTGTGATCTAAGGCAATACTTTACGCAACTCGAAGCCATTGCTGAGAATCAGGGTTATGTGCCTACGCCAGAAATCTACGAAGCCCACAAATCCAAACTTGAGGACAGGCTGCGGTGGTTAGTCGAGCGGATTATTTATAACAAAACGTATAAGGCAATAACTGACGAACTTGGGATTAAGGGTAATGACTATTTAGATGAGTCTTACATTAGGCAAACAATAACTTCATTGGCTAAAAGAATAGGACTGTCCAGTTCAACATTCTATCGGCGGTAACCTGCAACCTTATAAATTGGTATGCCCGAATGTGAGTGTTCTGGATGTTTTATGTTCAATCCAGCGAAATGATTTTGCAATATTTGATGACGAAAGCGCCATTGCCCTCCATCACGCTCTAAAATACGAAGCTTAGTGGCGTAATTGAGAAAAGCGACATACCTCAAAGGAATAGAACCTTCTTCATGTAGGGAGTAGCGTAGGACGAAATGTTTGAAAAAAGGAGTCGATAGAAAACCTATGACTAATCCTAACTGTACCCAGTCAAGCACCACTAAAGTTATAATGAATTGACTCATACCTATATCTGCTTTGAGTATAACGTAAAGCTTTGTTAATAGTACGAAGAGGCTAAAAGCCGCCAAAAATAAAATGACTGACCATCTCAATGGATGAAAAAGCAGTCCACTTCTTAACTTTTTGAAGGGGCTTTGAGTTAAGGCAAAATCCTTAATTATGGAAAGCTCATTAAGAAAACCAGTTACTAGACCATACCACAACCCGCCGAAGGAACCGAGGATGGAAGCAACTACACACATCATTACTAAGAGAGGGCGATTTTGAGTAGTCTGGCTTACGAATAAAACTGTGGTAAGCCCCACAATAGCTCCATATATCAAACTGCGGCCCAAGTATCTCAAACTAAATCTCAATGTATTAATCCATGACCGAAAAGAAACAGCCTTTGACAACTTCCATTGCCGGATATCCTCAGTTTTAATTTCGTAATATTTGCTAAAACGACTAAACCTGCCAAGTAGCCCAAAAATCAGCCCACATATTACAACCGCTCTCCAGCCACCAAGCCAAGCGGGAATATCTACATCCGACTTGTTATAAAATTCAGCTATGGAGGGTAAATAAAAATGATATAACCCTACGATTAAGGTAACCACGAAATTGAAGATGAATCTATGACGCTTTGGACGCGATAGCATGGAAGGCTGAAGTGTAGATAATTCAAATACAACTTCATTCCTCTTGTTCAATATTTTAGCTAACCAAGAAAGCCAGAATTTGTTTTTTTCAGGTGAAGAAAAGTTTGTATCAGGTAGTCGTGTGAGTTTTGTTTCAACAAATTTCTCAACCAAATATTCGGATAACATAGCTTCTTCTTGCGGTAATGCATCGTCAATGTTCCGAGCGTCTAGAATTTGCGAAGCCAAATTGAAATAGAAAGGAGTTTGTATGAGTCGGGCGAATGCAGGATTTATTCTCATCCAGTGCGACATATTCTCAGCGGCAGTAGGATTGATAAAGGGATGGAGTTTTTCGCGTTGCGGGTTCTCTGAAAGCAAATGTAAGGTGTGTTCGACTTGGGCTATCTCTACGGGCTCGACCATAATTTCTGCTTTAACGGGTGCGTCTGCCATAGTCGATCTATATTCATCTATCCGTGAACAAATAATTAGCTTATATGGCTCATACTTCGCCATAAAATCATTTATTGACATCAAACAGGCCGACCTAAGAGACTGCTGTTCAGACTTGGCTTTACTAGGGTGTACAACTCCCTCAAACTCTTCTGGAAGAGGTATGGCTAAATTGTTAGGCTCATACCTTGCCATAAAGTCGTCCATCGGCATTAAGAGAGGCAATCTAGTCAGTTCGTGTTCAGACTGATTTTTAGTTGAATACTCAATACCCTCAAAGCCACCCAAGAGAGGCAATATTTGTTTCTCCTCTATAACTTTGTGAGTAGGTGATTCTCGTTCAGACTCAGCTTTGATTGAATACCCAACTTCGTCAAAGCCGTCCAAGAGAGGCAATATTTGTTTCTCCTCTATCGCTTTCCGCGCCAGTCTCCGACTAAAAGTATTACCTTGCACCAGCATATCTTCGAGCCACTGACTAAAATCAACGTTCGTGTCCTGCCAAGAAGCAAGATTGAAAATAACAGGGACCGGCATGAACTTATTGGCTCTCGCTTCAGAGAGTAGAGATATTGCTATATCCAGCAATATGGTTGTCTTGCCAGCGCCCGGCTGGCCGACAATGAGCAAATAGCGGTGCTTATCTAAGACCTCAGTCAACTCGGACTGAAATCTAAAAATGCTTTTGGCGTCCTTAGCAAAGTATCGGAGGGCATATTGTTGAGTTGTGCCTTCTTCTGTGTACCTGAGTTGAAGGTTAAGCGTAATTCTATCATCGATTTTTTGACTGTATCGATCTATATAACGTTCTTCGAGACCTTGAATAATTTGCTCGCGCTTGGATTCAAAGATACCAACCTTCTTTGCTGTTCTAGTCTTTTTCTGTGAAGTCGATTGTGCGAGCCGGGTACGCCCTAACCTTAAAGGCTGAGGCAGGATAATTTTGTTCGATTCGTTTGTTTGAAACAGAGCATCTGCGCGAGCCGTCAGGGAGCAAAGAATTTTCTCATAGCTATCTTCCTCACGATAATCAACATACTGCCACTTATCTAACCATTGCGGTATCTCGCACCCATCCAGACTTACTGGAATTATAAATATTGTTCCTTCTGGCTTTTCATTGGCTACCTCACGAGCAATCCGAATCTCCTTTTGAATATAGCCTTCCTTGCGGGCAGATCGAGAGGAAAGACAAACCAAGATTGCATCGCTGTTTTTAAGAGCTTGTCTAATTGCACCATCCCAGTCTTGACCGGGCAATATATCTTTCTCATCTATCCACGGCTGGACACCATCATTATGAAGCCTAGAGTAAAGCTCCCGTATAACAGGCTTATCCTCACTGCCGTGACAAAGAAAAACACGTAAGGGGCGATTACCTGAGTTGATAGCCATAGGGGCAAGAATGAGTAAGCGAATCGAAGTCTTACTTGAGGCTGAGCGCCTTTTATTAGGTCCGTTGCGGATTATATGTACAAACGGGTGTCTAGAGAAAAGATTTCTTTCATAAACAGAGATTCAATTATTCAAAAGTACAAACAGGGGAATTAGAAATTTTCTAATTCCCCTATGACTAGGTATTGCTGTGTGATTAAGTGTGCGGAGGAGGTGCTTTTTATGGCGCTAAGAAAGGTTGGGTTTGCCGCAGAAGAGTTGGGCGTGTCGGAACAGAGAATTTACGAGTTGGTGCGTAAAGGGTTCTTCCCGCCCGGTGTCGTTACACGCCTCGGAGTCAGACAAATTCGATTCAACGAAGAGGCCCTACGGGAGTGGATAGCGAGCGGCGGCGCGCAGACCTCGAAGGCAGGCAACGCGAGCGAAGCCCCGACGACAGCATAACGAAAGCTACCATGATCGGAGGGTGGCAATATGTTTGAAGAGGAAAGAGGAGACCTTGTTAGCGGCAAGGTCTCCTCTGATGAAAAGCTCGTTGAAGTTTGTGACTCACCAAGCTTAGGGCGGGATTATATCGCTAACAACGAATCCCCACAACGCAATTCCGAGTGCAAGCCGAGCTTGCGCGACATACTTTCCAAACTGCGCGGTGTGCGCGAAAGCGGCAGCGGCTGGTCGGCGTTGTGCCCGACGCATGACGATCAACAAAACAGCCTCAGCATCGGTGTGGGGGACGGAGGAAAGCTATTGCTCCACTGTCATGCCGGCTGTCCTTACGAGCGCATCGCGGCTGAACTCGGTCTTACAACTAACAGTAACGGGCCACGTCGAATTGTGAAGTTATATGACTACCGTGACGAGAGCGGTGCGCTGCTCTATCAAGCGGTACGTTACGAGCCGAAAGATTTTGCCATGAGGCGGCCCGACGGCTGCGGCGGTTTCATTTACAACCTTAAGGGCTTGCCCCTCGTCCTCTATCGCTTACCAGAGTTAGTCACGGCACAGCAGGATCAATCCATTCTGATTGTCGAAGGCGAAAAAGATGCGGACAGGCTTGCCGAGTTAGGGTTCGTCACCACAACCAACGTCAGCGGAGCTAAAAAATGGCGAAACGAATACTCGGAATCACTGCATGGTCTCCACGGTGTCATCATCCCTGACAATGACGATGCAGGCCGCAAGCACGCTGAGAAGGTGGCGCATTCGCTGCTCGGCATCGCCGCCAGCGTTAAAATTGTCGAACTGCCTGATCTACCTCATAAGGGTGATGTCTCTGACTGGCTCGACGCGGGAAACACGCCAGAGGCTTTGCGCGCTCTCATTGCCGCCGCACCATTTCTCAATTCTCGATTAACAACTCTAGGTAATCCAGAGAATCGAGAAAATCGAGAGTCACAGTTCACCCTTACAGCACTTGCCGATCTATTAGAAGAACCGCAGGAAGAGGACTCTTACGTGTGGGATAGGACGCTGCCTTGTGGTGGATTTTCAATCTGTGCGGCAAAGCCGAAGGTTGGGAAATCAACGTTGGCTCGCAACCTTGCCGTCGCCGTTTCTCGCGGGTCAGACTTCTTCGGTCGGCCCACAACAAAAGGCAAGGTCATTTACTTATGTCTCGAAGAAAAGCGCGCCGAAGTCGCTGCACATTTCCGGCGCATGGGTGCAGGCGGCTCTGACATCCTTATCCACACAGGAAGCGCGCCAGATTACGCGCTGGACGCGCTGGAAGGGGCTATAGCAAAGCGTCAGCCGGTATTGGTGGTAATTGACCCGTTATCGAGGTTCGTGCGCTTGGCTGATTTTAACAGTTACGGAGAAGTGACGCGCGGGCTAGAACCTTTGATTGACCTTGCGCGGCGGTCAGGTTGTCACATTCTCGCGGTCCATCACAACGGCAAGGGTGAACGCGAAGGCGGCGACGCACTATTAGGTTCGACAGGTTTCTTCGGCGCAGTGGATACGCTCATAACTATGAGGCGACGCGAGCAGGCTAGGACAGTGCAGACAACGCAACGTTACGGTGAGGACCTGCCGGAAACTGTCGCAGACCTCGACCCAGAAACAGGCATAGTTAAACTTGGGGGCGATGTGGCGACAATTCAAGTTGATAAGCGTGTCGCTGACGTTCTCGACGCTATTGGTGATGAAACTTTGACCGAAGCTGACATCAAAGAGCGTGTAGGCGGCAATCAGACGCTCACCGCCAAAGCGATCCGTACTCTCTTCGATAGCGAGCGCTTGACTCGCATCGGCGCGGGAAAGCGCGGCGATCCATACCATTATGCCAAGTCAGCCACCACGCCAAGTAAAAGCTCGATTCTAGATTCGACCGATATAGATAATCCAGAGAATCGAGAAAATCGAGCAACAGCCCCAACTGACGACGAGCAGGTTGAGGCAGAAGTTATCCGCGAATAACTATCAATCGAACTTGCTTGATGTGAAACCTTCGGACACTTTCGGACATTCCTTAAGGCGTGTCCGAAAGTGTCCGAAGGTTTCAACGGTTGTTAAACCCATAATTCTTATCCGGGTCAATGGCTGTTTGCTCGCGCCGATAACAGTTTAAAAGCTTTGTACCCTATGACTGTGTAATTACCCTATGATGGTCGGCGAACTTGTTACAGGTTCGTGCTATAAGTGTGCAACAAACATTTAGCGGGTAATGAGCATGAGTTGGAGCGCACGAACTGACTTCGATATTGTTTGTAAGCGAGCGGCGGGACGACGCCGTTACAATGCCGAGCGGCGCGCAGAGGCAAGGGAGCGATACATACAAGTTGTAAATGCTTTCATGCCGCCCGATGGACGCAAGCGAGGCTCACAAGCGCAGTTGGCCCGCACTCTTGGCGTTCATCGCTCTACAATTTGTCGGGACATTGCTAAATGGAGAAGGCTGCTGCTCGAAGTAATGCAACACTACCGTGCCTTAGCAGGGATTGAATGTGCCGCTGATGAGATAGGAGAGATCACGGAGAAGGATTGCCGTCAACGAACATAATCTCATGGCCTTTGGTACACCGATACTCTCTGCTCCGCCCAGTTTCGCCGTCCGTTCTAGGGAAGCTCCGACCAGTTGCCGTCATGCTCAAGCCATCAATCGGGCATTTAAGGGGCCTCGAACTTACGAGGACGAGTATGAGCAGAAGCAGGGCTATAACACCGAAAACGATAAGGCATCCCTTTTTCTCGCGTGACATTTCTCGCTCCCTTTCAGTCGAAGCCTAAGCACTATTGCGGACCTCACAGCCGAAGCACAGAGCCGCAAATGTCTATGACCTTACCGCGCATCGCTGCCCAACATAAGAAATATGAAGAAGAGAACGGCGAGAAAACAGAACCCGATGGTAAGCACCCAACAGCCTATCCGTGTAAGTCGGTGTCCGAAACCTTCCTGTTGAATACCGATAGCACGCAAGGGCCTAGCGCAGTTCGGGCAAGCTATCGCTTGGTCTGATGTTTGTCGTCCACAGTCAGGGCAGTTGATGAGAGGCATGGTATATTCCCCTTCGTGAAAACCCACCGCTTTGCGTTTCGGAGGTGACGGGTGTTCGCGCGGGAGTCTCATAGAGGACTTCCGGCGAGTAGCTGTCAGAAGCGCATTGTATGTGTAATTACACAGGGCTGCAAGAGAGCCTTTGTTCCTTCAGGAGGTACATCCTGATGGGACGCTCTCCCCGCCCTCGACCAGCTAGACTAGGCGAAAAACTGTTAGCCGTTCGCTTGGCACTCGGTCTCTCCCAAACGGGGATGCTTAGACGCTTGGGGCTTGAGGTTGATCCGTCCGCCATATCTGGCTATGAGCGAGGAACGAGAGAACCACCTTTGCCGATTTTGTTAGAGTATGCGCGTGCAGCAGGCGTTTGTGTTGATGTGCTAATTGATGATGGGGCTACTCTCCCGTCGAAGCTGCCGGATAAGCCTCGTCATAATGTGCGACGATATGAAGACGGTTCGAATGAAATCCGTAAAAGGAGGTAAGTTCTAGCTGGGTAAGACTTAATAAGTTTCAACGAGGCAAAATAAATATATACGGGGAAGCAATCCTATGATATAGAATATCTGTCGTGTATCAGTTTGAGGCATGGGGCACAACGCTTTATTACTTTACCCCACAGGTAGGAGGCAAGTGTGCCTATTCAGGTATTCGATTTCTTCTCAGGGTGCGGTGGGACAAGTGCCGGACTGAAAGCAGCCGGAATGGAGATCGTTCTCGGCATTGATATTGATCGAGACGCAAAAGAGACATTCAAACGGAACTTCTCTGAAGCTCACTTCATCAACAATGATATTAAGAAGATTGCAACTAAATCAATTGCTAAGTACGTTGACTTAAAGCCTCACGAAAGGCGACTCTTCTCTTGCTGTGCGCCTTGTCAATCTTTTTCGATCCTGAATAGGGAACGAGATATTAACGATGATCGAGGGCGTCTGCTTTATCGCTTCGCCCGCTTTGTAAGATACTACCTGCCCGACTTTATTTTCTTGGAAAATGTTCCCGGCGGACAGCACATTGATCCTTCCAAGGGACCTTTTGCATATTTTAATAGATTGTTGAAGCGATTAAATTATTTCACTGACTATGGAATAATCCAATGTCAAAGTTATGGCATCCCGCAACGACGCAAGAGATTCGTTCTTATTGCCAGCCGCTTGGGTGAAATAACTATCCCGCCGGCAACTCACGGACCGGGTACGGTACAGCCTAAC
>Ga0190275_10001740_pt1 | contig 16031 bp, 17 predicted proteins | sample Popmic550T_FD_133745 | JGI IMG/M metagenome (GOLD analysis project Ga0190275, IMG submission 133745) | Populus adjacent soil microbial communities from riparian zone of Yellowstone River, Montana, USA - 550 T | ecosystem: Environmental > Terrestrial > Soil > Riparian zone > Trees stand | place...
CATCTCCACCGAGGGCTGCATCATCGACCTCGGCATCGAGCACGACATCGTCACCAAGTCGGGCTCCTTCTTCTCCTACGGCGAGGAGCGGCTGGGCCAGGGGCGCAACAACGCCAAGGCCTACCTGCGGGAGAAGCCGGAGCTGCTCAAGGAGATCGAGACCAAGATCTACGCGGCCCTCGAGCCCGAGCAGGCCGAGGTCGAGCCCATCGGCACCCCGCCGCCGGGGGTCGATCCCGAGACCGGTGAGGTCCTCGAGGAGGAGCAGGCCGCCTGAGCGACCGGGCACAGGACAAGGCGGTCACGCTCGCCTACCGGGCCATCTCCCGGCGCGAGCGGACCGTCGCCGAGGTCCGGGGCTTCCTGGAGCGCAAGGAGCTCGAAGAGGCGGACATCGAGTACGCCCTCGGCGAGTTGCAGGACGCGGGCGCGCTGGACGACGCCCGCTTCGCCCGGCTCTTCGCAGAGGACAAACGCTCGATCGACGGCTGGGGGGCTGCCCGCATCGACCGCGAGCTGCGCCGCCGCGGTGTGCCCGACCACCTGGCCGAGCTCGAGCGCGGCCGCAACGACCGCGACGAGGAACTGCGCGCCGCCGTCGCCCTGCTCGGCGAGAAGTACCCGCCCGCCGCCGACGACCGCCAGCGCGACAAGGCGTGGCGGATGCTGGTGCGAAAGGGCTACGAGCCGGATCTGGCCTACGACGCAGTGCGCGAGCACGCCGCCTAGGGCGTCAGGCGCCCTATTCCCCGGGTGAACTCCCAATAGGCGGGGCGCAGGCTGCCGTTCGCGCCCAGCAGGCCGGAGTCGAACGACTCGCCCGGCCCGGTGGAGCGCCAGTGATAGACGTACATCCGCTCGATCCGGCGGGAGGCCGCGGGGTAACGGGTCACCAGGAACGCCATCTGCCGGCGCTGGCGGGCTGGGTCGGGCCGGGGGAAGCTCGCGTTGCGGTACACGGCGCCCGTCTCGGCCACCCACACCGGCCCGCGGGTGCGGGCCAGGAAGGCCCGCGTCAGGGCCGTCGAGCGCCGCTCCACGTCCTCGAACGACGACAGGCCCCAGATGTGCGGGCCCGGCCCGATCGCGCGGGTGAACCGCTCCAGCCAGCGTGAGGAGGCACGGCTGCCGTCCAGTCGGAAGTCGCCGGTGGTGACCACGCACTCGCCGCCGGCGCACTCGTCGCGCAGCACGCGGTAGTAGGCCGCGGTGCGCTCGGGAGAGCGGGAGGTGGGCTGCACCGACGAGTTCGGCTCGGTCCACACCGAGAAGTGGCGCACCCACGGATGGCGGGCCCTGAACCGCCGGACGGCCGAGCGGAACCGCGCCGCCGACGGCAGCGCGCGGGGCTCGCGGTAGGAGCGGTAGAAGCTCACCAGGACCTCCTTGCCGTTCCGGCGGGCCTGGCGCAGGTAGTGGTCCTGGACCTTTCGCCGCGGGCCCGGGGACGTCACGTCGTCCCAGGGCATGACCACGCGCACGCGGTCGACGCCCGTGGCCTGGAAGCGCGGGTCGTCGAAGGTCTCGCTCCGGTTGTCGGCCACGCCGACCAGCGGGCCGCGGCCGTCGAAGGCCACCAGGCGCGTGGGCTCCACGGGGCCGGGGCCGAAACGGCGGTCGGGCGGGTCGTCGGCGCCGCCGCAGGCCGCCAAGAGCGCGCCGGCGGCCAGCGCGGCCGCCGCGGCGGTGCCCGGCCGGGTCACGGCGCCGCCTTCCCGATGGCCGCGAACAGCAGGTAGTAGGCGGGGCGGGGGCGGCCCTCGATGTCCAGCAGGCCGGAGTCGAACAGCTTGTCGCCGGGAGCGGCACGCCAGTGGTAGACGTACAGCCGCTCCAGCCGCGGGGACACGCGCGGGTAGGTGCCCATCAGGTACGACATCACCCGGGTCTGGCGTTCCTGGTCGGGCGCCAGCCCCTTGCCGAAGAAGTTGATCGCGCCGACCTCGTTCACCCACACCGCGCCCTCGGTCCGGCGCAGGAAGTCGCGCGTCAGGCGCGTCGAGAGACGGTTCACGTCCACGTAGGACGACAGCCCCCAGCGGTGCGGGCCGGGGCCGATGCCGCGCTTGAACGTGGCCAGCCAGCGGGCCGATCGGTCGCGGCCGTCGGGGCGGAAGTCGCAGGTCAGCACCGCGCAGCGCCCACCGGAACACTCCTGGCGGGCAATCCGGTAAAAGCGGGCGGTGCGGGCCGGATCCCGGGAGGTGGGCTGGGCGGTGAAGTTGGCCTCGTTCCAGGTGGAGAACAGGCGCACCCACGGGTAGCGCTGGCGGAACAGGCGGAAGTGGCGGCGGTACTCCTCGGGCGTGGGCAGGATGGTCTTGCCGCGGGAGGAGCGGAAGAAGGTGACCAGCGGCTCGACGCCCTGGCGCCGGGCCTCGGCGAACCAGGCGTCCTGGATGGCCAGGCGCTGCCCCCCGAGGGCGATGTCGTCGAACGGCACCGTGACCCGCACGCGCTTGATGCCGGTGGCCTGGAAGCGCGCGTCGCTGAGCGTCTCGGGCCGGTTGTCGGCCATGCCGATAAGCGGCCCGCCGCCGCCCAGCGCCACCAGGCGGGTGTCGGCGACCTTCGGCCGCGGGGCGGTCTCGGGAGGGGATGGGACCGGCGGGGGTTTGACGGTCGTGGGCGGCGGAGGCGGGTCCGAGCCGCGGGAATCCAGCACCACACCGGCCACGCCGGCGGCGAGCATCACGGCCGCCAGGGCGGCGAGGGCTGCGGAGCGACGAGTCATGGGTCGGGGCGGGCGTTTCCGCGACGCTCCAGCGTATCCTGCGGCGATGCCCAGCTACCACCTGACCACCTTCGGGTGCCAGATGAACGAGCACGACTCCGAGCGCATGAAGGGCATGCTCGAGTCGCTGGGCTACGCCGAGGCTCCCGCCCGCGAGGGCGCTGACCTGATCCTGTTCAACACCTGCTCGATCAGGGAGAAGGCCGACACCCGGTTGGTCGGCCACCTGGGGGAGGCCAAACGCCTGAAGGCGGAGGATCCCGAACGGGTGATCGGCGTAGGCGGCTGCTGGTCGCAGTCGATGAAGGAGCAGGTGTTCGAGCTGTTCCCGTTCGTCGACGTGGCCTTCGGCCCGGGCCAGGTGCACAAGCTGGCCGAATTCCTGACCAGCGACAGCCTGACCGCCCAGGGCTACTTCGAGTTCGACGGCTTCACCGGCCACCTGCCGATGCGGCGCGCCCGCGACTTCCAGGGCTGGATGCAGATCTCCGTGGGCTGCAACTGCAAGTGCGCCTACTGCATCGTGCCGTCCACCCGCGGGCGCGAGGTGTCCCGGCCCGCCCGCGAGCTGCTGGCGGAGGCCGAGCGGCTGGCCGCCGACGGCGTGCGCGAGGTCACGCTGCTGGGCCAGAACGTGAACTCCTACGGCCGCGACCTGCCGAAGGGCGCCAAGACCACGTTCGCCGAGCTGCTGGCCATGGTCGACGCCGTCGAGGGCATCGACCGCATCCGCTACACCAGCCCGCACCCCAAGGACATGCGCGAGGACGTGGTGGCCGCCCACGCCGAGCTGGAGTCGCTGTGCGAGCACATCCACCTGCCGCTCCAGGCCGGGTCGTCCCGGGTGCTGAAGGCCATGCGCCGCACCTACGACCGCGAGCGCTACATGGACCGCGTAGCCATGATCCGGGCCGCCGTGCCCGACGTCGCGCTGACCACGGACATCATCGTGGGCTTCCCGGGCGAGACCGAGGCCGAGTTCACCGAGACGCTGGAGGTGGCCGAGGAGGTGGGCTACGACTCGGCGTTCACCTTCATCTACTCGCCCCGGCGCGAGACCACCGCGGCCGAGCTGCCCGGCCAGCTCCCGCACGAGGTCAAGCGCGAGCGCATGGAGCGTCTGGTCGAGGTGATCCAGCGGCGGGCGCACGAGCGCTCGCAGCGGTTCGTGGGGCGCACGATGGAGGTGCTGGTGGAGGGCACCTCGCGCACCGACGAGGAACGCCTGCGCGGGCGCACCCGCCACAACAAGGCCGTGAACTTCACCGGCCTGGGCCGGCCGGGCGACATGGTGGACGTGGAGATCGAGTCGGCCACCAGCCAGACGCTGGCCGGGTCCGAGCGGCTGCTCTCCCGCATCGCCTGACGTGGCGGTGCCCGTGATCGCGGTGTTCGGCCCAACGGGGGTCGGCAAGACCGCGCTGGCGCTGGCGCTGGCCGACCGCATGCGCGAGCAGGGTGCGGACCCCGTGGCCATTTCCGCCGACGCGCTCCAGGTCTACCGCGGCCTCGAGGTGCTGACCGGCGCGCCCACCGCGGCCGAGCGCGAGCGGCTCGAGCACCGGCTCGTGGGCTTCGTGCCGCTGGACGAGGAGTACTCGGCGGGGCGCTACATGGAGGCTGCGCACGCCGAGGTGGACGCGGCGCTCGAGGCCGGGCGGACGCCCATCGTGGTCGGCGGCACCGGCCTCTACCTGCGGGCCGCGCTGGCCCAGCTGGACCTGGCCCCGCCACCCCCGCCGGAGCTGCGCTCCCGGCTGGAGGCGCAAGCGCCGGCGGAGCTGCACGCCGAGCTGGCCGGCCGAGCGCCCGGCCTGGCGGCCGAGATCGATCCCGGCGACGGCAAGCGCCTGGTGCGCACGCTCGAGCTGCTGGAGATGGGCCAGACGCCACCGCGGCCCGGCGACGACTCCCAGCTGTGGACGGCCGACACCCGCCACCCGACGCTGCTGGTCGGGCTGACCATGGAGCGCGAGGCGCTGTACGCCGCCATCGACGCGCGCGTGGACGCCATGGTCGCCGCGGGCGCCGCCGAGGAGGTGCGCCGCGCGGAGGCCGCGGGCATCTCGCGCACCGCCCGCTACGCGCTGGGCTTCGACGAGCTGCTGGCCGGCGACGTGGAGGCGATGAAGAAGCGCACGCGCAACTACGCCCGCCGCCAGCTCACCTGGATGCGCAAGCTCGAGGGGGTGCGCCTGACGGACGTGACCGGCAGGCCGGTGGACGCGCTGGCCGCATCCGTGGCGGCAGCGGCAGCCACCGATCTCTAGGTTCCCTGCCGTGCGATTCGAGAAGTGGCAGGCGCTGGGCAACGACTACGCGGTCATCGAGGGCGCTGCCCTGCCCTTCGAGCTGACGCCCGCGCGGATAGAGGCCTTCTGCGCCTTCCACACCGGCGTCGGCGCCGACGGCATCCTGCTGCTGTCCGAGACCGAGGAGCGGGGAATGGTGGCCTCGCTGCGCATCTTCAACCCGGACGGCTCGGAGGCTGAGCTGTCGGGCAACGGCGTGCGCGAGGCGGTCATGTACCTGCGCCGGTCGGGGTGGACGGACTCCGACTCGTTCTCGCTCCAGACGGCAGCCGGAGAGGTGCGCCCGCGGATCACCGGGCCGACAACGTGCACGGTCGACATGGGCCGGGCGGCGCTGTCCTCGGACTCCTACCCCTCGGGCGGGCCGGACGGCACCGGGACCGTGGAGGCAGGGGGCCGCGAGCTGGGCTTCCAGTTCGTGTCCATCGGCAACCCCCAGTGCGCGATCGAGTGGGGCCAGGATCTCGACGAGCTGGAGCTGCCGGCGCTGGGCGCGCCGATCGAGCGCCACGAGCTGTTCCCCAACCGCACCAACGTCTCGTTCTGGCGCCAGACCGGAGACGCCGAGATCCGGGCGCGGATCTTCGAGCGCGGGGTGGGGGAGACGATGTCGTCGGGCACCGGAGCCACCGGCGCCGCCGTGGCCGCGGTCCTGCGCGGCGCCGACAGCCCGGTCACCGTGAAGCTGGACGGCGGCGATCTCGAGGTCGACGTTGGCGAGGACCTGCACGTGGACCTCACCGGCTGGGCGGTGCCGGTCTACGCCGGCGAGCTCAGCGACGAGTTCGTTGCCGCTCTGCGCGAGCGCTAGTTCTTGATTCCGGCCCGGCGCAGCAGCTGCTGGCCGGGAAGCGAGCAGACCATGCCGTACTTCTTGCTGGCCTGGTAGCGCGCCGCGGGGGCCTTCGCCAGCCCCTTGGTGGGCGCCCGGACGGTGCGCAGGGCCTTCTTGGACCGGTTGATGCGCAGCACGTCGATCCCGCCGGCGGTGTCGATGCCGTACACCACCTGCCGCTTGGGGTCGGACGGCGCGAAGTAGGCGGCCCAGAAGCTGCCGGCGGTGGCGTAGTAGCCCACCTGGCGGATCTTGCGCGGGTTGGAGATGTCCAGGAAGCGCACGCCCTGGTCGTACCAGCCCTGGGCGACCAGGCCGCGGTCCACGTCGAACCAGTGGGCCGAGCAGTTGGCCGTCGCGGGCGAGCGCCCGCGCAGGCTCAGGAGCTCGTTCAGCTCGGTGGTCCACAGGTCCAGGAGCTCGAGCTTGCGGGTGCCGTCGGAGTTGCGGCCCTTGGTGATCTGCCACGTCTGCAGCGAGCCCTGGCCGTCGCAGCCGGGGCGGGTGTAGTCCTCCTCGGTGACGGCCATGACGTCGCCGCTGCCGCCCACCCCGGGGCGCGAGGAGGCGATCCTGGCCTTGCCCTTGCGGCGCGCGGTCAGCGAGGTGCGCATGGAGTTGTGGTGCAGGAAGTCCAGCGGGCTCTCGTTGGCATTCCCGGGCACACCGGGACCGGAGTTGCCGGTGTTGGTCACGTTCTCGTCGGACCGGAACACCAGCTGGGGCTTGAGCGGGTTGCCGGTGGTGCGGTAGCCGAAGGTGCCGTCCTCGCCCGTGATCCAGGCGATCCCGGCCTTGTCCACGAACACGTCGTGCGTGAAGCCGGGCTCGTCGGTGGGCTCGCCCGCCCGCTCCTTGGGCACGGGCATGGTGAAGGTGCCCAGGAACTTGGGGGCGCTCTTGTCGGCCAGGTCGTAGACCGCGATGCCTTCCTCGGTCCCGGTGGTCCATAGGTAGCGGCAGCCCTGGATGCAGTTGGCGATGTGGCCGTTGCCCGTGCCCTTCACGCCCAGCAGCTCGTTCAGCGGGGTGGCGGGCAGCTGGGTCGGGGTCACCGACCGCAGCGCCGGCTTGCGCGGGTCCTTGACGTCGATCACGTACAGCGCGCCGACGGTGGAGAAGCTCGGGTCGTTGCTGATGACCACGACGCCGTCGCCCACGTCCACGTCCTCGTTCTCGAAGTGGGGCAGGGTCAGGTGGCTCAGCAGCTCGGGCACGGCCGGCTCGCTGACGTCGTAGATGAACAGGCCGGTGGCGGCGGTCACGTACATCGTGTCCCCGTCGGGCGAGAAGCGCGCGCCGATGGCGCCGGCGGCCTCGGGGTGCTTGCCCAGCAGGCGCACGTTGTCGGACTTGAGGGGCGCCGCGCCGGCCGGACCGGCCGCGAGCGCGCAGATGAGGGTGAGGAGGGCCAGGACCCCTGCCAGGGAACGCATGCGCGGCGTTATCCCCACGATCGGCGGCCACCAATCATCCATAGAGTGCCGCGCATGAAGACGAGTGAGCGCCTGGACCGCCTGCCCCCGTACCTGTTCGCCGAGCTGTCGCGCAAGATCGACGCCAAGAAGGCCGAGGGCGTGGACGTGATCAGCCTCGGGATCGGCGATCCCGACATGCCCACCCCCGAGCTGGTGCCGGACGCCCTCGCGGCGGCCGCGCACGATCCGGGCACCCACCAGTACCCCTCCAACCGCGGCCGCGCCGAGCTGCGCGACGCGTTCGCGCGCTTCTACCAGCGCCGCTTCGGGGTCGAGCTGGACACCGCAACCGAGATCATCCCCGCGCTGGGCGCCAAGGAGTGCGTGTTCAACGTGAACCTGGCCTTCCTGGACCCGGGCACGTGCGCGCTGGCCGCCGACCCCGGCTACCCGGTCTACACGGGCGGCCCGCTGCTGACCGGCGCCGATGCCGTGCTGATGCCGCTGGTGCCCGAGCTGGGCTTCGTGCCCGACCTGGAGGCCATCTCGGCCGAGGACGCCGAGCGCGCCCGGCTGATGTTCCTGAACTACCCGAACAACCCCACCGGCGCCGTGGTGCCCGACGGGTTCTTCGAGCAGGTTGTTGAGTACGCGCGCGCCAACGACATCCTGGTGGTGCACGACGCCTCGTACACCGAGACCACCTTCGACGGTTACGTGGCCCCCAGCTTCCTGGAGACGCCGGGCGCCAAGGAGGTGGGCGTCGAGATCTTCTCGCTGTCCAAGGGCTACAACATGACCGGCTGGCGGATCGGCGCGTTCGTGGGCAACGCCGAGGCGTGCGAGGCCTACTGGAAGCTCAAGACCAACATCGACTCGGGCATGTTCGAGGCGGTGCAGCTCGCGGGCGCCGCCGCGCTGGACGACGGCGACCACATCCCGAAGGAGATGAGCGCGGTCTACCAGCGCCGCCGCGACCTGGTGGTCGGCGCCCTGCGCGACGTGGGCGTGGACGTGCCCACGCCCAAGGCCACGATCTACGTATGGGCGCCCGTGCCCGAGGGCCACACCTCGGCGTCGTACTGCGAGCTGGTGCTGGAGGAGTCGGGCGTGGTGGTCTCGCCCGGGGGCGCCTACGGCGAGAGCGGCGAGGGCTTCTTCCGCATCTCGCTGACCGTTGAGGACGATCGCCTCACGGAGGCCATGGAGCGCATCCGCGGCAGCCTGGGGGGCTAGGGGAGGTTCCTGCCCTCGCAGGCCCTGCCTGCGACCTCGGCCTCCGAGGCGCGCACCTGGGCGCGGTCGCGCCCGGAGCCGCACGAGTACCTGTCCCTGGAGCCGCGGCCCTTCAGCGTGTCGTTGCCGGCGTCGCCGAACAGCCGGTCGGACCCGTTCGAGCCGGTCAGCCTGTCGTTGCCCGCGCCGCCGCGCAGCGAGCTGCTGAACGCCGACTCGGCCTTCGCGCCGAGGCGGTCGTCGCCGTTTCCGCCGGCGATGCTCCAGCGGGTGGCCCGGCGGCCCACGATCACGTTGTCATCGCCGTCCCCGCCGGCGGCGTTCACCTGCGTCCGGCCCAGCGAGTCGAGGTCGGCGCGGTCGTTGCGGTCGCCCAGCAGCGCCTGGGCGAGGGTGAACCGGGTGGTCAGCGAGCAGATGGCCTCGTTGGGCCGGCCCCGGTAGGGCACACAGCCCGCGCCCGGCGTGATCGGGAGGCGGCGGAGGTCGATGAACAGCACCGCCCTGCCCGAGCCGCTGACGCGCACCCGCAGGTTGTTGTCCTCGCCCCGCGCCGCGGTGAACTGCGCGATGCGGGTGGGCCCCTCGGATCTGGTCACGGCCGCGGTGCCCGCCTGGGCCGTGCCCGGCGCCACGATCGCGATGGAGATGAAGGTGAATGTCGCCCAGTGCCTCATGGGGCGATGATCGCCCGCCCCGGGGCCGGGGCGCAGTATCACCCGGGTCTCGTGTTGGTATCGCCCGCGAGGGGCGCGATCAGTACGACGCGATGGTCTCGCGCAGCCCGTCGTCCAGCGGGCGCGAGGTGTAGCCCAGCTCGGCCCGGGCCTTCGCGTCGTCGGCGTAGTAGGTAACGCCGTCGGACGAGCGGATCAGCTCGCGCAGGTTGGGCGGGAAGCCCATCATCGGCCCCACGAACCGGCCCAACGGCGCCGACGCCTTGATCAGCGGCGTGGGCATCGTGCCGCGCGGGCCCTTGCGGCCCGCCACGGCGGCGGCCCGGTCGACCAGCTCGCCCATGGTCACGCACTCGCCGCCCAGCACGTAGGACTCGCCCGGCTCGCCACGATCCAGGGCCAGCAGGATCCCGGCGGCCACGTCGTCCACGTAGGCCAGCAGGTAGCCGGCGTCGGGCAGCATCTTCAGCTTCAGCTTGCCGGTGGCGGCCTGGTGGATCATCGTGCCCAGCTGAGAGTGGTCGCCGGGTCCGTAGACGCCGCCCGGCTGGACCATCACGATCGGAGCGCCGCGGGCGATGCGCTCGTCAGCGATCTCGTGCGCCAGCACCTTGGTCTCCTCGTAGAAGGACGAGAAGCGGCGGTGGGAGCGATTGTGGGCCTCGTCGACGACGGTGCCCTCGGTGTCCCCGAACGCGACCACCGACGATACGTAGACGATCCGCGGCACGTGCGCCTCGATGGCGGCGTCGAGCACGCGCGCGGTGCCGCGCACGTTGGCGTCGAACATGTCCTCGCGCTCGCCGCCCGTGATGCCGATCTTGTAGACGGCCGCGCCGTGGATGACCGCCTCCGCGCCGCGCATGCCCTGCTCGATCTCCTCGAGGGACGTGAGGTCGCCCCGCACCAGCTCCACGCCGGCGTCGGCCAGCGCCGAGGCCTTGGCCGGATCGCGCACCAGCGCGACGACCTCGTCGCCCCGCTCCGCGAGCAGGCGGGTCATCCGCCCACCGATGAAGCCCGTGGCTCCCGTCACGAACACCTTCACGACCCGCATCCTACGTAGACTCGAGGGAATGGCGCAGTCGTACGGGATCCGCAACCGCAGAGCACGCCAGCGCGCGCTGCTGATCGCGGCCGGTCCGGACGAGCACGACCTGTCCGAGCTCGGGGAGCTGCTGCGCACCGCCGGGGTCGCCGTGGCCGGCGAGATGACCCAGAAGCGAACCACCCCGGACCCCGACCGTTACTTCGGCAAGGGCAAGCTGGCCGAGCTCAAGCAGGCCATCAAGGCCAGCGACGCCAACCTCGTGGCCGTCGACGACGAGCTGGCGCCGCGGCAGGAGCGCAACCTCGAGGCGGCCATCGACACCCCGGTGATCGACCGCACGGCGGTGATCCTGGACATCTTCGCAGACCACGCCGGGTCGGCCGAGGGCAAGCTCCAGGTGGAGCTCGCCCAGCTCGAATACAACATGGCCCGCATGCGGGGGCTGTGGACGCACCTCGAGCGCCTGGGCGGCTCCACCGGCGGCGGCATCGCCACCAGGGGCCCGGGCGAGACCCAGATCGAGACCGACCGCCGCCTGGCCCGCTCGCGTATCGCCGCGCTGCGCCGGCGGCTGGACCGGACCAAGGGCGTGCGCCAGACCATGCGCAACGAGCGCGAGCGCGCGGGCCTGCCCACGGTGGCGCTCGCCGGATACACGAACGCCGGCAAGTCCACGCTGCTGAACGCCCTGACCGGCGCCGAGGTCGGCGTGCGCGACCGGCTGTTCCACACGCTCGACCCGACCACCCGCTCGTTCGAGATCTCGGGCCGCTCGTATCTGATGACCGACACCGTCGGCTTCATCCGCAAACTGCCCCACCAGCTGGTCGAAGCCTTCGGGGCCACGCTGGAGGAGGCCATGGGCGCCGACCTGATCGTGCACGTGGCCGACGCCTCGGCCCCGGAGGAGGAGCTGCAGGAGATGCTGTCCGCGGTCGAGGAGGTGCTGGAGGAGATCGGTGCGGGCGAGGTGCCGGTGGTGCTGGCGCTGAACAAGGCCGACCTGCTGGACGCCGACCGCCGCCGCGAGCTGTCGTTTCGCTTCCCCAAGGCGGTCCAGGTCTCCGCGGCCACCGGCGAGGGCCTCGACGCGCTGCGCGAGACGATCGAGGGCCGCTTCCTGGCCACGCTCCGGTCGATGGAGCTGCTGCTGCCCTACGGCGAGGGCGGTTCGCTGTCGGAGCTGCACGAGCTGGCGGGGGAGGTTGAGCGCGAGGACACGCCCGAGGGCGTGGTCGTCCGCGCCCGCGTGCCGGCGGTGGCCGCGGCCCGGTTCGAGCGCTTCGCGCTCAACGGCAAGCACTGATGGAGCTGCGCTTCCGGCGCCTCGACGGGGCCGCCACGGCGCCGGCGCGCGCGCACGACGACGACGCCGGGTTCGACCTGTTCGCGTCCGAGGCCGCCGAGCTTGGCCCGGGGGAGCGGGCGTCCGTGGGCACGGGCATCGCGCTGGCCATACCCGAGGGGCACGCCGGCCTGGTGCTGCCGCGCTCGGGCCTGGCCCGCAGGCACGGGATAACGCTTGTCAACACGCCCGGGCTGATCGACGCCGGCTACCGCGGCGAGGTGCGGGTGCTGCTGCTCAACACCGACCGCTCCGAGCCGTTCGCGGTGCAGCCGGGGGAGCGGATCGCCCAGCTGGTGCTGGTCCGCCACGACGCGCCGGCCCTGGTGGAGAGCGAGGACCTGGGGGATACGGCGCGCGGCGAGGGCGGCTTCGGCTCTACGGGGAGCCGCTAGCGGAGGCCAGCCCCGCCAGCCCGTCCTCGACCGAGACCACCGGCGCGTAACCCAGCTCGCTGCGGGCTTTCGAGTCGTCGATCGTGCACTCCAGGCCCGAGGCCCACACCGCGAAGCGCGTCAGCGGCGGGTCGCCGGGGAGCGGCAGGGCGCGCCAGGCACTCTCCGCGGCGGCGGACAACGGCTTGGCCACGGCCAGCGGCACGCTGCGGGTGGGCTCGGGCACGCCCTGGGTGGCCAGCATCCTGGTCAGGAAGTCGCGGAACACCACCGGCGGGCCGTCGGTCACGAAGTAGGCCTCGCCGGGCCGGCCCTTCTCGGCGGCCAGAAGCAGCCCCTCGACCGTGTTGTCCACGTGCGTGGTCGAGGTGCGGTGGGTGCCGCCGCCGATCCACGCGAACCGGCCCTTGCGGACCATCTCGCTGAGCACGGGCAGGAGGGTGGTGTCGCCGACGCCCCAGACGAAGCGCGGCCGCAGCGCCACGGTCTCGAAGCCGTCGGCGTTGGCGGCCAGCACGGCCTTCTCGGCGCGGGCCTTCGAGCGCGGGTACCAGGCGGGCGAGTCCGTCTTCAGCGGCCAGGTCTCGTCGGCGCCGGTCAGCGGCTGCCCGTCCATCAGCGCCGCCTCCGTGCCGGTGTGCACGAACCGCCGCAAGCCCGCCTCACGACAAGCCGCCAGGGCGTTGTCGGTGCCCTCGACGGTGCCGCGCTGAAACTCTTCCCACGGCCCGCTGTCGCCCAGCTTGGCCGCCAGGTGGAAGGCCACCTCGGCGCCGTCGGCGCCGGCGCGCATGGCGGCCACGTCGGACAGCTCGCCCCGCACCGGCTCGGCTCCCTGGGCCTCCACCGCCGCGGCGGAGGCGTCGGAGCGGGCCAGGGCCCTGACCGTCCAGCCGTCTCGGGTCAGGCGTCGCAGCAGCGCGCGGCCGATGAAACCCGAGCCTCCGGTCACGAACGCGGTGGTCACAGGTTGGTGTCTACCACCTCGACGGTCCAGCCGCCCGGGGCCTCGAGCACTCGTGCGCCCGGCCCCGCCAGCGCGGCCACCGCCTCGGGCTCGCGCGGCTGCGTGCGGGCCTCGAGCACCGCGCGGGCGACCCGGCCGCGGGTGGCCTTGGCCATGTGCGAGATCACCTTGCCCTCCGGCGTGACGGCGCGGATGGAGACCACCGCAGCGTGCCTGGGCGCCCAGGCCGCGGCGTAGGAGCCCGAGCGCAGGTCCAGCACCAGCTCGCCCGGCTCGTCGGGCAGCGCCCTGGCCAGGGCGGGGCGCCAGAACGCGGGCAGCCCCTTGCGCAGCGCGGGGATGCGGGCGCCGATAGAAAGGCGGTAGGCCGGGATCGGGTCTCCGAGCCCGACGACGCCGAACAGCGCGCTGGCCACCAGCACCTGGTCCGCGGCCCGCGAACGGGCGCGGCTGCCCAGCTCGGCCAGGGCCAGGTGCTGGTACAGGACGCCGGTGTAGACCTCGCCGGCCGGCGCGGTGGGCGCTTCCCGCAGCCCGGCGTTTCGCTCCAGCTCGCCCGCCTGGGTCTTGGACAGACCGAGGGCGTCCAGGGCCCGCTTGCGGCTGCGCCCGGCGGACAGCCGGACCAGGGCGTCCAGCACCCGCTCGCGGGCGGCGGTGAGCTCGTCCGAGTGACTGAGGCGGCCCAGGGCCAGCGGCGGACCGGACGCCGGGGCGGTCTTGCCCTCCGAGGGCGCCAGCAGGATCTGCACCGCGTCAGACCCCGGCGGCGCGGCGGGCGCTGGCGTGGGCGGCGTCCTCGAGCCGGTCGTCCAGCGGCTCCAGCTCGATGCCCAGTGCCATCTCGACCAGGCGATCGGCCAGCCACACGTTCTTGGGCAGCAGCGGGCCGTGCAGGTAGGTGCCGATCACGTTGCCCACGCGCACGCCCTCGAGCCCGTCGCCGCCGTTGTTGCCGTGGCCGGCCAGCACGCGTCCCAGCGCCTGGGAGGGATCGCCCAGATGGGTGCGCCCGCCGTGATTCTCGAACCCGGCGATGGTGCGGGGGCCGGCGCCCAGGTCCGTCTCGATCGCGCAGTTGCCGATCAGGCGCGGCCCGTCGTCGCGGACCGTGCGCAGGTCCACGAGGCCGATGCCCGGCAGCTCCTCCGCGCCGAGCTGGTAGCTGTGGCCCAGCAGCTGGTAGCCGCCACACACCGCCAGCACGGCGGCTCCGCGGTCGGCGGCCGCGTGGAGGGCGTCGCGCTTGGTGGCGGCCATGTCCTCGGCCACCGCGATCTGGTCGCGGTCCTGGCCGCCGCCCATGTAGAACAGGTCGTAGCCGGCCTGCTCCAGCGGCTCGCCCACCGTGGCCGATCCCAGCTCGAAGCCCAGGCCGCGCCACCGGCAGCGGGCGCGCAGCACCGCGATGTTGCCGCGGTCGGCGTAGATGTTCATCAGCTCGGGATAGAGCGCGCAGACGCGCAGCGTGGTCATCGCGGAGCCTCCAGCATCACGATCGTCGAGCCCACGTAGTCGCGTGTCTCGGGCACCCACCCCGGTTCCAGGACCGTGAAGCCGGCGTCGGCGCCCTGGCGGGCGAAGGCCTCGGGGTCCACCGTGTCCACCACGATCGTGGCCGGCTCGTCGCTCAGCTCGCCCGCGGGCGACACCGCCTGCCGGCGGCGATCGATGGCCACCGATCCGTCGAGCTGGCGGACCGCCACCGGGGTCGACGACAGCACCCAGCCGTCGCGTTCCAGAACGTCCGGCAGGGGAGGGAGGAGGTCGCCGGCCGGGATGTCCTCGAACGGGTCGGCCAGCGCCACGGCCAGCAGCCCGCCGGGCTCCAGCACGCCGAGCAGCGCGGCCAGCATCTCGGCCCGGGCCTCGTCGCTTCCCATCAGCTGGGCCACCTGCATCGGCGCGATGGCCAGCGGGTGGCGCGAGTCCAGCGTCAGATCGCGCGCGTCGCCGGCCAGGGCGGTCACCGGCAGCGACCGCTCGGCCGCGCGCTCGGCGCAGGCAGTCACCAGGTCGGGATCCAGGTCGACCGCCACGACCTCGTGGCCCCGCGCGGCCAGGTCCAGCGCCACGCGGCCGGTGCCGGCGCCGACGTCCAGCACGGGGCCGCCGCGCTCGGCGGCCAGCCGCCGCCACAGCGCCAGGTCGGCGCCGTAGGCCGCACATTCCACGTCGTGCCAGAGCGCGGCGCTCACGCGGTCCTCCGCTCGGCCACGTCGCGCCGGTCCAGGTCCAGCGCGGGGATGCCGTGGGTCACCGTGGTGCGCTCGAACTCCGCAAAGGCGTCCTTGCCCCGAGCGCGGAAGGCGCCACGCACCTTCTGCAGGTAGTCGAGCGAGACCACCGCTGTGCCCTCCGCCAGGCCCCGGGCCAGACGCGCGCGGCCCCCGGCGAGACCCATGTAGGTCCACACCCGCCCGCTCGGGCCCTCGACAAGGCCGGTCACGTCCACGCGCTCGTAGTTGGCCTCGCGGGCGTCCAGCGCGTCCAGGCGGTCCGCATCAACCGGGAGCGCCAGGCCCCCGACGGCCACGTCCGGTGCCACCTCGACGTCGAAGAAGGCCACGTACACGTTGGGCCGGGAGCCGTCGTCGCGGCGGAAGTAGGTCTTGTAGCCGGGGATGATCCGGCGGTTGTCGTGCGCCACGCCCAGGACCCGGCGGTGGCCGCCCAGGCGTGCCTCCACGGCGCCGCCGCCGGCCCCGTCGGGCACCAGCGAGGCGTAGCCGAAGACCCACTCCGAGCCGCTCAATCCGCCCACCGCCCGGCCAGCCCGCGCCGGGCCAGCAGCTCGCGCAGCTCGATCAGCGCCGTGTAGGTGGGCAGGGCGTACAGCGGCCGGCCGTCCTCCCGGCCCTCGGCCACCGCGGCGTCCAGCGACGCGCCCAGATCGCGGTCCACGACGGGGACGGCGTCGATGCCGGCGTACTTCAGGCGCAGCGCCATCTCCTCGGCGCGGGTGCCCGAGCAGGTGACCCGGCGCACCCGGCCGGCCAGCAGCTCGAAGTCGGCGTCCCAGATCCAGGACACGTCGCGGCCGTCGGCGATCCGGTCGTTC
>Ga0190275_10001741_pt1 | contig 16030 bp, 15 predicted proteins | sample Popmic550T_FD_133745 | JGI IMG/M metagenome (GOLD analysis project Ga0190275, IMG submission 133745) | Populus adjacent soil microbial communities from riparian zone of Yellowstone River, Montana, USA - 550 T | ecosystem: Environmental > Terrestrial > Soil > Riparian zone > Trees stand | place...
CGTCAGCTCACGCATCGCGCGATTGAACACACGCTGCCGCCGGTAGCGCGTCCGCTCGCGCACAGCGCGGCCGGCCCTTGACACGAGCATCGCCCGCACGAGCAACGCGCTCTCGTCGTAGGAGCGGTACAGCTCACCTGCGAAGGCCGGCAACTCCTCCGCGCTCTCCGGATACGAGTGCAGATGGATCTGCAGCCGCTCGTCCACCCACTCCGCCCACGCATCTAACAGCGCCTCCCTCGGCGCGAAGTGGCGGTAGACCGTCCTCAGCGAAACCTGCGCCCGCTTCGCGACCAGCGGAATTGTCACCTCGTCGCTCGCGGGATCTGCCAAGACCTCCGTCGTCGCCTCGAGAATGCGCAGACGCGTCTGCTCCATCTGCTCCGCGCGAAGCGGGCTGTCATACGGGCGTGTGGCGCTCATGTCACGGTGAGGATAAATGATGTCACGCCACCGTGTCAAGATGTGCTGCACGCGTGTCACGATCCCTGTGTGCCGCAGCGCACCCACCTAAACCGAAGCTAGAGCGACTCTCGCCATGGGCGTTCGTCGCCCTCGGCGTTGGAATGATCGCCGTCGCGGCCGTCGACTACCTGGCGGCCAGCGTCGCGGTGGGATTCGTCGTCGTCGGCGCCGGGCTCGTGGCGCTCGGCGGCCTCGCCGCCGGGATCGACGGCACGGTCAAGCTCGGCCTACAGGGCTTCGAGTTCGCGCTCCGCGCTCGTCAAGCGCTCGACGAGGCAGAGCGGGAAGTCGAGCAGCGGGATCCCGAGGAGGCGAAGCTGCTGGCCGAGAAGGTCGAGGAGCTCGACGACTGGTTCGACGAGTACCAGAGGGTCGTGGCCGAGCGGTCGATCACGAATCCGTACACCCGCGCGCGGCTCCTGGAAGACTGGTGGCGGGACAAGCGGCAGCGCGGCAACCCGCCGCCGCCCGAGTCACGAAACTAGTCACGACGGCGCTCAAGCGACGGCGTAGAGCCAACCCTTTCCTGCCGGCGGCACTCCCGGCCGCCGGGCTACGCGCCCGGGTCCTTCGGCGCCGCCGCCCGGCGGCTGAGGCGCGCCTGGTACTCCTCCGTCGTCGTGCCGCCGACGGCGTCGCGGAGGCGCTCCTTGAGCCGTTCGGAGCGCCGGTCCGGCCGGAAGCGATGCTCCGCCCGCGCCTGCTTGTCCGGCCGGCGGGTCCCGTAGCGGCGGCGCGCCCACGCGGAGCTGGGCTTGCCCAGCCGGCAGGCGGCGTAGAACGCGACGATCGGGATCAGCAGCCCGACGACGCCGTGGAACACGCGCTGCTTGAGGAAGCAGATCGCGACCATGGTGAGCTGGAACGCGGTCGCCAGCACCGTGGCGATGAGCACGGGCCAGGTGTCCGTGCTGATCTCGAACGGGGCCGAGCCGAGCAGCACCAGCCCCATCAGCGCGGCGGCGAGGAGCGTGGCGTCGACCGAGCTGCGGCCCTCCTTCGACCAGTAGACGTCGTCGAGATAGATCCACAGCGCGAACTCGTCGATGGTCAGCCCGATGCCGACCCCGAAGGCGACCGCGCACAGCTCGTACCAGGGGCCGGTCTCCTCCAGCGTGAAGCTGACGACGCCCGCGGCCATCATCGTCACGATCCCGAAGACGAGGTGGTGCACGTGGACGCCGCCCTCGCTCACCACGCTGCCCGGCCACCACGGCACGCGCGGGCTGCGCATCAGCCGGGTGGAGAGGCGGATGAAGCCGAACGACGCGAGGAAGCCGACGAGGACCAGGAAGAGGTACTGCCGGCCGTGATCGACGAGGTTGTCCCAGAGGTCCGAGGGCAGGGACGTGATCACGCTCATCGCGGCCGACCGTAGTGGGCCGGCGGCGGCGCCGTCAACGCCCGGAGGTCGTGTTAGGGCACCCTTATCTAGGATGTCCGGATGCCCGCGACAGGGGTCCTGCGGCAGGCGATCGGCGGGCAGCGCCGGCGGGTGGCGCAGGCCACGCTGCTGCTCGTGACCCACCAGGCCGCGGAGGCGCTGGTACCGGTCGCGGCGGGCGCCGTCATCGATGCCGCGGTGGCCACCGGCGACGCCGGGGCGCTGCTGCGCTGGATCGTGCTGCTCGCCGTCCTGTTCGCGGTCCTCTCGAACGCCTACCGCCTCGGCGCGCGGCGCGGCGAGGCGGCGGTCGAGTACGCGGCGCACGACCTGCGGCTCGCCGTCGCGCGGCGGATCCTCGATCCGCGCGGGGGCGCCGACGCCGGCCGCCTGCAGGGCGAGCTGCTGAGCATCGCGGGGACCGATGCGACGCACGCGGGCGAGGTCGGCTTCGCGCTCCCCCAGGCGGCGGCGATCGCCGGGGCGGTGCTGGTCGCCGCGGCCGTGCTGCTCGGGATCTCGACCCCGCTCGGCCTGCTGGTCCTCCTCGGGCTGCCCCCGCTGCTGGCCCTCGTCCACTTCGCCGGCCGCCCGCTCGAGCGCCGCGCGGCGGACGAGCAGGCGCGCGCGGCACGCGCGGCGGGGATCGCGACTGATCTCGTCACCGGGATCGGGGTGATCAAGGGCATCGGCGCCGAGGCGCCGGCGATCGAGCGCTACCGGCGCGCGAGCCGCGAGTCGCTCCGGGCGACGCTGCGGGCCGCGCGTGCCGAGGCCGTCTACAACGGCGCGGCCACCGCGGTCACCGGCACGTTCCTGGTCCTCGTCGCGCTCGTCGGCGGCCGGCTCGCCGCCGGCGGGACGATCAGCATCGGCGAGCTGATCGCCGCGGTCGGCCTGACCCAGTTCCTCGTCGGGCCGCTGTCGAGCATCGCGCGCGTCGGCAGCGTTCTGCTGCGCGCCCGCGCGTCGGCCGGGCGGATCGCCGCCGTGCTCTCGGCCCCGCCCGATGTCCCCGGCGGCCCGGCCGCGCTGCCGCGGCCGCTGCAGGGAGCCCTGCGCCTGCGCGCCGTCTCCCACGGGCCGCTCACCGAGGTCGACCTGGAGGTGCGCCCCGGCGAGCTGCTCGGGCTCGTCGTGCCCGACCCCGCCCACGCTGCCGCCCTCCTCGCGTGCCTGGCGCGCGACGCCGACCCCGCCTCGGGATCGGTCGAGCTCGACGGCGTGCCGCTGCACGACGTCGACCCCGACGCCGGGCGGGCCGCCGTGCTCGTCGTACCCCACGACCCCGACCTGTTCGACGGCACGCTGCTCGAGAACGTCGCCGCGGCGGCGGGCGAGCCGCGGCACGTCGACCCCGCGCTCGAGGCGGCCGACATCGCGGACGTCGCGGCGGCGCTGAGCGACGGCACCGCGACGCGGCTCTCGGAGCGCGGGCGCTCGCTCTCGGGCGGGCAGCGCCAGCGGGTCGCGCTCGCCCGCGCGCTGGCCGCGAACGCGCCCGTGCTCGTACTCCACGACCCCTCCACCGCCGTCGACGCCGCCACCGAGGCGCGGATCGCCCGCGGGCTGCGCGCGGTGCGCGACGGACGCACGACGCTCGTCGTGACCACGAGCCCGGCGCTGCTCGCGGTCACCGACCGCGTCGCCGCCATCGACGAGCGCGGCGTCGTGGTGGAGGGGACGCACGAGACGCTCGTGGCCGGCGACGAGCGCTACCGGCGGACGGTGCTCGCATGACCCACGAGCCGCTCCCCGTCGCCGGCGCCGCCGAGACCCGGCGCGCGGTCACGGGCCTGCTCGCGACGAGCAAGGGGCGCACGGCGATCGCGGTCCTCACCGCGGTGGCGGCCACCGCCGCCGGCCTCGCCATCCCGGCGATCCTCGGCCACATCGTCGACCTCGTGGTCGACGGCCGGCCGCCCTCGGCCATCACCGGCCCGGCGCTCCTGCTCGTCGCCGCCACGCTCGCCAACGCGGTGCTGACCGGGCTCGCCCGCGCCCTGCTGGCGGCGCTCGGCGAGGGCGCGCTCGCCGACCTGCGCGAGCGCGTGGTGACGAGCGCGCTGCGCCTCTCCCTCGCGCGCGTGGAGCGCGCCGGGACCGGCGACCTCGTCTCGCGCATCGGCGACGACGTCGCGACCGTCGCGGAGGCGATCCGCTTCGCGATCCCGGCCGTGTTCGTGTCATCGCTGACGATCGCGCTGACCGTGGTGGGCCTGGGCGCGCTCGACTGGCGCCTGGCGCTGGCCGGGGTGTGCGCCGCGCCGATCCAGCTGTGGGCGCTGCGGCGCTACCTCGCGAGCGCCGCGCCCCTGTACACGGCCGAGCGGGCGGCGGTCGGCGCGCGGTCCCAGCAGATCCTCGGCTCGGTCGACGGCCGGCGCACGGTCCGCGCCTTCAGGCTCGGACCCGACCACCTCGACCGCATCGAGGCCCGCTCCCGGGACGCCGTCGACTACTCGCTGCAGGCGGTCCGGCTGCGCACGCGCTTCTTCTCGCGGCTCAACGGCGCGGAGCTGCTGGGGCTCTCGGCGGTCTTGGTCACCGGCTTCGCGCTCGTGCGCGCCGGCGAGGCCGGCGTCGGCGAGGCGACCGCCGCGGCGCTCTACTTCGTGCGCCTCTTCGACCCGGTGATGCTGCTGCTGGCCCTCGTCGACGACGCCCAGTCGGCGGCGGCGAGCCTCGCGCGGCTCGTCGGCGTCGCCGGCCTGCGCCCGCCCGCGGCGCCGGCCCGGCCCGCGGCGCCGCGCGCCGGCGCGCCCGCCGTCGAGGTCGAGGGGGTGCGTCACGCCTACGTCGAGGGCCACGACGTCCTGCGCGGCGTCGATCTGACGATCGCCCGTGGGGAGCGTGTCGCGCTGGTCGGCGTCAGCGGCGCCGGCAAGACGACGCTCGCCAAGCTCGTTGCGGGCCTCCAGCCGCCGGGCGCGGGCGAGATCCGGCTCGGCGGCGCGTCCCTCGCCGAGCTGGGGCCCGCCGCCACCCGGCGGGCCGTAGCGCTCGTCACCCAGGAGGTCCACGTGTTCGCGGGCACGCTCGCCGACGACCTGCGGCTCGCCCGGCCGGAGGCCTCGGACGGCGAGCTCGGGGCCGCGCTCGAGCGGGTCGGCGCGCTCGGCTGGACGCGCGCGCTCCCCGACGGGCTCGGGACCCCGGTCGGCGACGGCGGCCACCGCGTCACCGCGACGCAGGCGCAGCAGCTCGCGCTCGCGCGGCTGGTGCTCTGCGGGACGCCGGTCGCGATCCTCGACGAGGCGACCGCCGAGGCCGGCTCGAGCGGCGCGCGCGAGCTCGAGGCCGCCGCCGACCGCGCGCTCGAGGGCCGCGCGGCGCTCGTGGTCGCGCACCGCCTCACGCAGGCCGCGGCCGCCGACCGCATCGTCGTGCTCGACGCCGGCGGCGTCGTGGAGGCCGGCGCCCACGACGAGCTCGTGGGCGCCGGCGGGCGCTACGCGGCGCTGTGGGCGGCGTGGTCGGCCGCCCGGCCGGGCTGACGGCTAGGTCGCCGGCTCCTCGTCCTTCTCGTGCGCGGCCTCCACGGCCTCGGCGATCTCCTCGGTGTGAAGCGGCCGCAGCCACATCCACAGCAGGAAGCTCACGCCGATCACCAGCATCCCGAGGCCGGTCCACAGGTTGATGCGCACGCCGGCGGCCTTGTCGATCTCGGCCTGCGAGTCGAAGATCCCGAGGATCACGAGCAGCACGCCGTAGAGCGTGAACAGGGCGCCGATCACCGTCCGCAGGTCGAAGAGGTTGGTGCTGCCGCGAGTCGCCGCTTCGGCGCTCGCGATCATGTCGTCGTGGACGAACGCGCTCTCGTCCTCGGTGCTCGCGGGGGGCGGTTCCTTGGTGGCCATGTCGTCGCCCTCCTAGCCGAAGACGAAGTTGAAGAGCACGGTCAGCGTGAGCACGCCGCCGCCGAGGAAGATCGGCGAGCGATACCAGCCGCCCTGGTACGCCTCCCGCTTGGGGTTGCGCACCCGCTTGGGCGTCAGCGCCCAGGTCAGGCCCTTGAGCTGCGCGTCGGTCTTCGGCTGCGTGACGAGGGAGACGAGCACGGTCACGACGGCGTCCGCGATGAACGCGACGCTCGCACCCCAGAAGGCCGCGGCCTGCGGGGTGCCGAGGTCGAACACGCCCCAGTCGTTGCCGTAGTGCGCGGCGGCGGCGCCGAGCGTGCCGGCCACGAGGCCGGCGAGGCCTGCCCACGGCGTGGCACGCTTCCAGAACAGCGCGATGATGAACGTCGCGAACAGCGGGGCGTTGAAGAACGAGAACAGCAGCTGGATGTAGTCCATGATGTTCTGGTAGCCCGAGGCGATGAACGCCGTGCCGATCGCGATCAGCACGCCGATCGCCGTCACGATCCGGCCGGTGCGCAGGTAGTAGCCGTCGGGCCGGCCCGGACGTATGTAGGGCTCCCAGATGTCGTAGGTGACGACCGTGTTGAACGCGCTGACGTTCGCGGCCATGCCCGCCATGAACGCGGCGAGCAGCCCGGTCATCGCGATCCCGAGGACGCCGTTGGGCAGCAGGTCCTGCATCAGCCACGGGATCGTGTTGTTGTACTGGAGGTCGCCCTCGCCGCCGAGCCCGGTGACGATCTGCGAGCCGATCAGCCCCGGGACGATGATCACGAACGGGATCAGCAGCTTCGGGTAGGCGCCGATGATCGGCGTCAGCCGCGCGGAGTTCATGTCGCGGGCCGACAGCGCGCGCTGGACCTCGGCGAAGTTCGTCGTCCAGTAGCCGAACGAGAGCACGAAGCCGAGGCCGAAGACGATCGCGATCCAGTTGCCGAACGCGCCGGTGGCGTCGCCGACCGCGGTGCCCTGCCAGGCGTTGAGCGCCTGCGAGCCGAGGTCGGACTCCGTGACCTTGAGCTTCAGCTCGTTCCAGCCGCCGACCTTGACGAGCGCCACCACCGTCAGCGGCACCAGCGCGGCGACGATCACGAAGAACTGCAGGACCTCGTTGTAGACGGCGGCCGTCAGCCCGCCGAGGAACGTGTAGGCGAGCACGATGAAGGCCGCGACGACGATCGAGACCGCGATCGTCCAGCCGAGGATCGCCTGCATCACGAGCGCGAGCGCGAACAGGTTCACGCCCGCGATCAGCACGGTCGCAATGGCGAACGAGCACGCGTTGAAGAGGTGGGTGGGCTTGTTGAAGCGCAGCCGCAGGTACTCGGGGACGCTGCGGACCTTGGCGCCGTAGTAGAAGGGCATCATCACGATGCCCAGGAAGACCATCGCCGGGATCGCCCCGATCCAGTAGTAGTGCAACGTCGGCAGCCCGTACTGGGCGCCGTTGGCGGCCATGCCGAGCAGCTCGAGGGCGCCGAGGTTGGCGGAGATGAACGCGAGCCCCGTGACCCACGCCGGCAGGCTGCGGCCCGAGAGGAAGAAGTCGAGGCTGCCGGAGACCGACCGCCGGGCCGCGAACCCGATCCCCAATACTACCAGGAAGTAGATGATGAGGATGCCGTAGTCAGCGGCGTTCGGCTGCAGCTGCAGCACACTGGCAGCGAACTGCGTCATGGCATGGAACCCCCTCCTCGATTGTCCCCGGGCCAGCTTTCCCCCTCCGCCCGGGTTGCCCTCCCGAGCGGTGGAGCAATCCCCCTAGGTGGAGACCGTCAGCCCGCCGTCGACGAGCAGCGTGGTGCCGGTGATGTAGCCCGCCTGCGCGGAGGCGAGGAAGGCGACGGCCGCGCCGACCTCCTCGGCCGTGCCCATGCGCCCGGCGGGGATCGCCGCCGACGCGTCGCCCGCGACCGACAGCGCCCGCTCGGTCGCGATGCGCCCCGGGAGGATCGTGTTGAGGGTCACGCCGTCGGCGGCGGCCTGGCGCGCCAGCACCTTGAAGGCGGCGATCAGCCCGGGCCGGTGGGCGTTGGAGAGCTGCAGAATGGGGATCGGCTCGCGCACCGCGCTCGAGGAGATCGCCACCACGCGGCCGAACCCGCGCTCGCGCATCCCCGGCAGCACGCGCTCGAGGACCGTCATGGGCGACAGGACGAGTGTGCGGTGGGCCGCCTCCCACTTCTCGCGCGCGAAGCCGAGCGGGTCCTCGCCGGCGGGCGGCCCGCCCGTGTTGGCGACATAGACATCCACCGGCCCGAGGTCGGCCTCCACGGCGTCGAGCAGCGGGCCGACGGCGTCGAGGTCGCCGGAGTCGAAGACGTAGCCGCGCGCCCCCGGCAGCCGGGCAGCCGCCTCCTCGACCGACTCCGGCGTCCGCGCGGCGACCGCGACGCGGGCGCCCTCGGCGGCCAGCGCGGCGGCCGCCCCGGCGCCGATCCCCCGCGAGCCTCCCGTCACGAGCGCGACCCGCTCCCGCAGTCCGAGGTCCATGGGCGCGCATAATGCCACCCGCCGTGACGACCGTCCGCGCCGCCCCCGAGGTCCTGGCGGAGCTCGCCCCTCCCGCCGGCCGCGACGTGGTCGACGTCGGCTGCGGCGCCGGCGGCCTCGCGCACCGGCTCGCCGGGCTTGGCGCCAGGGTGGTCGGCGTCGACGTCTCGACCGTGGCGCTCGAGCGCGCCCTCGCGCAGGCGGGCGCGGGCGAGCGCTACCTCGAGGGCCGCGCCGAGGCGCTGCCGCTGCCGGACGCCTCGGCCGACCTCGTCGTCTTCCACAACAGCCTCCACCACGTGCCCGGGCTCGATCGCGCACTGGCGGAGGCACGTCGCGTGGTGCGACCCGGCGGCGCCGTGTACGTCCAGGAGCCGCTCGCGGAGGGTGCCTACTTCGAGCTGGTCCGCCGCATCGACGACGAGACGCGCGTGCGGGCGCTGGCCCAGGCGGCGATCGCGCGGGCCGCGGGCGCCGGCCTCGAGCTCGAGCGCGAGCTGCGCTTCGACACCGACGTCCGCCTGACGGGCTTCGAGGGCTTCCGCGACGCCGTCGTGCTCTCCGATGCCCGGCGCGCGGAGGCGTTCGCCGAGCACGAGGACGATCTGCGGGCGCGCTTCGCGGCCGCGGCCGAGCCCGCCGGCGGCGGCGTGCGCTTCCGGCAGCCGAACGTCGCCCAGCTGCTGCGGCGTCCGGCGAGCTAGCCTCTGGCCGCAGGATGGCGACGGAGGAGCAGGTCACCGAGGAGGAGCTGCGCTCGGGGGTGCGGGAGCTGTGCGAGCGCTACCCGGACGCCTACTGGCGCAAGGTCGACGCGCAGGACGCCTACCCGCGGGAGTTCGTCGAGGCGCTGACCCAGGCGGGCTGGCTCGCGGCGCTGATCCCGGCCGAGTACGGCGGCGCCGGGCTCGGCCTCGCCGAGGCGTCGATCGTGCTCGAGGAGATCAATCGCTCGGGCGCCAACGGCGGCGCCTGCCACGCGCAGATGTACGTGATGGGCACGCTGCTTCGCCACGGCAGCGAGGAGCAGAAGCGCCACTGGCTGCCGGCCATCGCGTCCGGCGAGCTGCGGCTGCAGGCGTTCGGCGTCACCGAGCCCGACGCCGGGCTCGAGACCACGCGCATCCGCACGCGGGCGACGCGCGACGGCGACCGCTACGTCGTCTCCGGCCAGAAGATCTGGACCTCGCGCGCGGCGCACTCCGACCTCATGCTGCTGCTGGCCCGCACCTCGGAGCCCGACGAGGAGCACGGGCACTGGTGGGGGCTCTCGACCTTCCTCGTCGACATGCGCGACGCGCCCGAGGAGCGGCTGCGGATCGTCCCCATCGAGACGATGCTCAACCACTCCACCACCGAGGTGTTCTTCGACGAGCTGGAGGTCCCGGCCGAGAACCGGATCGGCGACGAGGGGATGGGGTTCCGCTACATCCTCGATGGCATGAACGCCGAGCGGATCCTGATCGCCGCGGAGTGCGTCGGCGACGGCCGCTGGTTCGTCGACCGCGCCACGCGGCACGCGCGCGAGCGGGTCGTGTTCTCGCGCCCGATCGGCCAGAACCAGGGGGTCGCGTTCCCGCTCGCGTGGGCGCACGCGCGCATCGAGGCGGCGGACCTCATGCGCCGCCGGGCCTCAGAGCTCTACGACGCCGGCGAGAAGTGCGGCGCGGAGTCCAACATGGCCAAGCTGCTCGCGGCCGACGCGTCGTGGGAGGCCGCGAACGCGTGCCTGGACACGCACGGCGGCGCGGGCTTCGCGCGCGAGTTCGACGTCGAGCGCAAGTTTCGCGAGACGCGGCTCTACCAGGTGGCGCCGGTCTCGACCAACATGGTGCTGGCCTACCTCGCGCAGCAGGTGCTGGGGCTGCCGCGGTCCTACTGACCGGCGGTCGCGCCCCGCCACATCGGGACGTAGACCTCGCGCAGGTAGGCCATGTGCGCGCGCATCTCCTCCGCGGCGGCGTCGGCGTCGCCGGCCTCGATGGCGGCGAGGATCGCGTCGTGGTCGCCGTGGACGCGCCGGGAGAAGGCGCCGTCGACGCCGCGGCGCGTGAGGCGGGTCTGCAGCACCAGGAACAGCGGCTGGGCGGCGATGCGGAGCAGCGTGTTGCCCGCCGCCTGGAGCACCGCCGTATGGAAGTCCTTGTTGTAGGCGAACTGCTCGGGGACGGCGAGGCGCTCGGGTTCGCCGGGGATCGTGGCGCGCAGGCGGCGCAGGTCCTCCTCGGTGCGCCGCGCGGCGGCCTGGCGGGCGGCGAACGGCTCGATCAGCTCGCGCGCCTCGAGGAAGTCCTCGAGCGTGACGTCCTCGGCCTCGGTGAGCAGGCTGATGTTCGCGTGCAGGAACTCCGACACGTGGTCGACGGTCGGCAGCGTCACGAAGCTCCCGCCGCCCGCGCCCTTGGCGGTGCGGATCAGGTTGCGCGCGGCCAGCGCCCGCAGCGCCTCGCGCACGGTCCCGCGGCTGACCGCGAACTCGCGCGCGAGCACCGCTTCGGTGGGGAGCCGCGCGCCGCGCGGGATCTGCCCGCTGACGATGAGCTCCCGCAGCTGGTCGTAGACCTGCTCGTAGGCCTTGCGGACCGGCTGGATGGGAGGCGGTTCACTCACACGGTCCACTCGGCGTCGGTGCCCGGGAACGACTCCGCGACCTCGGGCGCGTCGCGCCGGTAGACCATGAACGTGCGGCGGAACTCGATCACCACCTCGCGCCGCTGGTTGATGCCGCGGCAGCGCATGGAGACGATCCCCACGGTGGGGCGGGTACGCGACTCACGCGTCTCGGTGATCTCGCTCTCCGCCCACAGGGTGTCGCCGACGAACACCGGGTTGGGGAGCACGATGTCGGTCCAGCCGAGGTTGGCGGTCCCGTTCTCGCTCGTGTCCGGCACCGTCAGCCCGGCCACCAGCGCGAGCGTGAAGCACGAGTTCACGAGCGCCTTCTCGAAACGCGTGCCGGCCGCGTAGTGGTCGTTGAAGTGCATCTGGTTGGTGTTGCAGGTCAGCAGCGTGAACCACACGTTGTCGGTCTCGGTGATCGTGCGGCCGAGGCGGCTGCGGTAGACGTCGCCGACGTCCATGTCCTCGAAGAAGCGCCCGCGCCAGATCTTGGGCGCGGGCGGGGTGTCGACTCCCATGGGCGGTGCTCCTCGTCGGGGGGTGGCTACGGGTGGCTCGGGCCGGCGGGCTCGCCGGCGGCGGACAGGACCTCGCGGGCGCGCAGGACGACGGGGACGTCGACCATCCGCCCGCGCACGGTGACGGCGCCGCGGCCGTCGGCGACCGCCGCGGCGTACGCGTCGACGACCTCGCGCGCGTGCGCGACCTCGTCGGGCGAGGGGGTGAACGCGCGGTTGACGGGCTCCACCTGGCCGGGGTGGATGCAGGGCTTGCCGCGGAAGCCGAGCGAGCGCGCGAGGCGGGCCTCGGCCTCGAGCCCCGCGGTGTCGCGGACGTCGAGGTAGACGACGTCGATCGGGCCGCGGAGGCCGGCGGCGGCCGAGTCGAGGACGAGCTTGGAGCGCGCGAACAGGAGCTCGAGGCCGTCGGGGCGCGGCTCGATCCGCAGCTCGACCGCGAGGTCCACCGCGCCGAGCATGAGCGCCGCGACGCGCGGGTGCGCGGCCGTCTCGGCCGACCGCTGCAGGCCCTCCGCGGTCTCGACGAGCGCGACCACGGGCAGGCCGCCGGCGCCGAGGGCGTCGAGCGCCTCGGGCGTCGCCTTGGGCAGCACGAGCCCGTCGAGGGGCACGCCCGCGAGCGCCGCGAGGTCGTCGTCGAGCAGGCCCGTCCCGGCGGCGTTGACGCGCACGAGGCGGAGGGGCGCGCCCGGCGACCCGCCGAGCGCCGCCGCGACCGCGTCCCGCGCCGCGGCCTTGCGGTCGGGCGCGACGGCGTCCTCGAGGTCGGCGATGACCGCGTCGGCGCCGGCGGCGAGCGCCCGCTCGAGCTTGTGCGGGTCGCTCCCGGGCGCGAAGAGCAGCGAGCGCGCCTGCCCGAGGTCGATGGCCATGGCGTCCATACGTCAGGCGGGGGCCGGAACCTCGGAGGGCTCGCGGACGAGCAGGGCCGGTACCAGCGACAGCGTGACCACGATCGCCAGCGCGAGCCACATCGCCTCATAGCTCCCGGCCAGGTCGGCGATGAGCCCGAACACCGGCGGCGCCGCCGCGATGCCGACCGACACGAACGTGAGCGCGAAGCCGGTGGCGGCGCCTGCCCGCGTCGGCCCCGCCATCTCGGCGAGGCTCGTGATGAACATCCCCTGCCAGCCGATCACCGAGATCCCGCCGAGGAGCCCCGCGACCGCGAAGACGGCCACGGGCGCGTCCGCGGGCAGCATCGCGAGCGCGAGGAAGCCGGCGGCGCCGATCGCACTGATCACCGCCAGCAGCGGCCGCCGGCGCCCGCCGAGCAGCCGGTCGCTCACCGCGCCCCACCCGATCCGCCCGAGCACGCCGCCGACCTGCGCGATCGAGACGAGCCACAGCGCGGCGGCCGCGAGCGAGATGGCGCCGCCCTCGTGGACGTGCAGCGGCAGGAAGGCGATCAGCACGTACTGGCCGCCGACCATCATGCAGCCCCACAGCGTCAGCAGCCGCATGTCGCGGTCGCGCGAGAATCGTCCGCGCTCCCGCGGGCGCCGTGGCTCGCCGCGCCCGCGCCGGCGCGCGCGCGGCTCCATGCCGGCCATCGCGAGTGCCGCGGCGCCGCCCGCGATCGTCAGCACCCCGGCGGCCACGAGGCCGGTCCGCCAGCCCCACGCACCGGCCAGCCACGGCAGCAGCAGCGCCGCGACGAGGCCGCCGAGCGGGATCCCGGTCTGCCGGATGCCCATCGCGACGCCGCGCCGCGTCACCGGGAACGACAGCAGCACGAGCTTGCCGCCGGCCGGCGTGGCGGTGGCGGCGAACAGCCCCCCGATCACGAGCAGGGCCAGCAGCGCCGCGAACGGCGCCGCGGTGGCGACGAGCACGAGCACGCCGAAGAGCATCGCGCCGAGCGCCAGCACGCGCCGCTCGCCGACCCGGTCGACGGCGGCGCCGGCGGCGTAGGAGCCGATCGCCTTGCCCGCCGGCACCGCGCCCACCAGCACCCCGGCGACCGCCGCCGAGAGCGCGAGGTCGCGCTTGATGAAGCCGGTCAGGACCGGCAGGCCCTGCTCGCTCACGGACACGGCGACCTGCGCGACCAGCGCGGCCGTGAGCGCCCGCCGGGGGCTCGGCGCGCGGCCGGCCGCGGGCGGCGTCCCGGTGGCGAGCGTGCCGCCGGTCACGGGCGCGCCGCTGTCCGGCCGCCCGCCCGGCCGTGAGTCCGACACCACATCGCCCCCATTGAACCAGAGCCCGCCGGTGGCTTCGCGCCTCGCCAGGAGGTCTGAAGGGCCGATGTCGGACATCCGGATCGGCGTGCTACAACTGCGGCCCATGGCGGAGGACGTCGCGCTCGGGCTGTTCATCGGGGCCCAGCACCCGCCCGGCGCGAGCGCCGCCGCGGCGGTCGGCGAGCACGTCGAGCAGGTCGCGCTTGCCTCCGAGCTGGGCTTCCGCACGCTGCTGGTCGGCCAACACTTCCTCTCCCAGCCCTACCAGATGCTGCAGTCGATCCCGCTGCTGGGGCGGCTGGCGGCCGAGGCCGGCGAGATGCGCCTCGGCCCCGGGATCCTCCTGCTGACGCTGCTCAACCCGCTCGAGGCGGCGGAGAACCTCGCGACGCTCGACGCGATCACCGGCGGCCGCGCGGTGGCCGGCGTCGGGGTCGGCTACCGCGCCGTCGAGAACGCCGCCTTCGGCGTGGGGCGCGGCCGCCGGCGCCTGTTCGAGGCCAAGCTCGACGTGCTGCGGCGCCTGCTGGCCGGTGAGGAGGTCACCGCCGAGGGTCCTGGCTACCGGCTCGAGGGCGCGCAGCTGGCGCTGCGGCCGGCCGTGCCGCCGCCGCTGTGGATCGCCGCCAACGGCGACGCCGCCGTCCGCCGCGCCGCCCGGCTTGGCGACGCCTGGCTCGTCAACCCCCACACCCGCCTCGACGAGCTCGAGCGCCAGGTCGCGCTCTTCCACGAGGAGCGCGCCGGCGCGGGCCGGCCGCCCGTCGCCGGCCTGCCGATCATCAAGGAGGTGTGCGTCGCGCCGACCGACGAGGAGGCGCTCGCCACCGCGCGCCCCCACCTCGAGGCCAAGTACGAGGCCTACGTCGAGTGGGGCCAGAGCGAGGTGCTGCCCGAAGGCGACACCCTGCGCCGCGGGTGGGAGGAGCTGACGGCCGGCAGGCGCTTCGTGGTTGGCTCCCCCGAGACGTGCGCCGCGCTGCTCGCCGAGCACGTCGAGCGCCTCGGCAGCGACGAGGTCCTCTGCCGCGTGCACTGGCCGGGAATGCCCCAGCGCGAGGCGCTGCGCTCCCTGCGGCTGCTGGCCGGGGAGGTGCTCCCGGCGGTGCGGGCGCGGGCGGGCGCGCCGCGATGAGCCTCCCGCTCGACGACCTGCGCGTCCTCGCGATCGAGCAGTTCGGCGCCGGGCCGTGGGGCACGCTGCAGCTCGCCGACCTCGGCGCCGAGGTCATCAAGATCGAGGACCCCGGCTCGGACGGGGACGTCGGCCGCTACGTCCCGCCCTTCCAGGAGGGCGAGGACTCGCTGTTCTTCGAGACGTTCAACCGCAACAAGAAGAGCGTCTCGCTCGACCTCCGCGGCGCGGAGGGCCGCGAGGTCTTCGAGGACCTCGTTCGCGGCGCGGACGCCGTCTACTCGAACCTGCGCGGCGACGGCCCGGCGAGCCTGCGGATCACCTACGAGCACCTGCGCGAGGTCAACCCGCGCATCGTGTGCTGCTCGCTGTCGGGCTTCGGGACGACCGGCCCGCGCGCCGCCGAGGGCGGCTACGACTACGTGATCCAGGCCGCCGCCGGCTGGATGAGCCTGACCGGCGAGCCCGACGGTCCGCCGGCGAAGAGCGGCCTCTCGCTCGTCGACCTCTCCGGCGGGTACGCGGCGGTGCTCGCGCTGCTCGCCGGCGTGTGGCGCGCGCGCCGCGAGGGGGTCGGCTGCGACTGCGACGTCTCGCTGTTCGAGACCGCCCTGCACCAGCTCTGCTACGTCGGCACGTGGGCGGCGACCGAGGGCTGGCAGCCGCGCCGCATGCCGCACTCGGCGCACCCGTCGATCGTCCCCTTCCAGGCCTTCGCGACCGCCGACGGGTGGATGACGGTCGCCTGCGCCAAGCAGAAGTTCTGGGAGCGGCTGTGCCGCGTGCTGGGCCGCGAGGACCTCGCCGCCGACCCGCGCTTTGCGGGCTTCACCGACCGCGACCGCCACCGCGACGAGCTGCTGCCGATCCTCGAGGGCGCGTTCGCCGAGCGCCCCACCGAGGAGTGGATCGACGCGCTGGGCGACGCGGGCGTCCCGTGCGGACCGGTGCACGACGTGGCCCAGGCGCTCGCCGACCCCCAGGCGCAGGCGCGCGGCGACGTCGTGGAGATCGGCCATCCGCGCTTCGGAACCGTACGCCAGGTCGCCTCCCCGCTGCGGGTCGCGGCCGACCGGGAGACCGCGCCGCTCCAGCGCGCGCCGCAGCGCGGTGAGCACACGGACGCGGTATTGCGCGAGGTGTGCGGCTATGCGCCGGAGCGCGTCGCCGAGCTGCGCCGGCGCGGCGCGTTCGGCTAGGCCCGGACCGGCGCGGCGCGGAGCTGCCGGCCGAGCTCGCGCAGGTCTTCGAGACGGGCGAGGTCGCGCACGGTGGCGGCGAGCGCGCGCCGCTCCGGCGCGGCGTGCGTCGCGGCGGCGAGGTCGTCGAACTTCGCCTCGACGCCGTCCCAGCCGAGCGGCCCC
>Ga0190275_10001742_pt1 | contig 16026 bp, 16 predicted proteins | sample Popmic550T_FD_133745 | JGI IMG/M metagenome (GOLD analysis project Ga0190275, IMG submission 133745) | Populus adjacent soil microbial communities from riparian zone of Yellowstone River, Montana, USA - 550 T | ecosystem: Environmental > Terrestrial > Soil > Riparian zone > Trees stand | place...
AAGGCTTGGTCGAGCACCTTCTTCGTGCGACCGGCCTCGGCCCAGTACTGGATGGGGTTGACCGCGATGCGTCCCCCACTCATGCCAGGCTCACCGGCCGCCCGGTCCGGGAAGACTCGTAGACCCCGGTGATGATCGCGATCGCCTGCCGGTTGGTCTGCAGGTCGACCCGGATCGGCTCGGTGCCGTCCAACGCGGCCAGGAAGTTCTCGTACTGGCGTCGATGGGCGAGAGTGCCGAGCGCGGCAGGATCGGCGCCCGCAGTGGGAGCCGCGCCGGACGCCTCGGGGAAGTCGCCGACCTGGTTGTTGCCGGAGTCCGATCCGCCGTACGCCCGCTCCTGCGCCGAAGTCTCGCTCGGCGTTCGATGGATGAAGCTCAGCTTGTCGCTGTCGATGATCACCGACCCGCGGTCACCGTGCACCTGGAGGCGGGCACTCATTCCCGGGTACGCGGCGGTGCTCGCGTGCAGCACCCCGAGCGCGCCGCTCTCGAAGCGCACCACGCCGACGGCCACATCCTCGACCTCGATCCGCTCGTGGGCCAGGGTCCCGGTGTAGGCGAAGACCTCCACCGGTCGACCCAGCGTCGCCACCAGCAGGTCGATGGTGTGCACGCCCTGGTTCATCAACGCACCGCCGCCGTCGAGCTCCCAGGTTCCCCGCCAGTCGCCGGAGTCGTAGTAGGTCTGGCCCCGCCACCAGTCGATCGAGGCGATGCCGCTGGTCAGCCGCCCCAGCTCGCCCTTGGTGATCGCCTCGATGGTGACCTCGGTCGCCGGATCGAAGCGGTGCTGGGAGATGACCGTCACCAACCGGCCGGAGGCCTGCTGCGCGGCGATGATCTCGTCGGTCCGCTGGACCGTGATCTCGGCCGGCTTCTCGATGATCACGTCCTTGCCGGCCGCGAGCGCCTCGATAGCCAGGGCACCGTGCAGTCCGGTCGGCGTGCAGACCGCGACGATGTCGATCTCGGTGCTGGTGAGCGCCTCGGCCAGAGAGGCGTACGGCCGGCCACCGTGGGCATCGACGACCTGCTGGGCACGCTCAGCGTGCGGGTCGACGACGGCGACCAGCTCCAGCCGGTCGCCGAGCTGGCTGATCACGACGCCGTGCATTCTGCCGATGACTCCGACACCGACGATGGCGATCTTCCTGGTCATGCGTACGGAACCCCTTCGTTGTGGAGGATGTCGGTGAAGGCGGCGTGGGCCTGGGTCCACAGCTCGGCCCCGGAGAAGCCGCCGAGCGCGTTCTGCGTGGCCAGGTGCGGCTCGAGGGAGAAGAACCCGTCGAAGCCGTCACCGCGAAGTGCCCGGATGGTCTCGACGATCTCGCCGTCGCCCGCCCCGGCCACCACCACCGAGGAGTCGGCGGACAACGCGTCCTTGATCTGGATGTAGACGGTGTGCGGGCGCAGGGCCTCGTAGCCCTCGGTGAACGGCTTCACGCCACACTGCACGAAGTTGGCCGGATCCCAAGCCAGCTTGAGACTAGGCGAGTCGACCGAGGTGACGATGTCGAGGCATCGGCGCGGGATGTCGCCGTAGATCTCCTTCTCGTTCTCGTGCACGGCGATCACGCCGGCCTGGTCGGCGACCTCGGCGATCGCCCGAAGGCGGGACAGCACCTCGTCCCGGTAGTCGTCCGGATCCTCGCCCGCTGGGATGAAGAACGAGAAGAGCCGGAGGTACGGAGCGTTCAGCCGCTTCGCCACCTCCGCTGCGTGTCTCATCCGGTCCAGGTGCGGCGCGAAATCGTCGGTGATCTTGATCTTGCCGATCGGCGAGCCGATGCTCGAGACCTGCACACCGTACTCGGCGAGGGTCTGCTGCACGGTGGAGAGCTGGTCCGCGTCGAGGTCGAGGATATTGGTCTGCCACGCACTCCTGATCTCGATGTACTTCAGCCCGAGCTCGGAGACGAGCCGGCACTGGGTGGTGAAGTCGGGATCGATCTCATCGCTGAATCCGGAGAGAGTCCACATGATTCGGGTGTGCGTCCTTCGCTGGGTGCGGTCTTCACCATTCAGTCATCTGTGGTCGACGAGACGGTAGGGGTTGCCGCAAGTTGCCGGGTGAGGCGCTGACGATGGAGTCATGTCGATGCCCGATGCTGCCGGGTCGACCGCTGGTACGGCGTGGTCGACGGATCGTCCGCGTGAAACCTTTTGGCCGAGCACCTGGGGTTGCCGCCGAACTCGAGATGGTGTCAGCGACGTCAGGAGCGAAACCGAGATCGGGCGATACTGCGGTGAACGAAGAGCACGCCCATCCGTCCGTTGCCCAGCGGGTAGGGACCTGAGCGCGGCTTGCAGGCGCATTCGCCGTACTCGTCCTCGGCATGGAACCGATCGCGGATCGGCGTCAGATGAGCGACCGTTCCATTGCGGTAGCTCGCGATCTGGAACCAGCCGGCCGGCAGCGAGTCGCCGCGTCGACCCGAGCGCGGCACGATCGCTCCCAGCAGGCACAACAAGAGGAGGATCGCGAGCATCATGGTCAGCTCGTACCAGGTCGCGCGGCGGGCATGGTCAACGGTACGAACTGACTGGACCGGTCGACAAATCGATTTCAGGTGTTCTCGGCCACGGGGCCAGTTGTCACTCGCTGCTCACTCCGGCCGGACTTAGGGTGGCGAGGTGGATCCGGACAGCGTCGCCGACACCAAGCCGGTCACGATCTACGACGTGGCCGAGGCGGCCGGCGTCGCAGCCTCCACCGTGTCGCGGGCGCTGTCCAAGCCCGGGCGGGTGAGCTTCCGCACCGCCGAGCACGTACGTCAGGTCGCCGCGCAGCTCGGCTACCGGACGTCCGAGACCGAGCGTTCGTTGCCTGACACCACCACCTCGCTGCTGGCGATGGTCGTCGCCGACATCACCAACCCGGTCTTCTTCGGCATGATCAGGGGTGCCGAGCGCACCGCCAGGTACGCCGGCCACACGATGGTGATGGCCGAGAGCCAGGAGTCACCCGACGCCGAACGCGAGGCCCTGGAACGTCTGGTACCGGTGGTCGACGGGGTGGTGCTCACCTCGTCGCGGATGTCGGACGCGGCCATCCGGACCTTCGCGAAGTCGGTTCGGGTCGTGGTGCTGAACCGCCTGGTCGACCAGGTGCCGTCGGTGTCGACTGACACCATCGGCGCCGTCCGGCTGGCCGCCGACCACCTGCTCGAGCGCGGACACCACTCGCTGGCCTACCTGGCGGGCCCCGAGGCGTCCTGGTCGGACGGGATGCGGTGGCGCGGCGTGCTCGAGGCCGGGCAGGCGCTGGCCTTGAAGGTGCGCCGCCTCGGCCCCTACCGACCGACCATCGCCGGCGGCCGGGAGGCGGCCTCCGACTGGCTCCAGGCCCGGACCTCGGCGGTGATCGCCTACAACGACCTCGTCGCGATCGGGTTCCAGCAAGGGATCGGCGATGCCGGGCTGCAGGTCCCGGCCGACGTCAGCGTGGTCGGCTTCGACAACATCCGCGAGGCCGGCCTGGTCAGCCCCGGACTGACCACGATCGCCTCGCCGCTGGCCAGCCTCGGCTCGGCCGCCGTCCAGCACCTGCTCCGCGCGGACCGGCCCGAGACGCCGGACCAGTCTCCGTTGCTGCTACCCAGCCGGCTGGTCACGCGCGGGTCGACCGGACGAGCCTGATGCTGACCTGCCGCCCGGCAACTACCGGCAACCACTGGGCCGCTCCGACAGGGCTCGGCCACGATGTTCTGGTGACTCCCGCACCGCTCGCGATCTGCACCATCCCGGCGCGTCCTGACCTGTCCTGGCGGCTGGACGCGGCCTACGTGGCCAGGCTGGTGCCCGAGCACCGGCTCGTGGAGGCCCACGAGGTGATGCACCGGCTGGTGGACGCCTACCCCAGAACGGAGTCCAGGCTGTGACGACCACTGATCCAATCTCGTTGCCACGGCTGTCGCGCTCCCTGCCCGGCAATCCACCAGCGGCCCCGGTGCGGATCGTGCACCTCGGTTTGGGCAACTTCCATCGCGCGCACCAAGCCTGGTACACCAGCCACGCCGGCGATGCTGCCGACTGGGGTATCGCCGCGTTCACCGGCCGGCGGGCCGACGCCGCCCAGGCGCTGGAACCACAGGACGGCCTCTCCACTCTGATCACCAGAGCATCGGACGGTGACACCTTCGAGGTGGTCGACACCATCAGCGCGGTGCATGCGGCCGACGAGCACGACGCGTTCCTGGACTACCTGCGCCAGCCCGAGGTCGCGCTGGTGACGATCACGGTGACCGAGCAGGGCTATCTCGCCGACCCTGATCGGCAGCTGCGGCGCACCGCCGAGGTGGAAGCCGACATCGCTTCTCTGCAAGCAGATCCTGCCGCTCCGGTGACCACGCTGCCGGCCCGGCTGGTGGCCGGCCTGGACGCCCGGCGGCAGGCCGGGGCCGGCCCGATCACCGTCCTGTCCTGCGACAACCTGCCGGAGAACGGCGAGGTGACGGCGTCCGTGGTCACCCAGCTCGCGCAAGCGATCGACCCGGCCCTCACCGAGTGGATCGGCGAGCACGTCGACTTCGCCTCCTCCATGGTGGACCGGATCACCCCGGCCACCACCGACGATGATCGCGCGCTGGTGGCCGAACGCTGCGGCTACCTGGACGCGTCACCAGTGGCCACCGAGCCGTTCCACGAGTGGGTGATGTCCGGATCGTTCCTGGCGGGCCGCCCACGCTGGGAGGACGCCGGGGCGCAGGTCGTCGACGACGTCACCCCGTTCGAGCAGCGCAAGCTGTGGCTCCTCAACGGATCGCACTCCTTGCTGGCGTACGCGGGCAGCGTCCGCGGCCACACCGCCATCGACGAGGCCATTGCCGACCCGGCCTGCCGCGGTTGGGTCGAGGCGCTCTGGGACGAGGCCGCGCCGCACCTGCCGCTGCCCGCCGACGACGTCGCCGGCTACCGGGCCGCGCTGCTCGAGCGGTACGCCAACCCGAGGATCCGGCATCGGCTCACCCAGATCGCGGCCGACGGCTCGACCAAGATCGCCGTCCGGACCGTGCCGGTGCTGCGGGCCGAGCGCGAAGCCGGTCGGGTGCCACTGGGCTGCGCGACCGTGATCGCGGCGTGGCTGCGGCACCTGCGTGGTGAGGGCGCACCGGTCTCCGATTCCGGTGCGGAGCCGTACCTCGCCGTGCTGGGGACCGACGACGAGGCGGCCGTCCGCGCCGTGTTGGACCTGCTCGACCCGGCTGCCCCGAACGGTCAGGGACGTGGTAGCGACGACGACTTCAGGGCAGCCGTGGTGGCACAGCTCGCCGCCGTGGTCGAGTAGTGAGGAGACCGAGATGAGTGACGACGCGTACGGCACCGAGCCCGGCGATCCCGATCGGGCCCGGTTGATCGGTGGGGTCGGGGCCCGGCTGACCTCGGAACAGGTGGCAGAATTCGTCGAGCAGAGCCTCGCTGCCGAGGACCTGGACGACAAGCGGGTCTGCCTCGTCGTCCCGGACCGGACCCGGACCTGTCCGCTGCCGTTGATCATGGGTGCGGTGCACCGGGCAATGAGCGGACGGGCCAAGGAAGTGACCGTGCTGATCGCGCTGGGCACGCACCAGGCGATGTCGGAGCAGGCTCTCGGTGATCATCTCGGCTACCGGGTGGGCGAGCTGGAGCAGACCTATCCCGGTTGGGAGGTCGTCAACCACGAGTCCTGGTTGGCCGAGACCTTCGCCACGCTGGGCACCATCGGACGCGAGCGGATGGCCGAGCTGACCGGCGGCCTGATGACCGACATGCAGGTCGACGTCCGGATCAACCGCCGCGTCGCCGAGGCGGACGTCGCCATCGTCGTCGGGCCGGTGTTCCCGCACGAGGTTGTCGGCTTCTCCGGCGGTAACAAGTACTTCTTCCCGGGCGTCTCCGGACCGGAGCTGATCGACGTGTCCCACTGGGTCGGCGCGTTGATCACCAGCGCCGAGATGATCGGCACCCGCGGGGTGACCCCGGTGCGGGCGATGGTCAACGAGGCCGCCTCGATGATCCCGGCTGACCGGCGGGCGCTCTGCCTGGTCGTCGAGTCCGGCGCCGACACCCTGCACGCCGCGGCGTACGGCACGCCGGAGGACGCCTGGGCGGCCTGCGCGGCGATCTCGGCCGAGACACACGTGACCTACCTGGACCGCCCCTACCGCCGGGTGCTGTCGATCATGCCCACCAAGTACGAGGACATCTGGACCGCGGCCAAGGGGTTCTACAAGCTGGAGCCGATCGTGGCCGACGGCGGTGAGGTGATCATCTACGCCCCGCACATCACCGAGATCTCGGTGATGCACCCGCAGATCAGCGAGGTCGGCTATCACTGCCGCGACTACTTCCTCGGGCAGTGGGACCGGTTCTCCGACCGGCCGTGGGGCGACCTGGCTCATTCGACGCACCTCCGCGGGCAGGGCAGCTGGGATCCCGTGCACGGGGAGCGCAACCGGGTCGCGGTGAGCCTGGCGACCGGCATCCCGCAGGACATCGTCGAGTCGGTCAACCTCGGCTATCTCGACCCGGCCGAGGTGGACGTCGCGGCGTACGAAGCCGACCCCGACACCTTCGTCGAGCCACACGCCGGTGAGGTGCTCTACCGCATCCGGCCGGGACAGGTCGGCACCGGCGAAGCCGACGGCCGTGAGGTGCCGGTCGCCGGCGGCGACGGATGACCGGCACCGCTGGGTGACGGCCCGGTCACGGCTCAACCGGCCGCTCGCGCTGCTCGTCGCGGGCACCTTCTTCATGGAGATCCTCGACGGCACCATCCTGTCCACGGCCGCGCCCGCGATCGCCGCCGATCTCGGCGTGAACCCGGTCGACGTGAACACCGCGATGACCGGCTACCTGATCGCGTTGGCGGCCGGCATCCCCGTCAGTGGGTGGCTCACGGACCGGTTCGGAGGCCGACGGATCCTGGCCGTGGCGATCGCTGTCTTCACCTTGGCCTCCATCGCCTGCGCCTTGAGCCCGACGCTGCCGGTGCTGGTGGCGATGCGGATCGTGCAGGGCTTCGGTGGTTCGCTGATGGTGCCCGTCGGCCGGCTGGTCGTCCTCCGCGAGACGTTCAAGGCGGACATGCTCGACGCCATCGCGTACCTGACCTGGCCGGCGCTGCTCGCTCCGGTCATCGCCCCCACCCTCGGTGGCTGGATCGTCACCGTGGCCAGCTGGCACTGGATCTTCCTGATCAACGTGCCGCTCGGGGTGCTGGCGTTCGTGGTGACCCTGCGGGTGGTGCCGAGCACCCGGGACGAGAGCCCGCCGCCGCTGGACTGGTTGGGCTTCGTGCTGGTCGGCGGCACGCTGGCCGCCTCGATGATCTTCCTCGAGCTGCTGCAACCGCAGGGCGGTCTGGACTGGTCTGCCGTGCTGCTCGGTGCGGTCGCCTCTGTCGGACTGGTTGCCGCCACCCGCTGGTGGCTGCGACGCACCCCGCACCCGATCCTGCGGTTCGACGCGCTGCGGGTACACACCTTCGCGGTCAGCAACCTCGGCGGCGGCCTCTACCGGATGGTGATCAGCGCCGTGCCCTTCCTGGTCCCGCTGCTGCTGCAGGTCGGCTTCGGCTTCTCCCCCGTGCTGTCGGGAACTCTGTTGCTGTTGCTGTTCGCCGGCAACGTCGCGATCAAGCCGGCCACCAGCCCGCTGATCCGTCGGTTCGGCTTCCGCTGGGTGCTGGTCATCAGCATCGCCCTCGGTGCCGTGATCATCGCCGCCCTCGGACTGCTGCAGGCCAGCACGCCGCTGCCGGTGATCGGTGGGCTGCTGCTGGTCAGCGGGGTGTTCCGTTCGATCGGCTTCAGCGGCTACAACTCGCTGCAGTTCGCCGACATCTCCGGAGCCGCCATGACGGGCGCCAACACCTTGTCGGCCACGCTGCAGCAGCTGGCCGGCGGGCTCGGGGTCGCCGTCGGCGCGCTGCTGCTCCGCGTCGGAGAGCAGCTGACACCTGTGTCCGGATCGCCCACCTTCGCGTACGCCTGGGCCTTCGGTGGCCTGGCGCTGATCATGGTCGTTCCATTCGTCCAGGCCTGGCGGCTGGATCCGGAGTCAGGCTCGGAGCTGGCCGTCCGCCGCTGAGCTGCGCCGTGCCCGACCAAGCCAGCTGAGTGGTGCGGTGGAGCACCTCAGCGACTCAGCGCGTACACCTGCTCGATGATCGCCAGCGACTTGACGGCTTCTGCCGGGTCGATCCAGAACGGCTTCCTGGCAGCCACATGGGCGTGGAAGTCGGCGATCAGCAGCTCGTGGGAGACCCCCCAGTAGGACCGGCCACCAGACTCCGCGCGGCGCTCGGGGACCACGTCGACGCGTCCGTCGGCGTACGTGATCGTCAGGTCGCCGCGGATCAGCAACGTGGCCTTCTCCGTGACGATCTCGATGCTGACCGGGAAGTCCAGTGGCGCGGTGTTGGTGGCGAACATGACCGACCGGACACCGTCGGCGTGGTCCAGGATCAGCTGGGCGGAGTCCTCGACATCGACGACCTCGCCCAGCAGGTAGGTGCCGGCTCGGCCACCCACGGCGGTGACCTCGCCGAGCAGCCACTGGAGCAGATCGATGGTGTGGATGGCTTGATTGATCAAGGATCCCCCGCCGGCGCGGACACGCTCGCCACGCCACGGCCGCTTGGCGTAGTACGCAGGGCTGCGGTGCCAGGCCACCGTGGCGAAGGCGCCCCGCACCGCACCGAGCTCGCCGGTGGACAGCAGATCCCGCACCGCCTGCGAGGTCGCGTTGTAGCGATTCTGGAAGCAGACGCCCACGACCGCCTCCGGGTGCTCGGCCGACCAGCGGACGAGGCGGTCGGCCTCCGCCGTCGTGTGTGCGACCGGCTTCTCCGACAGCACCGACACCCCGGCCTGGAGGCAAGCAAGGGCCACGTCGACGTGCTGATCGTGCGGCGTGGAGATCTGGACGACATCGGGCCGCACGGCCTCGATCAGCTCTGTGGTGCCCGTGAAGCCCGGAACGCCGTACTTGGCCGCCGCGGCGCCCGCGACCTCGGGATCGACATCGGCGACCCCGACCAGCTCGCTGCCATCGATCCGATCGATGGCCTCCAGGTGCACCACGGACACATCACCGCACCCGATCACGGCTGCTCTGACCACGTCGTCATCTCCTCGCTCCATCCGCCTGCTCGATCTGCTGGTCGCTCGTGCTCGGTCCGGACCGACTCGTCCAGCTCGATGCTCGCAGTCTCCTCGACCGGCCACAACGCCGTTGCCAGGGATTGTCATGGCTGCGAGGAGGCACCGGTCCGACGGTTAGGCTGACAGCTGTGACCGATCTCGCCAACCCCGTCCTGAGTCTGGCCGAGGCGACCGCTCGGGTCGCGACCGATCTGGAGGGCATCAGCAGGCTCGGGGTCGCGTTCTCCGGTGGCGTCGACTCGACCGTCCTGCTCGCTCTGGCCACACGGGTGCTCGGCAGCGACCGAGTCATCGCCCTGCTCGGCGTCTCGCCGAGTCTGGCCGCCGCGGAGCGCCGCGCCGCCCATGGGGTGGGCGAGCAGCTCGGCGTGACCGTGGTCGAGATCGAGACCCGGGAAGGGGACCGAGCGGCCTATCGAGCCAACGGCCCGGACCGCTGCTACCACTGCAAGGACGAGCTGTTCGCCACCATCGACGCCGGCGTGGCCGTGACCTACGGCCTGGACGCGATCGCGTACGGGGAGAACGCCGATGACGTCCGCCGTCCTGACCGTCCCGGCGCGCAGGCCGCCACGGAGCACGCTGTCCGCCGCCCACTGGCCACGGCAGGGCTGTCCAAGGCCGACGTCCGATCGGTCGCTCGCCAGCTCGGCCTGACCGTGGCGGACAAGCCGGCCTCCCCTTGCCTGGCGTCCCGGATTCCGCACTTCGAGGAGGTCACGCCGGAGAAGCTGGCCCAGATCGATCGGGCCGAGGAGTCGCTCCGAGACCTCGGGCTCGGCGATCTGCGGGTGCGCCACCACGGCGACATCGCCCGACTCGAGCTGACCGCCGACGATCTCGCCTCGATCGCCACGGATCCGTTGCGCAGTGAGGCCCTGCGCGCCGTCCGAGGTGCGGGCTTCCGCTACGTGACCCTCGACCTGGCCGGGCTGCAGTCGGGGGCGTTCACCCTGCCGCTTGTCGCTGTCCACCATGGCTGAGCGACCCACCGGCGCCGGCTTCGATGAGATCGCCTCGCTCGACCAGATCGCCCAGCTCGACCTGGGCCGGGCCGACCGCCGCGGCTACCCGGAGGCGGTCTTCTGCGAAGGCAAGACCGCCGACCAGGTCGCGCGGATCGCCGCCGCCCTCGCCGCGCAGCCACAGGTCTCGTTGTTCACCCGGGTACGACTCGAGCACGTCGCGGCGATCAGCAGCGTGCTACCCGACGCCGCGTACGACTCCGAGGCCCGGCTGGTGGCCTGGCCGCCGGAACCACCCCCGTCCACCGGCGGACCGGTCCTGGTGCTGGCGGCGGGCACCTCGGACCTCCCGGTGGCCCGCGAGGCGCTGCTCACCGCGCGCTACCTCGGGCGGGACAGCGACCTCGTCGTCGACGTCGGCGTCGCCGGGCTGCACCGGATCCTCGCGCAGGTTCCCCGGCTGCGGACCGCCAAGGCCATCGTGGTGGCCGCCGGCATGGACGGGGCATTGCCCAGTGTCGTGGCCGGGCTCGTGTCCGCACCGGTGGTCGCGGTCCCGACCTCGGTCGGCTACGGCGCGGCGTTCGAGGGTCTGGCGGCCCTGCTCACCATGCTGAACGCCTGCGCCCCGGGGGTGGCCGTGGTGAACATCGACAACGGGTACGGCGCCGGCCACCTGGCCGCGCAGATCGCCGCTCCATGATCACGTCCGAGGCCGTGGGGCGACATGCTTGGATCGACGCGTCGGCCGGCGTAGCCGGTGACATGCTGCTCGGCGCCCTCGTCGATGCCGGTGCCGATCTGGAGGTGGTCCAGCGGGCGGTGAATGCCGCCGTTCCGGACTCGGTGCGGTTGTCGGCGGCAGCAGTGACCCGGTGCGGTCAACGCGCGACCAAGATCACCGTCGAGGTGATCACCGAGGACGTACCGCACCGGCGGTGGTCGACGATCCGCGACAGTCTGGTCGCTGCAGAGCTCCTGGATCCGGTACGGGATCGAGCGCTGGCCACCTTCGCCCGGCTGGCGGACGCGGAGGCCGAGGCACACGGCATCGCGGCCGGGGATGTCCACTTCCACGAGGTGGGCGCGCTGGACTCGATCGCCGACGTGGTCGGGGTAGCCGCCGCGCTGACCGACCTCGGGGTCACCACCGTCAGCGCTGGAGCCGTGGCGGTCGGCTCTGGTCGCGTTCGGGCTGCACACGGCGATCTGCCGGTGCCCGTGCCGGCGGTGGTGCGGCTGTCGGCCCGCTGGCGGGTGCTCGCCGGGGGTCGTGGCGAGCTCACCACGCCGACCGGCATGGCCTTGATCACGGCACTCGCGCAGGACTGTGAGGATCTGCCTGCGATGATCATGACCGGATCGGGATCGGGCGCCGGCACCAAGGACTTCCCGGACCGCCCCAACATCACCCGGGTGATCCTGGGGGACCGCAGCCCGAACGTCCAGTCGTCCCCGACCACCGAGCAGCTGCTGATCATGGAAGCCAACGTCGACGACCTCGATCCCCGGTTGTGGCCCGGCGTGATCGACCGGCTGTTGACTGCCGGAGCGGCCGACGCCTGGCTGGTGCCGATCGTGATGAAGAAGGGCCGCCCGGCCCATGTCCTCACGGTGCTGTGCCGACCGGCCCTCGTGGGCGCTCTCCAGCAGCTGATCTTGGACCACACCACGACCCTCGGGGTCCGCAGCACCCGAGTGTCCCGGACGCCGCTGTCGCGCGGCTGGCGGAGCGTCGATGTCGCCGGACACCCGATTGCGATCAAGGTCGGCTACGACCCGGCCGGCGTCCGCCAGGTCAACCCGGAGTTCGACGACGTCGCGGACGTGGCGGCGGCGGTCGGTCTGGCCGAGCGAGAGGTGCTCGACCGGGCTCGGTCTGCAGCGCGCGGTGCTGGACTGGTCATCGGAGAGTCGCCGCCGGCGGGCCTGTCCGACAACCGGTGATCCCGGGGGTTGATCACCCGGCATCGACACGGCTGGCCGCGGTCGATCTTGGTAAGGTGGAGTCTACAACCACCATCTCGCGGACGACGAAGGTGTCGACCATGGTCAACCCCACGCATCCACTCGCCTTGGATCCGCACGCTGTGCGCCTACTCGAGCACACCCTGCTTCGGACAGAGGAGCTGTTGGGGGCCGACAGCTTCAGCCTCGATGGTGATGCCGTGACCTTTCGGCGGCGGGGCAGCGCCCTCGCACCGGCGACCACCTGGCACGGGCGGCTCGGCGACTGGCTCGTTCAGGACGGGTCAGCACAGTGGCGGATCGTCTCCGATGAGGCCATGGTGTCGGCCCGACCTTCAGTGGAGGAAGGTGAACAGCCGGCCCTCGATCGCCTCTCCGGCTGACCCGCCGACATAGCTCACAGCGCCCAGCGCCGGCATCGAGTCCCGGTCCAGCTCCGCGTAGTCGAGCTCAGCGAAGCCTGCGTCGGCGAACCAAGCCCGGATCTGCGGATTCAGGTCGCCTCGGTCCCGATCCCTCGACCACAGCAGCGTCGCTCCGGGGGCACACAGCTGCGGCGACCACGTGATCGTCCGGCGGAGGTCGTCGATGCTGATGTTCCCGAAGATCCCCACCAGGAGAACGATGTCGGCCGGCGGCACTCCAGCGTACGCATCCGTGTGGCCGGCATCGGTCTGACGCACCTCGACCCTGGAAAGGCGGGCGGCTGCTGCGGCAGACCGAGCGGTGTCGGCGATCTGCGGCTGCAGCTCGACCAGGGTCGCCGACACCCAGTCGACGTCCTCCCGGTCGCTCAGCACCCCGATCACGTCCCGGCCCTCACCGGCGCAGACGCTGATGATCGACCGGGACTCCTGGGGCGAGACCGGTCCATGGTGTTCATCGAGTGCCCTGCGGAGCCAATCCTGGACCGTCCGCAGCCGCCAGGACAGCCCTGAATCCGGATCGTCGTACCCACGGTGCCAGGCGATGTAGTCGCGGAGGTCGGCCATGCCTCGGGCATGCCCTCACGAATGTCGGCCGTCGATCACGAAGATGCGCGGCAAACCAGGATCCGGTTCGGTGAAGCGTGTGAACACCAGGCCGGCGGCCAGCACGGCGTTGAGGTACGTCGACAGCGTGCGATGAATCGCCCCGACGTGCCCCCGGACGCCGCTCGAGCCCGTCGTCCACCAGCCCTCGGCGCCGTAGCCGTGTTCCGGTGGCCAGCTGGGCAGGGTGGCGGAGTCGACGTGCTGGGCGCCGGGAAAGCAGGGATGGAGCAAAGAGATGTTGAACCAGCCGCCCGGTCGCAGCACAGAGTGGACGGTGCGCAGCGTGCCGTCCAGGTCGTCGATGTCCATCAACGCCATGTTGCAGACCACCCCGTCGAACGGCTGCTCGTCCCACCAGTCCAGCCGTGACACGTCCCCGTGCAGATAGCTGATCCCCTGGGGGGTGCTGCGTTCGATCTCGCGGGCCCGATCCAGAAGGGGACGGGCAAGCTCGATACCGGTTATTGCTGCCCCCCGAGCGGCGAGCTCCCTGGCCAGTGATCCCCAGCCGCAGGCGAGGTCGAGGACCCGGGATTCGGACAGGTCCGCGGGCAGCAGCTCAGCCGAGGTCGGCCGCCACTCGCGCGTGTAGTCCAGGAACCAGGGAGCGTGGTCGTCGTACCTGGAGAGCTGCATCCGGCGAGGCTATCCCCGGCCGCCAGCGGCGCGGCCCGAACCTCACAGCCGATCGGGTCCAATTGGGTGCGGGCGGCACCATGGAACCGATCGATGACGGCAGTCGTTGGTCCCTGGACCAACCAGAAAGGCAATTCGTGGACACCATCGTGCTGGGCGCCATCGCCGTCTTGATCGGAGCCCTGCTCTGCTTTCGCGGCTACGTGACGATGCGGCTGATCATCAGCCTGTTCGGCGCGTTCGTCGGGTTCCTGCTCGGCGCCGGGCTGGTGGCTGGCGTGACCGACAGCGGAATGGGGCAGCTCGCGCTCAGCTGGCTGGTCGGCATCGTCGGTGCGGTGCTCTTCGGTGTGCTGGCCTACTTCTCCTACCAGCTCGCGGTGATCATCGGCATGGCCGGCATCGGCTTCACGATCGGCACCAGCGTGATGACCGCCGTCGGGCCTGGGTCGCAGCTCGCGACCGTCGCCGTCGGGGTGGTCGCCGCCATCGTGCTCGCGGTGATCGCCATCGCCACCGACCTACCGGCCATCATCTTGGTCATCCTCACCGCACTGGCCGGCGCCAGCGTCACCGTGACCGGGATCATGGTGATCGCCGGCGCCATCGGCCTCGACCGGCTGACGGTCGAGGGCATCGGTGCGGAAATTAGCCGCAGCTGGGTCTGGTACGTCGTGTACGGCGTCCTCGCCCTGCTGGGTGCCATTGCCCAGTTCCGGGCGCTGTCCGGACGCCGACGCCCGATGCGTCAGCAGTGGAGCGCGCCGATGCCCGCTCCGGTCGCTGCCCGCTGACCATTCGACCCTCTGCGGTATCAAGCAGCCGACGACAGCCTCATCCCGGTGAGGCCGGACGCCCGGCCGCGAGCTGGGGGAATCGCGGTCTGGAGCAGGCGCGGGCCTGGGAGATGGCGGCGTACGTCCGCTGGCTCGAGCAGCACCGCGTCCGCGGCGGCTGGTGAAACTCAATCGGGCAAGTCTGCCGAGTTGTCAGTTCCGTGGTTCCGCGCATCCTGCCCGGACATGATCGGCGGCGGCGCTCAGATCATTCGCCGGAGGCGAGCCGATCGACGCCCAGCTGTTCGTCTGGATCGCCCGGTCCCAGCACGCGAAGCTCCTGGGACAGGGTCAGGGTGTGACGATCGGGAACCCTCGGTCCGGGGTTTCCAGCAGAGCGAGCAGTCGTCCCAGGACCTCGGCGTCGCCCTGGTGGTCGATGCCGGCAAGTCCCTGACCGGCCATCAGACCGAGCAGCTGCTGCTTGGTGAGGGTCAGCTGGAGGTCCGGATCAACGCTGGTCCTCGGGTTGTGGGTCTGGATCAAGGCACCGTTGGACAAGGTGAGCCGAACGAGGTCGCCGCTGTCGGTGAAGTTCCAGTGGATGACGAAGGAGTCACTCGCGGCGCGTGGACCGTGGACCCGGATCGCCAGCGTGTCGAACAGCTGCTCGATGGACAGGGCCGCCGCCATGCCGGCACCGGGATCGAGTGCGGGAGCGCTCGGCCCATGACGGAGCTCGTACGCCCCGCTGAGGTAGAACGAGCGCCAGGTGGCGTTCTCCGCCCCGAAGCCGAGCTTCTCGAAAACGTCGGCGAGCGCCTCCTTGGCTCCGGGATGGTCGGGCTCGGCGAACACGGCGTGCTTGAGCAGCTCGGCAGCGAATCGGAGATCGCCCCGGGCGGCGAAGTCCTGACCCTTCTGCAGGAGCTGGTCGACCCCTCCGAAGGCCTCGGCGTAACGGCGACCGGCGGCGACCGGCGGATGCGCCCAAAGCGAGCTGGGGTTGCCGTCGAACCAGCCGAGATAGCGCTGGTAGATGGCTTTGACGTTGTGGCTGACCGAGCCGTAGTAGCCGCGGGCGTGCCAGGCGCTGTCCAGCGCCGGTGGGAGCTGGAAGTCCTCGGCGATCTCGGTCCCGGTGGCGCCGTTGTTGAGCATCCGCAGCGTCTGATCATGGAGGTAGGCGTACAGGTCGCGTTGCTCGGTGAGGAACCGGACGACGTTCGCGGTACCCCAGGTGGGCCAATGATGGGAGGCGAACGCGACGTCGGTGTCGGCGCTGAACAGCTCGATGGCCTCGTCGAGGTAATGCGACCAGATCCGTGGGTCTCGCACCAACGCGCCACGCAGGGTCAGCAGGTTGTGCAGATTGTGGGTCGCGTTCTCGGCCATGCACAAGGCGCGGTGGTCCGGGAACAGGAAGTTCATCTCGGCCGGAGCCTCGGTGCCGGGTGTGATCTGGAAGACGATCCGGACACCGTCCAGAGTCTCC
>Ga0190275_10001743_pt1 | contig 16010 bp, 15 predicted proteins | sample Popmic550T_FD_133745 | JGI IMG/M metagenome (GOLD analysis project Ga0190275, IMG submission 133745) | Populus adjacent soil microbial communities from riparian zone of Yellowstone River, Montana, USA - 550 T | ecosystem: Environmental > Terrestrial > Soil > Riparian zone > Trees stand | place...
CGGCTCCATCCGCACGTCGAGCCCGTTGGCGCGCGCGGCGGCCGCCGCGGTCTCCCGCGCGCGCACCAGCGTCGAGGAGTAGATCGCGGTGAGGCTCGCCTGGCTCGCCCACTCGGCGAGCCGTTCGGCCTGCTCGTAGCCCCGCGGCGTCAGTGCGACGTCGGTGCTGCCGGCGTACCGGCGCTCCCGGGTGCCGGCTCGCTCGCCGTGCCGGACGAGCACGAGGTCGACCATGGATCGCTAGTCAATCAGCCCCCATGGCCGGATCGGCGGTCAGGGTCCGGTCGCCGGCGGGGACGGTCGCCCGCGCGGCGCGCGCCTGGCGCCGGTCGGGCTCGCCGCCGAAGAAGCGCTCCCACGGGACGTCGAGCGGCTGCTCGAGGCCGATCACCTCGTAGAGGTGACGCAGCAGGGGGAACTCGTCCGCCCCGATGATCCCGCGCTCGGTGAGCTTCGGCAGCGCCCCGCCGATGACGCGGATCGCCGCGGCGCCCTCGAGCGTGATGTGCCCGAGGCGCTCCCAGGCCTCGCTGAAGCCCATCCCCTGGCCGAGCAGGCGACCGACCCGGACGTTGCGGCCGCCCGCGCTCGTGACGTAGCAGTCGCCCACCGCCGCGAGGCCGTCGGCCGTCTCCGGGCGCCCGCCCAGCACCTGCACCATGCGGCGCATCTCGAGCGAGCCCTGGGCGAACAGCGCGGCCTCGAAGTTGTGCGCGCGGTAGGCGTCGTCGGCCCCGCCGATGCGCTCGAGCACGCCCTCGGCGAAGCCGACGCTCAGCGCGTAGCAGTTCTTCATCGCCGCGCAGATCTCCGCGCCGAGGAGGTCCGTGGTCGTCCACACGTGGTAGCTGTCGGTGCGGAACGCCTCCGCCAGGCGGTCGAGCGCCACCTGGTCGGGCCCGGCGAACACCACGCAGGTGTCGCGGCGGACCGCCACCTCGCCCGCGATCGACGGGCCGATGATCGCCGAGACGGGGACCTGCGGGCGGATCTCCTCGGGCAGCGGCTCGACGAGCACCTCGGGGAGGATGCGGAGGTTGCCCTCGTCGTCGGCCTCCATGCCCTTGGCGATGGCGATCAGGAGCTGGCCCGGCGTGAGCAGCGACGTGAGCTGCTCGCCGGCCCAGCGCACGCCGAACGAGTTGACCCCGCTGAGGACGATCTCGGCGCCGTCGAAGGCCTCCGCGGCGTCCTCGAGCTGGTAGGCGCTCACCGACGCGGGCAGCTCGAGCTCGAGGCCGGGGTGGATGCCGCCCGACCTGACGCTGTCGATGATCTGGCGGTCGAGGTGGGTGCCGACGAGGCGGACCTCGTGGCCGTTGTCGGCCAGCGGGATCGCCAACGCCGAGCCCATGATCCCCGAGCCGAGGACGGCGACGGTGGTCATCGTGCGCTCCTCGCGGTCGCAGGCGCCCAGAAGCCGTCGCCGGCGAACAGCTCCGCGACGAGCTCGTCCAGCAGTCCGGTCTCGTTGGTGAGGTCGAGCACGGTGTAGCGCCGGCGGATCATCTGCGCCCGCCGGTACGTGTCCCGGAACGCCTCGACGCTCAGCCCGATGTCCTCCGGGTGGGTCGGGCAGCCGGCCGCCCGCAGCATCTCGCGCAGCTCGCCGGGGCCCAGCAGCTGCGCGCGCACGCGCTCGCGCAGGTCCGGCCAGCGCTGCGCGAGCAGCGCGAGCCGCTTTTCGAGCTCGCCCGCGTCGACGTACTTCTCGCGGGTCTCGGTGACCGCCGCGTCGTCGAGCCCGGGGGTGGTGTGCGCGGCGCGGACGTTGCGCTCGACCTCGTCCCACGTGGGCCACGCGCTGCAGATCGCGTCGGCGTCGAGCGTGGTGAGGTCGCGCTCGAGCAGGCGCTCGTAGAGCGAGGCGATCGCCAGCGAGCCGACGCCGACCTTGAACCCGTGGGAGAGCGGGGGAACGTCGTCATGCCCGAGGCCCTCCATCTCCCACAGGTGGCTGAACTGGTGCTCGGCCCCGGAGGCCGGCCGCGACGACGCGGCCGCCTGCATGGCGAGGCCGGACATGACCAGGCCTTCGATCAGGCCCTCCATGGCCTGCCGGTCGCCGGCCTGCAGCTCGGCGGGTCGCCCCGTGGCCTCGCGGAGCGGGCCCTGGACGAGCGACCACACGTGCTGGTCGATCGGCTCGATCCCGAGCGCGTCGGCGACGAGCCAGTCGGCGCCCGCCGTCACCTTGCTCAGGAGGTCCGCGTAGCCCGCCGCGGTCATCTTCGGCGGCGCCCCGGTGAGGACGCCGACGTCGGCCAGCACCGAGTGCGGCGCCGGGCAGGTCATCGTGCGCTTGTAGCCGTCCTTGGTGATGGCCGCGCCGAAGGCGGTGTAGCCGTCCATCGACGCGGCGGTCGCGACGCTCATGTACGGGCGCTCGCACTCGAAGGCGGCCCGCTTGGCGATGTCGTTGAGGCTCCCGGAACCGACCGCCACCGGGATCGCGTCGTGCTCGCGCAGCGAGGCGATCAGCGCCTCGATGTTGCCGTACTCCGCGTACAGGGTCGGCGTGCCCGGGAAGACGTAGGGCTCCCGCCGCTCGCGGCCGGCGGCCTCGAGGTGTCCCTGCACCTCGCGACCCGCCACCGCGAACGTGTTCTCGTCGGCGACGACCACGGCCGGCCGGTCGCCGAAGCTCTGCGCGTAGAGGTCCGCGACCGTGCCGAGGACCCCCTCGCCGATCGACACGCTCTGCGTGTCGGTCGCGCCTTCCAGCGCCTTCTCGATCCGTTCGTTCGTCATTGGCACCCCGCCGTCTCGACCGGTGTGATCACGTGTTACGCAGGAGTGGGCTCCGCCGGCGCGTGCGCATCGGCGACGTGCCGCACCGCCTGGTGCATCAGGGTCTTCATCGCCGGATAGGTCTCGATGTAGCGCTCGACCCAGAACTGGTACTCCTCGTGCCGCGCGGGGTCCGGCTCGATGGTCCGCTCCGTGTGGACCATCTTCTCGGCGGCCGCCTGCACGTCGGGGTGGATCCCGGCGCCGACGGCGGCCAGCATCGCCGAGCCCAGCACGGGCCCCTCGGCCACGCGCGTGAACGAGATCGGCACGTTGGAGACGTCGGCGTGCAGCTGCATCCACAGGTCGCTCTTGGTGGGCCCTCCGGACACCACGTTCAGCCGCGGCTGGAAGTCGTGGCCGCGCATGGTCCGGAAGATGTGCTCCGTGCCGTAGCAGATGCCCTCGATGATGGCCCGGAACACGTGTCCGGGGCCGTGGCTCAGCGAGAGCCCCCAGATCACGCCGCGGGCGTGCGGGTCGGTGCGCGGGGAGCGGTTGCCCTGGAAGTAGTCGAGCACCACGAGCCCGTCGGAGCCGACCGGCACGCCGCGGGCGAGCTCGGTGAGCACCTCGTAGGGGTCGACGCCGCGCCGCTCCGCCTCGCGGATCGCGTCGCCGGCGAAATGGTTCTTGAACCACGCGACGACCGTGCCGGTGGAGGCCTGGCCGGCCTCGACCGTGTACTGGCCGGGGATCATCGCGTCGGTGTAGGCGCCCCAGAAGCCCTGGTCGTGGATCGGCGCGGACGTCTGCCCGATCATCACATGCGAGGAGCCGGTGATGAGCGCGAGCTTGCCCGGCTCGACCACGCCGAGGCCGAGCGCGCCCGCGTAGGCGTCGACGGCGCCCTCGGCCACCGGCGTCCCGGGCCTCAGGCCGATCTCCTCCGCCACGTCGCGGCGCAGCTCACCGACGACGACGCCCAGGTCGAGCACCTTCGGCGGGAACTTCTCCAGCACGTCGCTGATGCCGACGGCCTCGAAGAGGCTCTCCGGGTAGCCACCCTCGTCGCGGTCGTGGAAGTACTTGGAGGCGGCCATGTTGATCGAGCCGGCCCACTCGCCGGTGAGCCGCCGGGTGATCCAGTCGCCGCACTCGCAGATGCGGGCCGCGCGCTCCCAGGTCTGCGGCTCGGACTCCTTGATCCACATCACCTTCGGGAGCCCCCACTCGGCGGAGACCGGCCCGTGGCCGTTGTACTTGAGCGCCGGGTCGCCGGTCCCCGCGATCCGGTCGGCCTGGTCGGACGCGCGCACGTCCATCCACATGATCGCGGGCCGCAGGGGCCGCGCGTCCTCGTCGACGGCCATCACGGTCGCGGCGGTGGCGTCCACGGAGATCCCGGCGATCTCCTCCGGGGACACGCCGCTGCGGCTCATCGCACCCTGCACGGCACCGACGAGCGACGACCACCAGTCGTCGGGGTCCTGCTCGGCCTGGCCCGGGCGCGGATGGTTGGTCCCGAACTCGGCGGCCTCGAAGACCACGGGGTCCCCCTCGCGGTCGAAGATCCCGACGCGCACGCCTCCGGTCCCGAAGTCGATGCCCATCACGTAGGGGGCCTCAGCCATGGCGCTCCTCCTCTCCCGGGCCCGGCCGAGACCAGCGGTGGCCGGACTGCTGCCTCGAGTCCCTTGCTCCGCGGGCAGGGGTCTCACCGCGGCGGCGAGTGCTCGCGGGCCTCCACCCGATTAGATCGCCGGTCCGGCGTCTTGTCAAGGTGCGATGACATATTGGCGAGACATATGTGCAAAGCTCGCCATGTTTCCCGTTGATGTGCGGGAGGACCATCTCGTCAGGCGGTCGCACCCTGGGCCTCCAAGGCGGCGTCGGTGGCTCGCTCGAAGGCGTCCCGGAGGCCCCGCGCGGCGGCCCGCTCCTCCGCCAGGATGCGCTTCACGGTCCGCACGGTCTCCGCGTCGCCCGCCCGCTCGGCGACCCGCATGAGCTGCTCATAGCCGGCGATCTGGAGGTGCTCGAACGCGTAGACGAACGCGGCGAGCTTCGCGGACGTGTCGGGCCGGCCCTGGAAGAGCGCGCTCCAGTTGAGGCCGCCGGCGCGCAGCGCGCTGTCCTTGAAGCGCGAGGGCCGGGAGTCGTGGGCGGCGAGCCGCACCCGTAGGAGCTCCTGGTGGTTGCGCTCCTCCCCGCGATGGCCGGCGTAGAGCTCCTCCAGCGCGGGGTCGCCGCCGCCCTCCGCCGCCCGGGCGAGCAGCGTGTCGGCCTGCGCCTCGATCGCGTGTGCGTCGCGCAGGTACTTGACCAGCTGCGTCTCCAGGTCCTCCGCGCCGCCGAGCGAGGCGTCGACGGCGCGGTCGTAGAGGCCGGCGAGCCGCTCGCCCATCGCGCGCTCCTCGTCGCGGACGTGGCGCGCCATCCCGGCCGTCGCCTCGTCGCCGGCGCGGTCGGCGACGAGGGCGAGCAGCTCGTAGGAGGCCTCCTCGAGGTGCTCGTAGGAGTACGCGTGGGCGACGAGCTTGCCGGGCGTGTCGGGCTGCAGGCGCGCGAACAGCACGAAGCCCGCCCCGCCCGCCTGCATGAGGCGGTCCTTGATCGGCGACGGGCGCGCGCCGCGCGCCTCGAGCCGCCCGCGCACCCACCCCTCGTGGGCCTCGGTCTCCGTCAGGTGGGCGTCGAAGGCATCGGCGATGAGCGGGTCGCCCGCGATCTTCGGCGCGGGCCGCAGCTGCGCAAGCGCCTGCTCCTCGATCGCGTGGGCGTCGGCGAGGTGGGCGGTGAGCTGCTCCTCGATGCCGGTCATGAAGCTCCTCTGCTCGTGACGGTGCCCGGCATGATGCCGGTCATAGCTGCGGCAGGACCTCGCGCTCGTAGAAGCGCAGGAAGCCCTCCTGGTCGGGACCGATCTGGCCGACGTAGATCTCGTCGTACCCGGCATCGAGGTAGGCGCGGATGTGCTCGACGTGCTTGGCGGGATCGGGCCCGCATGGGACCGCGCCCGCGAGCATCTCGGGCGTGACGAGCTGAGCGGCCTGCTCGAAGTGCTGGACGGTCGGGATCACCTGCGCGAGCTCGCCCGGCAGCGCCTCGTTCGGCCACAGCCGGTGCACGGTGCGCAGCGCCTCCTCCTCGCTCTCGGCCCAGCAGACCTTGCACCCGCCGTGCGCGGTGCCGGTCCCGCCGGCGTCGCGGTACCGGCGCAGCGGCCCCGGGTCCGGCTGGACGTTCATGAAGCCGTCGCCGATGCGGGCCGCCACCCCGATCGCCTTCGGCCCGAAGCCCGAGACGTGGATCGGCGGCGGCTCGTCGGGCAGGGAGAACAGCTCGGCGTTCTCCACCGTGTAATGGCGGCCATGATGCTCCTGTTGGCCGCCCTGCCACAGCTGCCGGATGACGTGCACCGCCTCCTCGAGCATCTCGAGGCGCACGTCGGCGCTCGGCCACCGGTCGCCGAGGATGTGCTCGTTGAGCGCCTCGCCGGTGCCCACGCCGAGCCCGAAGCGCCCGGGCATCATCGTGGCGACGGTCGCCGCCGCCTGGGCGATGATCGCGGGGTGGATGCGGACGGTCGGGCAGGTCACGGCGGTGTGGACGCGCAGCGCGCTCGTCTGCACGGCGATGCCGCCGAGCGCCGACCACACGAACGGGCTCTCGCCCTGCTCGTGGTTCCAGGGGTGGTAGTGGTCGGAGACCCACGCGCCGGCGAAGCCCGCCTGCTCGGCCTTCGCGGCCACGTCGACGAGACGGGACGCGGAATGCTCCTCGCTCGCCAGGAAGGCACCGATGATCGGCATGACGATCTACTCCTCGAGACTCGGGAACGGGCGCGGGCTACCCGGTGCGTGCGGCGCGCACGCGGACCGTCGGCGCCGCAACTAGCATTCCGCGCGTCATGCGCCGTCTCGTTCTCGCCTCGTTCGCGATCGCGGTCGTCGTCCTGGCGCTCGCCCCCGCGTCCGGGGCGGCGACCGCGGACCTGCCGCTGAAGAAGGGGGACCTCGCCGGGTCGTTCGGGATCGGGCACGGCCGCACGATGTACCTGGAGTGCCACGGCAAGGGCGCTCCCACGGTGATCCTCGACTCCGGGCTGCGCAACGGCGCCGGCGTCTGGAACCTCCGCACCGAAGACTCCGCCCCCGGCCCTACGGTGCTCCCGTCCGTCGCCCGCTTCACCCGGGTCTGCGCCTACGACCGGCCGGGGACGATCAACACCTTCAGCCCCCTCGGCTTCAGCCGCAGCTCCCTGGTGCCGATGCCGCGGACGGCGGCCGACGCGGTCTCCGACCTGCACGCACTGCTGAGTGCGGCGAAGGTGCCCGGGCCGTACGTCTTCGCCAACCACTCGACGGGCGGGCTGATCGACCGCCTCTACGCCGCCGGCCATCCGCGCCAGGTGGCGGGGATGGTGCTCGTCGACGCGCTCGCCGAGTACGTCCAGAGCGGATTCGATCGCGCTCAGATGGACGGGTACGAAGACACCAACAACGGCCCCATCGAGGGCATCGACTTTCCCGAGATCGAACGGATCCGCTTCCGCGAGAGCTTCGCGCAGATGCGGCGGGCGGAGCGCAGGCGCCCGTTTCCCGACGTCCCTCTGAGCGTGATCTCGCACGGGCTGCCGTTCGCGCTGCCCGAGGGCCTGCCGGCCGGCTTCACCTCGGCGGTCGTCGAGCGGGCCTGGACGAACGCGCAGCGTAAGCTGGCGGAGCTGACCCCCGACGCCCGCCACGTGATCGCGAAGCGCAGCTCGCACTACGTCATGTTCACCCAGCCGAAGCTGGTCATCGACCAGGTGCGGCGCGTGGTGCCGGCGGTCCGGCACGAGCGGGGAGGCCGGTGAGCATGGCCGAGGCGCACACGCACGACCGCCACGAGGGCTCGGAGCTGACCGAGACGCAGCTCAGGGTCCGCGCGCTCGAGAGCGTCCTCGTCGAGAAGGGCTATGTCGACCCCGCGGCGCTCGACCTGCTGATCGAGACCTACGAGACCCGGGTCGGCCCGCACAACGGCGCGCGCGTCGTCGCCCGGGCGTGGGCCGACGAGGACTACCGCCGGTGGCTGCTCTCCGACGGCGGCGCGGCCATCGCCGCGCTCGGGCACGTCGGCCGGCAGGGCGAGAACATGGTGGCGGTCGAGAACACGCCGGACGTCCACAACATGGTCGTCTGCACGCTGTGCTCCTGCTACCCGTGGCCCGTGCTCGGGCTGCCGCCGGTCTGGTACAAGTCGGCGCCCTACCGGTCGCGCGCGGTGGCCGATCCCCGCGGCGTGCTGCGCGACTTCGGCGTCGAGCTGCCGGCGGACACCGAGGTGCGCGTGTGGGACTCCACTGCGGAGATGCGCTACCTGGTGGTCCCGATGCGGCCCGAGGGGACCGACGGCTGGAGCGAGGAGGACCTCGCCGGCCTCGTGACCCGCGACGCGATGATCGGCACCGGCCTGCCCCGAAGCCCGCGATGAACGGCGTGCACGACATGGGCGGCGCCCACGGCTTCGGCCCCGTCGAGCCCGAGCCCGACGAGCCCGTCTTCCACGCCGGCTGGGAGGGTCGCGTCTTCGCGATGGCGGTCGCGATGGGCATGACGGGCGAGTGGAGCCTCGACGCGTCGCGCTATGCGCGCGAGAGCCTGCCGCCGGCGCAGTACCTCTCCAGCACCTACTACGAGATCTGGCTGGCGGCGCTCGAGCGCCAGCTGGCCGACCTGGACCTCGTCGCGCCCGAGGAGGTCGTGGCCGGCCGCTCGCTGCACGAGCCGCGGCCGCTGGCGCGGACCCTCCCCGCGTCGGAGGTCGCCGCGAGCCTTGGCCGCGGCGGCCCGACGACCCGCGAGGCCCCGCGCCCGGCCCGCTTCACGGCGGGCGACCGCGTGCGGGCGCGCAACCTCAACCCGGCGACGCACACGCGGCTGCCGCGCTACGTGCGCGGCCACGTCGGGACGGTGGATCGCGTGCACGGCTGCCAGGTCTTCCCGGACACGAACGCGCACGGGCTGGGGGAGGACCCGCAGTGGCTCTACGCCGTGCGCTTCGACGCGCGCGAGCTGTGGGGCGAGGACGCGCAGGCGGGGGTCAGCGTCTCGGTCGACGCGTTCGAGCCCTACCTGGAGCCGGCGTCCTGAGCGCGCCGGGGGACCCCGTCTTCCGCGAGCCGTGGGAGGCGGAGGCGTTCGCGATGACGCTCGCGCTGCACGAGCGCGGCCTGTTCACCTGGCCGGAGTGGGCGAGCGCGCTGGCGGCCGAGATCTCCCGCGCGCAGGCCGAGGGGGATACGGACACCGGCGAGACCTATTACCGCCATTGGCTCGCGGCACTCGAACGGATCGTGGCCGAGAAGGGCGCGACCGACGCCACGGCGCTGCGCCGCCATCGCGACGCGTGGGCGCGCGCCGCGGAGCGCACGCCCCACGGCACGCCGATCGAGCTCGCGCCTCAGGACTTCGGGTCCTCGCCGGGCTCGTAGACCGCCCGCCGGTCGATCTCCTGGTAGAGCGGCATCCCGAGCGGCTGCGCCTTCTCCTCGGCGAGGTGGCCGACGATGCCCGCGGTCCGTGCGACGAGCGCGAACCCGCGCATGAGCGCCGGGGGGAAGCCCAGGTCGGCGAGCGCCGCGCCGGCCACGCCGGCCCCGTTGATCGGCAGCGACTTGCCGGTGGCGGCCCCGTGCGCCTCGGCCACGAGCCGCAGCAGGCGCAGGTGCGGCCCGAGCAGGCCGGTCTCCTCGGCGATCGCGTACATGCGCGGGGTCCGCGGGTCCTCGGCCTTGTGGATCGGGTGTCCGAGGCCGGGCACGCGGCGGCCCTCGTCGATCCGGAGGCGCACCGCCGCCTCCGCCGCCGGGCGCAGCGCCGTGTCGTCCTGCGCGTCGCCCACCTCCTCGAGGATCGCCGCCAGGAACGTGGCGGTGTCCTCGACCACGCCGAGGAAGACGGTTCCCGCGCCGAGCAGGCCGGCGGCGACCGCGCCCTGCAGCGACTCGGGGGCGCCCGTGTAGGTGAGGCGCGCGGCGAGGGCGGTCGGCGTGAGCCCGTGGTCGGCCAGCGACACGAGCACCGCGTCGAGCAGCCGCGCCTCCTCCGGGGTCGCCTGGCGGCCGGCGACCAGCAGGAACGTCAGCTCGGTGAACGACACCTGTCCCATCAGCTCGCTCGCGAGGTCGCGGTCGCGGACCGTGATCGAGTCCGCGGTGGAGGTGGCGATGCTGGTGCGCAGCCAGGTCTCGTCGCTCATTCGCTGCCCTTTCCGGTCGTGGTGGCCTCGAAGTCGGTCTCGCCGCTGGAGCGCTCCCGCGGCAGCTCGTGCTTGGCGATCCGGCCGGTCGGCGTGTGGGGAAGCTCGTCGAGGACCTCGACGTAGCGCGGCACCTTGAAGCGCGCCAGCCGGTCGGCCGCGAAGCCGCGGATGGCGGCGAGGTCGCCATCGGCGCCGTCGCCCAGCACGAGGAAGGCCTTGACGTCCTCCTCGGAGAGGTCGGACGGCACGCCGATCACCGCGGCCTCCGCGACGTCGGGATGGTCCATCAGCGCGTCCTCGACCTCGGTCGGCGCGAGGTTCTCGCCGCGCCGGCGGATGACCTCCTTCTGGCGGCCGAGGAACGTGTAGGTCCCGTCCGGGTCCTCGCTCACGAGGTCGCCGGTGCGCAGCCATCCGTCCTCGAGCAGGACCCGCTCGGTCTCCTCGGGCATGCCCCAGTAGCCCTTCATGACCGCGGGGTTGCGGAGCTGGAGCTCGCCGTCGACGACCCGCGCGTCGTTGACGTGGCCGAGCGTGGGGTGCTGGCGCGGCTCGCCGAGCGTGCCGTACGGCCGCGTGCCGCGCGGCCAGATCATCCCGTACGGGGTCTCCGACATCGCGTATCCGCACACGATCCGCAGGCCGAAGCGGCGCTCGATCTCGAGCTGGCGCTCCTCCGGTGGCGACGGCCCCGTGTAGCAGAGGCGCAGCGGGTTGTCGGCGTCGTCGGGCCGCTCGGGCTGGCGCATGAGGATCTCGAGCATCGCGCCGATCGCGTTGAACTCCGTCGCGCCGTAGGTGCGCGCCGAGTCGATGAACCGGCTCGCGGAGAAGCCCGGCAGCAGGACGAGGCCTGCCCTCGCGGCGACCGACCCCAGCACGGAGTAGGCGGGCGCGTTGATGTGGAAGAGCGGCAGCGAGGTCATGAGCCGGTCCTCCGCGGTGAGCTCCATCCACCACGGGAACCCCTCGCCGGCCATCACGTAGGCCTGGTGGGTCTGGGTCACGAGCTTCGAGCGCCCGGTGGTGCCGGACGTCGGGATGAGCACCGCCGGGTCCTCCGGCTCGGCGGGCCCGGTCCCGGTGACGGGGGAGGCGTCGGTCCCCAGCAGGTCGCCCACGTCGACGGTGGGTCCGATGTCCGCCTCGAGCTCCGCGTCGCTCAGCACCAGCTCCGGCTCCACCTGCCCGATCAGCCCCGCGAGCTCGGCCCCGCTGCTGCGCGGGTTCGCCGAGACGTAGATCGCGCCAAGGTGCACGGTCGCGAGCCACGCGAACAGGTACGCGGGGCGGTTGCGGGCGGTCGCCAGCACCAGGTCGCCGTGCCCGACCCCGCGCTCGGCGAGGCCCGCCGCCATCGTGCGGATCCGCGCGTCCGCCTCGGCGTAGGTGAACGTGCCGTCATCGTGGTGGAGCCACGGCTTGTCGGGCACGGCCGCGACGGCCTCGGCGAACAGGTTCGGGATCGTGCGGATCATGGGCGGCCTCCTCGGATGCCTACATCATCGAGGAGAGCGGACGCCGAGGGATAAGGTCGGGGCATGACAACCGGACTTGCGCTGCGCCGCGTGGGCGTGGTCGTCCACCCGACGCGCGACACCGCGAACGCTCTGTCCACGGTCGCGCGGTTCACGGAAGCGCACGGGCTCGAGCTCGTCCAGCTCACCGACGGCGCGGCGCAGCGGGAGGTCGCGGCGCCGGGCCGGCTCGAGGCCGGCGACCTCGTGCTCGCTCTGGGCGGCGACGGCACAGTGCTCGCGGCGCTGCGCGCCGCCGCGGAGACGAACACGCCCGTCCTCGGCGTGGCCTGCGGCAGCGTCGGCGCCATGAGCGCGGTCAAGGCGGAGGAGCTCGCCGGTGCGCTCGACCGCTTCGTGGCGGGCAATTGGACGCCGCGGCGGCTGCCGGCGCTCGCGATCGAGGTCCCCGGGGCCGCGGATGACTGGGCCGCGAACGATCTCGTGCTGGTCCGCCGGGGCGCCGGACAGCTCGCGGTCGATGTCACCGTCGACGAGGAGCTGTACGTCCGCCTGGCGGGCGACGGGGTCATCGTCGCGACGCCGCTGGGCTCGAGCGCGTACTCGATGGCCGCCGGGGGGCCGGTCCTGGCCGCCGGCACAGAGGCCATCGTGTGCACGCCGATCGCGATGCACGGAGGCTGCGGCCCTCCGCTCGTCGTCCCTGCCGGCGCCACGGTCACCATCGACGTGCATCCCAGCTTCGCCGGCTTCTACGCCGAGGTCGACGGTCAGCGCCGCCCGCTCGACGATCGCCGCTTCAGGCTGCGACTGCACCCCAGCAGGCTCGTGCTTGTGACCTTCGGCCGCGCCGGTCACGGCCTCGCGGGCCTGCGGCGCCGGAGGCTCATCGCGGACAGCCCGCGGGTCCTCGCGCGCGACGAGCGCGCGACCGCGCCCCGGGAGGACGGCGACGCGCGTCCCGGCGTGACGGACCGCTGACCTGACTAGCTCGCGGGGCGGCCGGCCATGATCTCGATCACGTTGCCGTCGGGATCGGTGACGTAGGCCTGCTGGACCCCGTCGCCGCGGTCGCGGGGGCCGCCGACGAGGGGGATGCCGCGCTCGCGTAGCCGGGCGAGGTAGCCGTCGAAGTCGTCGACGTCCAGTGCCAGGTGGGTCGCGTAGCCACGCGCCAGCTCGTCGTCGCGATAGCCCGGGTGCACGGCGTGCGCGCGGCCGGCCTCGGCCTCGCCGATGACGTGCAGCTGCTGGTCGCCGACGGCCACCCACAAGCCGGGAAAGTCGAAGCTCGGCGGCCGCGGCACCTCGGTCAGCCCGAGCCCGTCGACGTAGAACTCGCGGGCGCGCTGCTCGTCCGCGACCAGCAGCGCGCCGTGGTCGAGCCTCAGGGGTGCGCCCACGCCACGATCTGGTCCGGCGTGATGGGCAGCGCATCGACGCGCGCCCCGAACGGCCGCAGCGCGTCCTCCACCGCGGTCGTGATCGCGCACGGCGCGATCATCCGCCCGCCCTCGCCACCGCCCTTGACGCCATGCGCGGTGAACGGCGAGGGCGTCTCGTGGTGCAGCACCTCGACGGTGGGCACGTCGCTCGCCAGCGGCATCAGGTACTCCTCGAACGAGCCGGAGAGCGCATGGCCCTCGGCGTCGTGGCGCACGTGCTCCATCAGCGTCACGCCGAGCCCCTGGGCGATCCCGCCGCGGATCTGGCCGGCCAGCGAGCGCGGGTTGACGACGGTGCCGACGTCGTGCACGGCGAGGTACTTGAGGAAGTGCACGTGGCCGGTCTCCACGTCGACCTCGACCACCGCGACGTGCACCCCGTGGCCCATCACCGGGTAGAAGACGCCGAGGTCCGTGCGGTCGTCGGAGGGCAGCGTCGTGTACGGGTGGTCGTAGGTGAACGAGCCCTCGAGCCCGCTCTCCATCCCGTCCGGCAGGTCGGCCTTGTACCAGTAGGCCTTCATCCCGATGTCCGCGATCGATATCGCGCGCGCCGGGTCGGCCACGCCGCGGACCCGGACCGCGCCGTCGGCGAGCTCCATGTCCTCCGGGCTGGCCTCCAGCTGGTGGGCGGCGATCTGGAGCATCTTCTCGCGCACCTTGGCCGCGGCGCCGCGCACCGCGCCGGAGAGCATCACGGTCATGCGCGAGCCGCCCGGGCCCGCGCTCGGCAGGCCGTGCGCGGTGGAGTCGTAGCCGATCGAGATCGTCTCCGGGTCGATCTGCAGCTCCTCGGCCACGAGCTGGGCGACGACCGTCTCCGGCGAGTTGCCCCAGAACGGCGAGAACATGGTGACGCTCACCCCGCCGGTCGGGCCGATCCCGATGCGCACGCTCTCCGCGGTCGTCGACATGCCGACAAAGGGGCCCGGGTTGTGGAACCAGAACTCGGTCGAGGAGTAGGTCGAGCGCTGCTGCGCGGTCGCCACGCCGATGCCGATGTAGCGCCCCTGCCCGCGCCCGCGCGCCTGCTCGGCGCGCCAGAACTCGAGCTCCGCGTGCGCGAGCGCCTTGTCGAGCACGGCCGGGTAGTCGCCCGAGTCGTAGAGGTTCCCGGTGGGGATCTTGTGCGGGAACTGGTCCGGCCGCAGCAGGTTGCGCCGGCGCAGCTCGACGCCGTCGATCCCGAGGTCCTCGGCCGCCGCGTCGACCAGGCGCTCGAGCGCCCAGTTGCCGACGTCCGAGCCTGCGCCGCGGTAGACGCCCTGCTGGTTCTTGTTGGTGAGCACGGCCCGCACGGCCGTCTCGCACGAGCCGATGGCGTAGGGGCCGGTGGTCTGCGCCATCGCGTTCGTGTTGCCGGCGACGGCGAAGATGAAGTAGGCGCCGTAGTCGTCCATCACGTCGTGGCGGACCGAGAGGAAGCGCCCGTCCGCGTCGAGCGCGAGCGCGGACTGGTAGAGGCGATCCGGGCCCTGCGCGTCGTTGGCGAGGAGGTTGTCCGCGCGGTCCTCCATGAACTTGACCGGACGTCCCGTCGCCTGCGCGAGCGCACCGGCGATCGCGATGGCCTTGGCGGGCAGGTGCTTGGAGCCGAAGCTCCCGCCCGTGTACATGGGGTGGAAGTCGATCTGCTCGGGCGGGAGGTTCAGCGTCGCCGACAGCACCCAGGCGGCGAAGTTGAGCATGTTCGAGTTGGAGTGCACGTCCAGGCGGCCGCGGGCGCGGTCGAAGGCGCAGACCGCCCCGGCCGGCTCCATCGGCGCCGCCATCGCGCGCGGCCAGCGCAGGGTGCGGTGCACGACGTGCGCGGCCCGCGCGAAGTCGCCCTCGACGTCGCCGTGCGTGAAGGTCTTCTCGAACACGACGTTGGTCCCGAGGTTCTCGTGCACGAGCGCGGCGCCCGGATCGGCGGCGGCGACCATGTCGACGAGCGGCGGCAGCGGCGCGTAGGAGACGTCGACGAGGTCGAGGGCATCCTCGGCCAGGTAGCGCGTCTCGGCCACCGCGACCGCGACCGCCTCGCCGGCGTAACGGACCTTGTCGACGGCGACGGCGTGCTCGACGACCTCCTCCGCGCAGAACCGCGGCAGGGCCTCGATCACCTCCGCGAGCTCGCGGCCCGTGAGCACGGCGACGACGCCCTCGAGCTCCCGGGCGCGCTCGGTGCGCACCGCGGTGATGCGCGCATGGGCATGCGGGCTGCGCAGCACCGCCGCGTGCAGCATGCCGGGCAGCGCGAAGTCGTTGACGAAGGTCGCCGCGCCGGTCAGCAGCGCGGGGTCCTCGCGGCGCTTGAGGTCGCGCCCGATCCAGCGCACACCTGTGGTGGGCGCGTGCTCGTCAACGGCCATGCCCGACCTCCCGCGATGCCGCCTGGACGGCGTCGACGATGTGCTGGTAGCCCGTGCAGCGACACAGGTTGCCCGACAGCGCCTCGCGCGTCTCCTCCTCGTCGGGCGTCGGGTTGCGCTCCAGCAGCTCGTGCGCGGTCATCAGCATCCCCGGCGTGCAGAAGCCGCACTGCAGGCCCTGGTGCTCCCAGAACGCCGCCTGCACCGGGTCGAGCGCGCTGTCGCCGGCCAGGCCCTCGACCGTGCGCACGTCGGAGCCGTCGGCCTGCACGGCGAACATGAGGCACGAGCGCACCGTCGACCCGTCGACGCTGACCGTGCACGAGCCGCAGACGCCCTGCTCGCAGCCCAGGTTGGTCCCGGTGAGCCCGAGGTCCTCGCGCAGGCAGTCCGACAACAGCCGCCGCGGCTCGACCGCCGCGTGGCGCCGGCGCCCGTTGACCGTGAGCTCGATCGTCCTGACCGTCGGGTTCATCGCGTCCTCCCATCCGCGCGGGCGCTCGCCGCCCGCAGGGCCCTGGCGACCACCACGGCCGCCAGCCGGCGCCGGTAGTCCGCCGTGGCGTGCATGTCGCTGCGCGCCGCGGTCACGGCGTCGCGGGCGGCCGCGCCGGCCGCCGCGAACGCCGCGTCGCCGGGCTCGGCGCCGGCGAGCGACGTCTCCGCTGCGCTCATGCGCCGCGGCACGTCCGTGACGCCGCCGAGCGCGATCCGGGCGCCGGCGACGTTGTTGTCGGCGGCGAGGAACACCG
>Ga0190275_10001744_pt1 | contig 15993 bp, 15 predicted proteins | sample Popmic550T_FD_133745 | JGI IMG/M metagenome (GOLD analysis project Ga0190275, IMG submission 133745) | Populus adjacent soil microbial communities from riparian zone of Yellowstone River, Montana, USA - 550 T | ecosystem: Environmental > Terrestrial > Soil > Riparian zone > Trees stand | place...
GACGGCCACGCCGTCACCGGCATGCGCCCATGCGATCTCAACCGCTTGGGCGTCAGCCGCACGTTCCAGCTGCTGCAGGTTTTTCCGGAGCTGACCGTGCGAGAGAATCTCATTCTCGCCGCTCAGGAGCACAAAGGCTCGATGCTGACGCGCCTGTTCGGAGCGCGCGACGTCGGCCTCACCGGCGACGCCGACCGCATGATCGAGTTCTTCCGGCTCTCCCATCTCGCGGATACCAAGGCCGGGGGCCTGAGTTACGGGCAGCAGAAGCTGCTCGACGCCGCGATGGCGTTCATGGCGGGGCCGCGCTTGGTGCTGCTCGATGAGCCGGCCGGCGGCGTGAACTTGACGATGCTCGCCAACCTGCGCGACCGCCTCGAGGCGATCAACCGGGAGGGTGCGACCTTCGTGGTGATCGAGCACAACATGGAATTCGTCATGTCGCTTTGCTCGCGCATCGTGGTGCTGGCCGAAGGCCGCGTCATCGCGGAGGGCAAACCCGAAACCGTGCGTCGTGATCCCAAAGTCATCGAGGCGTACCTTGGCCACTGACATCCTCACGCTCGAAGAGGTCGTGGCCGGCTACGGCAAGATGACCATCCTGCATGGCACGACGTGCTCGGTGGCGCGTGGTGCGATCACCACCGTGATCGGCCCGAACGGTGCCGGCAAGTCGACCATGTTCAAGACCGTGTTCGGCATGCTGCCGGCGCGCTCGGGGCGCATCCTTTTCGAAGGCGCCGAGATCACCAACCTGGCGCCGCGCGAGTTGCTGGCGCGCGGCATCTCCTACGTGCCGCAGGGCCGCAACATTTTCCCGGAGCTCTCGGTACGGCACAATCTGGAGCTCGGCGCCGTGATGGCGCCGGCGGGGTTCGATCTTGGCGGCCGCATGGAGGCGGCGATGGCGCGCTTCCCGGTGCTGCGCCGCAAGGCGAACAGCCAAGCCTCCACGCTCTCGGGCGGCGAACAGAAGATGCTGGAGATCGCGCGTTCCCTCCTGCTCGAGCCGAAACTGATACTGATCGATGAGCCCTCGATCGGCCTCTCGCCGATCATGGTGAACGAGCTGTTCGCGATCCTCACCGAGATGCGCGATCGCGGCACCACGGTGCTGCTGATCGAGCAGAACGCGAAGCGCGCGCTCGAATCCTCCGACTACGGCATCGTGCTGGAGCTGGGCCGCACCCGCATTGCGGACACCGCGCGCAATATCCTCAGCGACCCGCGCATCGGGCAGCTGTTCCTTGGGGGTGGGCTACAGGAGAGGGTGGCGTAGACGGAGGCCTCATCCTGAGGAGCGCGACGTAGCCGCCCCATTAGCGCGGTTACGCGCGTCTTCGCCACGCTATGGGGCGCTCCTCAGGACGAGGTCTTTCCAAAAAAGTGTGACCCGCTCCGACGGGGACTGTCGGAGCGGGCCATTTCAACCGGCGCGGGGGTGGAAGGGGGGCGGACGCGCCGATCGAGCTTTGAAACTCTTAGCCCCAGTGAACTCAGTAGAGGTCGCAGACCTTCACGGAGCCGCGGTAGTTGCCCCAGGCGTCGGTGCGAGCAACCCAGCGGCACCCAACCGGGCCGCCAACGTAGTAGCCAGGACCGGAGGCCGCGTAAGCCGCACCGGCGATGATGCCGCCCGCAATGCCGAGGCCGACTGCCGGACCCCAGAAACCGCCTTTCCACTTCGCTTCCGCCTGGCTCGGCGCAGCGAGCACACCGGCGGTGATGGTGAGAGCGGCAAGAGTACCGGCCGCGAGCTTGGAGAACTTGGTCATTGGAAATTCCTTCCCTGGATTTCTAAGGTGAGGCCCGTGGGCCCGTTCATGTCCATTAGTCGCGTGCTCTCGCGGCCGGGTTCACGGGACTCGCAAAGAATCGATTATCGAGGAATTTCAGCGGGTTGGGTTCGCGACCCGGTCGCTTTGCGGCACAATCAGGGCAGCATCTGCGTATCGCCGCAGATCGAAATCGCCTGCCCGGAGATGGTCCGTCCGCGTTCAGAACAGATGAACACGATCTGATCGGCGATCTGCTGCGGTGTCACCATGGTGCGCATCGAAACCACCGAGAGGGCCTCCCTCAGCATCTCATCCGGGCTGATGCCGCGCTCCCGCGCCTTGTTCTCCATCACGCGGTCGATGCGTTCGCCTTTCACGACCCCAGGCTGGATCGCGTTGACGCGGATGCCTTCCGGGCCGAGTTCGGCCGCGAGCGACTTGGTAAAGCCGACCACGCCCTATTTCGCCGCCGCATAGGGCGTGCGCAGCGGGAAGCCGAGCCGCCCCGCCGCGGAGGAGAGATTCACGATCGAGGCATTCTTGCTCTTGCGCAGGTGCGGCACCGCAAGGCGGGTGCAGTTGAACTGGCCGGTGATGTCGATTGCGAGGCAGCGGTCCCACTCCTCCGGCGCGATCTCGTCCACCTTGCCGGTCGGCCCCGCGATGCCCGCGTTGTTCACGAGCACATCGAGGCCCTTCAGCGCGGTGAGCGTTTCGCGAAACAGCTTGGCGACCTGCTTGCGGTCGGACACATCGCACACCGAGCGCGTGATCTTCGGATCGCTCTTCGCGAGGCGGCGCAGCGCGGCCTTGTCGACATCGCACACATGCACGTGCGCGCCTTCGGCGAGGAACGCGCGCGCGGTCTCCAGCCCGATGCCGTTCGCGCCGGCGGTGACGAGGACTTTCAGGTTCTTGATGCCGAGGTTCATCTCGCCTCTCTGTCATTCCGGGGCGCGCTGCAGGCGCGAGCCCGGAATCCATAACCACGAATGTTCGAATGTTGAACAGTGCTGCCCCACGCAAATGTTGGTGGTTATGGATTCCGGGCTCCTCGCTTCGCTCGGCCCCGGAATGACGACATCCTAATCCGCCAGATCGAAAGCGTTGCACCAGCCGGTGATGGCGACGTAACCCTCGACCACCTTGCACTCGGCCGGTGGAATGAACAGCGTGCAGGTGCCGCACATCAGGATGCCGCCCTTCGGTTCGTCCTGATACTCCGCCTGTTTCTGGGTCATTTTCTGTGGCGCCGAAATGTGCTGCGCCGAACTGCCGTGCGTGCCGAGCGCAAGCGTGGCTGCGCTCGAGAGCGCACTCAGCACCAGTCTGCGCCGCATCACGCAGTCCGGCGGACCAGCCATGCGCGTCCTTGAAGCCACTTGCGTTTGTCTCCCCAGCGCGCGACCGTAATCGGCATCCAGAAAGCCGGCAAGCGGCTCACCGCAGCCGAAAAAATCACGGGAGGAATGCATGCTTCTTAAATCCACACTGTCCCGCCGCGCGCTCGTCAAAGGCGCCGCGGGTTCAGCCGTCGCATTCGGAATGCCCGCGATCTCATACGGGCAGAGCGACTCGATCAAGATCGGGCATCTCACGCCGCGCACCGGCTTCCTCGGTCCGCTCGGCGACTATGCCGTGATGGGCATCCAGCTTGCCGCCGACGAGATCAATGCGGCCGGCGGCGTGAACGGGCGCAAGATCGAGCTGGTTCTGGAGGACTCGGTCAATCCGCAAACTGCGTCCGCCAAGGCCGAGCGACTGATCGAGCGCGACAAGGTCGCGATGCTGATCGGCGAGATTTCATCCGCGTCCGGTCTCGCGATCGGGCAGGTCGCGGCCCGCACCAAGACCGTGTTCATCAATACCGGCTGCAATTCGGATGCGCTGCGGGGTTCGAGCTGCAATCAGTACATGTTCCATATCGAGGCGGCGAACTCGATGTATGTGCAGGCGGTCGGCACGCATCTCCTGAAAGAGAATCTGGTCAAGGGAAAGAAGTGGTATTCGCTCACGGCCGACTACGCGTTCGGCCACGATCTGCTGAAGGTCGCCAAGCTGTTCATGGAAAAGAACGGTGGACAATTCGCCGCCGACGAACTGATCCCGACCGACATTTCGGATTTCTCGCCGTTCCTGCTGAAGATCCGCCAGGCGCGGCCCGACATCGTCGTTTCGAACCTTGCCGGCAACCAGATCACAAACTTCCTCAAGCAGTATTCCGAATACGGCTTGCAGTTCCCGGTGGTCGGTTTCGCGTTTGACACCGCCGTCGCATGGGGTCTCGGCAAGGGCAACTTCTCGGGTGTCTGGCCGCTGGTGTGGCACCACCTCGTCGATACGCCGACCTCGAAGAAATACATCGAGGCGTTTTCGAAGAAGTACGGCAAGCCGCCAGACAACCAGTCGTGGGGCGACTACTTCTCGCTGCGCATCGTTTCCCAATCGATGGCCGAGATGAAGTCGACCGATCCGATCAAGCTCGCCGAGCATCTGCGCAAGGGCGCGAAGTTCGACGTCGGCAAGGCGCGCGAAGGCTACTTCCGTGCCTACGACAACCAGATGGTCATGGAGATGTATGCGGTGCGCGCCAAGAAGGCCGCGGACATGAAGGACCAGTGGGACATCTACGAGCCGCTCGGCACGGTGCCGGGAGCAAGCGAGGACATGGAAAGCATCGCGCCGCCGCGGGGTGCGTGCAACATCGCTTGATATTTGGAATGACGCCTCTCGCCCCAAACGCAGGCGCGTTCCCTCCCCCCGTGTGGGGGAGGGCTAGGGAGGGGGGTGGTAGCGGTTCGGCGCTCCGCATCCATGACCCCCACCCCGACCGGCCTTCGGCCGGTCGACCCTCCCCACAAGGGGGAGGGTAAATGCAACTCATCTTCATTCTCGAGCAGGTCCTCAACGGCCTGCTCATCGGCGTGTACTACCTGCTGATCGCGCTCGGGCTGTCGCTGATCTTCTCGCTCGGCGGCATCGTCAATCTGGCGCACGGCGCGTTCTATGCGATCGGCGCCTATCTCGCGTACCTCTTGACCGACCGCATCGGTTTCGCCGGCAGCTTCATCGTTGCGCCGATCATGGTCGGGCTGATCGGCATCGTGATCGAGCGGTTCCTGTTCCGCCGCTTCTACCGCTCCGACCCGATCCTTTCGCTGCTGCTTACCTTCGGCCTCGCCATGATCGCCGAGCAGGGGTTGCGCATGACCTTCGGCGCGTCGCCTTTGCCGCACTCGATGCCCTCGATCCTGCGCGGCCAGGTGTTCATCGGCGACTTCATCTATTCGTACTACCGGCTGATGATGCTCTCGGTCGCGGTCGTCGCCGTGACACTCACCTGGCTCCTGATCTACCGCACGCCGTTCGGCCGCGTGGTGCGCGCCGGCGTGCAGAATCCCGAGATGGTCGGCGCGCTCGGCATCTCGCTCGAACCCTACATGATGGCAATCGCGGCTCTCGGCGTCGGCCTCGCCGGCCTGTGCGGCGTGCTGCTCGCGCCGATCGTCACCATCCATCCGGCGATGGGACAAGAGATCCTCACCGCGGCCTTCGTGGTCGTGGTGATCGGCGGGCTCGGCTCGTTCTGGGGCGTGGTCGCGGCCGCGCTGCTGGTCGGCGTGGTGCGCGGTCTCACCAGCTACTTCCTGCCGCCCGCGAGCGAAGCCTCGATGTACCTGCTGATGGTTCTCGTTCTTCTGTTCAGGCCTCGTGGCTTGTTCGGTGAGCGTATTCAGAAGTTCGAGTAGCCGATGCACGTGCCGCCGAAATACAGGCCCTTGCTGATCGCGCTCGTCGCGCTGATCGCGCTCCCCTTCGTGTTGCTCAATGTCGGACTGACGCTCACCACCGCGACCGACGTGGTGATCTTCGCCATCGCCTGCATGGGACTCAACATCCTGGTCGGCCACACCGGCCTCGTTTCGTTCGGCCACGGCGCGTTCTTCGGCCTCGCCGCCTACGCGGCAGCGCTCACGCAACGCCACTGGTTTCCCGGCGACATCGTTATCTCCACGCTGTTCGCGATCTTCCTCGTTGCGGCATTCGCGTGGCTTGCCGGCTTTCTCATCCTGCGCCGGCGCGGCGTCTATTTCTCGCTGCTGACGCTGGCGCTCTCCGCCATGCTGTTCGCCATCGCGTTCCGTTGGACCGCGGTGACCGGCGGCGAAAACGGGCTCGGCGGCGTCGTGCGTCCTTCAATCCTCGGCATCGATCTCGCGCGCCCGTGGACCTACTACTGGCTCGTCGCGATGATCGCCTTCGCCGCCGTCTATCTGCTCTGGCGCTTCCATCGCTCCGCAGTCGGGCACGTCCTGGTCGCGATCCGCGAAAACGAGCAGCGCGCGCGCTTCATCGGCTACCCGACTGACCGCTACAAACTGTTCGCCTTCACGGCGTCGGCCGCCATCACGGCGCTCGCCGGCGCGCTGTCGGTGTTCAACCACCGCTTTGCCTCGGCCGAACCTATCTCGGTGCAGTTCTCGGGCGAACTGCTCGCCATGGTCGTCATTGGCGGCATGCGCTCGTTCCTGGGACCCGCGCTTGGCGCGCTGTTCTTCATCCTGTTCCGGGAATTCCTCTCGATCTGGACGGCGAACTGGCTGCTCTATTTCGGGCTTCTCTTCGTGGGCTTTATCGTGTTTTCGCCGACGGGCCTCGTCGGCGTCGCGGAGCGCTTAGCTGCGCCGTTCCGCAAGCGGCAGGTGGAGGCGGCGGCCATGGCCGGCCGCGAGGTGTCCAAGGATGCGCCCGCGCCGGCCGCGCTCACGCGCGCTGCGTCCAGCGGTCCGGTGCTGATCGCACGCGAGCTGTCCAAGAGCTTCGGCGGCATTCACGCGGTCGCCAATGCCGAGATCATCGTCAACGACCGCACGCTCCACGCGCTGATCGGTCCGAACGGCGCGGGCAAGACAACGGCGTTCAACCTGGTCTCCGGGATGTTTCCGCCCGACACGGGCTTCATCACGGTTGCCGGGAAGGCGGTCGCCGGGCTGAAGCCCGAGGACATCACGCGCGCGGGCGTCGGCCGCTCGTTCCAGATCACCAACCTGTTCGGCGGCCTGTCGGTCGAAGAAAACATGCGCCTCGCCGTGCAGGCGCGCAGCCCAAAGCGCTTCGCGTGGTGGTCGTCGGCGGAAAGTCTCAGCGAGGTGAACGCCGAGACGACAGCGTTCATGGCCTATCTCGGCCTCACCGGCATGGAGCGTGCCGAAGCGGCCTCGCTGTCCTATGGCGGACAGCGGCTGCTCGACATGGGCCTGGCGCTCGCAACAGCGCCGCACATCGTGCTGCTCGACGAGCCGCTCGCCGGCCTTGCGGCCGCCGAGCGCACACGCGTCGCGGCGCTCGTGAAGACGATCTCGAAACAAATTCCGGTGCTGCTGGTCGAGCACGACATCGACCGCGTGTTCCAGATCGCCGATGTCGTTACGGTGATGAACGAGGGCGCCGTGCTGGTGCACGGCAGCGTCGAGGACGCGCGCAGCAACGCGAAAGTGCGCGAAATCTACATCGGCTCCGGCACCGCGCACGTCACCGCAGAGGCGCCGCCCTCCGCCGCTGGGGCCGCGACGCTGCTCGCGGTTGACAAGATCGACACGTTCTACGGCAAGAGCCACATCCTCAATTCGGTCTCGCTCGATGTGTCGGAGAACGAGATCGTGGCGCTGCTCGGCCGCAACGGCGCCGGAAAATCCACCCTGCTCAAGACGCTGATCGGCATCGCGCCGTCCGAAACCGGCTCGATCAAGCTCGCCGGCGAGGAGATCGCGCGGCTGCCCTCCGCGCCGATTGCGCGGCGCGGCATTGGCTATGTGCCGCAGGGCAGGGGCCTGTTCGCCGGCATGACGGTGGCCGACAACCTCGCGCTCGGCCGCCTCAAACGCCAGACCGGCAAGGGCGTGCACTGGGACGACGAGCGGATCGTGTGGGTTTTCCCGCGGCTCGCCCAGCGCTGGTACACGCCGGCCGACTATCTCTCGGGCGGCGAGCAGCAGATGGTCGCGGTGGCGCGTGCGCTCGCGGGCGATGTGCGTCTGTTGCTGCTCGACGAGCCGTTCGAGGGTCTGTCGCCGGCGATCACCGAGGAGCTGTTCGAGGCGTTCAACCGGCTGCGCTACGAGATCGCGATCGTGATCGTCGATCATCACCTCGATCTCGCGCTCGCGCTCTCCGACCGCACCGTCATCCTGGAGCGCGGGTCGGTCACGTGGACCGGCGCCTCGAAGCTGCTGCGCGACGATCTCGAGCTGCGAAGGCAGAAATTGTGGATGTGATCTTGCTTGTCCCTCCCCCGAAGGGAGAGGGTGGACGCGCGAAGCGCGGCCGGGTGGGGTCGCGCCTCGTCGAACCCCACCCGACTGCTCGCTGCCGCTCGCAGCCACCCTCCCCGCTGCACGGGGAGGGATAAGAAAGGAAACGCCCATGCCCCGCGTTGCGATCATCGGATCGGGCTTGATCGGCCGCGCCTGGGCCATGGTGTTTGCGCGCGCCGGTTGGGAGGCCGCGATGTACGACGCGATGGAGGGCGTGGCAGACAAGGCGCTCGGACTCGTTGCCGAAGGGCTGAACGAGCTGGCGAAACACGGCCTCGTGGCGGACCCCCAGGGGTCCGCGGCGCGCGTGCGCGCAGCGAAAAGCGTGGCCGATGCACTCGACGGCGCAAGCTTCGTGCAGGAAAACGTGCCGGAGACCGTGGAGGCGAAGCGCGCGATCTTTGCCGAGCTCGATGCGTTGGCCGCGCCTGACGCAATCCTCGCGTCTTCGTCATCGGCGATCGTGCCGAGCCTGTTCAGCGAGAATCTCGCCGGCCGCGCGCGCTGCCTGGTCGCACATCCCGTGAACCCGCCGCATCTCGTGCCGATCGTCGAGCTCGTCGGCGCGCCGTGGACCGCACCCGAGACCATCGCGCGCGCCAAAGAGGTCTACGAGTCGATCAATCAGGTACCGATCGTCGTGCGCCGCGAGATCGAGGGCTTCATCCTCAACCGCCTCCAAGGCGCGCTGCTGGCCGAGGCGTTCCGGCTGGTCGGCGAGGGATACGTGTCGCCGCAGGATCTCGACAAGACCATCAAGGACGGCCTCGGCCTGCGCTGGTCCTTCATGGGGCCGTTCGCCACCATCGAGCTGAACGCGCCCGGCGGCATCGCGGATTACTGCGCGCGCTACACCGGCTTCTACAAGCGCCTCCAGTCAAAGCCTGCCGGCCCCGAGGTGTACGACGACGCCAACATTGCGAGCATCCTGAAGGAGTGGGGCAAGCAGGTGACCCCAGAGCAGCTCGCCGAACTCACCCGCTGGCGCGACCAGCGGCTCGCCGCGCTGGCGGCGCATAAGAAAGGTCAGCCTGAGCCGCGCGGCGCATAACTCGCCGCATCGACCTCGGCGGGCCGTCCGGGCAGGTCGAGCCGCGTCACGGCCCGCGCGCTTTCGGCGATCACCTTGCCGCGCCGCACGACGAACAGCCGCCGGGCTTTGAGCCGGATCGCCTCGATCGGGTCGGCCGCCTGCAGCACGACAAGATCGCCGTTGCAGCCGACGTCGAGGCCGTAGCTTTCGAGCCCCATGATCTTCGCTGCATTCACAGTGACCGCATCGAAGCAGTAGCGCATCGCCTCGCGCGCGGTCATCTGCCCGACGTGGAGCGCCATATGCGCGACATCGAGCATGTCTGCGGAGCCAAGCGAATACCACGGGTCCATCACGCAGTCGTGGCCGAATGCAACGTTGATACCGTGTGCGCGCATCTCCGGCACGCGCGTCTGGCCGCGCCGCTTCGGATAGGTGTCGTGGCGGCCCTGCAGCACGATGTTGATCAGCGGGTTGGCGACCGCGTGCACCTGCGCCTCGGCGATCAGCGGCAGCAGCTTTGAGACGTAATAGTTGTCCATGCTGTGCATCGAGGTCAGATGCGAGCCGGTGACCCGCCCGTGCAGCCCGAGCCGCTGCGTCTCGGCCGCGAGTGTCTCGATGTGGCGCGAGTGCGGGTCGTCGGTCTCGTCGCAATGCATGTCGACCATCAGGCCGCGTTCCGCTGCGATGTCGCACAACACCTCGATCGAGCGTGTACCTTCCTCCATGGTGCGCTCGAAATGCGGAATGCCGCCGACGATATCAACGCCCTGGTCGAGCGCGCGCTCCAGGTTCCTCGCCGCGTTGGGCGAACGGAAGTAGCCGTCCTGCGGGAACGCAACGAGCTGCAGGTCAATGTAAGGCGCGATCCTTCGCTTTACGTCGAGCAGTGCATCGACCGCGACGAGCCGGTCGTCGCAGATGTCGACATGACTGCGGATCGCGAGCAGGCCTTGGCTGACCGCGAGGTCGCAGTAGCGCAGCGCGCGCTCGGCGACGGCTTCCGGCGTGAGCAGCGGCTTCAATTCTCCCCACAGTGCGATGCCTTCGAGCAGCGTGCCGGATTGATTGAGCCGCGGTGTTCCAAGCGAGAGGGTCGCGTCCATGTGGAAATGGATGTCGACGAACGGGAGAGAGACGAGGCAGCCTTGCGCGTCGATGACGCGCGCGGCCTCGCCAGCAATCGCGCGCTCGACCGCGGCGATCTTCCCGTCCCAAATCGCGATATCGAGGCCGCGGCGCCCGTCGGAAAGCGTGGCATTGCGAACAATGAGGTCGAACATCCGCCGAGCCTACAACGCGCGCCCGGCGATTGGCACGCGCTTGTCGCCGACCGCGACGGTCACGGCCTCGACGCCAAAGACCGAAGCGAGCCGCTCTGGTGCGAGCGCCTCCGCTGGAGCACCTTCCGCGACAATACGGCCCTCGTTCATGATCAAAACACGATCCGCGAAGCGCGCGGCCAGCGTCAGGTCGTGCATGATGGCAAGGATGGCGTTGCCATTGCGCGCGGCGTTGCGCAGGAGCTCCATGACCACAAGCTGGTGACGCGGATCCAGCGCGGCCGTCGGCTCGTCCGCAAGCAGCACCGGCGCCTGCGTCGCCAGTGCGCGCGCGAGCGCCACGCGCGCCTTCTCGCCCCCGGAGAGCGTGGTCACGGGACGCTCCGCGAACATTTGCGTCTCGGTCGTCGCCATGGCGTGGGTGATGGCGGCGCGATCGTCTGGCGACGCCGATGAAAACGGATCGCCATGCGGTGCGCGTCCCAGCATCACGATCGACTCGACGTTCATCGGCCAGTGGAAGATATGCCCTTGCGGCAAATACGACACCCCGCGCGCCCGCTCGCGCGGGCCGAGGCTGCCGAGCAGTTTGCCGGCTAGCGTGATCGTCCCTCGCGCAGGCACGAGCCCAGCGAGCGCACGCATCAGCGTGGTCTTGCCGGCACCATTCGGTCCGACCAGTGCGACCAACTCGCCAGCGTTGAGCGAAAGGCTCGCGTCGCGCACGATTTCCTTCGTGCCGATGCTCATCGTGATGTTGCTGGCGGAGAGCGCGCTCATGAGTCCGCGCCTTCGAGCAGGCGGCGCTCGCGGAAGATCATCGAAAGGAAAATCGGCACGCCGATCAGCGCGGTCACCACACCGAGCTTGATCTCGACCGCCGAGGGTCCGAGCCGGATCGCGACATCGGCGGCAAGCACCAGTGCGGCGCCCGCGAGCGCCGCAGGCAGCATCACGCGCGCCGGATCGGAGCCGACCGCGCGGCGCACCAGATGCGGCGCGACCAGCCCGACAAATCCGATCGCTCCCGCCACCGCCACCGCGGCTCCCACTCCGAGCGCGACGCCGATCACCACCATGATGCGCGTGCGGCCGATATCGGTACCGAGCGACGCGGCCGCGTCCTCGCCGAGCGTGAGCGCGCGGAACGCACGTGCATTGACGCCGAGGACGACCCAGCTCGCCAGCATGAACGGCGCCGCGATGATCAGGTGATCGCTCGACCGGTCCTCCAGCGAGCCGAGCAGCCAGAACGCGATCTCCAGCGCGATAAACGGATTCGGCGCGAGGTTGAGGATCAGCGCCGTCATGGCCCCTGCGAAGCTCGCCAGCGCAAGCCCGGCGAGCAGCGTCACGGTGAGGCTGGCGCGCCGGCCCGCGATGGCGACCAGTCCCGCGATCGAGACCAGCGCGCCGAGAATACCCGCGCCCGGCACGGCGAACGACGTCACCGGAGCAAAGCCGAACGCGATCACAAGCGCGGCGGCAGCGGCTGCCGCCTGCGGCGCGCCGAACAGCGCGGGTTCTGCGAGCGGATTGCGCAACAGGCCCTGCAGCGCGGCGCCAGAGAGCCCGAGCGTCGCGCCGATCAGCGCGGCGAGCAGCGTCCGCGGCAGGCGGATCTCACGCACGATGATGCCGGCCGGGCCTTCGCCCGAAAGCAATCCGGCGATCGCGGCGCGTGGCGACAGTCCCGCCGGACCGACCATCAGCGAGATGACGGGAAGCACGAGGATCAGAGCGGTCAAGGCGATTTCGATGCGAAAGCGTCCCACGGCGCCCTTCCTACAGGCTCGCGGCACGCGCTCCAATGGGATAGGAGTGCGCGATGCGGCGAGCGTTAATCGCACTGTTTCTCGCGCTGTGCGTCGGCCCTGCGGCTGCCGATCCGCCGCGCCGTGTGGTCTCGTTCAACCAGTGCGGCGACCAGCTTGTGCTGGCGCTCGCGGACCCGGCGCAGATTGCGGGGCTCTCGCCTTATGCGGCCGACCCCTCGCTCTCGGCCGTCGCCGAGAAGGCGAAAGCATTTCCGCGGCTCGACTGGCAGGCCGAATCGACCATCGCACTCCAGCCCGATCTGGTTCTCATCGGGCAGAACGACCGGCCGGTGACCAAGCTCATCCTGCGTGCGCAGGGTTTGCGGCTGTACGAGATTGCGCTGATCTCGGACCTCGATGCGGCGCGCCGACAGATCACCGAGGTTGCCGCCGTACTGGGTCACCCCGAGCGCGGTGAAAAACTGCTCGCCGATCTCGATGCGGCGCGTGGTCGCCTGGACGCCGCGCCGAAGCCGCCGTTTGCGTCCGCGCTGCTGGTCAACCGCGGCGGCTATACGGCGGGCACGCAAAGTCTCGCTGCCGCGCTGCTGACTGAAGCCGGGCTCAAACCGCCTCCCGGCGCACCTCCGGGGTACGGCGGCTACGTGCCGCTCGAAAAGCTCCTGATGCTGCGCCCGGATGCCATCGTGCTGAACAATCTGCCGCGTGAGTCCGACCAAGGCAGCTACAATCTGAGCCACCCGGCGCTTGGCGCGCTCTATCCGCCGCCACGTCGCATCGTGCTGCCGCCACGTTACACGATTTGCGGCGGCGCCGCGCTGATCGAGGCGTTCGACTATCTGGCGGCGGTGCTGACGCGGCTGGCTGCCCAGCCGCCGACAATGCGCACCAACTGATCGAGCCCGTCGGTGAGCGCCGCGGGCCCCGGCTGCAGGATCAATGCCGATTTGATCTCATGCAGCGCGCCGTCGCGCACCGCGGGGATTTGCGCAAACCCGGGCCGCCCAGTGACCTTCGCCGGCACGAATTTCTTGCCGCACCATGAGCCGATGATGATGTCGGGCGCGGCGGCGATGACGTCTTCTCCCGACACGATGCGGTCCTTCGCGTTCTTGTTCGCGGCGAGTTCGGGAAACACCTCGACGCCGCCCGCCGCTTCGATCAGCTCCGACACCCACTGGATGCCGGAGATCATCGGCTCGTCCCATTCCTCGAAATAGACCCGCGGCCGGCGTGGCAGAGCGGCCGCCTGCTCGCGGACTGTATCGAGCCGGTCCTCCAGCGACACCGCGAGCGCCTCCGCTTTCTCGACCGCGCCAACCAGCGCGCCGAGTGTGCGGATCATCGCAAAGATGCCCGCCACGTCGCGCTGGTTGAAGGCGTGCACCGCGACGCTGCGTCGGATCAGTTCGGCCGCGATGTCAGCCTGAAGGTCAGAGAAGGTCAGCACCAGATCGGGCTTGAGCGCGATGATCTTCTCGAAATCGGCAGAGATGAACGCCGAGACGCGCGGTTTCTCGCGCCGCACGCGGGCGGGGCGCACCGCATAGCCCGAAACCCCGACGATGCGATGCTCCTCGCCGAGGAGATACAGCGTCTCCACCGTCTCTTCGGTCAGGCAGACGATGCGTGAGGGCGGGAACATCGGCCTAATATTGAAGCATGATCTTGTCCGAAAACCGGTGTCAACTTTTCGGGATCATGCTCATCATATCAGTCGGACATGCCGACCGGGCGGCTGAACTCCGATGTCGCACCGTCGGTCGTGGTGACCGTGGCGGTAAAGCCGGTCGGCACGCTGCCGGTCGGAGCCTCGACCGTGATGGAAAACGCCGATTGTCCGCGCGCTGCAATCCGCGTCTCGCCGAGGAATATCTCGCCCTCGGTGTCTCCGGTATTGCGATTGCCGAACAGCTCGATCGTCGTGCCAAGCGGCACGCTCATCTGCACACGGCCGGTTGCCGTCAATTTCGTGCCGTCGCGTACGACCTTTTCGATCACCGGCGCTGCGATGCCGTGGTTCGGCGGGCCGTGGCACGCGGGCTCCCCCTCGGGACAGATTTTCGTGAGCTTTGACGGATCAACCGGTACGCCGCCGCCGCGCTCCCCGACATAGGCCGCGTGTTCTTGCGCCGGCACGCCGAAAATGATGCCGCCGCGGCGCAGCTGGGGATCACAGGAACCACCGGACCAGCAGCGCAGAACGTCCTTCCCGTTTGCGTGGATCACATTGCGCGTGATCCGCGTCAGACCCATGCGTGCGGCGGGACGCAGGGCGACGCCGACCGCGTTGCCGGTGATCGTGTTGCTGTCGATCACGTTGCCTTCGCCCGTCATGCTGAGCGCGAGCGCGTTGTCGGTGAAGACGTTCGACCCGATGTAGTTGCGGTTCCCGCCGTTCACCTGGATGCCATCCGCATAGCCCTCGAAGCGGTTGTTTACCAGCATGTTGTCATGGCCGAGCAGGATTTCGATGCCCTGCGAGGGCTCGGGATTCGCGTTCGTCGAACGGAAGATATTGCGCGCGATCAGGTTGAAGGCCGCGCCGCGCGTGAGCTCCAGCCCGTCCCCGTTGTCGATGAACTCGTTGCGCTGGATCTTGTTGTGGATCGTGGTCGCCGCGGTCGCGCCGCCGTTGCCGTCATCGCCGGTCAGCATGACGCCGGCGCCGCCGCGGCTGCCCACGATGCGGCTGTCCTCGACCACGTTGCCGCTCGCGCGATGGATCAGCACGCCGATGCAGAAGTTGCGGACTTCCAGGCCGCGGATATCGACGCCCTGGGTGTCGACAATTGCGAGGCCCGGATTCGTCACGGTGCGTACGTTCGCGCCGAACTGACCGTCCGTCGCGCCGGCGCAGGTGCGTTGCCCCTTGTCCTCGATGAAGCCGGACCCGTCGAGCGCGACGAGCTCGCCGGTGCGCCGCCACGGCATGCCCTCGATGCGCACAGGTCCCTTGATCGGCGGGAGCAGTGACGCCGGCTTGATGACGAAAGGCGCCGCGCCTTCCGGATCGATCTCGATGCGATAGCGGCCGGGAGCGGTATTGTTGCGCTCGATCGCCCAGCGCAACGAGCCCTCGCCATTGTCACCGGTCCGCGTGACCCGAAGCGCCTCGATGGGCGGAGGCGGGGCGGTCTGCGCAAACGCCGATGACAAACTGATCAGGATCGCCGCGGCCGCGACGTGCGTCGTTCGCAATGGCTCCTCCCGGATTTGCCGGGGAGGGTGCACCGATCGCGCTCGCGCAGCAAGCCGCTACAAGGCGTCGGCGTCAGCCGTTTCAAGGAGTTCCATACCGCCGACGCCGGTCACGCGCCCGGCTTCGATGCGGACGATCGTGGTGGCGATGCGCCGCAATTCGGCGGCGTGGTGACTGACGTAGATCATCGGCACCCGTTCGTCGCGCAGGCGCAGCAGATAGGGAAAGATCTCGCGCTTGCGCGCCGCATCGAGCGAAGCAAGCGGCTCGTCGAGAAGGAGGAGCCGAGGGTGCATCAGCAGCGCGCGGCCGATTGCGACGCGCTGGCGCTCGCCGCCGGACAGGTGGCCGGGGCGCCGCTTCAGCAGGTGGCCAAGGTCGAGCATGTTCACGATGCGCGACTGCGCAGCGCCGTCGCGCGGCAGGCGGTACATCCGCCGCCCGTAGTCCAGGTTCTGCGTCACGGTCATATGCGGGAACAGGCGGCCGTCTTGAAACACATAGCCGATATGCCTGCGGTGAGGGGGCTCATCGGCGCCGTTTGAATCGAATAGCAGCGCGCCGTTGCAGATGATGCGCCCGCGATCCGGCCTCATCAGGCC
>Ga0190275_10001745_pt1 | contig 15989 bp, 13 predicted proteins | sample Popmic550T_FD_133745 | JGI IMG/M metagenome (GOLD analysis project Ga0190275, IMG submission 133745) | Populus adjacent soil microbial communities from riparian zone of Yellowstone River, Montana, USA - 550 T | ecosystem: Environmental > Terrestrial > Soil > Riparian zone > Trees stand | place...
ATCGTGATCCCGCTCGCCCACGTCGGCGGCGTGCCGGTGGAGGAGCTCCTGCCCTGGCTGGCCGGGCCCGGCACGGTGGTGGTGGCGCGGGCCTGGCTCGCCGTGCACCTGCGCCGCCGCGAGGACCGGGCCCGATGAGCGGCGAGACGCTGCGCATCGAGCGCAGCTTCGACGCCCCCGCCCAGGCCGTCTTCGATGCCTGGACCAGCGAGGAGGTGCTGCGCCGCTGGTTCCACGCCCAGCACGACTGGGAGACCACCGAGGCCCAGGTCGACCTCCGCCTCGGCGGCAGCGTCCGCGTCGTTATGCGCGACCCTTATAAGGACGTCGAGTACGGCGGCCGCGGCCACTACACCGAGATCGACCCCCCGACCCGTCTCGTGTTCACCTGGACCTGGGACGACGACACCGAGAGGGAGACCCTGATCGAGCTCGACTTCGAGGAGGCCGCGGGCGCCACCACGGTGCGCTTGACCCACAGCAACCTCCGCGACCAGGAATCGGCCCTCTCTCATCAAGAGGGTTGGAGCAACTGCTTCGACAACCTCGGACGTGCTCTGGGCCCATGGCAGGGTGGGTGAGTGCCAGGGCCACGTCGCTCCCGATGTGAAAGACTAAATAGGCTTTGCTGAGCGCTGACGAAACGCTGCGGCGGTGTCCCCCAGGAGCGCCGCCGCCTGAATTCGGCTGAGAAGAACACGAGAGTCCCAATCCTGTACCTGGCGCCGTGGGTGGACTACGGCGGTTCTGACAAGAACACCCTCGATTGGTTCCGGGAGATCGATCGCGAGCGCTTCGCGCCATCGCTGATCACGACCCAGCCCTCCCAGAACAGGCGTCTCGCGGAGATCGCCGACCTGAGCGAGGAGACGTGGGTCCTGCCCGACCTGATGCCGGCGGAGCGGATGCCCAGCTTCATCCTCGACTTCATCGTCTCGCGGGAGATCGAGGTCGTCCAGCTGATGAACTCGCGCCTCGGGTTCGACCTGCTGCCGGATATCGCGGCGCTGCCGAACCCACCGGCGATCGTCGTCATGCTCCACGTCGAGGAGGCCGACCGCTCCGGATACGTCCGCTACGTGACCACCCGCTACGGGAACCTGGTCGACCGTTTCTCTGTCACCAGCCGGCACCTCGCCGCCGCCGTCCACGACTACGGCATCCCTCTCGACCGCATGAAGGTCATCTACACGGGCGTCGACGCCGATCGAGAATTCTCGGCGGACGAAGTGGAGCCGGTGGAGGGACTGGACCGCGACCGCTTTCAGATCGTCTTCCCCGCCCGGATCGTCCAGCAGAAGGACCCCCTGACGATGGTGGAGGTTGCCCGCGCGCTGGTCGATCGCGGGGTCGACTTCCAGGTCCATGTGCTCGGCGAGGGCGAGCTGGAAGAAGCGGTCCGCTCTCGGGTCCGCGAGCACGGCCTCGAGAACCGCGTCATCCTGCATCCGCCGACGCCGGCGCCGCAGGGCTGGTACGCGGCCTGCGATGCCGTGCTGCTGACCAGTGAGTTCGAGGGGGTGCCGGTGGCGGTCTTCGAGTCGATGGCGATGGGATTGCCGGTCGTCACCTCGGCGCTACCAGGGACCACCGAGCTGCTCGGCGACGACTACGACGGCCTCGTCGAGCCACGCGACTCGGTGGAGCGCTACGTCGATCTCCTCTCCCGGCTCGCGGAGGACGAGGCCTATAGGAAGTCCCAGGGCCAGGAGCTCCGGGCCCGCGCCCTCGCGAAGTTCACCCTGCGGCAGATGGCCGAGGAGCAGATGGAGCTCTACGAGGAGGTGATGGAGGAACGAGAGAAGCCGGCGGCCCGGCCCGAGCGCCCGGCGCCGGAGCCGCTGCGCTTCCTCGACCGGCCGCTCTTCTCCGAGCCCCTGGTCTCGATCCTCGTCCCTCACTACAACCAGCCGCAGGTGCTGGCGGAGTGCGTCGACTCGATCTGGGCGCAGACCTACCCGAACATCGAGCTCATTCTGGTGGACGACTGCTCGACCGCCGACGGCACCGCTGCCCAGCTCGACGAGCTCGAGATGCGCGACGAGGCGCTGGTGATCCGCCTCGACCGCAACGGCGGCCCCAGCCGGGCCCGCAACGCCGGCCTCGAGCACTGCTCCGGGCGCTATGTGCTGCCGGTGGACGCCGACAACGTCCTTCTGCCCGACGCGGTCGAGCGGCTCGTCGAGCAACTCAGCACCGCCGGCGAGGAGGTCGGCTTCGTCTATCCCAACCTGCAGTTCTTCGGCAACCGCGAGGACTACTACGAGCCGGGGGAGTTCAACGTCTACAGGCTGCTGCACCGCAACTACTGCGACACCTGCTCACTGATCGACCGGACGGTGTTCGACGCGGGCCTGCGCTACCGGGAGGAGATCCTCCTCGGCCACGAGGACTGGGAGTTCGTCCTCCGCCTTGCCGCCCACGGCGTCCGCGGCGAACGCGCCCGCTTCCCCACCGTCGGCTACCGGAAGTGGGGGTTCAATCGCTCGGACGCCGTCGAGCATGCCGGAACCCCCTTCCAGCACATGCTGGCCGGGTTCACGCCCTTCGCCGGAGAGGAGGAGCGGGTCAAGGCAGAGGAGGCCCCCGTGCTCTCGCTCGTCTCGCTGCGGCCGATCGAGGCGGATCCCGAGATGCGGCGGAAGCTGGCCACTCGCCTGGAACGCCAGAGCTGCAGCGACTTCGAGCTGATCCTGCCCTTCGACAGCGAGTGGCCCCAGTTGCCCTCGGTCCCACAGGTGCGCCGACTCCCGGCCGGGATGGCCGAGAGGCCGTTCGATGCCCTGCGGCATGCTCGGAAGATCATGCGCGGCAGCTTCGTCCTGGTCAGCCAGGATCCCGAGCTCGCCCTCCTCCAGGACGCGGGATTCGTCGAGAAGGTCCTACGGCGGTTTACCGTCCCCGAGGAGGCGCCCGACGCGATCGCGCTCGTGGACGTCGGCGAGGATGCCCGCTTCTCCTTCCGCAGCCTCGCGGCGGAGGAGTTCAATCCCGCCGCCGCCCACGCGATCGTCTGGCGGATCGCGGCGGAGGAGGACCTGCCGTCGGGACTCTGGGTCGACGGCGAAGAGGCCGCCGGCTCGATAGCGCGACAGCTATCGGGAAACGGGAAGCGGATCGAGTGGCGCCATGCCCCCTCCCCGCACACCCCTGGCGCCGGGGGCCGCTCCTTCGAGAAGGCGCCGCCCCTCGGCGCCAGAGCGGCCGACGATGCGGTTGCCCAGCCGCTGATCCCCGGCCAGGGTAGGTACAGAGTTCCTCGCTGGGAGCATGCGCCGAGCTGGATGCCGCCGCTCTCGACGCTACTGGTGCGCTACCGGGACCACCTCGGCGAGCGCCGGTTCGTGACCACCAACCAGATCCCGAGCGGCTACGTCCCCGAACATGTCCTCGGCGCTCCTCGAATCGCCTCCTTTGAGGGGACCAGGCGGCTCGTGCGTGCCGGCGAGGAGTTCGCGACTTTCTCCCGCGGCGAATGGGAGCCCGTGCCGGACGGCGGCGAGGAGCTCGGGTATCTCGAGCAGGCACCCCTGCCCCACTTCAAGCAGCTCGCCGTGGGCGTCCACCGGGTGACCGGGCAGCAGGTGCTGGTGACGCCGCTGGACGACCCGCTCCTGGACCAGGTCGACTCCCTCCGCGTGCTTGGCTTCATCGAGCCTTACCCGATCGAGCCCAGGTACGAGGCGCCGGAGCCGCCGCCGCTCGGCCTCCTCGGGCTGGTGAAAACCGTCGACTACGCGTCGCGGCGCCACCGCTACGGCGTCGGCAGACGGCCCCCCGGCGAGCTGGTCGGCGAGCTTGGGTCGCTGGCGGAGTCGGAGCTGCAGGGCACCGTCCCGGTCTGGATCGTCGATGGCCGGCTCGTCACGGACAGCCATCGGCCTCCGATCCGGCGGACGAACGTGAAGCGCGCGGGCAGATGGATCGCCGAGCCGGCGATCTGGGGTGAGATATCGACCCCGAAAGCCCGCGTGAAGACCGCTCTGCGACGCTCGACGGTCTCCCTCGCCAATCTCGTCGGCCCGCTGCCACGCCCCGCGTCGCCGCGCGGTGCGCCCGACGGCTGGCTCTATGACTCCTACCGGCCTGGCCTCTCGGCGCTGTACACCGCCTATCACCCGGTCAGCCGGGACCAGCTCCTGACCCGCTCCCACGAGGACGCGGCGCACCTGGGGTACGGTGACCAGGAGCTGATCGGCTTTGTGCGGCTCGCGGCGCCGCTCACGGGAAGCCTGGCGCAGCAGCTGCGGCCCATACCGTGGGCCCGCCGTTTCGGCGCGGTGCCACGGTCCGGATGATGGCGACGAGCGAGAAAGCCCCAGCGTTGGAGAACCTCTTCGCGCGCCTGCCCGAGCGGATCGACGGCTGGCGAGTGCTCGCGGTCGGTGGGCAGAATGGCGCCGCGGATGCCTTCGACGCCCGCGGCGCCGGCGAGATCGTCGTCTGCGCGGAGCCCTCGGAAGGGCTTCGGGCCGACTTCCGCAGCTTCGATCTGGTGCACTGCACCGACTCCGAGAGCGACCTGCAGCCGATGTCCCTCTACGCCTGGCTCTGGCAGGTCACGGCTCCGGGCTCGCTGCTTCTGCTCGAGGCGGCGGTCCTGGACGATGCGGCGAGCTCGCAGTACGCGCGGTTCGTCCCCGCCGGCGAATCGCCGACCGGGCGCTCCCGCTGGGTGCCGGGGCGCCTCGCCCTGCGCTGGATGGTGGAAAACTCCGGCTTCGACGTGCAGGGCTGGCTCCCCGATTCCCCCGGCGTCTCCCCCCTTGCCGTCGGCCGCTTGCAGGCGGTCCGGGTGGAGCGGTCGCCGGCCCGCGATCTCGACCGCCATCCCCTGGGTCGCTAGGCCTCCTACGGTGAATTCCGTACAGGCTCATCCCCCCGGTCCGGTGATCCTCGTCAGCGACGGCTGGCTCGCCAACAGCGGCGATACCGCCATCTACATCGCGACCACGCGTTCGCTGCAGCGCATGATCCCGGGAGCGAGGGTGGCGATCGCCGCGCACCACCGCGAGCTCGTCGGCGGTCTCTATCCCGAGCTCGACCTCGTCCCCCCACTCGACTCCGTCGCCGGCGTCCGCTGGCCCTGGACCACTGAGGCGGACCTCTCCGAACGGGGCACGATCGAGCGCGTGGTCGACGAAGCAGACGTCGTCCTGGCGGCCGGCGGCGGCTACCTGCTGGAGCGCTACGGACCGGAAAACCGGATCCGCGGCTACGAGGAGGTGCTGGATCGGGGCAAGCGCCTGATGTTCTATGCCCAGTCGATCGGCGAGTTCCTCGACCGCGACCTCGGCGACCGGCTCCGGGCGGTGCTCGAAGCGGCCGAGCTGGTGATCGTGCGCGACCAGCCCTCGCTCGAAGTCGTTCGCGGCCAGCGGTCCAGCGAGAACGTGCACCTGACGGCTGACGAGGCTTTCCTCTTCTCTTCCCCGCACCGGCCCGCGCGGCCGCGGTCGTTGCTGGCGACCGTTTCGGCCCACGCCTGGGAACGGCGGGGGGGCGAGGATGAACTCGACGAACGCTCCCACCTGCCCACGCTGGCGGCGACGATCAACCGCCTGCTGGAGTCGGGTGCGGTCCGGGAGGTGACGCTGGCCTCCACCACGCAGGGCCTGGGAGGGCCGGACTGGGCGCTCGAGGACGACGCGATGGAGGCGCGGGAGGTATATGACGAGATCCTTCCGCGCTGGCGCGACCAGGTGGAGATGGTGACCGGCTACCTGCGCCCCGACCAGTACGCGGCCATCGCCAGGCGCCACGCGGTGGCGCTGTCGATGCGGATGCACGGAGCAATCCTTGCCGCCACCGCCGGGACGCCGGTACTGATCGCCAACGCCTCCGACAAGGCGAGGGCGCTTTCGGATCGCACTGACGGCGGCATCAGGGGCATCGCGAACCGCGGCGACCTCGACCGTCTGGAGGAGTTCCTGATCCCGCTGCTCGACGACCCCCGAGCGGCGCTGGTCAGGCAAAATCAGGCCGTGGAGCAGATGCAGGCGCACGCGAGCAGGAACGCCAGGCTGATCGCGGAGGCACTGCGATGAGGGACGAGATGGTGCGCGTCAGAGAAGAAGTGGAGGGGCAGCTCGGCCAGACCGATTCCGTCGAAAGCACCTATGACCCGGCGACCCTGGTCCAGTTCTCGCCGCATCTGCCGGAGCGGCTGTCGTCCGAGGATCGCGAGCTGCTGTTGGCGCGGGCGAAGGGGCTCGAACCCTGGCTGCAGGGGCCGTTCCTGCTCGGTGGCGATCTCGTCATCGGCGGGCTCTGGCGGATCGACACCCGCTGGGTGAACCTGGAGCCCGAGGTGCCGGCGGATCTGAGCGGTCAGCGGGTGCTGGACGTCGGCTCCAACGCCGGCTATGACCCCTTCATGTTCAATCTTCGCGGCGCCACGGAGGTGCTCGCCTGCGAGCCCTACGAGTTCATCGAGCAGGCGCGCTTCCTCGAGTCCATCTACCGGACCGGCGTCGACTTCCGGCGAATCGGCTGGCAGGAGCTCAGCCCAGGGGAGCACGGCTCCTTCGACCTCGTCCACTGCCACGGCGTCCTCTACCACGAGGTCGATCCGCTCGGCCTCCTCACTCGCCTGCACGAGATGACCGCTCCGGGGGGCACGCTCCTGATCGGCTCGATGATGCTCGCCGATCCCACCCACGCGGACCTCTGGCGGTTCGTCCCCCGCGCCTACTTCCACGACAAGACCTGGTGGTGGCTGCCGGGACCGCTGGCGCTGCGCTCGATGATCGAGTCGGTCGGCTTCGAGGTGGAGGGCGACTTCGGCGAAGGGGCCGGACCCGAGGGGGAGTTCGAGACGATCAACGGCTACTTCCGGGCGAGCCGACCCCGCTGAGGCGATGGCAACGCCCTCGCGCCACGACGTGGACCCGCAGGCCGAGACCCGCTTTCGCGCCGCCACCTGTCGCCTTGCGGCCGCGCTCCGCGCCCTGCTCGGCAGGCCCGCCCGGATCCCGGTCCCCGCACCCGGGCAGGCGGACGACGGCGACCCGGTAGCCCGCGCGATCGCGACGCTTCGTGAGACGCCCGTCGCCGAGATCCAGCGGCGCGGCTTCCACTTCCAGGCGCGTGACTACTACAGCGCCCTCAACGACATCGCCTTCCTGGAGGAGAACCCCGATCTCTGGCACGATCGGCCGCTGCCGCGCGGGGTCGATTGGGACCTCGCCGCGCAACTGGAGGTCGTTCGTCGGATCGCGCCCTACGCGAAGGAGCTGGCGGACGTTCCCCAGGACATGCCCCCGGGGCCGCCCCGCTATCACTGGCGCAACAACTTCTGGAGCGGCCTCGACGCGATGGCCCAGTACGGGCTGCTGCGCGAGGCCAAACCGTCCCGCGTGGTCGAGATCGGCTGCGGTTGGTCGAGCCTGCTGATGGCCGCGGCGCTGGCCCGGAACGAGCCCGAAGGGGCGGCGACGACCGTCGACCAGATCGAGCCCTATCCCCGCAAGGAGCTGCTCAGCGCCCTTCCCTCCCATTGGACCCTGCACGAGGCGATTCTGCAGCGGGCGCCGCTCGAGCCCTTCGAAGCGCTGGGAGAGGGGGACGTCTGCTTCTACGACGGCTCCCACGTCGCCCGCGCCGGCAGCGACGTCGTCTGGTTCTTCGCCGAGGTCATCCCGCGGCTGGCCCCCGGCGTGATCGTCCACCTCCACGACATCTTCTGGCCGTCCGACTATCCGGACCCCTGGATCTTCGAACGCGGCCAAACCTGGAACGAGCAGTACGTCCTGCAGGCCTTCCTCATGTACAACCGCGAGTTCGAGCCGCTGCTGAGCAACACCGCCGTCCTCAGCGCCTATCCAGCCGAGATGGAGGAGCTCCTCGGCTCCCTGCCGACGGTCCTGAACGGCGGCAGCTTCTGGATGCGCCGGGGCTCCGCGGTGCCGGGCGAGACCGAGACCCACGTCGCCGACGCTGCGCCCGAGCAGACCGGCGCCGACGACGCGCCGCCGGCGCGTGCGCCAAGCGGTCTGCTGCTGCGCGATGCGCCGGCCGTGACGATCAAGCGCCGCGATCCGGCCGCAGCCGGGGCGTTCTTGGGCGAGTTCGCCGAGAGGACGGAGGCGGCGCGCGGTCCCGTCGCCGAGGAGGGCATCAACGCCCTCGACTGGTACCACACGATCACGCTGCCCGACGGCACCGTGACCCGCGGCATGTTCGACCATCGGGATCTCCTCCCGCACTACGGCATCCCGGAGGATCTCTCCGGTCGCCGGGTGCTCGACGTGGCGACCTCGAGCGGCTTCTGGGCGTTCGAGTTCGAGCGCCGCGGCGGACAGGTGACGGCCACCGATGTCCCACCGCAGCAGTGGGACTGGCCGACGGACGGGAGGACGCCCGAGGGCGACGCGCCCGAGGGCGCGGGCGGGCGCGACTCTGCCGAGCGCGACGCTTCCCAGCACGCCGCGCCGCTGCGCTCCCGGAACTTCGAGCTTGCCGCACGCGCGCTCGACAGCCGCGTCGAGCTCCGCAGCCTCAGCGTCTACGACCTCGACCCGGTCGAGGTGGGCACGTTCGACTTCGTCCACACCGCCGACCTCCTAGTTCACCTCGAGCGGCCGCTGGAGGCTCTGCGGCGCATCCGTTCCGTCGTCGACGACGAAGGAACGTTCCTGCTCGCCGACGCTGTCGACCCCGAGCACCTCGCCGACGCGCCGCTCACGTGGTACGTGGGCGGATGGCAGAACGTCGAGTGGTGGGTACCAAGCGTCACCACCCTCGCGCAAATGGTTCACGACGCCGGCTTCGCCGACGTGGAAGTCCTGAGGCTCTACAACCTGCCCGCCTGGGACGAAGAACGCGGCTTCTGGCGGGCAGTCATCCGAGCACGCCCTTAAGAGGCTCGAGATCCACTTCCTGACATCGGACCTTCGGCTTGAAAGGACGGGTGGCTTTGGCTCGGAGAGCCGATCTGAGGCGCTGATGAGACCGAGATGAGACCGCGGGCGAACGGTGACGAGTTGAATCGGCCCTGCACCGACAGCTAGGCTTCCGCAAGATGATCAAGGAGCGTAAGAACAATTGGAGACTGCGGCTCCAATTTATCTCCTGCGGGTTGCTGATCGTCGCTGCCTTCGCTCCGCTTTCCGAGACCCTGCATAAAATCCTGGCCGCGGTGGCTGTGGTGGGGATATTGGTCTTCCTAGCCACCGACTCCCCCGCCGCTCGAAAAGAGTCCGCTCGCTTCATGGTCCTGCTGGTGGCTTCAGTGGTCTTAGCTCTGCTTCTCTCAGTGAATCCAGTGTGGGCGGCCTTGGTAGTCCTAGTTGGAAGCGTCCTGTGGGACCTCGACAGACAGGAGAACGCCGAGGACTCGGCGGAGCGCGAACGCCCCAGCGAGACCTGGCCCGGTCGCAATTAGGCTGACCGCGTGCGCAGACTTGGCCGTCGAGTCCTTCTCCTCTTCGGGTCCTACTCCGCCGTAATCCTCGCAGTAGTGATCGCAGGGTTCCTTGGCGGGGCGGTGGGAATCTGGGCGTCTGTTCTCTGGGGAGTGGCACTCCTCGGAGGCCTGGTCCTCTATCTGCGGCAGCGGTCCCGCCAGCCCCAAAGCGGCCAGTGAGCAGGCTGGCCATTTAGCGCTAGAATATGGCCACCATGGAGAACGCGACCGTAGGCATCCGCGAACTGAAGGACAAAGCCAGCTCGATCATTGATCGAGTCGAGGAGGGCGAGGCGATCACGGTGACGAAGCACGGCCGCCCAGTGGCTCGGATCGTCTCCACGGACACCTCGCCCCACCTATCGGCCCTGATTGCGGACGGAACCGTTCGAGCACCGGAAGGCCCGCGGTACCTGCCGACCAAGCCTGCCAAGCTCCGAGGCGAGGGCAAGAGCGCTGCGGAGTACATCTCCGAGGGTCGGCGCTGAGCCTTTACCTCGATACCAGCGCGCTGATCAAGCTTCTAGTCGACGAGCCCGGAGCCGACGAGGCCCGAAGCGCCTATGCCGAGGCTGACGGAATCCGCACCACGGCGATTGCCTATGTCGAGGCGACCGCGGCCTTAATCCGGATGCGCAAGGGCCGACGACTGACTCCGACCCAACTCAACCGAGCGCAAGGGGATCTGGAGAACATCTGGCGCGGAATCTTCAGCCATGCCGTCAACGACGCACTCCTTGCGAGTGCCGCCGAGAGTGCCCGGAAGCACTCGCTTCGCGCCTACGACGCTGTTCACCTGGCCGGAGCCCTCTCATTTGCGACCGGGGAGGACCTCGACTTCGCCTGCTGGGACAAGGAGCTACGGAAAGCCGCCCAGAAGCAGTCCTTCGCGCTGATTCCAAACCATCTCTAGCGTCTTTCCAGAGCCATTCTTCGCCGGGTTGAAAGGACGCGATGCGTCCGCACGGGGAGCGGGATCGCGGCACTGCTGCGACCGAGATGAGACCATCGGCCACATGACGATCCAAGGCATGGCGCATGTAGGCATGGTGGTAGAGGACCTCCCGGCTGCAACAGAGTTCTTCGTTCAGCTCGGGCTGGAGCTACTAGGCGAAGGGCAGGTCGAAGGAGACTGGGTAGGCCGCATCATCGGGCTCGACGACGTTCGCGCGGAAATAGTGATGTTGCGAACCCCGGATGGGCACGCGGAAGTCGAGCTGTCGAAATTCCTTTCGCCGCCGGGCCCTGAGAGCGATAGCTGCGCGCCAGCGAACGCTCCAGGCATCCGCCATATCTCATTCATCATCGACGACATGGAGGCCGTCGTCGCCGGACTCCGTGAGCGTGGAACCGAGCTAGTCGGCGAGGTGGAGAACTACAAAGACACCTACCTTCTCTGCTACGTCCGCGGCCCCGAGGACATCATCGTCGAGCTCGTCGAGAAAATCGGCTAGCGACTCCGGTCTGCCGGACCCGGCCAACCGAGCGACCCGACTAGCGTGCCGGAGGCGAGCGCGAAGTGGTCAGCGCCATGTCTCCACCCCTTGGCGCCTCTCCTCGATTGACGGCCTCGTGGCCAACCCCTTTTTAGTGCAGACCGCTGGATCGATAACCCTCTCGCCGAAGTGGCCCTTTCAAATGTGGCATCTGCCATTTTCAGCGAGCTGAACTTGCTTCCCTGCGAGAAAGGGTGCAAAGGCCCCTTGGGCCTGATTCTGAACATCGGAAAGGGCAGATGAACTGCCCGGTGGGTCCAATTCGGTTATCTCAGCCTAAGGTCGCGACGCTAGGGTTTCCGCTCGGCTGCTGGGTTTCCGGCGGGCTGAGTCTGCTCTCAGCCCTTGCATTGCCCTTGGTAGGGAATCCAGGCGGGCACCCCCGGTGCAGATGCTCCGCGAGTCGCATCACGATCACCCTCCAGGATGCCTCCCGAGCGGATGCAATGAGCCTCATCAGGTAGTGTTTTTACCAAGTTGCGGGTAAGCGGCCACTATGGACTCGGAGTAACGCAGCCGGCACTCGACTTTGTCGATGTCGACATCGACGGGGACGACCCCCTTTTTCTCGACCCTCGCGCACTTCGGTTGTCTGATGGTCCCTGGGCTAGCGACTGCCTCAGCCTCGTCCAGACTTTCTTCGACACCGTGGTAACGGCGATACGCCAGGGGGAAAACGACCGAGCCATCACGCACTTGGCTTCCCTCCGTGAGCCGAACGAGACGCACCTTGGGCTGTCGACTGGGCGGGCTCGCGGTATGGCCCTGGGACCCGGGACAGCGAGAATCATCTGGAGGGCGCTTTCTGAGAGCGAGGCAGTTCAAACCGGACTCATCGCGGATCTCGAGGAGACCGCTCTAATGCTTCCTGGAATCGGGTATGACCGCATCTCCGACATCACCACGAACCTCATCCGCGGACCTCTCATTGCTTACACGCGGGTGATGTGCGAGCAGCACGGGATTCCGATGGAGCGTCAGGACTCCGGTCCCCTGTGGGACGCCACTAACGAGCGCTGGTTCAACAGTCTGCTCGACTTGCCTCGGACGCCAACTGGGCGCCTACTCCTCGTTCCGAAGTTCATTGTGAGGCATGGCCTGCACCTCAACTACGAGGAGTACTTCCGCCAGTACGTGCTGACTCATCTCCAAGAGGTAGAGATCGCGGCAGGGAGCATGATCGTTCAGACACTCCGAGACGGACGCAAACGGGTGACCAAGAAATCCTTAACCGAAAAATATGGGGAAGGCAAGGATGTCGCTGAGCGCATAACGCACCAGCATCCTCAAATCCTTGCCGAGTATCGCGCTAGGAAGAACGAGGAACCGTCGGCCCCTCTAAGCCAGGAGGACTTGGCGGCAACTGAGGGGGAAGAGGAGATCGATTGGGACGCCCTCATCGCCGCCATTACTAGGCTTCCCCCCGGAACAGACGACGCCGACACCTACCATCGCAGGGTCCAAGACCTACTCACCGCCCTCTTTGGCCCATATCTGTCCTATCCGAAACGCGAGTACAACCTCCATGACGGGCGCAAGCGGGTCGATATTGCCTTCACCAATACCGCGCCGAAAGGGTTCTTTGCTTGGGTCGCCCAGCATTATCAAGCTGCCACGATCATGTTTGAGTGCAAGAACTACGGTCGCGATGTCGGCAACCCTGAGCTAGACCAACTTGCCGGTCGATTCTCTCCGACGAGGGGGGAATTCGGAATCCTCGTTTGTAGGGAGTTCGAAGACAAGGACAGATTCTTCGATCGGTGCAGGGACACTGCTCGGGATCACCGTGGCTACATCATTCCGTTGGATGATGACGCATTAGAAAAACTCATCGACCTTCGAAAGGCCCAGGACCTGAGTGGGATGTGGGCATTGCTCCAACAGGGTTTTGAGAGGCTGTTGACCTGACAGCTTGGGCCGGAACTGGGTCCTCACGTTCTAGATATGCAGTGAACTGGCGTGCTGGTCGAACCACGACAAGGGATCCCGAGCGCACCAGCTCATAAACCGTGGCGCGGGGGACATTTAAACGCGGGCAGCTTCGCTGGCATCGAGAAGAGGTTCTTCAAGTTGCCCCTCCGATGTCATAAGCCTGAGGCTCGTGATTCGGCTTGTATGTGCAATGAGCTGACGTCGTAGCGCCCTCAAGAGGGCAGATTTTGGCTGTGTTTAAAGGAGGGCGCGAACGGCGGCTACAAGCTCCTCTAAGAACTCGGGCGGGTCGTCGGCAGTGCGGGCGGCCTCACGCAAGGCATCGTCAGGCTTGCTGCGCCAGTCTTGGACCTCGTCAGCGAATTGCTTAGCGAGGTCGCGTGCGGCGGGCCAGAGCTCGGTGAGGGTGGTCTCCAGATGGTCCTCAAAAACGGCGAAGTTGACACCGACTTGGGTCGTGGGGAAGTCCTCAGGTTCGCCGCCTAGCAGGCTGAGAATCTGCCGGTTTTGGGCTGCAAGGCTGGAGCGCTCATTCTCAACATCGGCTGACGTGCATCCCTTGTCGAGCAGGCGTTGGGGGCTGCCGGAATCGCCGTCGAAGAGCACAAAGACGGGGATTTCGAGCTCGGTGAGGATCGCCCAGGGCAGGAGCAAGCTGGACTTACCACTGGCGGGCACGACGGCGATTCCCTCCGCGTCGAGCCCGCCCCCGCTCCGGTCGGCGAAGCCAGCGAGGAGAGCAACATCAGAGTAGCCCTCGGTAAGAATCACGGCCCGGGCGAAGACCGCCTCGGCGATCATGCGGCGCAGGGTGATCTTGATGCGGCGAGGAATTTGCTTGGGATCAACGACACCTTGCAGGCGCGCGGCGACGTCGTCACTTAGAGCGGAGACGGCGACGGCGGTCGGGAACGATTGGGCGCCGCGTTTCTTCTGGAATCGGCGCAGGCGCTCGAATGGGGTCGGTTCGACGAAGTGCTCGTTGTGGGTGGCGTAAGCGACCTGAATCGCAGCCTCGCCGCCGCGGGGAAGGTCCGCGAGCACCGTCGAGAAATGGCGCGCCTGAAGCGGGTGCTGATACAGCTCAGGCTCCTCCATGGCGAGGAAGAGGGCCGGGGCGTCGCTGGCCTCGTGGTTCTCATCAGCACGGGCGAGCTCCTGGACTATTGAGATCATCAGGGCGCGCTGGAAGCCGTGACCCTGACGGCCAACGTCAGTCTCGACCCCCTGATCGGCGACCCGCATACCGACCTGCAGCGCAGGCACCTTGAGCTGCGGGGTCGCGATATCGAGTGCGACGGTGCCGCCCTCGACCAGCCGGGCAAGCTCGGCGCTTACGCGGGTGGCGATGGTCTCGAGGGCAGGACGGTGCTCCTCCTCGATGATCTTCTCGACCTCCTCACCGAGATGCTCGGCGACAGTGGCAATACGGCGGTCGATCGACTCTTGATCGGCGGTTGAGCGGTCAAGCAGCTGGCGCAGAAGCGTGCCCCTGCCATCGCGAGTTTCCTGCTCGGCGTCAGCGACGGCCGGAACGAGGACAAAGTCAAAGCGTCCGGCGAGTCGGGGCCCACCGGTGAAGCCGAAGAGGTGGGTTGCGGAGACCGTGGCATCCTCGCGGCGATTGGGATTGGCCTCTTCCCAGGCGACCATCGCCTGCAGGGCTTTGTCTTTGCTGCCGACCGAGGGCAAGGCAAGGTCGGGGTGTTCGGTACCCAGGGTTTTGTAAGCGTCGCGGAGGGCGGTTGCGCCTGTGTGGGCACGGATCGCCTCGAAGGGCGGGAACGCGAGGCCCCTGCCAGTCAGCTTCTCGCCGCCCTCCAGGGACCAGGTGCGCCAGAAGGTGGCGCGCTCGTCAATGAGGTACCTGCCGAGAACCTCACGGTCGGCCCCGGTGAAGTCGGTGAAGGTGGCGCTGACGGAGATCGTCGCGTCGGCGACTTGGCCGCAAATATCCTCGACCTCAAGCGGGCCGCCGGTAAAGAACCACTCGAGGGCGTAGAGCAGCGAAGACTTGCCGGCGCCGTTGGCACCGATCAGCACAGTCAGATCGTCGAGCTCGATGGTGAGATCGTCGATGCAGCGATAGCCCTTGACACGCACTTCGGAGATCCTCATGGGGCGACCCTATCCTGGCTATTCTGAATTCGCCTGACAGCAGAGGCGAGGCAGTGTTGACCCGTAGCGGCCAGTTCTGACAAGGGCGCTACAAGGGCGCTGTCATGGATTGACTCGGACCCGGTCAACGGGAAAACCCCGCCAAAGCGGGGCTTTCATTAAATGCGCCCGACGGGAGTCGAACCCGCGACCTTCGGCTTGAAAGACCGACGCTCTTTGGCCCCCCGTAAGGAACCGTTGACCACTGAGCTACGGGCGCCCAGGGGGGACTTTACCCGCGCCGCCGTCTCTGGGCAGTTCAGTCGGACTTCAGCTCGCGCATCGCCGGGTAGATGATCACGTCGCGCAGCGTCTTCGACCCGGTCATGATCATCAGCAGGCGGTCGATCCCCAAGCCGCAGCCGCTCGCCGGCGGCATCCCGTATTCGAGGGCTTTGACGAACTCTTCGTCGTGGGGGTGGGGGTCCTCCTCGGCGCCGGACTCCTGGCGTTCGCGCTGGCCGATGAAGCGCTGGCGCTGCTCGACCGGGTCGTTGACGTCGGTCCCCCCGCCGACGATCTCCATCCCCGCGACGATGCCGTCGAAGGCCTCGCAGACCTTGGGGTCGTCCGGGTGGACCTTGACCAGCGGCCAGATGTCGATCGGCAGCACGGTGATGTAGGTGGGCTGGATCAACTTCGGCTCGATCAGCTTGCCCTGCAGGGTGTCGACGAGGCCGGCCCAGTCGTCCGTCTCCTCGGCGTCGTCGCCGGCCAGCTCGGCCAGCTCGTCGCGGCTCGCCTTGTAGATGTCGACGCCGGTCTCCGCGAGGATCTCGTCGCGCAGGACCACCCGCGGCCAGGGCGCCGCGAAGTCGATCTCAACGCCGTCACGCATCACCTTGGTCGTCCCCATCACCTCCTGGACGACGCTCGAGACGAGGACCTCGATGAACTCCATGACGCCGTTGTAGTCGGCGCCGCCCACGAACATCTCCAGCATCGTGAACTCGGGGTTGTGCTGGGGCGACATGCCCTCGTTGCGGAAGAACTTGCCG
>Ga0190275_10001746_pt1 | contig 15988 bp, 5 predicted proteins | sample Popmic550T_FD_133745 | JGI IMG/M metagenome (GOLD analysis project Ga0190275, IMG submission 133745) | Populus adjacent soil microbial communities from riparian zone of Yellowstone River, Montana, USA - 550 T | ecosystem: Environmental > Terrestrial > Soil > Riparian zone > Trees stand | place...
AGCGTCTCGCGCGTCTGCCGCACGGACTGCGTCCGCCGCGACGGCAGCTCCTTGACGAAGACGCCGCGCCCCCGGCCGATGGCCAGCAACCCCTCGTCCTGCAGGCGCCGGTAGGCGCGGGCGACGGTGTTGAAGTGGATGGCGAGGTCGCCCGCAAGCTGCCGCACGGAAGGCAGGCACTCCCCTTCGACGAGCTTGCCGAGGGCAATCAACTCCCGGATCTGGGACCGGAGCTGATCTTCCAGCGGGGTGGTGCTCCGGAGGTCGATGGTGATTGCCATGAGGTGACTGTATCACTGTGTGATACAGATGGCAAGAGGGCGAGTGAATAGGACGAATAGGACCTATGGGACCTATGGGACTAATAGGACAAACAGGCCATGGGTCTCCTGGTTCCTATAGGTCCTATGCCCCCTCGGACCGCAACCGGGTCAGCGCTCTGCGCAGTCGCGGACCAGCTGAATGAGCTCCGTCATCTCGAACGGCTTCGAGACGATGGTGCAGAGCTGGTGCAGCCGCTCCCTGGCGGCCGTCCTCGGGTAGGCCGTCATCACGACAGTCTTTTCGACCATGCGCGGGTGGGTCTCGATGAGGTGCGCCACCACGCCGAAGCCGTCGACGCGCGGCATCATCAGGTCGAGCACGATCACGTCGAACGGGCCGGCGTCGAGCTGCTCGATCGCATCCTGGCCGTCAGCCGCCTCGAACGGCTCGAAGCCGGCGCGGCGCAGCATGCGTACCACCAGCGTGCGGATCGCATCCTCATCGTCCGCGATCAATACGCGGGGCAACGTTGTCTCAGGCATGTGGCCGCTTGGTCTCTCTCTCTGCCGCGGCAGCGGTCTTGCTCCGGGGTCATGCACATGGAACGCCGATCTTCGTACCGGGCCCTCATCGTGGAGGACGACGGCGCCATTCTGAAGCTGGTGAAGATCGTCCTCGAGCGCGAAAACTTCTCCGTGGAGGGGGTCCGGAGCGGTGCGGCGGCGATCGGGCTGCTCGCCACGGTCGCCTACGATCTGCTCATCGTCGACCTGATGATGCCCGGGATCAGCGGGGAAGAGCTGCTCAGCTATCTCGAAGAGAACCAGCCGAAGGCGCTGCGCCGGGTGATCGTGACGACGGCCTCTCCGCGGCGCATGAGCTGTGAGTTCCTGCAGCGGGTCTGCCGCCTGCTCGCCAAGCCCTTCGACATCAACGAGTTGGTGTTGATCGCGCGCGAATGCACGCAGCCGGAAGTGGCCTAGGGATCTTCCCCGGCCACCATCTGGATGCGAAGCCTGGCGTCGGCGGCTGCCCGGATGACCTCGAGCGCGTTCGGCGGGGGATCGCCCTGCGGGTTGGCGCGTGAATAGCGGATCGAGGCGCCTGCGGCGGAAAGTTTTCTAAACTCTTGCTTCGTCTGATCCAGGGAGACCTCGACGTCGTTCATGAGGATCGTCCCATCCTCCTGGACGTGGACCACGACGACCTGGCCGTTGCCGCCGGCGGCGCGGGCTGCCGTTTTCGCGTGCAGGAAGTTGGGGACCCAGATGCCGAGGATGAGCGCGCTGACGGCCAGCCCGGCAATCGCGTGCCCGAGGATCCCGGCGCGGCCGTACCGGAAGATCCTGGCGAAGCAGTAGATGCTGGCGATTGCCGCGGCCACCGCGAGGATGAACACGAGAAAGTCGGCGGCGGCACGTCCGATGACGAGACCGACCGCGCGATAGGCAAAGAGATAGACGAGCGGAACGAGCCACGCCGCCCTGGCGATTTTCCGGGTCGTTTCCACGAGGTTTCTTCTTGCTCCTCGGGGCGCATTCTAATCGCTGCATTCAGGCAAGTGGCACAGCCCCTCACCCCGTCCGGCGCCTGAGCTCCTAACAAACGCGCTCTGATCTGGATGGTCGACGCATCTGCCACGCGCAGGCGCCGAACATCCCTCTCCCCGGCGGGGGGGCCGGCGGGGGGAGAGGGGCAACAAAGCAGCGTGTTTCCAGTTTATGCGGAGGGGATGAACGGTGTGTTGCCCCTCTCCCCTTCGTAGGGGAGAGGGATGTTCGGCACCTGCGCGTGGCAGTAACCGCCCACGTGCAATCCGCGACACCGAGATTAGAAGACCAGGTGCCGGACGGGGTGAGGGGTCGTGCCTCGTGCGCGGAGGTGCCCCAGCTCACAACTTCAAATCCCTCACATTCCGGATCACCCTGGCCTGATAGTGGTACGAGTTGATCCCGCCGCCGTTGTAGCGGCGGACGGCGTAGGGCCAGTCGCAGCCGAAGGCTTCGCGTTTGGGGATGTTGGTGTAGCCGCCGGGGTTGTAGTACTGGGTGGCGGTGAAGAGGGTGGGGGAGCCGGCGTAGACGGGGGTGACGTTTTCGACGATGTCGCGCGAGCCGGCGTCGATCGCGCACTGGCTGCAGTCGCTGAGGTAGCGGGGGTCGGTCGAGGCGTATTTGCAGATGCGCAGGGCGCCGGAGCCGATCTCCTGCTGGCGGTCGTCGGCCTTGGACGAGGGGCCGTTCACGAATTTGTCGTATTTCTCGCGCAGCTCTCCCTCGGCTTTGCTGAGGTTCTTCTCGACGTCGTTCATGAAGTCGTCGACTTCTTCCTGCCGGGGTGGGTGGTGGAAGATGGTGAACTGGCCGGCGCCGTAGCCGCGGGAGGTGATGGCGAAGGTCTGGGCGGGGTTGTTGGTGTCGAGGCCGAGGGTGATGACGGCGTCCTGCTCGTTGTAGTGCTTCAGGTCACTCTCCTGCTTGAGGATGGCGGCGATGAAGCGGACCGGGACGGCGGTCGATTTTGCGGTGGCGATCTTCGACAGGACGCTCTTGTTGGCCTGGACCGGATCGGCCGCGATCGGCAGGCGGACGAAGCTCGCGTCGTTCAGCATCTCCACGATGCATTCGGCGGTGTTCTGGTCGACGACGCCGGTCGCGTCGGGGACGCGTCCCTTGTTGTACGCCTTCACCATCACCGGCGCATTTCCGTCCGACCCCTTGCCTTCGTTGTTCAGCAGGTCGTACTGGAGGGCCTTGACGCCTTTCTCCGTGCCGCTGCCGAAGTTTCCGTCGACGCCGCCGCGCAGGTATCCGAGCTCGCGCAGCGCCTGTTGCAGGTCCTGCACTTCCTGGCATTTCGCCATCCCTTTCTGCAGCGTCAGTCCCGGTTTCAGAAATGTGGTGCTCATTTCTTCTCCTCTCTTCTCTTCACGGGAGAGGCGCCAGCGGCGACTTTCCCTACCCGCCATCACGGGAAGATTTCCAATGTTTCCGCCGGGAGATAAATCGTTATCGAAGGCGCCGGAGGCTATTGAGCTGGTATGCAAGTTTTTTGGCGTTCGTGATCTTTCTGTGGCCGAAATTCTTACAGACATAATTACTCGAAACTCCGAACGGCGCGGAAAAAACGGAAATGCACCGGTCAGGTTTGGCACATCCACCGTAATTGCTGGATTGTGGGGGTTGCCTTACTGAAATGGGGATGCTACCGTGACATCACATTCGCAAATAATTCCGCATTTTATCCGGGTCCAACATAATTAAGGAGCTTCCTGTGTTTGCCACTCGACCGCTACGCGGTTGGACGGGCAGGGTACAGGTGACTGCAGGCTTTGCCCTGCGCGTCGCACTGCTGACTCTGTCTTCGGTGTCGCTGTTGAGCGCTGCCGAGCCGGTCCTGTTTCCCACGCCACTTCACATTACGCGCGAGCTCTCGGATCCGGTCTCGCAGAAGACGACCGTGATCGACGAGTACTGTCAGGGCAACCGCATGGTGTCTGTGAGCGGGACCCGTACGGCCATCGCGGATTACGCGAAGGGCGAGATGACGGAGATCGACTTTGCCGCCGGGACGTACAGCGTGACGAAGTTCGAGCAGGTGGCCCGCCTGAACGGGAAGGCTGCGGCACCGGGGATGGCGGCGGCGTCGCCGCGCCGGGAGTGGCGGGTCGAGGCGCGGGGCGGGAGTGTCATCGCGTCGCGTCCGGCGGAGACCACCGAGGCCGAGTGGAAAGACCAGAACACACGCCAGGTGATCCGGGTCTCGGCGGACCGGCAGATGACGCTGAGCCGCGGCGCGGTGGAGGCGATCCTCGGCATCGGGTATCCGCAACGCGCGGATGCTGCGGGCGAGATGATGCTGGGCGCGCTGCGCTCGCGCGAGAGGGCGGTGCGGAGCAACGCAGCGGCTTCGGCGGAGGAGTATCACCTGCCGCTCGAGCAGGTCGTCCGCTTCGAGGCGGACGGGGAGACGATGGAGACGCGGAATGTGGTGGTGCGGATCGGCTCCGAACTGCCGCCGCCCGACGCGCTGACCATCCCTCCGGGCGCGAAGCTCGTGGAGTCGAAGGCGGTCGCCCTGCAGCGGGCGCTCGAAGAGCTCGACGGCCCACCCCGCCCTTCCGGCAACTGAACCATCCGACATTCATCCGACATTAAAGAACCGCTCCCAGGAGGCTCGTTCCCATGAAGCTCCGGACCCTCATCGCCCTCGGTATCTTCGCGGCCGGCGCCGCGACCGCCGAGGCCGACATTACCGCGACGAGCCTGCGCATCCAGGGGGCAGGATTGAAGGTCATCACCGAAACGGTGACGACCAGCATTGACCTCCCCACTACGGTACAGACCGAGTTCGGCGGAAAGCAGAACGACGAGGCGGTCTCGCTCGAAGGCGTCATGGCGGTCGGCGACCTGACCGGACCGGGGATCGACACCCCCATTCAACTCACCACGGCGCCGGGCCATCGCTTCCAAATCCCCGGCCTTTCGATGCAGGGGATCTACTTCCTCCAGAACGTGCGCCTCATGAAGGGGACGGAGTTCCTGCAGTACGCGAGCCCCGCGACGGCGGTCATCACGGTCGCCGACCTGCTGCAGACCAAGGTCACGGTGCGCCAGCTCTCGCCCGACGAGCTGCGGGCGCGCGGGATCACGGTGGACGCGCGCAACTACGACGTCTACGAGTACTCGTTCACCTTCATCATCGACGGCAAGGAAGTGGTGATCCCGTTCCCGGTGATCATCGACCCGCGCACCCACGAAGTACAGCCGGTGAAGGGGGAGTCGCCGTATTCGCTGCCGCCGCAGGGGCTCATCGAGCCGCCGCGCTGGTCGCCGCCGCAGATCATCCCGATGGACTTCGGCGAGGAAGGGGAGCTGCCGGAGCCGGGCAAAGACCCGCAGGAGCGGGCGGTCAAGGGCGCGCGGACGAGTATCCCGGCAGCGATCGTCATCCCCAACAGCCTGGCCGTCCTGCACCAGTTCTTCGCGGTGGCGGTGATGGTGACGAACGGCGCCCCGGAAGGGAGTGCCGCGCGGCTCGAAGACATCAAGGCCACCATCAAGATCCCGACCGCGCTGCGCACGGTCAAGACCATGCCGCAGGTCTCGTTCGGGCAGCCGGTGCCGATCGTCGAGCCGACGACGGGCGTGACGTTCCTCGTGGCGCAGGCGCGCGGCGAGGCGGAGTGGACGCTGGAAGGACTGGAGTCGGGAACGCACCGCATCGACTTCGACCTGCGGGCCGTTCTGCGGCAGCAGGGCCAGGTCGACGTGCCGATGCGCGCGACCCCAAGCGCGGCCATCGTGGTCCACGACCCGCGCTTCAACATCAACTTCTCCCATCCCGACACGGTGCGCAAGGGGATCGAGTACTCGACGTACTCGTTCATCACGAACATGAGCGCGACCGATCAGACGATCGTCGTCACCTCGGGCGTGGAGTCGTGCGACGAGAACCCGAACGCGAACGTCTGCCGCCTCAACGGCGAGACCACCGACTCGCTGACCATTCCGGCGGGCGACATGCGGCTCATCGAGTACCGCCTGCGCTCGGGCGTGACCGGCCACGTCTTCGCCACGGCCGGAACGCTCAGCTCCACCGACGCCCTCAGCGCCAGCGTGCGCCTGCACATGGGCGTGAGCGAGACCGGCATCCCGCTGTCTCCGGCGACGCTGGTGATGCCCCACTACGCGCAGTACGTGAACCAGGACGTCGTGTCGGCGAACCTGATGCTCTTCGGCCTGGGCTATAGCCTGGCCACGGCGCCGCTCAACCAGATGACCGCGAGGTTCCCGCGGGTGATCAAGACGGACGTGTTCCAGCGCGCCGTCGACGTGGCCCGCACGGGCCAGCGCATCTTCATCACCGACTCCAACCCTGAGACAAAACGCGACTCGATCGCCCATCTCGCCCTCGACCTCCTCGGCAACGGCGGCTACGAGCTGCGCGAGTGGGATCAGCTCCGGCGCCAGGAGAAGTCAGGCCGCGTCGCCGGTGCGTCGGTGATGCGGGAGCTGGAAGCGACGGGCTTCGCCCCTGCCGGAACGACGATGACGTCGCTCTTCGACGCCATCGGCAACGCGACTGCGCACCGCCAGGGCTTCGTGGCCGCGCTCGCGCACGGCACGGCCTCCGACGAGCGGCCGTACGCCGTGTCGCTGGTGGGCCATGGAAGCGGGCGGCGCAGCGACATCCCGAACGAAGCGCCGGACGGCTGGGTGCGCAACCTGCCGTTCTCCGACATCTCGCGCTTCAACGGAGCGGGAGAGAACGGCGAGCTGGGCCTGGTCGCCCGCTGGACCGAGGAGATCGACGTCCAGGTGACGCCCGAGCGCAACGGCGCGTTCCAGCTCGAGATCCTCTACCCCGACACCAACGACGGCTCGCTCAAGCGCGCCCACTTCGACCTGACCGGCACGAGCAACGAGCCGATCACGATCCACCTGACGCGCGGCGCGACCTCGCTCAACGCGATGATGCCGAACGGCGGCATCGCCGGAGTCGGCACGGTCAGCACGGTCTCGGCCGCGCCGCTGCGCCTCATTGGCGGACGCCAGGATCTCCATCTCGACGAAGACGGCCATAAGGTCTCGGTCCTCTTCAACCGCCCGGTGAAGGTGCAGCAGGGCGTCGACCTGCGGACGAAGTTCACGGGCGAGATCGACTTCGACCGCGACGGCGTGAGCTACGAAGCGCCGCGCCCGATCTCGGCGGCCGCGCTCCAGGAGGACGGCCGCACGGTCAACACGACGTTCGCGCACTCCCTTTCGCAGAACGCGGCATACACGATCGCGGTGGGATCGCTCCTCGACCCGCTGAACGACCAGGCGGTCTCGTTCCCGGACGAGGTGTCGCCGAAGATCGACAACGACGCGCCGGCCGGGGTGGTCTACGGCAAGGTGATCAAGGGCGACAACACGCCGATCGCGGGCGCCGACGTCCGGATCGCGCAGTACCTGCCGTACGACGGGCACGTCGACCCGCAGGGCACGCCGCAGCACGACGTCTCCCAGACCGACGGCGCGTTCCTCTTCGAATTCGTCCGCCGCCAGATCGACGCAGGCTGGACGGGCGCCTATCGCCTCGAAGGCCTCTCCTCGATCCACGGCAAGACTACGCTCGAGGGGAGCGTGCGGCTGCCCGGCAAGGTGCACTTCGTGAACCTGCAGTTCCTCGGCCGCGGCGCGGCGCAGGGGCACGTCCGCTACAACGACGGCACGATCGCCGCCGGCGCGACCGTGACGATCGGCAGCACGATGTTCTCGCAGTTCCGCACCGCCACCACGGACGCGCAAGGCTACTACCGCATCGAAGATCTGCCGGTCGGACCGCTTACCTTCAGCGCGAAGGACGAGCCGGGCAACGTCACCTTCGCGGCCAACGAGATCGCCACGCCGGGACAGCTCGTCACCCAGGACCTCTCGATCTTCCGCCAGCCGTTCCCCGGCGTCGGCAAGGTTTACGGCGTGGTGCGCCGCTCGGACACGAACCAGCCGATGGCCGGCATCCACGTCGGCGTCTACAGCCAGGGCTACGGCCTCACGGACGGATACACGGACTCGAACGGCCGCTTCGAATTCGACAAAATCCCGGCCGGCTTCGTCACCGTGCTGGCCGAAGACTGGACCATCGCGCGGCAATCCGTGGCCGTGGACCTCGACCTCAAGGCCAACGAGATCAAGGAAGCGAACCTGCTCTTCTTCATCGCCCCGGAGATGAAGTTCACCACCCTCACGGGCGAAGTGTTCCGCGAGAACCCGCTTCAGCCGGGTGTGACCGAGCGTGTGCCGGGAGCCCTGGTCAAGATCGCCGGCTACCGCGTCGTGACCGCGGACGCGGAAGGGAAGTTCACGTACGACAACCTGCCGCTCGTCTTCAGCGGCAAGGGCATCACCGCCTACGACCCGGCCACGCAGCGGGTCAACACGACCGTCGTCCCCACGCTGACGGAGAGCGGCCCGAACAACGTCGCCATCCTGATCAACGCCTTCAGCCGCGGCACCGGAACGATTCGGGTGCGCCTGCTCAATGCCGGCGGCAATCCCGTCCCGGGATACCGCGTCATCGTTCCCGGCTTCCCGCCGGACGTTCTCCGCCCGGCACCCGGACAGGTCGGCGTGTACGAGCTGCCCGACGTCGCCGTCGGCGCGCAATACGAGATCATGGCCGTGCCCAGCGGCGTCCGTCCCGAGGACGGAGTCGTCGACACGCGGCCGTACGGCGACCAGATGGCCGGCGGCAGCGCGAAGGTCGAGTTCAACGGCCACATCGCCGCGCTGACCCTGCGCCTCCCGGGCGAGGGAACGGTGCGGGTGAAAGTGCGCTCGCAGTTCGACCTCATCACGCCGGTCAAGCTCACCTACCCGGTCTGGTACGAAGGGGAGCAGTCGACGGTCCCGCAATACCTCGAAGAATCGACCGACAAGAACGGCGAGGCCGACTGGGCGGTCTTCACCAAGATCCCGGCGCTGACGAACTACAGCGTCTCGAGCGCGCACCCGCAATACGGATACGCGGGCGCGGGCTCGCAGCTCGCCTTCGACGGCGACTTCAACGACCACACCCTGCAGCTCAACACCCTCGCCACGGTGCGCGGCACGGTCTACGCGATCGACGGCCTCACGCCGGTCGCCGGCGCCTCGGTCACCATCTACAACGGCCGCAGCGACCCGGGCCCGCAGATCACCGGACCGGACGGCCGCTTCGAGTTCTTCGACCAGCCGAGCTCCACGTACGTCTCGGTGACGGCGCAGGTCACGCAGAGCGGCATCTACCGGATCGGCTTCTCGTCGGCCCGGACGCCGAACAACGGCGGCGTGGTCGAGAACATGGCCGTCGTCCTGCGCAAGCGCGGCCTGGTCGACGGGCAGGTGGTCTACAAGGACTACAAGCGCTTCGACCCGGACAACGTCGCCAACAACATCGCCGACGACACGCCGAACGACTACAGCGACAACGCCCCGGTGCCCCTGGCGAAGTTCTACCTGCGCGAGCTCGACTTCCCGAACCGCAACTTCGGACGCAACGTCGAGCCGCTCGTCGCGGACGTGACCGGACGGTTCGTCATCAACAACGTCTTCGTCGGCGCGCTGCGCGCGACGGGCTGGGACCCGGGCAACGAAGAGCTGCGCGGCGACTGGACGGGACGCATCGACGAGGAAGGGGCGGAAGCCGCCCCGAAAGCCTACATCCCCATCACCGGGGGCGGCGGAGGGGTCGGCGCGGCCAGGATCACGGTCGTCGACCCGAACCAGTCCTACGCCGAGGTCCAGAACGCGGAAGTCAGCGTCTACGCGGGTGGAGGGAAGGCGTTCGACTTCGCCAGCACCGACGCGACAGGCTCGATCGAGTTCACCGAGCTCCCGATCGGGACGTACTACGTCTCGGCGTACTCCAAGGCCCTCGGCAAGACCAGCAAGACCGAGCCGGTGGCCGTCCCGAAGGACGGCGTCGGAACGGTGCGCCTCGAGCTCGAGTTCAGCGGCGAGGTCGACGGAACGCTCACCGACCCGGAGAACAACAACGCCCCCGTACCGGGATCGCACGTCCGGCTCACGGCCTCGAACTACCAGACCCAGGCCTCGACCGACGTCGCCGGCTTCTTCGTCTTCAAGGGCGTGCGCGAGGGCACGTTCGCGCTCGACGCCAAGGACACCCTCACCAACCGCCGCGCCCACGCGGACCGCACCCTCAGCGTGCTCGACCCGCACCGCACGGTGAACCTCGAGCTCGAGCCGACCGAGACGCTCTACTTCGCCGCGTACCTGCCGGACGACTTCGGCAACAAGTCGAACGTCCTGGCCGCGCCCCTGCGGATGGAAGTGATCCAGCGCTGCTGGACCGGTCTCGATCACGTCCGGCACTGCGACTACGAGCGGCAGCTGCAGGGCAATCCGCTCCAGTTCCCCGGCCTCATGGAGAACAGCGGCTACGGCATCAACATCTGGCAGCCGGGCGATACGAACCCGACCATCAACCTCGGCGGCAGCTTCCCGAAAGGGAAGTCGACCGATCCGTTCACCTACGTCTATCCCGCATACGGCGAAGTGCGCGTGACCGTTACCCAGGGCGGCCAGCCCGCGAACGGCGCCAAGGTCACCGTCTCCGGTGGCAGCCCGACCGTCACGGTCTACACCGACGCCTCCGGCCAGGCCGTGGTGCGCAACTTCCGCCTGGGCGGGGTCTACATCCAGGCCTCGTCGATCGACAACAAGTTCACCGGCGCGACCTCGACGACCATCCAGCGCCAGTCGGTTCCGGCGACGGCCTCGATCGCCCTCGGTACGTACGCCGGCGTGAGCGGCTACGTCGAAGCGGAAGCGGGCGGACCGTCCATCGGCACGCGCGTGGTGGCGAACTATCCCGGACACACGGCCGAGATCCGCACCGACTCGACCGGACGCTACACCTTCCTCGGCATCCCAACGCCGGCCAGCGGCACCACGACCGTCAGCCTGGTCTTCATCGGACCCGACGACACGACCGTCGGCGCCGGCACTTCGAAGGGCGTGAAGGCGGGAGACGGAGTGGTCGAGGCGCCGAGCGTGAAGCTCGACGCGACCGCGCCGGAGTTCCAGAGCATCGCCCCCGCGGACGGCGCCTTGAGCGTCTCGCCCGACACCACCATCACCATCACCTTCAGCGAGCCGCTCAGCGGCGGCAGCATCCATACGAACAACTTCCAGCTCCTCGACGCCGACTCGGGCGCGATCACCTGCGCGCTCACCACGCGTCTCCTGGAGGACGGCAAGTTCGCGGTGACGATGACGCCGCCGCGCCCCGCGACCGGCTTCCCGCTCCGCAGCAACACCCTCTATCGCGTAATCGTCTCCGGCGCCGTCACCGACGTCACCGGACATCGGCTCCCGGGCACCCGGGGCTTCACGTTCACGACCTCCGATTACGCGGAGCCGCGCGTGCAGAAGGTCCTGCCGGCGAGCCCGATCCCGGCGGCGACGACGTTCGAGTTCCGCTTCAACGAGCCGATCGATCCCGCGCCGTGGCAGAGCGGCGGCAACGGCGTTTTCCACATCTACAAGCTCGCCGCGCCGGGCGGTCCCACGGCTGCGGTCGCGAGCGAGCTCGCGGCGCGAGCTTTCGTCGATCCCGCGGCGAACATGGCCCTCTTCATCGCGCCCGAGGATGAGAACCCGATCCTGCCGGAGTCGTTCTACCGCGTCGTCTTCTCCGGCGTGCGCGATCCGGAGGGGAACGTCCTCGCCGAGCAGACCTTCCACTTCGAGTCGTTCGACCAGGTCGCCCCGCACGTCGTCTTCGTCGCCCCCGCGGCGGCCGAGCAGCTCGTCTCCGGCTCGGAGTACGAGCTCCGGATCGAGCTGCGCAACGGCAGCGCCGCGGGCGCCATCGCCACCGACATCAAGAAGGTCGAGTACTTCACCGTCGTCAACAACGTCGAGAAGCCGTTCGCCACGGTGACAACGGCTCCGTTCTTCACGAAGGTCCTCGGCCCCGAGGCGCCGGCGGGCGGCGCCACGTTCACAGTCGGTGCGCAGGCATACGACGCGTCGGGCAACCAGGGACCGAAGACGCTGGTCACCTGGACGGTCAAGCCGAATGCGGCGCCGTCGAACGTCACGGTCACGCCTTCCACGCAGTCGGCCTTCCCGTCGACCGCCTTCACCTCGCTCGTCACCTTCCAGGACGAAGGCTCGTTCGCCAGCGTGAACATGACCCTGTCGGTGCCGCGGACCAACGGCACCACCCAGACCACGAACGTCACCCAGTCGTACACGCGCCTCGCGAACGGCAACTGGCCGGAGGTGAAGTTCACCCACGCGCTGCCGAACGACGCCAGGGGCGGCGACCGGGCCACGCTGACCGTCACCGTCTCCGACGTCCGCGGGCTGACCTCGCCGCCGGCCACGGCCACGGTCGACATCGCCGGCGACACGATCCAGCCGAACATCATCTCCGTCACGCCGCCGGTCAACACGACCTACTTCAACAAGGACAAGTTCGTCATCGAGGCCGTCGTCAGCGACGCCGAGACCGGAGTGCAGACCGTCACCTTCCTGGTCGACGGCGATCCGTACGCCACGGCCTCGCAGACCGCCGGCCCCACGCCCGGCACGCAGAAGTTCCGCTCGGTGCAGATCGAGGCGAAGGCGAAGGCGGAAGACGCGCTGATCCCGATCGTCGTCACGGCGAAGGACTTCAACGGCAACACCCGCTCCACGACCCACGACATCCTCTACAAGGGCGTGAACGATCCCGACGCGCCGAAGGTGACGTGGCTCTGCCCGATCGACAAGGGCGCGCTCCCGGCGCTGCGCGCGAACTTCGCGCTCAAGCTCCGCCTCAACGTCGTCGACCAGGACGTTCGCACGGTCAAGTTCCTCATCGGCAGCGGCGGGACGACCGTCAACGGCGCACTGATCTCCGGCACCGAGTACGGCGCCACCTACACGTTCACGCAGACGCCCGCCGCGGGACCGCTGACCATCACCGCGGTCGTCGAGGACACGGTGGCGGCGCACACGGTAGAGCTGCCGATCACCATCGACCTCGTCAACGCCGACTTCGTCTACACCGATCCGAAGGCCATTACGGCGGCCGAGGCGGCGAGCTTCAACGACAAGACCATCGTTCTCATCGGCAGCGGGGCAGTGCTCGCGCCGCAGGCGCCGCTGCAGCTCGCGAACCTGCTCGTCCTCAACGGCGCGCGCGTCGAAACGCTCGCGGCGACGATCACCCGCGAGTTCCGAGTCGACATCACCACGACCGGCATCACCTACGTCGACTGCGACTCGAGTATCAACGTGAATGAGAAGGGATACGTCGGCGGGTGGCAGGACACGGTCGACGGCCGGAACAACGATCCCCGAGGCCGCACCGTCGGGAACACGACGACGGGCGCCGCAGACTCGAACCACTCGCCCTCCCATGGCGGCTTCGGCGGAACGGGAGCGGCGTTGAGCAGCAATTCCAATGCGCCGTATGGCTCGATCCTGCAGCCAACCGAGCTCGGATCGGGCGGCAGCGGATCGCCGGCGTGTTGCACGAACGGACGACCCGGCGGCGGCGCGATCGCCCTCCGCGGGGGCACCGGCGAGAGCGATACCTCGCGCATCGTGGTCGCCGGCAAGCTGCTGGCCAACGGCGCGTCGGGCTCAGGCAGTTACTGGGTGCCCGGCACGGGCGGCAGCGTCTGGCTCAACGCCAGGCAGGTTCTCTTCGGACCGAAAGTGCTCGTCTCCGCGAATGGCGGCGATGACGATTGGTCCGGCGTGGGCACGAGCGGCGGGGGCGGCGGTCGCATCGCCATCGGCGCAACGACGAAGCTCGATGTCGCTACAGCGGTCATCGAAGCGCGCGGAGGACGCCACGCGGGAACGTCCGACAGCAGCCGTAACTATGGCGACGCCGGCGCGGGCACCGTGTACATCCGCAAGCCGGGACAGGATTCGGGGGAGCTGACGGTGTCGGCGTACCACTCGGATTTCCCGAACACGCAACATTACGCCGCGGGCACACCGCTCGGCCGCATCAAGAACGGCACGTCGACCGCGGTCGCGGCAAACACGCTCACCGACGCGTCGCGAACGTTCGACAAATGGATGATCGGTGAAGAGCTGGTCGTCGGCACGAGCACCACGCGATCGTTCACGGTCATTGGCATCTCCACCGACGCGAAGGCTCTCGAGACCGATCCGGCGGATGGCAGTCTGCTCGAGGTGGCGGCGTCGCAGACGGTCGCGTACTCCGGCATGCTCGCCTTCGACAAGATCACGGCCGGCAAGCACGCGCTCCTCGTCTTCGACGACCACGCCTCGGTGGCCGGGGTCGTCGACGACAAGACGGCGATGATCGTCGATCCGACGGCGGCGGTCGTGCTCCCGAACGAACAGGCCTCGCACACCATCACCACCACGCCGGCCGCGGATGGAAACATCATTCGCGACACGCCGCTCTCGGTCACATACACCGCTACGGCGGCCGCGGGAGTGAGAAGCGTCAAGTTCACCTGGACGCCGGAGAGCACGCCGCGCACCGACACGTACACCGACTTCCCGGTCACGACGCCGAGCAAGACCCTCGCGTTCACGGTTCCGCCGGCGACTCCGCTCGGCGCGGCAACGCTGACGATGCAGATCACCGATCGCGCCGGCCGTACGTACACCATGCCCACGCGCACGTATACGGTCGTCGACAACGCTCCGCCGGCGATCTCCACGTTCACCGTCGCGCCGGGCAACTCGATCTACGCGGGCCGCGACGTCGTCGCCACCGTCACCGCGACGGACGACATCTCCGTCAAGACGATCTCGTTCGACGCGAAGCTGAACGGCACGTCGATCAAGACCCAGACCTTCACCCCGAACGTCGCCAACGCGACCTCGGTCTTCACAGTCACGATTGCCCCCGAAATCGCGGGCGGCTCCACGCTCACCATCGACGTCACCGTCAGCGACGGCTTCGCCGGACGCGCGCCCACGGCGGCGCAGCAGGTGGTGACCATCCTCACGGACACGGTCGGCCCGGAGATCTCGATCAACTCTCCCACGGCCAACTCCTCGTACCGCGAAGGCATCGACAAGGTGCTGGTGCGCATTCTCGCGGTCGACACGGAAGTGAAGGTCAAGGAAGCGTTCGCGCAGTTCGACGGCCTGACGGCGGTCGCGCTCACGCAGGTGAACGGCACGAGCGACTGGCGCGCGGATATCACCGCGCCGCCGGTCGACGGCGATCAGGACGTGCAGCGCACGTTGACGATCACGGCCAGGGATTACGCGGTCAACGTCACCATACCGCCCGCCATCCCGCTCACGCTCAAGCCGATCATCGATTCCAACGCGCCGGTGCTCACCTGGACCTGCACCAGTGCCGGGGCGATGTTCCCGGCCGGTACGAACGCCAGGCTGCAGGCTCGCGCCGTCGCCGCCAATGCACAGAATCCCGTGCAGAAGGTGGAGATGTTCGTCGACGACTCCGCGACGTCCCTTACCGTGAGCTCGATCGGCAGCAACCTCTACGAAGCAACGCTTCCGATCGGTGCATCGATCGCCGACGGCTCGGTCGTGCGCGTCCGCGCGATCGCGACGAGCGCCGGCGGTGTACCGGCGGATCTTCTGACGACGTTCACCGTCGTCGTTCCGACCGCACCGGTCATCACGGCCAACACGACGATCGAAGCGAGCAACACGACCTACGACAACAAGACCGTCGTCATCACCGGCGGCACGGTCACGATCCGCGGGCCGCATACGTTCCACCGCCTCCTCGTTCTGGGCGGGACGGTCACCCAGCAGGACCTCGAGAAGGTGGAGATCGTCACGACGGACGGTTTCTATGTCGGCTGCGGTGCGTCGATCGACGTGACGGGACGCGGATACGCGGCGAACCAGTCGTATCCGGGAGCGGGCTTGCCGGGGGTCAACAACGGCGGTGCGCACATTGGACAGGGTGGGTTGTGGGCTGGCGCGGTCGCCAGCTCGTTCGGCAGCGTGTATCGGCCGATGGAGATGGGAGGCGGCGGAAATGACGGCTCGTGGGGGCTGCGTGGTGGAGGCGTCATCCGGATCGACGCGAAGACGCTGTCGCTGGACGGGGTGGTGCGCTCCAACGGGCACGGATCCGGGTCGGCGCACCACCGCGGAGGCGGTGGTGGATCGGTGTGGATCACGGCAGCAAGGGTCTCGGGCTCTGGAGTCATCGAAGCAAAAGGCGGTCAGGGGTACTACGGTGCGGGCGGCGGCGGAGCGAT
>Ga0190275_10001747_pt1 | contig 15988 bp, 16 predicted proteins | sample Popmic550T_FD_133745 | JGI IMG/M metagenome (GOLD analysis project Ga0190275, IMG submission 133745) | Populus adjacent soil microbial communities from riparian zone of Yellowstone River, Montana, USA - 550 T | ecosystem: Environmental > Terrestrial > Soil > Riparian zone > Trees stand | place...
CGTTCGCCGAGTACGACATCGACCGGATCGTCGCGCTGCTGCGCTACGACGTCGTCTTCGACATGCCGCCGCTGCCGCTGTGGGTGCGCGGCCCCGAGCAGGTCGGCCGCTTCATGCTCGGCCCGGGCGCCGCCTGCCGCGGCTCGAAGCTGATCGCGGTCGCGGCCAACGGCTGCCCGGCGTTCGCGGCTTACAAGCCCGATCCCGAGTCCGGCGCCTGGCTGCCCTGGTCGCTGACGATCCTCGAGCCGGTCGCCGCCGACAACGGCAACGCCCCGGCCATGGGCGGCGTCCACAACTTCCTGCAGCCGTTCCTGCCGCGGCTCTTCGCCTCCTACGGGCTACCGGACCGGCTCACCGACGCGGACCCGGCCATCGGCGCTTAGCGGCGGACGCGTCAGCCGGGCGAAGCGAGCTTCGGGAAGTGCTCGGCGAAGGCCGCGACCACTGGTCCAAAGGCCTGGCTCCAGCCCCTGCTCCTTCAGGTGCTTGCGCATCTGGTTCGTGGTGGGGAGGGTGCCTAGAGCTGTCCCCCGTCCTGCCTACGTAGAGCAACCGCTCTCCATCTGGGTCGGCCGCCTCGAGCACGTAGAGCCAGAACCCTCGCCTGACGAGGGCGCCGTCGAACTCAACCAGGTGGGTGGCGGCGGTAGTCATGGCTCCTATCCGAACTCTTCCTGGCTGGGGACCCGGCCCTGCCGCTCGAAGCGGATACCGAGGCCGTCCCTCATCAGGGTTTCCTGCTGGACACGCTCCGGCGTGTCGATGCGCCGACGGTCCTCTCCTTGCCCGGGGATCTCTTGTGCCAGCAGCAGCTCGAGGCGGGCCTGCCGTTCGGGCCCGTGAGCCCCGAGCGCTCGCAGCAGGTCGAGGTCGACGCCCACCTCGGCCCGGAGACGGGAACCGGCGAAGAAGATCTCGGCCCGGCGTCCCACCATCGGCCTGTCGACGATGCGAAAGCTCTCCTGCGGCTTGGGCCAGTCCGCGACGTAGCCCCGGCGCGTGCGCTCGGCCGCGGCATAGAGTCCGGCGCAGCGAAGCGCTCGGATCAGGGCAGCGTCGCGCATCGCCTCCCGCCCGGCTTCAAGATCGAGGCTGCCCTGGGGGCTATCCTCGACCGCGACCTCGATGGCATAGCACCGGACGGCCGGTCTCTTTTCATCGAGCTCCATGGTGGTGGCGAAGACCACCCTCCTCAGGGGGAGGTCAGATTCGACCCCGAGGACCTGCCGAACCCCTGCGGCAAGCTGGCCGATCGCGGTCTTTTCGTTCTTGACGGTGCCTTTGCACTCAATCGCCAGGAGTTCCATCCGGCCGCTGTCGAGTCCCCTGACGATCAGGTAGTCCGGCTGCTTCCTTCCGAAGCCAAAGCGTCGCCGGATCACCCCGCTTCTCAGCAGCGGATCGATCGTGTCATCGAGGTTGATCACCGCCAGAGACCCCGATGGAACGAGGCGCAGGCATCCGAGATAGCCGGCGGCGCCGACCCCGACCGTCTCGCTGAACATCGAGCGGGTATGCAGTCTGATCGAGCGCGCGTCAGCGGTCGGCCTGACGACTTTGCGTTCGTCCTCCAATGCCCACCGATAGCGAACCCACGCCCAGTGGCCGGCACTGCGGAGCACCTCCGCCGCAAGGGTGGGTGGCCCTGCCGTCATCCATCCCATCCAGCTGAGCAGCTCGGTGGAATCGCACGGAGTGAGCGGCGTGGCAGCAAACTCGGGCACGGCCACGATGGCGGCGCCCGGCGGTAGTTCCGCGACCCTGGCCTCGACCTGGCGGGCGAGACCGTAGGTAGAGGTAACGCCGATTGACACTCAGTGCTCCTCTTCGAGGTCAAGAAAGCCGTAATGTCGTTCGTGCATTCGAGTTTATTTATCAGCCATCGCTCCGGCTCCGTCAACCGCGCCTCTGTTCATACGTGGTCGGGGGCGGCAAACGCGCCCTTCCGCACCGCGTCCCGCTGGACCTCGAGCTGACCGACGAGCGCCGCTTCGAGAACGGCGTGGTCCACCTGCGCTACGCGGTTCGCGACTGAGCGAACCCCGGACCCGGCTATCGGGACTTCAGGAAGGCCGGCCGCCGAAGCCGATCTCGTTTCGTCAGCATCGCGACGGCCTCGGTCGCATGGGCGAGGAGGAAGGCTCGGAGCCCAGCAGCCGTTCGTACCACGGCTTTGCCGCCGCGAAGTCGCTGACCCGCATCGAGGCGAAGACGCTGCTGGCCTTCAAACGCTGGTCCTCCTAGCGGCCCGGCTCGCCCCAGGCGGTCGCCACCAGCGAGCGGGGGCCGCCGCGGTCGCGGTGCTCGCAGAGGTAGATGCCCTGCCACGTCCCGAGCGCAGGGCGGCCGTCGGTCAGCGGCAGCGTCAGGGACGGGCCCAGCAGGGCGGCCTTGACGTGGGCCGGCATGTCGTCGTCGCCCTCGAGGGTGTGGGTCCAGTACGGGGCGCCTTCGGGGACCGCGCGGTCGAACCAGGCCTCGAAGTCCCGGCGCACCTCCGGCGAGGCGTTCTCGCTCAGCGCCAGCGAGGCCGAGGTGTGCTGGATCAGCAGGTGCAGGATCCCGACCGAGATCTCACGCAGCTCGGGCAGCGCCTCGAGCACCTCCGCCGTGACCAGATGAAAGCCGCGCGGCCGCGCCGGGAGCTCGATAGTGCGCTGGACCCACATCAGTCGCAAGGATCGCAGTCGTCCGCCATCGTCGTGTGCGCGCCCTCAGACGATTAGACGTTCATTCGTTTAATCGTCTAAACGCAGAACGCTTCGAGAATCGGCCGGACCTAAAGGGCCTCGCGATCGGCGATCTCGACGACGACGGCGCCTCCGACCTCGCCGTCGCCAACTCGTTCTCGGACAACCTCTCGGTCCTGCTCAACGCCCCGGTCGCCGACCCGGACTTCGACTCACTCGCCCTCGGCTCCCCGGCCGCGGTGCCGCAGGGCACGATCGGCGCTCCCCAGGCAGTGACGATCGGCAACGACGGATCGGCCCCGCTGGCGATCCGCGGCTTCGCCCTGACCGGCAGCGCCGGGCCGCTCCCTCAGGGGCCCGCCGGCCAGACCGGCGCCGCCGGAGCGCCCGGGGCAACCGGTCCGCGCGCCCGCGCCCGTCGCGTCGTCTGCAAGCTCCGCAAGTCGAAGGCGGCGAAGAAGAAGCGCTTCGCCTGCGCGGTCAAGGTCCGCCCCGTCCGGACGCGCGGCTGATTGCGCCTGGCGGTCCTCGCGGGCGCCTACCATCCACACGGTGCCGTATGGGATGACAGAGGTCGGCCGAGTCCCGAACTCGGTGCATGAATCCCGGCCCTGGCGCATCCGCGAGATCGCTCCGGACTTCACTCTCGAGGACGTCTGGGCGCTGCCCGCGCAGGGTGGCCCCGACGACTTCCCGAAGCTGATGGAGCTGGTGACCGCGATGGACCCGGCCCATGCCGACTCCCGCGCGACCCGCTTCCTCTGGCGGGCCCGCGACCGCCTCGGCGCCTGGTTCGGCCTCGGCCGGATCCGGGGCCGAGCCGACAGGGACTCCGACCTGGCGGCGGGCCAGCTGCCGATCCCCGGTACGAACGAAACGTCCCTGGCCGGTCGGCTGCCAGCCGACCTTCGCGACACGGCAGCGGATGACGACTTCGGCTCCCTCCCCTTCACACCCCTCTACCGAACCGAGACCGAGGCTGCGGCCGAGATCTCGAACCAAACCGTGCACGGGGTCGCACACCTGGCCTGGGCCGACCAGGGCAACGGCCGCTACCAGGGGCAGATGGCCGTCTACGTCAAGCCACGCGGCCTCTTCGGCCGCGGCTACATGGCGTCGATCAAGCCGTTCCGCCACTGGATCGTCTACCCGGCCCTGATGCGCCAGTTCGAGCGGGCCTGGAAGGCGCCGGGCGCCTAAGAGGGACTAACGGGCGCGCCGGGCGCGGGCCAGCTCGATCGCGATCGGGACGATCGAGAGGGCGACGATGCCGAGGATGATCGGCTCGAGGTTGGCGCGGACGAAGTCGACCTGGCCGAGGAAGTAGCCGAGGGTCGTCACCCCCACCCCCCAGGCGACTCCGCCGATCACGTTGTAGGTGAGGAAGACCCGGTAGTTCATGCGCGAGACGCCGGCCATCACCGGCGCCAGGGTGCGGACGATCGGCACGAAGCGGGCGATCACGATCGTGCGGGCGCCGTAGCGCTCGAAGAACTCGCGCGAGCGCTCCACGTACTCGGCGCGGAAGAAGCGGCTGTCGGGTCGCTTGAAGACCGTCGGCCCAGCCTTGCGACCGATCGCGTAGCCGACCTGGTCGCCGGCGATCGCCGCGAGCGGGATCGTCACCAGCAGCACCCAGAGGTCGGGGAGCGTGCCCGAGGCCGAGAGCAGGCCCGCGGTGAACAGCAGCGAGTCGCCCGGCAGCAGGAAGCCGACCAGCAGGCCCGACTCGACGAAGACGATCGAGAGGATGCCGATCATCCCGAAGGTCTCGATCAGGAAATCGGGATCGAGCCACTTCGGTCCGAGGGCGAGGGGGAGCGGCGGCGCCAGGGTCACGGACGCGGCAGGCTACCGAGAGCGGCTCCCATCCGCCGGGCCAAGCGCAAATACGGCACCATCGTCGGGTGAGCGCGGAGAGCCAAGACGGGGGAGCTGTTGCCGAAACGGAGAATGCCCCGCGCCAGCTCGACCTGCTGGAGGAGATCGGCGGGCCGCAGGGGATCGCCGACTCCAGCATCCCCGCGCTCGTCTTCGTCGCCGTCTACACGCTCGGCGGCAACCGGATCTCGCTTGCCGCGATCTGCGCGCTCGGCGTCGGCCTGGCGCTCGCGATCCTGCGCCTGGTCAAAGGCGAGTCGCTGCGCTTCGCCCTGGCCGGCTTCGTCGGCGTCGCCATCGCCGCCTTCATCGCCAGCCGCACCGGCCGCGCCGAGGACTTCTTCCTGCCCGGCCTGCTGCTCAACGCCTTATATGGGGGCGCCTACCTGATCTCGATCCTCGTCCGCTGGCCGCTGCTCGGCGTCATCCTCGGCCCGGCGATCGGCGGCAACGGCATGGCCTGGCGCCAGGACCCGCAGCAGCTGCGCGTCTACTCGCAGGCGAGCTGGATCTGGGTCGGTGTCTTCGCGGCGCGACTCGCCGTGCAGCTGCCCTTCTACCTGGCCGGCTCCCTGGTCGCGCTCGGGGTCGCCAAGACGGCGATGGGCCTGCCGGTCTTCCTGCTCGGGATCTGGCTCTCCTACCTGGTCCTGAGGCGGGGTGGGATCGTCACCACCTGGCGCGGCATCGGCAGCAAGGAGCCGCGCGAGTCGAGCGAGGGATGAGGGCGTTCGGCAGTCGTTGGCAGCTTCGCCGAAGGGGCACCGCGAGCGCTTCCGACCTTTGCCCCACTCAGGTGTGGTCAATGCCGGAAGCGCGTCCCATGCGGCGGTTCCCAGACCGGCAGCTCGACCCGCTGCTCGCGCTGGAGCAGATGTACACGGCTCATCGTCGCTGCGTCAGTACCACTTGCCGCGCGCGAACCCCCCGAAGGCGATCAGCCCGATCAGGGTCACGATCAACCCGATCCAGAAGCTCCAGACGATCATCAGGACGATGCCGACGATGACCAGGATCCCCCCGAGGGAGATGCCGCCGATGCCGCCTCTGTCTGCTCTGCTGTCCATTTGCTCCTCCTGGTTGCTTCCCGCGCTGAACCTGCCGGATGGCATCTACCCGGCCGGCCGGGGATCGAATCGTCAGCGCTGCTCGACGAAGTAGGAGCCGGCCGCGGAGTCGCCTGAGAACCAGCGGCTGGTCACAGTCTTCTTGCGCGTGAAGAACTCGACGGCGTCGGGGCCGTGGGCGTGAAGGTCGCCGAGGAAGGAGTCCTTCCAGCCGGAGAAGGGGAAGAAGGCCACCGGGGCGGCGACGCCGATGTTGACCCCGATCATCCCCGCCTCGACGTCGTGGCGGAAGCGGCGCACGGCGGCGCCGCTCTCGGTGAAGATCGAGGCGCCGTTGCCGAAGCGGCTGGCGCCGACGACGTCGATCGCCTGCTCCAGGCTCTCGGTCTGGATCACCGAGAGGACCGGGCCGAAGACCTCCTCCCGCGCCACCTCCATCTCCAGCTCGACCCCGTCGAGGATCGTCGGCCCGACGAAGGCGGCGTCGGGATCGCCGGCGGCGCCGCGGCCGTCCACCACGACCCGGGCGCCCTCGCCCTCGGCGCGGTCGATCGCGGCAACGATGCGGTCGCGGGCGTCGCAGGAGATCACCGGCCCGACGTCGGTCGCCTCCTCCATCCCGTCGCCCACCCGCAGCCGCTCGGTCGCCTCGCGCAGAGCCGGCATCAGAGCCTCGTGAGCGGGGCCGACGGTGACCACGACCGAGCCCGCCATGCAGCGCTGGCCGGCGGCGCCGAAGGCCGAGCCGATCAGGCCGGCGACGGTCTTCTCGATCACCGCGTCGGGCATCACCACCATGTGGTTCTTGGCCCCGCCCAGCGCCTGCACGCGCTTGCCGGACTTCGCGGCGCGCTCGTAGACGAGCCGCGCCACCGGCGCCGAGCCGACGAAGGAGACGGCGTCGATGCCCGGATGGTCGAGGATCGACTCGACCACCTCGCGGCCGCCGTTGACGAGGTTGACGACGCCCGGCGGCAGGCCGATCTCCGCCAGCGCCTCGAAGGCGATCTGCTGGGTCAGCGGCACCTGCTCGGAGGGCTTGAGGACGAAGGCGTTGCCGCAGGCGATCGCGAAGGGAAGGAACCAGAACGGCACCATCGCCGGGAAGTTGAAGGGGACGATCGCGGCGCAGACGCCGACCGGCTGGCGCACCGTCTCGGCGTCGATCCCGCGCGAGACGTCCTCGGCGATCCGCCCCTGGATCGTGGTCGGGATCGCGCAGGCGCACTCGACCATCTCGATCATCCGCGCCACCTCGGCGCGGGCGTCGGCGATCGTCTTGCCCATCTCCAGGGTCACCGAGCGGGCCAGGTCCTCGCGGCGGCGGTCGAGCTGCTCGCGCAGGGCAAAGAGGTGGCGGCCGCGCTCGATCACCGAGACGTCGCGCCAGACCGGCAGCGCCGCCCGCGCCGCGCTGACGGCGGCGTCGAGGTCGGCCGCTGAAGAAAGCGGCACCCGGGCCAGGACCTCGCCGCTGGCCGGGGCGGTGACGTCGAGGGCCTCGGTGGCGGTCGCGTCGGTCCAGACGCCGCCGACGTAGTTCTTCAGCAGCCGGGTCTGGGTGGGCGCCGCGGACATGCCTCCACGGTAGCGCTCCGGCGCGGCCGCCCAGCGGTTTCTCGCGGCGTGAGACCATCAGGGTGCCGATGAGCGACTTCCTGGTCAAGCGCGACGACTTCCGCCAGTGCCGCGTGGCCGAATCCGAGCCACCGCAGCTGGAGCCGGGGCAGGCGCTGCTGCGGGTCGAGCGCTTCGGGCTGACCGCCAACAACGTCACCTACGCGGTGATGGGCGAGACGATGTCCTACTGGGACTTCTTCCCGGCGCCGGACGGCTGGGGCCGGGTGCCGATGTGGGGCTTCGCCGCGGTCGAGCGCAGCGAGGTCGAGGTGGTCGAGGTGGGGACGCGGGTATTCGGGTACCTGCCTCCCTCCTCCCACCTGGCGGTGACCGCGGTCAAGGCCGACGAGCGCGGCTTCGTCGACGGCTCGCCGCACCGGGCGGCGCTGCCGTCGGCCTACCACCGCTACCTGACCACGGCGGCGGACCCCTTCTATATAGAGAGCACGGAGGAGGTGCAGATGCTGCTGCGGCCGCTCTTCTTCACCTCCTTCCTGATCGACGACCAGCTCGCCGACGAGGGGCTGACCGAGCGCGGGCCGATAGTCGTCGCCAGCGCCTCCAGCAAGACGGCGATCGCGGCCGCCTTCCTCCTCTCCCGCCGCCAGGGGGTGGAGCTGATCGGCCTCACCTCACCGCGCAGCACCGAGTTCGTCGCCGGCCTCGGGATCTACGGGCGCACGGTCGGCTACGACGCGATCGACTCGCTCGAGCGCGGGCCCGCGACCTTCGTCGACTTCGCCGGCGACGCCGCGGTGCGCCAGGCGGTCCACTCCCACTTCGGCGACGAGCTGGTTCACAGCATGGCGGTCGGGGTCACCCACTGGGAGGACTTCGAGGGCGGCGGCGAGCTGCCGGGGCCGCGCCCGGTCTTCTTCTTCGCCCCGACCCGAGTCAGCAAGCGCTCCGAGGACTGGGGCCGCGCCGGGCTCGAGCAGAGGGTGGCCGAGGCCTGGCACCCATTCTGCGAGTGGACCGGCGAATGGCTGCAGCCGCTCCGCGACCAGGGCTTCGACGGGCTCCAGAGCGCCTACCTCGACGTGCTCGAGGGCGGCGTCGACCCCAGGACCGCCCACGTGGTCTCGCTCCGGGGCTAGGGATCGCGCGAGCGATGCGGAGCTTGACCGTCACCGAGTTCGTCACCCTCGACGGGGTCATGGAGGCCCCCGGCGGCGAGCCGGGCCACCCCCACAGCGGCTGGGTCTTCGACTACGTCGGCGAGGAGCAGATGGAGTTCAAGCTGCGCGAGACGCTCGAGGCCGAGGTGCAGCTGATCGGCCGCGTCACCTACGAAAGCTTCGCCGGCGCCTGGCCCCAGCGCGAGGGCGAGTTCGCCGAGAAGATGAACTCGATGCGGAAGTACGTCGTCACCTCGACCCTGGACGGGCTCGAGTGGAATAACTCGGTTCCGATCGAAGGCGACGTCGTGGCGGCGGTGGAAGCGCTGAAGCGGGAGGACGGCGGCCCGATCCTCGTCGCCGGCAGCCGCACCCTCGTCCAGACCCTGTTCGAGCACGACCTGATCGACGAGCTGCGGCTGATGATCTTCCCGGTCGTGCTCGGCTCCGGCGCCCGCCTCTTCCCCGAGTCGGCGGACAAGAGGGTGCTGGAGCTGGCCAAGACGCAGACGTTCGCGACCGGCGTCCAGGTCAACACCTATCGGCGAGCGCAGGGCGGCGGCCAGAGCTCGTAGCCGGCGCCGGCTCAGCTGCCGGTCGCCGAGAAGTGCTGGTAGTCCTTCGGCCAGGCCCAGTCGCCGCCCCACTCCCAGCCGGCCGCGGCGAAGGCCCGCACCACCGCGCCGCCGCCGTGGATCACGCCTTTGGCGTGACGCGAGCGGTCCGTGTAAGGGGCGCCCTGCGGAGGCGAGACATATCCCGCGTCGGTCACGTACGGGTTCTCGATCGGGTTGACGTCGATCGCCCGGCCGTAGGCGTGCTCGGACCAGACGGAGCTGCCGGCGACGGTGCGGCAGTTGAAGGCGGAGGTGTTGTCGGCCGCCATGCTGCGGTGGTCGTCGGCCCCATACGCATCGACAAGGCGCATCTGCCGGATCGGGTACCCCTGCTCGAACAGCTTCCTCATCACCGTCAGCATCGCCGCGGCCTGGTCGCGGTTGACGACCAGCCGCCCGCGGTGGATCGCGCCGTCGAACCCCCAATGGGAGACCATGAGCAAGCGCAGCCCAGCGAAGCCGACCGGGCAGCCGCGGTGCCAGGAGACCCCGCTCATTCGCGCCCGCAGCCTCGGATCGATGCGCTCGATCCGGCCTTGGAAGGAGGGCTTTTCAGCAATGGCCTCAGTCGCTGCGCGACCGGCCGCCGGGGATGACCAGTCCGCACCAAAGGCCGCGAGGAGGATGAGCACGAGGACCCTCTTCATCGTCCTAAGCACATGGAGCGCGGCCTCATCGCAGATCAGTATGCCGCGACCAGCACAACTCATCGCGCCGCTCGTTCGATTCGGCGGCCTATAGCCCGCTCAATGCATCGCGCGGCGCGATGAGTTGTGCCGACCTCACGACTTGTCGCACATCGACCCGGGGTGAGAGCATGCGGGGTGTATGGGTTTCCTCTCGCCAGCGCCGCCGCCGTTCGAGCTCGAGGAGTGGAAACGGCAGCCGCACCTGGCGCGGCTGAAGCCGCTGGTCCAGGACTGGGGTGAGAACGGGTTCGGGTCGCCGGTCGCGGTCTACTTCCTCTACGCGCTGAAGCTGGCGATCTACTCGGCCGGCGCGCTGCTGGCGATCGCGACCACGCCGGAGCTGGGCGGGATCGGCGACTTCGGCGACTGGTGGACGCAGCCGATCGTCTTCCAGAAGTTCGCCCTGTGGACGCTGCTGTGGGAGATCCTCGGCTTCGGCGCCGGCTCGATGGCGCTCAGCTTCCGCTTCATCCCGCCGATCGGCGGGCCGCTCTACTGGCTGCGGCCGGGGACGGTGCGGCTGCCGCCGTGGCCGGACCGGGTCCCGTTCACCGCGGGCAGCCGGCGCACCGCGCTCGACGTCGCCCTCTACGCCGCCGTCGTCATCGTCGGCATCTACCTGCTCTTCGCCGCCGGCGTCGACGCAGGGCCCGATGCGGCCGGCCGCATGGCCCCCGCCGGCATCGCCGTCCTGCTGGCGCTGCTGGCTCTGCTCGGCCTGCGCGACAAGGTCTCCTTCCTCGGCGCCCGGCCCGAAATCTACGCGACGATGCTGGCGGTCGGGCTCTTTCCGCTCGACCAGTGGATCGTCGCCTGGCAGTTCGTCTTCGTCTTCATCTGGTGGGGTGCGGCCTCCTCGAAGCTGAACCGCCACTTCCCCTTCGTCGTCTCGGTGATGATCAGCAACGCGCCGCTGGCCGGGCCGAAGGCGCTGAAGCGCAAGCTCTGGCGCGACTACCCGGAGGACATGCGGCCCTCGCGGCTGTCGGCCGGCCTCGCCCACTTCGGGACCGTGCAGGAGTACGGCTGGCCGCTGCTGCTGCTCACCGTCGACAACGACGTCGTCCGCACGATCGCAATTGCCGGGATGGTCCTCTTCCACCTCAACATCACCTCGATGTTCCCGCTGGCGGTGCCGCTGGAGTGGAACGTCTTCATGATCTTCGGCACCCTCTTCCTCTTCGGGCACTACGGCGACGTGCCGCTGTCCTCGCTCGACGACCCGCTGCTGATCGCGACGATCGCGGTCGTCTGCCTGGGGCTGCCGGTACTCGGCAACCTGCGGCCCGACAAGGTCTCCTTCCTGCCGTCGATGCGCTACTACGCCGGCAACTGGGCGACCACGCAGTGGCTGTTCCGCAAGGGCAGCGGCGCCGAGGAGAAACTCGACACCCACATCACGAAGTCGGCGGCGCTGGTTGGCGAGCAGGTAACGCGGATCTACGACGACCCCGAGCTGACCTCCTTCCTGCTCAACAAGGGCCTCTCCTTCCGCGCCATGCACACGCACGGGCGCGCGCTCAACGGCCTGCTGCCGCATGCGGTCGACGACGTCGAGGCCTACGACCTGCGCGAGGGCGAGCTGATCTCCAACGTCGTCAACGGCTGGAACTTCGGCGACGGCCACTTCCACGGGCGGCAGCTGCTGGAGGCGGTGCAGGAGCGCTGCGAGTACGCGCCAGGCGAGGTGCGGGTGATCGCGCTGGAGTCCGAAGCGGTCGGCAGCGGCCGCCAGCACTACCGGATCTACGACGCCGCGACCGGGCTGGTCGAGGAAGGGTCGGTCGCCGTCGCCGACATGGTCGAGCGCCAGCCCTGGCTGGAAGAGTCGTGGGAGTTCCCGGTCGAGGTGACGCGGCGGATGCCAGACGAGCAGCCGGCGGCTCCGGTCCTCGCATGAGCACGGCGACGGTGGTCGGCTCCGGCCCCAACGGGCTCGCCTGCGCGGTGGCGCTGGGCCGGGCCGGGGTCGAGGTGACGGTGCTGGAGGCGGCCGAGACGATCGGCGGCGGCACCCGCAGCGCCGAGCTGACCGTGCCGGGCGTCGTCCACGACCTCTGCTCGGCCGTGCACCCGATGGCCGCCGCCTCCCCCTTCTTCCGCTCGCTCGGGCTGGAGGCGCACGGGCTGCAGTGGCGCTGGCCCGAGGTCGACCTCGCCCACCCCTTCGACGACGGCGAGGCCGCGGTCCTGGTCCAGTCGCTCGAGCAGACGGCGGCCGGCCTCGGCCGCGACGGCGACTCCTGGCGGCGCCTGTTCGACTCCCCCGCCCGCCACTTCGACCAGCTCAACGAGGACACGCTGCGGCCGGTCCTGCACCTGCCCAAGCACCCGATCCGCCTCGCCCGCTTCGGCCTCGCCGCGACGGCGCCGGCGACGCTCCTCACCCGCCGCTGGCGGACTCCCGCGGCGCGGGCGCTGTTCGGCGGCGTCACCGCGCACTCCTTCAGCCCCCTGACCCGGCCGCTCAGCGCCGCGGTCGGGATGGCGCTGATCTCCGCCTGCCACAGCGGCGGCTGGCCGGTCGCCGCGGGCGGCTCGCAGGCGCTCGCCGACGCCCTGGCCTCGGTCCTGCGCCAGTACGGCGGCCGGATCGAGACGGGGGTGCGGGTGAGCTCGCTGGCCGAGCTCGGCAGCCCCGACGTCGTCGCCTTCGACCTCGCGCCCGGGGCGGTCGCCGCGATCGTCGGCGACCGCCTCCCCGGCCGGGTCGCCCGCGCCTACCGCCGCTACAAGCACGGCCCCGCCGCCTTCAAGGTCGACCTCGCGGTCGAAGGCGGGGTCCCCTGGACGGCGCCGGCCTGCCGCCAGGCGGGCACGGTGCACGCGATCGGCTCCTTCGAGGAGCTCGTCGCCGCCGAGCGCGAAGTCAACCGCGGCCGGATGCCCTCGCGCCCCTTCGTCCTGGTCGGGCAGCAGTACCTCGCCGACCCCTCGCGCTCGGCCGGCGACGTGCATCCGGTCTGGGCCTACGCCCACGTGCCGAGTGGCTACACCGGCGACGGCGGGCGGGCGGTGATCGACCAGCTCGAACGCTTCGCCCCCGGCCTGCGCGAGCGCATCGTCGCCACCAGCGTCCGCTCCCCGGCCGAGCTCGAGGCCGGCAACGCGAACTACATAGGGGGAGACATCGTCACCGGCGCCAACACCCCGGTCCAGACCCTGATCCGGCCGCGCCTCGCGCTCGACCCCTACGCTACCGGCGTCCCCGGCCTCTACATCTGCTCCGCCGCCACTCCCCCCGGCGGCGGCGTCCACGGCATGGGCGGCTTCAACGCGGCGCAGTCGGCGCTGCGCCACCTACGCGCGGCCTGAGCCCGGTCAGCTGGCGCCAAGCCGGAAGACGACCAGCTTCTCCCAGAGCCCGCCCGGCCGCTGGACGAGGACCTCGTTGACGCTCTCGGGCCCATCGCCGCCGACGTCGACCGGGACCCGGACGGCGCCATCGGAGTCGGACTGGGTCGACTTCCACCTGCCGCCCTCGTCGCGGAAGCAGACGGTCGAGCCTGGCTCGACGCCGGTCAGCACGACTGAGCGCAGGCCCGGCTCGGCCGGCAGCGGCGTGACCAGGGCGATCTCCTCGCCGGCGCACCTGGTCCGCGGCGGGAACGGGTGGGCGAGCCGGGTCGCGGCCGGGTCGAGGGGCGGCGGCCGCTGGTCGGGGGCGGGCACGGGCGGCAGCGGCTTCAGCCGGCCCGCCTGCAGCGCCTCCAGCTCCGCCCGCACCGGCGCCTTCATCAAGCTGTGCCCGAGCGGGTTCGGGTGGAGGCTGCCGCGGCCGAGCAGACCGATGCGGCCGAGGTCGACCGGGGAGCCGTCGGTGCGCCGCAGCTCGATCAGGTTGACCGCCTCATCGGCTTCCGTCTGCGCCTCGCAGAGGCGATGGCCCGCGAGAGTCGCGCTGAGGTCGATCACGCGGACCCGCGCCTGCGCCGCCGCCACGGCGACGACCTGGTTGAGGCGGCCGACGAAGAGGTCGCGCAGGAAGGTCATCTCCTCGCGGTCCACCCCGACCAGGCGGCGGCAGAACTGCGGCCCGATCGGATTCGGGTAGGTGAGCGCGAAGACCGGCGCCCCGCGAGCCGCCCGGCGCACCTCGGCGAAGGTTCGGACCAGGGCCGGGTGGACGGCACTGTCGAGCCGGTGCAGCCAGAACGAGGCCGAACGCCGGCAATCCGGTAGGAACGGGGTGGCGCAGGCGGCGCCGATTTCGGAGAAGCCGGCGTCGTTGCCGCCGATGCTGATCAGGACCGCGTCGGGAACGTCGAGGTTGCGCAGGACCTCGATCTGAGGATGGCCGCCGAAGACCCCGGGCCGGCTGTTGGGGTGCTGACCCGGCAGCGTGGTTCCGTCGGTGGCGCGCCCGGTGACGTGCCAGGTCCTCGCGCCGGAGCAGGCAACGAACTTCAGCGAGGCGCCGAGCTCGTCGGCGACGAGGTAAGGGTGAGCGGTGGCCGCCCGGTGACACTCGTTGACGCGGGCGACGTCGGTGCCTGTGAAGTAACGGTCGGCGCCCTCCCCGGAGGAGAAGGAGTCACCGAGGGCGACGATCCGGAACGAAGAGGTGGGGTTCGGGTCGAGCGGCCCCTCCTCCGCCGGGCTGCTGGCGTCGTCGAGGAGGATCACGGCCACGATCGCGATCCCCACCAACACCGCCGCTGCGGTCACTATCCACGGTAGCCGCCGCCACCAACTCAAAGTACACCCCCCACTGTTCGAATTCACCAGCCTATTACCGTGAACTCCGGGTCACCGAGTAGGCTGCCACCGGTGTCCCGTCGCCTGCCGATCCTCAGCCTCGCCGTCGCGCTGCTCGTCGGGCTCACGGTGCTCGCCGCTGGCGACGACAGCCGCGCCGCGATCGCCGGCATCGTCCCGGTCGACACGCCTGCCTGCGGGCCCGCCGAGTACGGCGGCGCCGGCCTGGCGGAAGCGCTGATCGTCTCCGACCTGCCGCTGCAGGGCGACTCGCGGCGGCGCTCGCTGCAGATGAACGACGCGATCCGGCTCGTCCTCGAAGGCGCCGACTGGCGCGCCGGCGGCCGCACCGTCGCCTTTCAGCCCTGCGACGACTCCGAGGCCGACACCGGCCTCTGGAGCCCGGCGCAGTGCCGCGAGAACGCCCGGGCCTACGCCGCCAACGGGGGCGTGCTCGGCGTCGTCGGCACCTACAACTCCGGCTGCGCCGAAGCGATGATCCCGATCCTCAGCCAGGCGCCCGGCGGCGGCCTGGCGATGGTCTCCCCCGGCAACACCCTGATCTGCCTCACCCAGTCGAGCCCCAGCTGCGGCAAGGGCGAGCCCGCGAGCCTCTACCCGGCGCGGCGCAACTACGCCCGCGTCGTCCCCAACGACGCCTACCAGGGCGCCGGCCTGGCCAGCTTCGCCGCGGGCGAGGGGATCGAGCGCGCCTACGTCCTCTACGCCGGCGGCGACCCGACCAGCCTCGGCCAGGCGAAGACCTTCCGCGGTGCCGCCAGGAAGCTGGGAATCGGGCTCGCCGGCTTCCGCGCCTGGAACCCCGCGGCCGGCAGCTACACGGGCCTGATGCGCACGGTCGCGACGACCATGCCCGACGCGGTCCTGTTGGCCGGCCTGACCGAGCAGAACGGCGGCCGCCTGATCAAGGACAAGGTCGTGGCGATGGGTCCCAACAGCGGCATGGTCAAGCTGCTGGCGCCCGACGGCTTCGCCCAGCAGTCGACGATCGACCTCGCCGGCCCCGCCGCCGCCGGGATGTTCGCCAGCGTCCCCGGCCGGGTGCCGCAGAACCTGACCGGGCCCGGGAAGAAGCTCGTCTCCCAGCTGCAGCAGCGGACCAAGGGGCCGATCGAACTGTATGCGCCGTACGCGGGCCAGGCCGCCAGCGTCCTGCTCGCTGCGATCGCCCGCAGCGGCGAGCGCAGCGGCGTGGTCGACGCCGTCCGCAATACCAAGGTCAGCAACGGCATCACCGGCAGCTTCAGCATCCTCCCCAGCGGCGATCCCAGCGTCGGCCCGATCACCGTCTCGGTCGCGAGGAAGAGCTTCGTGCCGGTGCGCGAGGTCGAGCCGGGCGCGGGCCTGGTCAAGGCCGCCCGCCAGGGCTGAGCGAACTTTCTCTCTGCCGTAGGCCGCAACCCTGGGCCGGAAAGCGAGTTGGAGGACTGAGCAATGCCCAATCTCCGGCCCAATGCCGGAGAGCGGGGGAACCACGTTTTCGGGGCGAGCCCACCTTCGGGTGGGGGCGCAGGCTCCTTCAGCGCCAGCCCGTCAGCTAACCCCGCCGGCCGACGAAGGAGGCACGATGACGACTGCCCATAG
>Ga0190275_10001748_pt1 | contig 15987 bp, 16 predicted proteins | sample Popmic550T_FD_133745 | JGI IMG/M metagenome (GOLD analysis project Ga0190275, IMG submission 133745) | Populus adjacent soil microbial communities from riparian zone of Yellowstone River, Montana, USA - 550 T | ecosystem: Environmental > Terrestrial > Soil > Riparian zone > Trees stand | place...
ACGTTCTCGTCCAGGAGTACTCGCAACTATGGTACTCGAGCCGCTCCGCCTACCGCCGGCCCGCGGTCGCCGGGAAAGCGGCATCGGCGACCTCTAAGGTGGTCTCCAGGTAGGCCTCCGCTTGCTTGCGGGAAACGGTCGGGAAGCCCTCCAGGAAGTCGCCCAGAGTGTGGCCGCCCTTGAGGTAGTCGACGAGAGTCTTGACCTCCACCCGGGTGCCAGCAAAGACCAGCTCACCACTCATAATCTCCGGGTCGCGGGAGACGATCTTCTTCGTAGCGTCCATTCGTAATTCCTCCTAAAGGAATTATTGTATCAGCCGTGCAACACTCATTTCCGGCCCAAGTGCCTAATACCAGGTCAGGATGAATGCAAACGGCACGACGAATCTCACCATCACCCACCGCCCTCCTTCTCGCCGTAGATTCCCGCTTGCGCGGGAACGACGAGTGAGGGGCCGTATGCGCGGGCTCCTCCGTAGTGCCGTCCGCGTTTAGCCGGACCCGGTATGAAATACTCCTGTAGCCTGATGCCTGTAGCCTGATGCCTGAGAAGATAGAAGTCGGATTTCTCGACATCTATACTACGGTATATGTCTTGTAGAGGATACTGGGGTAGCGTGATCGGTGCCAAGGGAGGGGCGTGGGACGAGGATGCTCGGGGCTGAGGTTAAGAAGAGGCGCTTCGGGGTCGGTGAGTACCACCGGATGGCAGAGGCCGGCATACTCGGCGAGGACGACCGGGTGGAGCTGGCTGACGGCGACATCGTCGAGATGACGCCGATCGGCTGGCGGCACGTCAGGGCCGTGACCATCCTCACTCAGCTCCTGGCCGGCGCGCTGCCCGGTTATTACGTCAGCGTGCAGAACCCGGTCGTTTTCGGCGAGCACGACGAGCGCCAACCCGATCTGGCCCTCGTGCGGGCGGAGGCCCTGGAGGGCGCCCTGCCCGACGCTACCGACCTCGCGCTCGTGGTGGAGGTGGCCGAGACTTCGCTCTCTTACGACAGGGAAGTCAAGATCCCCCTTTACGCGCGCACCGGGGTGCCCGAGGCGTGGGTGGTGGACCTGGCGGCCAGCGCGATAGAAGTTTACGCCTCACCGGGGTCAGGCGGACGCTACGCTGAAAGGCGGACCTTCGCACGCGAAGAGGAGTTGCGCTCCTTTACCGTCGCCGGTCTCCGCGTTGCGGTTCGCGACGTGGTAGGGAGGGAGTAGTTCAGCACTTCAGCACTTCAGCCATCGAAAAGCTGACTTGCTGACCGGCTGACATGCTGACATGCGCGAATAGCAGGGGTTTTGGCCCCTGCTATTCGCTTTCAGACGGTTACGAGGCTCGCTTCGCGCCGCGTCAGGTTCAGGTACTCGTGGATCGTCTGGATGGCGATGGAACCCTCGCCGACGGCGGAGGCGACCCGTTTTACGGAGCCGCGGCGGACGTCGCCCACGGCGAAGACGCCGGGCATGCTCGTCTCCATCGGCAGGGGGAAGCGTTCTACGTACCATCCGCGGTGCGGGTGGCCGTACTGCGAGAAGTCCCTGCCGGTGACGACGTAGCCGTTCTCGTCGCGCGCGATCTCCTCGGGCAGCCAGCCGGTGTGAGGCTCGGCCCCGATCAGCACGAAGAGGCCGGCGGCGTTGACGTGCTCGGTGAGGCCCGAGGCGCAATCCTGGAGGACGAGGCTCTTGAGGCGTCCCCTGCCGCCGCCGTCTACCACCCGCGTCCCGAGCCGGACGTCGATGTTCTGGGCGGCCTGTATCTCCGTGATCAGGTAGCTGGACATGCTGGCCTCCAGCGAGTCGCCGCGCGCCACGAGCGTGACGCGGGAGGCGTACTTCGCGAGGTGGGTCGCGGCCTGCCCGGCGGAGTTGCCGGCGCCGACGACGTACACCTCCTGGTCCTGCATGGCCCGCGCCTCGGAGACCGCGGCCCCGTAGAAGACGCCCGAGCCGTTCAGGGCTTCCAGGCTAGGGACGTCGAGGCGACGGTAGGAGGCGCCGGTGGCGATGATGACGGACTTCGCCGTGACCTGCCGTCCGCAGGAGAGGTCGACCAGGATCTCGTCCCCGTCGCGGCGGAGCCCCGTGACGTAGCGCATAAAGAGGAACGTCGCCCCGAAGAGCCAGGACTGTTCGGCCGCCCGGCGGGCGAGCTCGGCGCCGCCGATGCCGGACGGGAAGCCGAGGTAGTTCCGGATAAGGGAGCTCGTCCCGGCCTGTCCCCCGATGGCCTCGCCCTCCACGACCAGGGTGTCTAGGCCCTCGGAGGCGGCGTAGACCGCCGCGCCCAGGCCGGCCGGTCCCGCCCCGACGATGACGAGGTCGAAGTCGTATTTTTCGAAGTCCGGGTTCGCCCCGCAGGCGTCCGCGATCTCGGGGTTGGAGGGGTCGACGAGGACCTGTCCGTCGAACAGGACCACCACGGGCTGTTGAGCCGCGTCGTGCCCGACGCTCTCGAGCAACTCCCGGCCCTCCCTGGAGTCCGACGGGTAGAAGGTGTGCAGGACGCCGTTGCGCCCGAGCAGGTCGCGCAGCTCGTGCGAGCGCTGCGACCATTGCTCGCCGACCACCCTTATCTCCTCGAACTTCGGTATCCGGTCCTTCGACCAGTCGTAGAGGAACTCCGAGATCACGCGGTGAAACCGCTCGTCGTGCTTTCCGTAGGGCTTGTTGACGTAGTAGTCGATGCGCCCGAGGGAGACCGCCTGCATGATGGCCTCAGAGGCCGCCCGGTCTCCCCAGGCGACCAGCAGCGCCCGCTTGGCTGTGGGGGATATCTCACGCGCCCGCGTCAAGAACTCGGTTCCGCTCATCCCCGCCATCCACTGGTCGGCGAGGACCAGGGCGACCTCCTCGCCCGCCGCCTCGAAGTCCACGAGCCTCTGCAACGCCGACCAGGGGGACCTCTCGCACACCACGCGGTAGTCGTCCCCGTAGCGCTTGTGCAGCTCGCGCGAGACGCCCCGCAGGGCCTCTTCGTCCTCGTCGACGGCGAGCAATACCGGCCTGAAGGTGGGTGCCTCCGGGCCGGTCAGCGCCCACGCGTCGAGCCCAGCTTCGAAGCGGTCGAACGTCTGTGGTGTTTCGAGTGAGTAATGCACCTTCTAGCTCCTCAGATCCTTCGGTCTCCGGCGGAAGCCCTGCTACCGGCCGATCGCCAGCAAGCCCGCGAGCTTCGATAGCGCGCCGGCCCCTTTGTTCGACCGCCGGCGCCTGACGGCGCGCCGGCCCTCCGCCTCGCGCAACAGCTCCGCGCGCCGCTCGCGCTGTACCATGAAATCCATCTCGCCCATCGCCCTCTCCTCTCGTTCTCGTCTGCGTCTGCCGCAAGTATGGGCTCGGGAGGCAAACCGGGCATCGGGCGAAGGAACGAACATCGCGGGGGACTTTTGGGAGTAGAGAGGCGTTGGACCAAAGTCCAATGGAGGTCGCGCCATCGGCGTTCGGGAGCATCGTTGACCCGATGCGGGCGAGCATCTACCATCGGGGCGGCCACAACGCCTCCTACCCAACACACGAGGAGCATCGCATGCGCCTGGACCAGAACCTGGTAGACGCGGCCCGAGAGCTGCTAGAGAGCCGCTTTCCCGGCGAAGAAGGGATCGCGGCGGCGATGTACACGGACGACGGGACCGTGCTTACCGGCTTGTTCTTCGAGCCGGAGTGGGGCAGCGGTATGCTGTGCGCCGAGACCGGCGCCATGTGCGAGGCGGAGAAGCTGGACAAGGGAGTAACGGCTTCGGTGTGCGTCTCGCGCCTCTCCGGCGAGGGCCAGATCTTGATCCTGACGCCTTGCGGCATCTGCCAGGAACGCCTGTTTCACTGGGGAGCCGAAGTCGAGGTGGCGGTCCCTGACCCCACGGACCCGACCCGCTGGATGGCGAAGACCCTGGGCGAGGTCCAGCCGTATTACTGGGTGAACGCGTTCGACCAGGGGTAGCCGGACCGACGGGCTACGCCAGCGGCGCGCTGACAGCGTACGCGCCGTCTTCCATCGCGTAACGGACCTTCGCGAACACGGAGCGGACCAGGCCGAACATCGACCGGTTCTCCCGGAGCACGGCGCCGGTGAAGGTCTTCACGCCCTCCTGCCCGGCCCTCTCGGCGAGCGCGGAGAGGAGCTGCCTCCCGATCCCCCTGTGCTGGCACCTGTCCTCGACGACGATCGCGAACTCCGCGCCGTCGCCCTGCCGCACGTACATGGCGTGTCCCACGACCTCGCCGCCCGCTACGGCTACGAGGGACTCCCCGTACCGGCGGTCCCTGTTCGCGAACATGGCAACCGCCCACTCGGGCGCCCGGGGCAGCGGCGCGTGAAAGCGCAGGTAGACGCTCTCCCGCGACAACCGCGAGAGCATCCGGCGCAGCCCCTCCTCGTCCCCGGGCGACACCGGCCGGACGACGACGTCCGTTCTTCCACGATGATGAACGTTCTCCGCCGGGTAGATCGCACTCTGCATCACGTCTCCTTCCGAACTCGTGCTACGAGAAGTAAAGGCGAGGAGACGCGCACCGCCATCGGGCGGACGGCTACAGTTCGAGGGGTACCTTTGGCGGCGATGCCTCTAGGACCAAAGTCCGGTACGGCTTCGTCCGGCCACGCCACAGGTAAGGGGGGCGGGATTGTCCCGGTCCTGAACGATGGCCAGGATCGGCCGTGAAACGCGATCCCCTAGCACATGGCCTTGCGCGCCAGGGGGTCGCGGAGCGCGGTCGGGCCGCGCTCGTTCTGGACGGCGCAACGTGGGCCGAGAACCGACAGGATCAGGGCCAGGGCCGCGCACGTCGCGCCCGCCCATCCCAGCGACGCCGACGAGGCGTGTGTGATGACCGAAGAACCGAGGATCGCACCTAACCCCTGGCCGACGTAGATGGCGGAGGCGTTGAGGGCGAGGACCCCGTTCTGCTGGTCGGGGGCGCTCTGGATCAAACGGTACTGCTGCAGCGGGGTCAGGGCGAACCCCGCCGTCGCCATCGCCACCAGCGCCGTCGCCGCCCCGAGTGCCACGAAGGCGGGACCGAGAACGCTAAGCAGGGAGAAGGAAAGTAGGGAGAATACGAGGACCATGAGGATCGAGACGACGTTCGTCCGGTAGCCTAGGCGGTCAGCGCCGTAGCCTCCGAGGACCGAGCCGGCGAGTCCGGCGAGGCCGAACAGGAAGAGCATCGAAGCCACGCCCCCGCCCTGCAGGCCCCTGAGGTCTTCCAGCAGGGGGCGCACGTAGGTGAGCACGCTGAAGGCCGCCGCCATCCCGAGGACGGTGACGGCGAGGGTGACGAGGACGGCAGGCCGCCTGACGACGGCCAACCTGGAACTCAGTCGCCCCGAAGGCGCTGGGGTCTTCACGGCCGGCAAGAGCGCGCCGACGCCCGCGGCCGCCACGGCTGCCAGGACCGCCACAAGGACGAAGCCGGCCCGCCAGCCGAAGTGGTCCGAGATCAGGGTCGCCGCCGGCACCCCGACCACCCACGATGCCGACACCCCGCCTATGACGACCGAGAGCGCCTTCCCCCTGTGCTCGGGCGCGACGAGCCCGGCGGCGACGGCCGTCGCGACCGGCGTGCAGATCGCCGCGAAGCTGGCGGCGGCGACCCGGGAGGCCAGCAACAGCGAGAAGGTCGGGGCCAGGGCCGCGGCCAGGTTCGAGAGGGCGAACAGGGAAAGAACGAGCACCAGCAGCCTTCTCCTCGCCACGCGCCCCGTCGCGGCGACCAGGACCGGAGAGAGGACGGCGTAGACGATCGCGTAGACGGTCGCCGTGTGTCCGACGGTTCCGAGCGGGATCGAGAAACCCCGGGCCACGCCGCCGAGGAGCCCGGCGACGACGAAGACGCTGGTGCCGATGGCGAAGCTCGCCAGGGCCAGAACGAGGACGCGGAGGTTCGCCGCCTTCGCGTATTCGGATCCTTGCTCCCGGTCGGTGGTGAGCGGCGACACCGCCCTTCCTTTCTTCGGATCTAGTAGCTGCGTAGTCATCGATCTTCTCTCCTGGACTTCTCTCGGTTTCGGAAGCCGGGGGTTGCCGCGTCGCGATCTCCCGTGGAGCTCGCGGGCCCGCTGCTACCGGGAAGTTGCCAACTCCGAGGGGTGCTTCTGGCGCACGAGGATCGCTATCGCGTGCGGGTAGCGTTTGCGCATCCACCGTTCGATCTCCTCCTCGGAGGTTCCCCGGAGCCGGTGGAAGTAACCCGTCAGGTCCGCCATCAGCGCGTCTGCCTCGTACCACTCTCGCCTTTCCATGACCTCTCACTCCCCGCTCGTCTCGCTTTGCTCTCTGACACGAGTATCGTCGTGACGGCGCAAGGCGGCATCGGGCGAAGGAGGGGAAATGGTTGCGTACTTTGGGCAGGGTGCTCCCTCAGACCAAAGTCCTAAGGGCGGGTCGGGGAGGGCCAGCCCTCCCCGACCCGCGCTGGTCAGCATTTCAGCAATTCAGCTTGTCAGCTCTTGGTGACGATGTAGTAGGTGTTCGCGATGTCGTGGTCGAGCCGTTTGGTTTCAACGCTGCCGAAGCCGGCTTCCGCGAGCATCTCCGTGGCCTTCTCCTCGCCCCACATAGTCCCTAGCCCCTCGCCGCCCTGCGCGAGGGAGACCGTGGTGCAGTGGGTGGTCGAGACGGCGTAGAGGAACGGCCCCAGTGGATGCTCCATGTTGTTGTGGAGGTGGCTCGAGCCTGCAATGTCTTGCATCAGGTAGACGCCGTCGTCCTTGAGGGCCCTGGCTATGCCCCGAAGGACCGCCGCAGGTCTGGCCTGGTCGTGGATGGCGTCGAAGGTGGTGATCAGGTCGTAGCGGGCGGTCTCGTCGAGCGTCGAGGCGTCCCTGACCTCGAAGCGCACGTTGGTCGCGCCGTGCTCTTTGGCCTCGGTGATGGCCCTGAGCACCGCCTGCTCGGAGATATCGTAGCCGGTGAAGCGGCTGTTGGGGAAGGCGCGGGCCATGAGGTTGAGGGCGCGTCCGCTGCCGCTGCCGACGTCCAGGACCTCGATGCCTCTCCTTAGGCGCTCGGCCAACCCAGGCACGAGCGGCAGGATACGGTCGAACAGCGCCGCCACCACGGTCTGCCCGCTGTCTTCGGCCATGACCTCGTGGAAGCGCGGGAAAGCCGAGTAGGGCACGCCCCCGCCGTGGCGGAAAACCTCGACTATCTCGTCCTCCACCGCTCCCATCAAGGGGATAAACTGGGCGGTGACCGCGATGTTGTCGGGGGAGGCCGCCCGCGTCAGGAAGGCGGCGTGCTCGGGAGGAAGGTGGTAGGCGTCCTCTTCGGGGTCGAGCTCGACGATCCCGCCGACGACCATCGCCCCGAGCCACTCGCGCACGTAGCGTTCGTCCAGGTCCGCGGCATCGGCGATCTCCTCGCTCGTCGAGGGCGGGAGCCCCGACATCGCGTCGAAGAGGCCGGTGCGGTGGCCGATGCTCGTCATGACCGCGATGGCGCCCTCGTTCAGCGCCCCGATCATGCGCCCGGCGAAGGCCTCGGCTTTTTGCTCGTCGATCCCTTGCGTGTCCATGTCGTTTCCTCTCTTTCAGGGGGTTCGTACGGTCCCCGCGGGGACCGGCCCGGGGGGCCCGTTTACGCCGTTGGTTGGATATTCTGGTTGAGGCGGAAGAGGTTGGCCGGGTCGTACTGGTTCTTGATCTCGACGAGGCGCTCGTAGTTCTTGCCGTAGGCGTCGCGCATCAGGCCCTGACCCTCTTCGAGGAAGCCCGGGAAGTTGAGGTAGACGCCGCCGTCGGAGAAGCGCCGCATGCCGGCAAAACAATCCCTGGCCCAGGCTATGTTGGCCTCGTCGTCTTCGGGCCCTTCCCAGTTCGCCTCGATGCCGAGCAGGATGGGCGCGCTCCTGTCGCCGAAGGCGCTCTCGTCCGCCCCGACGCGGCCCATGGCCCCGCCCTGGAACCACACGTCTATGGTTGAGTGCTCGGACGGCGCGGCCTCCGCCTGCTCCATGAGGGCCGAGATCACCCCGTCGTCCAGGCCGCCCACGTTCACCGACTTCCAGTAGTAGCGCCACCCGTCCGGGTAGTCCTCATCAAGGAGCTTCTGAACCTCGGCGTAGGGCATCGGCCCGCTGAAGTCCACGATCGGGTCCCCGAGCTCCCGCAGGGGTCTCAGCGCCTCATCGGCCTCCTCTACGGGGCCGGCGTACACCGCCAGAACCGCGACGTACTGCTCGCCGTGCCACTCCCCAGGGAAGTCCTCGACGCGGGGGACCCGGCCCAGGAAGCTCAGGGGGCTCACCTCGTCGGGGGCATCGGCCACGTACTCCTCGACGGAACGCAGCACCTCGCCCGCAAGATCCCCGGGGTAGAGCACGAAGGCGCACATCACCTCGGGACCCACGGGATGCAGCCGGTACTCGAAGGAGGTGACCACCCCGAAGTTGCCGCCCCCGCCCCGAATGGCCCAGAACAGGTCCGCGTTCTCCTCCTCGCTGGCCGTAAGGAGACGTCCGTCGGCGGTGACCACGCTGGCGGAGATGAGGTTGTCCGAGGAGAGGCCGTGCTTGCGCCTCAGGTGGCCGATGCCGCCGTTTAGCGTAAGACCCGCGATGCCGGTCTCCGATACCACGCCCATGGGCGTCGCCAGCCCGTGCTTCTGGGTCTCCTCGTCGAGCTCGCCTATGGTAAGGCCGGCTCCGGCGCGCACCGTGCGTCGCTCGGGGTCGACCTCGATGCTCTTCATGGCCGAGAGGTCTATGACCAGACCGCCGTCGGCGCTGGCCGTGCCCGCGACGTTGTGACCGCCGGCGCGCACGGCCAGGAGCAGGTCGTTCTCGCGGGCGAAGTTCACGGCTTCGACGACGTCTTCGACGCTGGCGCAGCGAACGATGAGGGCGGGGCGTTTTTCGATCACGCCGTTCCAGAGCTGGCGTGACTCCTCGTATTCGGCGTCGTCTGGACGCAGCAGCTCGCCGCGCAGGCCAGATCCAAACCCCTCAACTACCGCCTCATCGAGCGCGGAATCCGCCCCCGCGAGCGTGACCACTCGCAACTCTGCCACGGTCTCTCCTCTCTCACTAGCCCCAACGATTCATCTTGCCACGTAAGGCGTGGTAATGCTACAAACGTAACTTTCCCGGAACGTCCGCGTCTACCTGGCTATCAGGAAACGCACAACCTCGTTCGTGAAGAGCTCGGTGCCTGTGTCCATGGCCGAGTGACCTTGCCCGTCCATGACGACGAGGCGGGAATCCGGCAGCGCCTCGTCCACCGCCTCCGCGGCCTTCCGCAAGGCGGCCGGGCTGTCGCCTCCGGCCAACAGCAGCGTCGGTGTCGCGAGGTTCTCGAACCGCTCGGGATCGAAGCGGTAGGATTTGACCGCCCGCAGCTCCCGCGGGATCGTGTGCGCTGCGTCCACCCGCGCCCGCCACACGGGCTGCGCCCGCATGTACCCCACCACCTCGGGCGTCAGCCCGGCGACCCGGCGCATCGTGGTTTCGACCACCCCGTCCCGGTCTCCCTCCTCCAGAAGCGCGTCCAGCCGTTCGACTACCTCGCGGGGGTAGATCTCCCCGCCGGCAACCTCGATCCCCGGATCGTAGAGCACCAGCTTGCGGACGTTTCGGGTCCGCAGCGCGGCCTCCAGCGCGCACAAGCCACCGTAGGAGTGTCCAAGCACGTTCACCGGCTCACCTAGAGAGTCGACCATCGCGGCTACGTCCTCGAACTCCCGTTCTACGGCGTAGTCGTCAGAGTCGCCGCTGCCGCCGCGACCGCGCCGGTCGATGGCGTAGACCGTGAAGCGCTCCTCAAACGCCGGCAGAACCGGGGCCCACCTGCTGTGGTCGGCGGCCGTACCGTGTACCAGGACGAGGGGCGGCCCTTCCCCGCCGCGCGAGTAGGCCACCTGCGTGCTTCCTGCCGCGACGGTTCCCGTCTGTCTCGCTCCCGTCTCGTCCACCGACATCTACCCTCCTCGCTATCGTTCTAGATCTTCGCCGGGAAGCAGGCCGAGCCTCGTGCGCTGCTCCTACCTCAGCACTCCGCCGCCTGGCTCTTTCGCGGGAACCAGGACAGGAGACGGGCTAGCAGCGCGCTCCCCGTCGCGGTGGTTCTACCGGGACCGGCCGCGCGAAGCTGCCGGGCCAGACGGTTGTTCTCGGCCTCCTTAACCATCTCGTTGCGGTGTTGCCTGGAGAGCTCGATCTCGTTCACGGTGAACATCCCATGCTCCTCTCGCCTTTGTTCCACTCGACAGACATAAGTAAAGCGCCCGGCGCCGGCGCGGGCATCGGGCGTAAGAACGATTGTCGGATGGGACTTCCGACGATACTCCGACGTAGGACCAAAGTCCAATACAGCAGCTAGCAAAGGGGCCCTTGGCCCCTTTGCTAGCTCTCAGCATTTCAGCATTTCAGCTTGTCAGCTCTTTCTTGCTGAAGTGCTGACTTGCTGACTTGCTGACGTGCTGAAATGCGTGTTGCTCCTTCTTGGTCGGTAGCCTGCTTACGAGGTTCGGTTGTCCGGCCGGAGGTCGGGTGCCGTTCCTGGTTTTCGCGTCCTCCATTTCGTCAAGCCGCATCTCGCGCCGCCACCTCTCTTGGGAACGCTGTCTTCGGGAGCGGTGCTTCGGCGCGGGCGTCCGTCCGGTGGAGAGGGTGCCTGTTTGCGGAACGGACCCTTCCGTCGATGAGGAGCGCGGCTGCCAGGGCGCTGGCGAGCGCGAGCCCGGCGGAGACGAGCATCACGGCGCGGAACCCGGCGACGAAGGACTCGTCTACGGCGTTCTCGATCCGCGCCGCCGTCGCCGCGTCTACGCCCTCTGGCGCCCGTGCCGCCCCCAGGTCGGCCTTCGCGCTCTCCATCTCGGCGCGGGCCCCGCCGGGCAGGTCCATCCGTTCCAGGCTGGCGTCGAGGTTCGCGGAGAACGTCGCGTAGAGGACCATCCCGAGGACGGCGACAGCGAGGAGACCCGCTACCCTGGTCACGGCGTTGTTGACCCCCGAGGCCAGGCCGGAGCGCTCCTTCTCCACCGAGCCTAGCGCCGCCGTGGTAACGGGGGTTATGACCAGCGCCATCCCGAAGCCCTGGATGGCCATGGCCGGGAAGAAAGAGGTCCAGTAGGAGCCCCCCTCCGCGCCCGGCAGGGCGAACATAAGGAGGCCCGCCGCGACGGCGAGCGAGGCCGCCACGAGCGGTAGCCTCGTCCCGAAGCGGGCGCAGATGCGCCCGGAGAGGCGGCCAAGGAGGAAGGCCATCGCCACGAACGGAAGGAACACGCTGCCGGCGACGAAGGCCGAGTAGCCGTGGACCTGCATCATCAGGAACGGCAGCAAGTACAGCGAGCCGGTGAGGGCCATGTAGAACAGGAGCGTCACCAGGTTCGCGCCGCCGAAGTTCCTGGAGCGGAACAGCGAGGGCGGCACCATAGGTTCTTCCGCGCGGCGCTCGACGAGGACGAAGGCCGCGAGGGCGACGACGCCCACGATCAGGGCGACGAGCACCGCAGGGTCGCCGAGGCCTGAGGCGGAGGATTCGATCAGGCCGTAGACCAGGCCAGCGAGGCCGACGGTGGCCAGGGCCGCGCCCGGGAGGTCCAGCTTTCGGGCTCTCGGGTCCCGGCTCTCCGGCACGTGCCACAGCGCGATAACTATGGCCGCGACGGCGAGCGTTGGGGTGATCATGAACGCGGCCCGCCAGGAGACCTGCTCGACCAGCCAGCCGCCAAGAACCGGCCCCACGGCCATCGCCGTGCCGCTGAGTGCCGCCCAGGTTCCGATGGCCTTTGCCCTGAGCTTTCCCTCGAAGGACGCGCCGACGATCGCCAGGGACCCCGGCACCAGCAGCGCCCCGCCCAGGCCCTGGAGGGCCCTGGCCGCGACGAGGTGTTCGAGACCCGGGGCGACGGCTCCCCAGGCCGAGGCGGCGCCGAAGAGGGCCGCGCCCAAGACGAAGAGGCGCCGTCTCCCGAAGCGGTCGCCGAGAGACCCCCCGATGAGCAGAAGCGCCGACAGCACCAGGGCGTAAGCCCCGTAGATCCACTGCACCCCACGCCCGCTTGCCCCGAGGTCAGCCTGCAACGCCGGCAGGGCCACGTTCAGCACGGTGGAATCGAGAAAGGCCATGCCCGAGCCGAGCGACGCGGCCGCTATCACCCAGGGCCGCGAGGAGGGCCGGCACGGCGCCGTCGCCCCTGTGGAGCGGATGGCGCCACCCTCGCACGGCTGGAAGACGGCGACCGTCACCGGGCGTCCTAGCTTATCGTTGAGAGCGGGTGCCGGAGTGGGTTTTGCCCGGATCATCGCGGGTTACTCCCCGTAGGAGGCGGCGAATCGCCGACGAACGCGACGCCCCCCGGGGCGGCCACGACGCGTAGCCGGACGCCCGGTTCACCCTTCCCGTTCCGGCGATCGGAGGGATTCGGGCCCTGCTCCCCGTTCCGGGAGCCGTCGTGCAGTGCCCTGTTCCGCACCCCCATCGAGACCTTCGACATCCGGACCACCTCTCCCGTCGTTTGCCTACCGCGCCGCCAGTATCGGTGCGTGGGGGGTGTGCGGGCATCGGGCGAAAGAACACTTGTTGCCAAAGGCTTTCGGAGGGGAGATAATCTGGACCAAAGTCCAAAGACGGAGGTCCGGCAAAGAGCGATGAGCATCAGGGTCTTGATCGCCGACGACCACGGCGTGGTGCGCCAGGGGCTGACCATGTACCTGAACCTCGATGGGGAAATCGAGGTCGTGGGCGAGGCCTCGAACGGCGAGGAGGCGCTGCGCATGGCCCGCGACCTCGAACCCGACGTGGTCTTGATGGATTTGCTCATGCCCGTCATGGACGGCATAGAGGCCACCGAGAAGATCAAGACCGAGCTGCCCGGGGTTGAGGTCGTCGCGCTCACGAGCGTGCTCGACGACGGCGCCGTTACGGGGGCGGTTCGGGCCGGGGCCATCGGCTACCTACTCAAGAACACCAAACCGCGCGAGCTATCGGCCGCGATCAAGGGCGCCGCGGCTGGCCAGGTCCAGCTCGTCCCCGAGGCGGCGGCGAAGCTGATGAGCGAGATGCGGGCCCCGGAGAGGCCGGAGGAGCTGACCGCCCGCGAGACCGAGGTGCTCAAGCTCCTGGCGCGGGGCAAGGCGAACAAGCAGGTCGCGCGCGAGCTGTTCGTCGAGGAGAAGACGGTCAAGGCCCACGTATCGAGCATCCTTCGCAAGCTGGGCATGAGCAGCCGCACCCAGGCCGCGCTGCACGCCGTCCGAACGGGCCTGGTGAACATGGACGAGCTGAACGAGGAGACGTGGTAGCGGTACCGGAACGCAGGACCCTCCACGCGCCGCTGCGCGTGCTGCTCGTCGAGGACTCCGAGAACGACGCCCTGCTGCTCTTGCGCGAGCTGGGACGCGCCGGGTACGAGGTCGACCACGTGCGGGTCTTTACCGCCGAAGGGATGCAAGAGGCGCTCCAGTCTTCGTGGGGGGTGATCATCTCCGACTACCGGATGCCGCGCTTTTCGGCGATGGAGGCCCTGAAGATGGCCAACGCCTCCGGCTCGGACGCCCCTTTCATCGTCGTCTCCGGCAGGATCGGGGAGGACGTCGCGGTCGAGGCGATACGCGAGGGGGCCTACGACTACGTGATGAAGGGCAACCTCTCGCGCCTCCCCCAGACCGTGGGGCGGGGCCTGGAGAAGGCGGAGGAGCGGCGGCAACGGCGGAAGATAGAGGGCGAGCTGAAGAGGCGCGATGCGATCCTCGAGGCCGTGCGCTTCGCGGCTGACCAGTTCCTCGGCGAGGCGGCGGGTTGGGAGGAGAGCATAAAGGCGGTCCTCGAACGCCTCGGGGAGGCGACGGAAGCCAGCCGCGTCTACGTCTTCGAGAATTACACGGGCGAGGACGGCGAGCTGTGGGCCACCCAGAGATACGAGTGGGTGGCGAAGGGCATCTCGGCCCAGATAGACAACCCCGTGCTCAAGGGCCTCCCCTACAAGGCCGCCGGCTTCGGCCGCTGGATACAGACCCTGGGACGGGGAGACCTCGTGCACGGGCACGTGCGGGAGTTGCCCGAGAGCGAGCAGCCCGAGCTTCGTTTCGAAGGCATCCTCTCCATCGCGCTCGTGCCGATCTTCGTCGAGGAGCGGTGGTGGGGTTTCATCGGCTTCGACGAGTGCGTGGAGGAGCGCGAGTGGTCGGCGGCCGAGGTCGGGGCGCTCGGGGCCGCCGCCGGCACGCTGGGCGCGGCGATCCGGCGCCGGCGGACGGAAGAGCAACTGAGGGGGAGCGAGGAACGCTACCGGGCCGTCGTCGAGCAGGCCACCGACGGCATCTACCTGCTCGACGCCGAGAGCCTGCGCCTCGTGGAGACGAACCCCTCCTTCCGACGGATGCTCGGCTACACGGCGGAGGAGATCAGGGAGCGTTGCGTCTACGACTTCGTCGCCCACCCGCGCGAGGACGTCGACTCGACTATAGAGCGGACCCTGAGGAGTGGACGCCGCATCGTCGGGGAGCGGAGGTACAGGCGCAAGGACGGGGGCCTGCTAGACGTCGAGGTCGGGGTGAGCGTGATCTCGCTCGACGGGCGGGAGGTGATCTGCACCATCGTCCGCGACGTCACAGAGCGCAAGAGGGCCGAGGAGCTGTTGGCCCGCAGCGAGAGCCGGCTGCGCCAGATCATCGAGACGGAGCCCGAGTGCGTCAAGGTGCTTGGCGCGAACGGCTCGCTCGTGGAGATGAACCCCGCCGGGCTCTCCATGATCGAGGCCGATTCCCTGGAGCAGGTGCGCGGCAAGACGGTCTACGACTACATAGCGCCGGGGCACAGGGACGCCTTCGTGGACCTCACGGAGAAGGTGCTGCGCGGGGGCTCGGGGACGCTGGAGTTCGAGCTCGTCGGGCTGAAGGGTACGCGCCGCTGGCTCGACACCCACGCCGTCCCGCTGCGCGACGCCGGGGGCGGGAACTCGGGCCTGCTCGCGATCACGCGCGACATAACCGAGCGCAAGAAGACCGAGCAGGCCCTCAAGCAGAGCGAGCGCCTGTACCGCGCCGTGATCGAGCAGGCCATCGAGAACATCTTCCTTATCGACGTGGAGACGAGGCGCATCGTGGAATCGAACACCGCCTTCAGGGAGGCCCTGGGCTACACCGAAGAGGAGCTTCAGCGGATGACGCTCTACGACATCGTCGCCGCCGACCGGGAGAGCGTGGACCTGAACCTGCAGCGGACCCTGGAGGAGGGCCGCGCCCTGGTCGGCGAGAGGCGCTACTGCCGCAAGGACGGCACGCTCATGGACGTGGAGGTCGGCGGCAGCATCATCCTCCGCGACGGGAGGGAGACCCTGGTAGGCGTCGCCCACGACATCACCGAGCGGGCGCGGGCCCAGCGTTTGCTCGAGGAGCGCGTGGCGACGCTCTCGGGCATCGCCGGAGAGCTGATCCTGGAACGGCCCACGGAGGCCGTGCTGGGCAACCTCGCCGAGAGCGTGGTCAACGCCAGCACGGCCGTCGCCTGCGGGATCGTCCTGATCGGCGAGCGGGAAGACGCCCCCTACCTCTTCGGCTCCCACGGCCTCCCCGAAGGCTACACCCGGGGCCTTCAGGAGGCCTACCGGGCCGGGGCGCGGTCCCCCAACCTCGAAGCATTCCGCAGCCACCAGCCCGTCCTCGTAAGCGACCTCCGCGCGTACATACTCGCCGACCCCCTGTACTCGCCCGTCCACCGCTTCATGCGCGAGGTGCCGTGGGACGTCACGTACAGCCTGCCGCTCGTCTCCAGGAGCCGGGCGATGGGCTCGGTCTTCTTCTGCTTCTTGCCAGGAGGGGAGCCCGAAGAGGACGAGAAGATCTTCCTGCGGGCCGTCGCCGACGGGGCCGCCGTCGCGGTCGAGAACGCCCGCCTCCTCTCCGAAGCCCGCGGGAAGGCCGCGCTGGAAGAGCGCCAGAAGCTGGCCCGTGAGCTTCACGACTCCGTCTCCCAGGCCCTCTACGGCATCTCCCTCGGGGTCGAGACGGCCCGAGAGCTCCTGCCTGACACCCCCGAACGCGC
>Ga0190275_10001749_pt1 | contig 15983 bp, 14 predicted proteins | sample Popmic550T_FD_133745 | JGI IMG/M metagenome (GOLD analysis project Ga0190275, IMG submission 133745) | Populus adjacent soil microbial communities from riparian zone of Yellowstone River, Montana, USA - 550 T | ecosystem: Environmental > Terrestrial > Soil > Riparian zone > Trees stand | place...
GCCCATCATGTTCGGCATCATGCCGCCCATCATCATGGGGTTCATGCCCATCATGTTCGGCATCATGCCGCCCATCATCATGGGGTTCATGCCCATCATGCTCGGCATCATGCCGCCCATCATCGGCATGTTGTTGTTGGGCATGTTCATCGGCATGGCGTTCGCGGTCATCATGTTCGGCGGGTCTCCTCCCGGTCTCCCGGGACGTGAAGAAACGCTGTCTGAATAGGGCCGCCGCCACCGCACGGCGAGTGCGTGCCGGTACACCCGTGCGCTTTCCTCCGAGCCAACGGAGGGCTGGACGGAAGCGACGGAGGCACTGCCGGTAGGAACGGATGACCGTCTGCTGGCGCGGACACCCCTGTTGAGCGCTCGATGGAAGCCTCCCGTCAGGGACTGCACACCGAGCGGCCCCCAGGGGCACCCAGGCTCACTCCTCTGCGTCGGCGTCCTGGCGCTTGTAAGCGTTCTCCAGCAGCGCCCACAGCAGCTTCACGCCCAGGGTGGGCTGCTCGCGGGAGAGCTTCACGAGGCTGGCCCGGCTGAAGCGCAGGGCCTCGCCCTCGGAGACAGCGCGGCAGGACATGGCCGCGGGGATGGTCTCCACGAGCGAGCGCTCTCCGAAGAAGGTGGAGGGGCCCTGCTCGCTGCTGCTCCCTCTCTGGGTGAGTTCCACACGGCCGGTGACGACGACCCAGAAGGCGTCGAGGGGATCGCCCTCGCCGAGCAGCTGCTCTCCATCCTGGAAGGGCCGCCGCTCCCCGACCTGGAACAGCATCTTCAGCTCCGTCCCGCTGAGCCTGGCGAACAGGGAGGACGCCTTCAGGGCGTCCATGCCCTCCATCATGTAGAGCGGGTTGACCGCCAGTTCCGTGCGCTCGTTGTCGTCACGCTGTCCCACGTACCCTCCCGGCATGCGTCGTGGGCCCAGAAGCTAGAGGCAAAGACGAGGGCCGGGCAACGTCTGGATGGCGTTCCCCGGCCCTTTCCCACCGCCTGGACTCAGCGCGGCGCCCTCTGCCGGAGCGTGTCTGACGCCCTGGCTCAAGCGCGGCGGAGGAGCGACAGGAGCCTGCGCCGTCCCTTGGCCGAAGTCATGGCGGCCTGCGCGCGGATCCGCGACCGGAGCACCATCCCGAGTACCCACAACCCCACGGCCGCCACAATCTGCCCACCCAGGATGATGCGCCCGCTCTTAGCGTGCAGTGCTGTCGCTCCGCCGACGGCGCCATGCCGTATACGAGGCCACGAGTGCTCCTGCGAGCGCTCCAGCCAGGGCCCCCGCGGCCCGTCGTGACAAGCCTCCGTGCGTCGGTGCCTCCATCCGGAACGTCTCCAGCGAGGTCCGCACCTGCGGCGCCAGCTCCTCCCACCGGGCCGCAGGCGCGCTCACCGTCACCACCGCGTGCCGGCCCTCGGAGGCCAGGCCCACTACCAGCACCGTCCTCACCTGCCCTGCCTCTCGCAGCGTCCCCAGCACCTCCAGCCGCGGCACCGGCTCCATCACCCGCTCCACCCGCTCCGGCACCAGCGTCATCCCCAGCTCCTTCTCGAAGTGCCGCATCACTGCCGCCCCAAAGTCGTCCCGCTCGGAGGGACTGGCCGACAGCGTCCCCTCGACCACGGCAACGAGCAGCCTGGCCGCCTCGGCCCCATCTCCGTCCGACAGCGAAGCAGACAAGAAGCGAGGCGCTCGAGGCTCTAGCGCCACTGCTCCAGCCCGGCTTCCCGCGTACGGCTCCTGGCGCACCATCCGGAAGCCCGCGGGAGGATGGAAGCTGTAGCCGTCCTTGCGCAGCTCGGAGCCGAGCGCGCCTTGGAGCAGCAGCAGGCTGCCGAGGAGGGAGGAGAGGAGCATGGGCCTGCCCCGAGGATAACTCCGTGCGTCCTGTCCGCCCCGCACGTTAACCTGTGCCCGCAATGACCCCTGAAGCCCGGGCCGAGATGCAGGCGCACGCAGAGCGCGCCCTGCGGCGCGGAGAACTGGCCGAGGCGGTGGGCCTCTATGAGACGCTCGCCCAGGCGTTCCCTGGCGACGAAGCGCTCGCCCAGAAGCTCGCCCTTCTGCGCGAGTCCCTCCAGCCCATGGAGCTCCAGCGAGCCCGCCCGCCCCCCCGCGAGGAGCACCTGCCGCTGGGCCCCTCCTCTCCCGTCCAGGAGGGCGAGCGCCTCTTCGCCCTGGGTGACTATGCCGGGGCCGCCGCCGCCTACCGCCGCGCCCTCCAGGAGCGCCCCAACAACGAGCTCATCCAGGAGCGCCTGCTGGAGTTGTACCGCCTGGCCACCTCGGCCCCCGTCCACTCCCCCACCGACAAGGCGCTCCCCAAGGAGCCCGAGCACCGCCTCCACGCCCTGCTGGACAGGCTGGCGGCCAGGCGCCGGCTCAAGCGTGGCTGAGCCGATTCCGTCTCCCTCCTTATAAAGGGCGGAAGTTCCGGGTCTCGCTCCGACGCACCGCGCGATTCACGCGTTGCACGCCTGGGGGGTGGGTCCTACAATCCCGCCCCCGACGCCGCTGTCATAGGCGCTTACCCTTCCCTGACACCTGCGTCCGACTTTTATGCCCCAATCCCTGCGACTCGGAGTCCTCACCGGTGGCGGTGACTGCCCCGGACTCAATGCCCTCATCCGGGGAGTGGTGAAGCGTGGCGTCCACGAGTTCGGCCATGAGTTCGTGGGGATCGAGAACGGGTACATGGGCCTCGTCGAGCCCGAGCTCACCCGCCCTCTCACGGAAGAGGACACCCGCGGCATCCTCCCCAAGGGCGGCACCATCCTCGGCACCTCCAACAAGGCCAACCCCTTCGAGTACGCCGTCCAGGAGAACGGGAAGTGGGTGGAGAAGGATCTGTCCGACGAGGTCCTCCGCCACGCCGCGGAGCTGAAGCTCGACGGCCTGATCGCCATTGGCGGGGACGGCACGCTGACGATCGGCCACAAGCTCGCGCAGAAGGGGCTCAAGGTCGTCGGCTGCCCGAAGACGATCGACAACGATCTGTCCGGCACGGACCAGACGTTCGGCTTCGACACCGCGCGAGGCATCTGCACGGAGGCCATCGACCGGCTGCACTCCACCGCCGAGGCCCATGATCGCGTGATGGTGGTGGAGATCATGGGCCGCCACGCCGGCTTCCTCACGCTGGACAGCGGCATCGCCGGCGGCGCGGACGTCATCCTCATCCCCGAGATCCCCTACAAGGTCGAGTCCATCGTCGAGAAGATCCGCCGCCGGGGCCGGCGCAAGCGCAGCTTCTCCATCATCGCCATCGCCGAGGGCGCCTACCCCGCGGGCGGCAACGTCGCCGTGGCGGAGAAGGCCGAGGACATCCCCGGCCGCGGCGTGGTGCGCCTGGGCGGCGCGGGCAAAGTCTGTGCGGATCTGCTGGCCCACCACATCGAGGCGGAGATCCGCGTCACCGTGCTCGGCCACCTGCAGCGCGGCGGCACACCCTCGGCCGCGGACCGGGTGCTGGCCACCCTGTACGGCTGCAAGGTGCTGGATCTGGTGCGAGACGGGCAGTGGGACCACATGGTGGCACTGCGCAACGGGAAGATCGTCACCGCGCCGCTGAGCGAGTCGCGCAAGGAGCGCCGGGTGGATCCGAGCGGCGAGACGGTGCGCTTCGCCAAGAGCATGGGAATCAGCTTCGGGGACTGAAGGGAACACCTGGACACGATGTCGCTCGTTGGCCGCCAGATCGGTCGTTACCGCATCCTCGAGCAGCTCGGCTCGGGGGGCATGAGCGTCGTGTACAAAGGGCTCGACACCGCCCTGGATCGCGAAGTGGCGGTGAAGGTGCTGCACCCGCACCTGGCGGGACGGGACGAGTCCCGCCGCCGCCTGGCTCGCGAGGCCAAGGCCGTGGCTCGGCTCCACCACCCCAACATCCTGGAGGTCTTCGACTTCTCCGCGGCCGACGCGCAGAACGCGTACATCGTCACCGAGTACATCCGCGGCCGGACGCTGCGGCAGTACCTGGACGAGGGAGGCCTGGAGCCGCCCGAGCTCGCCGCCATGCTCATCCACGAGCTGGCCGCGGCGCTCGCCCACGCGCACGAGGAAGGCGTCATCCACCGCGACCTCAAGCCCGAGAACGTCATGGTCCGCGAGGACGGCGTCCTCAAGCTCATGGACTTCGGCATCGCCAAGCTCCTGGAGACCGAGGAGCGGATGACCGTCACCGGCGCGCTGGTGGGCTCGCCGGCCCACATGGCCCCCGAGATCATCGAGGGCCTGGAGGCCGGCCCCGAGGCGGACGTGTTCTCGCTGGGCATCATGCTCTACGCCTTCGTGACGGGCCGGCTGCCCTTCACCGCGTCCAACACGACGGCCACCCTCAAGCGCATCCTGGATGGGGCCTACGAGGATCCGCGCCGCCGCGTGGCCTCGCTCTCGGACGAGCTGTCGGAGATCATCTCCCGCTGCCTGCAGCGCGACCGGCGCAACCGCTACCCCACCGCGAGCGGGCTGCGCGACGCGCTCGCCGACTACCTCACCGGCCTGGGCTTCCCCCGCGTCAACGAGGAGCTGATCTCCTTCTTCGCGGACCCGGTCTCCTACAAGAAGGCCGCCCGCCAGCGCATCGTCACGGCGCTGCTCGAGCGCAGTGAGCGCTTCCTCACCGAGAAGCGCACCCCCCGCGCCCTGGCCAGCCTCAACCAGGTGCTCGCCCTGGACGGGCAGAATGCCCCCGCTCTGGCACTGCTCGAGGGGCTCAACCGCGCCAAGCGCCGCCGCCTGTGGATCCAGCGCGGCGCCCAGGCCGGCGTGGCGCTCGTCGTCCTCGCCGCGCTCGGCACGGGCGGGTACTTCCTGCTGCGCTCGCGCCCGGCCGCCGTCGTACCACCCGGGATGGACACGCCCACCCCTGACCAGCCCACCCGGCCGGTCGATCCGGCCGGGCAGCCGCCCGAGCCTTCCACGAATCCTCAGGCGGCCGATCCCGGGCTGAATGCGCCCCTCCAGCCGCCCACGCCGCTGCCCATGTCTCCGGAGGCCGCACAGCTGGACCCTGAGGGGACCTCCAGTGGAGAGACCGCCACGGCCAGGAAGCCCCCCCCGCGCCCCGAGCCTCGGATCGAGCCCGCTCGCCCCGAGTCCTCTCGCCCCGCCAAGGTGCGCGTCTCCATCCTCGTGCGCCCCTATGGTGCGATCCAGGTGGACAAGGAGGCGCCAAGCCCGCAGCCTCTGGCGCAGCATGATCTGGAGCTGGCACCCGGGAGCCACACCATCACCGTTCGGTGCGAGTGGTGTGAGGATGCAGTGGAGACGATCAACGTGGTTGCGGGCGCGGAGAACGTCTTCCGGCTGCGCGCCCAGCTCAAGCCCTCGCGGCTGTCCTTCGACTACCAGCCCCTCGAGGCCCAGGTGCGCGTGGGCGAAACCCTGCGGACGGCTCGCGAGAGCCTGGAGCACCCGTTCGACATCCGGTCGCCCCGCGGCCCGGCGAGCTTCCAGCACCGCGTGGAGTACGAGGTCAGCTACCCCGGCTACCGGACGGAGAAGCGCGCCGCCATGATCGAGCCAGGCAAGCCCGTCACCTTGCGAGGGAGCCTCGTCGCCGAATGAGCCGCGGCCTGCCGCTCCTGCTCTGCCTGCTGTCCGCGCTCCTGGCGCCGGTGGCCGCGCACGCGCAGGACTCGGACACGGAGCTGGCCGGCATCCGCGCCGCCTTCGAGTATGGCAAGTACGCCGAGGTAATCGAGCGCGCCGGTGCCCGGATCGATCGGGGGAGCCTGAGCGACGAGCAGCTCGTGGACCTGCATGAGCTGGCGGGCCTGGCGGCCTTCAACCTCCAGCGGCTGGGTGATGCGGAGCGGCACTTCAGCGCCCTGCTGCGGCTGGAGCCGGACCACAGCCTGGATCCCTTCGTCGTGCCGCCGCCCGCGGTGGCCTGGTTCGATAAGCTCAAGCAGCGCATGGACTCGGAGCTGGACTTCCTGAGACAGGAGCGCCGCCTGCGGCAGGAGCGCACGCGGGTCGAGGCCGAGCGTCGCGAGCGAGAGCGCCTCGCCGCCGAGGAGCAGCGCCGGCGCGCCGAGGCCCTGGCCCGTCAGGTGACGGTGCGCACGGTGGAGAAGCGCAACTTCCTGGTGAACTTCGTCCCCTTCGGCGCGGGCCAGTTCCAGCAGGGCCGCAGCAGCCTGGGCATCGTCTTCGCGGCCTCCGAGGGTGCGCTCGCGGTGACGAGCGTCATCGCCTACTTCGCCTACGAGGCCCTCTTCGAGACGGACACCGTCGAGGTGGACGACGTCCTCACGGAGACGGGCAAGGCCACCCTCACCGTGCGCTACATCCCCACCAGCCGCGCGACGCAGGCAGACGCGTGGCGGCTGCTGAAGATCGGCTCGGCCGCGGGCTTCTACAGCGTCTACGCGCTGGGCGTGGCAGACGCCCTCTATCACCACGACGATCAGGTGGTGACGACCACCATCGAGGAGCGCCCCGCCCCGACTTCCCCCTCCGCGAGAGACACCGGCCCCTCGGCGCAGCTCCGCCTCTTTCCCACCTCGGGGGGCCTGGGCGCCGGCCTCACCCTCACCTTCTAGCTCTGTACCCCTCAGGAACCGCATATGGCCAGCCTCAGCGTCCGTACCCCTGACGGAAAGGTCCGCACGCTCCCCCTGATCAAGCGCATCACCAGCATCGGGCGCGGGCAGGACAACGACGTGCAGCTCGACGATCCGGCCGTCCCGGACAGCGCCCTCCATGTGCTCTTCGACGGCAGCCGCTTCACGGTGGGCAGCCTGGGGGCCACGTTCCTGGTCAACGGCAAGAAGCGCGACTCGCACGTGCTGGCCTCGCAGGACGTCATCCGCGTGGGCGCCTCTGAGCTGACGTTCTCCCGGGAGGATGCCCCCGCCCCTCGCATCGCGCCCCTGCACACCCCCTCGCCGGACAGCGTCACCTCCGACGAGTCCCACACCGCCGAGATCCCCGGCGTCCCCGGCCGCGAGCTGGCGATGCTGCGCCGGCTCACCACCTTCAGCGAGCGGCTGCTGGGCAGCTACGACGTGGACAAGCTCCTCGAGAACCTCATGGACGAGGTCATCGAGGTGACGCGCGCGGACAAGGGCTTCCTCATCCTCATGGAGAGCAACGAGCCGCGGGTGAAGGTGGCTCGCAACCTCGCGCGGGAGAACATCGAGGACGCGGTGGAGAAGCTGTCGGACTCGATCATCGCCAAGGTGATGAAGGATCCGAAGCCGCTCATCATCGCGGACGCCATCGACATGCCCGAGTTCAAGGCCAGTGAGTCGGTGGTGAACCTCAAGGTCCACTCCGTCATGTGCGTGCCGCTGACGCACAAGGGCGAGCTGTTCGGCCTGCTCTACGTGGGCAATGACAGGCTGGTGAACCGCTTCGAGCCCAAGAGCCTGGACATGCTCACCATCTTCGCGGCCCAGGCCTCGCTGATCCTGCACAACGCCCTGCTGGTGAACGAGCTGAAGCTCGACAACACCGAGCTGCGCAAGAAGCTGGAGGATCAGCGCTACGGCGACATCGTCGGCGCGTGCCAGGGCATGAGGGACGTCTTCAAGCGCATCGACAAGATCGCGCTCACGGACATCTCCGTGCTCATCACCGGAGAGACGGGCACCGGCAAGGAGCTGATCGCCCGGGAGATCCACCGGCACTCGCCCCGCGCCAAGGGCCCCTTCATCACCATCAACTGTGGCGCCATCCCCGAGAACCTGCTGGAGAGCGAGCTGTTCGGCCATGTGAAGGGCGCCTTCACCGGGGCCGTCGTCACCCGGCCCGGCAAGTTCCAGGCGGCCATCGGCGGCACGCTCTTCCTGGACGAGATCGGCGAGCTGCCGCTGCAGCTCCAGGTGAAGCTCCTGCGCGCGCTGCAGGAGAAGGTCGTCTACAAAGTCGGCGAGAACCGCGGCGAGGCGGTGGACATCCGTGTGGTGGCCGCGACGAACAAGGTCCTCGAGGAGGAGGTGAAGAGGAACACCTTCCGCGAGGATCTCTACTACCGGCTCAACGTCGTCACCCTGAAGCTGCCCCCGCTGCGCGAGCGCGGCGAGGACGTGATCGTCCTGGGCAAGTTCTTCCTCCAGAAGTACTCCAAGGAGTTCACCTCCAAGGTGAAGGGCTTCGCCCCCGCGGCCACCGTGGCCATGAAGAAGTACGCCTGGCCGGGCAACATCCGCGAGCTGGAGAACCGCATCAAGAAGGCCGTGGTGCTGGCCGACAAGCCGCTGCTCGGGGCGGATGATCTGGATCTCAAGCCCGAGAACCTGGAGCCCATCATGCCCCTGCTCCAGGCCAAGGAAGAGTTCCAGAAGCGCTACATCAACGAAGTGCTGGCTCGGAACAACGGCAACCGCACCAAGACGGCCAAGGATCTGGGCGTCGACCCGCGCACCATCTTCCGCCACCTGGAGAAGCTGGAGGCCGAGAGATCAGGCAAGCCCTTGCCTCCCGAGGAGGAAGAGGTCCTCTAGTGCCGCGACGTGGCTGTCACGGTCCACCGTCCGCCCCTGCGGGGCTCACCTGCCAAGTCCCTGTGCTTCCTATGAAATCCTCTCGTTCTCCCCTGGCCAAGGGATTGCTTGCACTACCCCTGCGGTGGCTGGGGCTGGCATGGGCGGTAGGCGTGGCGGGCGGGTGCCTCGTCCCCCAGGACGACACGCTTCTGGAGGGAATCCCCGAGCGCCGCAACCGTCCCCCTCGCATCGTGGAGAATCAAGTGCAGCCCCCTGAACCGATCATCGAAGACTTCGGCGCGGGAGACCTGTGCGAGCTGGACTTCTCCGTCATCGTGGAGGACCCGGACGTGGACGATCTCCTCACGGTGCGGTGGTACCTGGACTACGACACCCAGAATCCCACGGGGGCCTACCGTGAGTTCCAGTTGGCCAACAACGGCCAGCCCCAGCGCGGAGACCGGGCCACGCTGCGCATCAACCTGCGGGCCGCCAACAGCCCGCTGAGCGCGCCGGGGCCTCACCTGGTGGAAGCAGTGGTGGCCGACACGCGCCTGGTGGGCCGCGAGCCCGTGCCGATCAGCACCATCGTCCTGGATGGCGGGGGCGTCATCGTCAACCCTGGCTACATGGTGACGCACGCCTGGTTCGTCACCACGGTGAGTGGAGAATGCCAATGAGCCGCATGGGCCTGACGCTGCTGGCGCTGGCCGTGGCCGGCTCCGGGTGCGCCTACCTGCCGGACAGCCCTGAGGAGAGCACGCTCGTCTGCCGCAACGACGCGGAGTGCGCCGAGGACGAGGTGTGCTTCCTGGACGGCTGCGGCAATCCGGGCCAGCACATCGTCGTGGAGGTGACGCCCAACCCGAAGCGGGGCCTGCACGCACAGGACTTCCCGGTGGAGAACCTGCGGCCCCAGCAGAACCTGGAGCTCTTCGGGCCTGCCACCCTCCAGGGCCGGGTTCGCCGGCAGACGCTGCTGCCGGGCCCGGAGAACAGCAGCACCGCCTACTCGAGTCCCCTCTCCGTGCGCGCCTCCGGCGAGAGCCTGCTGATCCCCGGCGTGGTGCGCCGCCACGAGGCCCACCTGGTGCCGGACAACGGCGGTTTTCAGCTCTCCGTGGGCTCCGGCAGCTACACGGTGACCCTGCTCGCCGATGATCCCCAGGTGCCTCCCGCCTCGGAGCTCCGCGTGGTGGAGCCCGGCAAGGCGGTGCCGCTCGACTTCCTCCTGCCCGCCCCCACCGCCATCACCCGACTCACCGGCAAGGTGGTGCGCGTGGGCTCCGCGCTGGTGGAGGCGGACCTGGAGGTCCAGGCGCTGGATGACACGCTGCGCCCCCTGTCCCAGCGCGTCCCGGTGGTGCGCGGCACGGGCGACTTCCTGCTGGCGCTGCCTCCCTCCTCGGCCAAGCTCGAGCACGTGCTCGTGCAGGTGACGGCGCCGCGCGCCGAGCTGCTGGTGCCGCAGAAGGCCTTCACCGTGGATCCGCGCCCGGGTGTCACCGCGCCGCTGGAGCTGGGGGACTATGGCGAGCCGGTGGCGGTGCAGGGCCGCGTGGTGAACCGGGACGGCCAGCCCGTGGCCAGCGCCTCCGTCTACCTCCAGGGCAAGGTGGGAGGCGGAGGGCAGTTCCGCAGCCGCACCGTCACCACCGACATGGAGGGACGCTTCGAGCTGCTCTCCCTGCCGAGCCACCCGGACACCCCGCTGACCCTCTACGCCGTGCCGCCGCCCGGCACCTCCGCCGGCATCACCCTGCAGCCCACCGCCATCCCTCGAGGGGGCGTCACGCTCCGGGACATTGTCTGCCCGGACAAGGTCATCGCCAGTGGCACGCTGATGCGGCCGGAGGGGTTGCCCGCGGCCGGCGTGCGCGTGGAGGCCGAGCCCGTGGGCGAGGTGACGGGCTGGCCCCTTCCCGCCCAGGGCACGCAGGCGGAAGCGGCCACGGACGAGGACGGCCGCTACCGCCTGCGGCTCGATCCGGGCGAGTACCGCTTCGACTTCATCCCCGCGGAGAACCTGCCGCGCGTCAGCCGCTTCGTCACGGTGCTGCCCTCTTCCGATCTGGAGGTGGCGCCCTTCACGCTGTCCAAGGGACGTCGCATCTCCGGGCTGGTGACGATCTCCGACCCGGAGCTGGCGGGCCCCACACCTGGCATCCCCTACGCCTCCATCCGCTTTTTCCGCGTGGTGAACGTGGAGGGCAAGCCCTCCGCCGTGCTGCTGGCCCAGACGGTGGCCGACAGCGCTGGCAGCTACACCGCCTCCCTGCCCACTCGCTGAGACGCGGGCAGGGAGCTCGGCAGGCACGCCGTCGCCGGCAGCCAGGAGCCGCCTGGAGCCCGGCCGCTCAGCCGATCTCCTTGTAGCGCACGATGTCCGGCGGCGCCCCGAGCACATCCTTGAGCTCAGCGAAGATCTTCTGGAGATGCGGGAGCGCCAGGTGCGTGTCCAGATCGGCCTCGGTGTCCCACTCCTCCAGGAGCGTGATCACCGCGGGGTTCTGACGGTCCTGCATGACCGAGTACCGGCGGCAACCCTTCTCCTGCCGGGTCGGCTCGATGACCGGTTCGATCAACTTCCTCAGGGCCTCTTCCTTGCCAGCACGGGCCTGCAACTTCGCGACGACATAGACGATGTCCTGCATTGACAACCCTCCCTGGTGGGTAGGGACACATTACCAGGAACGGGGCATGCGAGCGCCGGGATTTCCAGCGGAGCTATCTGGAGCAGACACCGGGCGGTGGCGTCAGCGCTGGGTGCGGTGGAGCAGCTCGTTCAGAGGCGCGGTGTGGCTGAGCATGTTGCGCGCGCTCTCTGCGCCCAGCACCGGCAGCTTCGGATCGGTGAGCAGCCCCGCCTGGTGCATGATCGTCGCGCTGTCCCAGTAGAGGTTCTCCGCCGAGATCCGATCCCCCTCGGTGTAGACGACCACCACCATCGCGAACTCGATGCGCTTGCCCGTCGGCGGGACGCCAGGGAGCACCCAGTCCATCTGGACGGTGTGAGTGAACCGGATGACGAGCTCGTCGACGATGCGGGTGGCCCCGATGGTCCGCGACACGGAAGTCACCTCGAGGTCCGGCGGCAGCTGGTTCAAGAAGTGCTTCGCATAGAAGTTGCGGAGGTCCTCCGTCCCCTTCCCTCCGATCATCGTCGGCACGATGGTGACGCGTGGGTTGTTCGTCATCGTCGCCAGCGCCTCCTCCGGGCTCTTGTGAGCGAACTCCGACTCCAGATGCTTGTCCCAGAGAGAAGTGATCGCCTTCTCCGCGGACGCCAATGACTCACTCATGGATGAACCCTTTCTCGCGCTGGTGTGAAGTGGCTTCGCGGGGTCCGCAGCGCGGGGAGTGCACCACGAAGCCCCATCGCCAAGGTTAGCAACGACTCTTCACACGCACCTAGCCAACGAGCCACCGTACATGGGCCCCCAACACCCGACAGATCTTGCGGTCAGGGTCCACCCGACCTGACAGGTCCCGGTGGCGAAAATTACTCGGAAGGTAGGCGGCCTGCGGCCGAGTTCCTGCGGGCGGAGTCGAAGGCACCCTGGAGTGCCTCCACGGCTCCACCGACCTCACCGGCGTACTGCACGGCGTGGATGGTGTAGAGGTCCTGAACTTCCTCGAGCCGCTGGAAGACCGTGCGCAGCTCCGCGCGCTCGCGAGACTTGATGGCGCACCGGCTCTCGCGCTCGCGCAGCCGCTGCAGCCACGCCGTGCGAAAGCGGAGCCACTCCTGATCCACGCTGCGTGCAGGTGCGTTGCGCACCAGCGTCTCACGCGTCGTCTCCAGCTCCGTCCACAGGGCCTGCGTCGCGTCCAGGCATTCCCGGAAGGACAGCACCTGATCCGGCTCCGCGGGCGGCAGCTTCTCGGGAGTCATCGCCGCCACGGAGCCCGTCACGTTCACGATGATCCACAGACTGAAGATCGCGACGATGAGGATGTAGACCCCATACGCGGCGGCTCGGAACAGGCGGAAGCGGGAGTCTTTCGTGGGGTCGACGTCGGACACGGAGCCTCTGTCTTATGACCGAGGCCCTCGCGTGGCAACGACGGACTGATGCGCCAGGTAGGGCGGCAGGGGCATCCGTCCCCCACCTGACGACCAGAGCTCAGCAGCCTGAGCGGGCGGAGAACAGGCCCCTCGCCCGCTCGGGGAGTGACTGGCTACTGCGCTGGGGCCGGAGTGGCCGTCGGAGCCGAAGCCGCCGGAGCCGGAGCCGGAGCCGCCGCGGCCGGAGCAGGAACCGCCGGAGCTGCCACCGCCTCGGGCCCACCTGCCTGGCGCTTGGCCGAGTTCAGCCGTGCCTTCATGGCCCCCAGGTACTGGCTGGCGGGGTAGTTGCCAATCGCTTCGCGGATGGTCGCCAGCGCCTTATCCAGCTGGTGGGTCTCCTGGTACGACTGGGCCAGCAGCACCATGGCGTAGTCACGCGTCTTGGACTTCTTGTCCCCGTCCACGAAGCGGGCCAGCAGGGGCACCGCCTTGTCGTGCTGGTGGGTGCTGTTGTACGCGGCGCCCAGGAAGAAGGAGGCGTCCAGCGCATCAGCCTCGTTGGGGTTCATGGCCATGAAGCGCCCCAGGTCGTCCGCGGCGGCCTTCATGTCGTTGCGCCGGAAGGCGGCCTTGCCGCGCTCAAAAGCGCTGTCGCCGATCTCCTTGCGCAGCAGCGTGGCGCGGTCGTTGAGCGCCTGGCGCTCCAGCACGGACAGGCGGGAGGTGTCCAGCTTCACCAGCGCGTCGATGCCCTTGAGCCGCTCGTCACCTGGCAGCGTGGTCATCAGCTTGTAGACGTCCGAGGCGGCGCGCTGGGCGCCCTGGTTGGCGGTCAGCTCCGCGCGCTGCTTCTCCAGCTGCGAGGTGAGCTCGGTCACCGACTTCTCCAGCCGCTCGCGCTCGGCGCCCGCGGTGGAGCTGCGCGCGTTGGCGACCATGAAGGCGCCGCCCACGGCCAGCACCGCAAACAGCGCGTACGCCACGCCCGAGGAGATCCACTGCCGGCGCTGGAAGTCCTCGTGCCGCTTGCCGACAGCCTTCACCTCCGCGTGCAGGTTCTTCAGGAGGTTGTCGGTCTTGATGACGAGGTTGCGTGCCTCGATCACCTCCTTGCGGATCTCCGTCAGCTCCTTCTCGATTTCGACAGGCTTGGTCTCGGCTGCCATGGACATCTTCCTGGTAGGCCCGGTGAGGATTTCGGCCGGCTCGCGCATCGTAAAAAGTTCCCCTGGAGGTTCGACGACTTTCGGCACCGGGAACAGGGTGCCAGTGCCTATGAATTCCTTCCGCCGTCCAGGAGCATCCGGGGGAACGAGCGTCCGCGCGCTAGAAAGGACTCCTCAGAAAGGGTTCCTCAAGGAGGGGCCGGGATCAGGCGGGAACGCGTAGCTCACCCCCACGGAGAGCCAGCTCCCGCCGGCGTTGAAGGAGCTGAAGCGCTGGCCGGTCTTGCTCACGGTTCCGCGCGCGAAGACCTGCCGGAACTCGAGGCTGAGGCCCCAGTGGGGGTTGAGGCGCGCGGTGGCTCCCACGGTCGCCGCATAGGCCTGGGTGAGCGTCTCTTGGGGGCGCTCCCCCTTGAAGGTCGCCGTGGCCAGCAGCGGTCCGGTGAGCACGCCCACGAAGGGCACCGTCCCCTCCGGCCCCAGGGCCACCCACTTCTGCAAGCGCACGCCCAACAGCGCGCCATAGCACAAGGTCGTCAGCTGAGGCTGATCCGTGAGCTGCAGCCGCTCGCCCGTGCCGAACAGGTCGATGCCCACCTCCACGAGATCCGACATCGCGTACGCGAAGGAGCCGACCAGGAGCGGCCCGCCAGGAGACTTCGCCGCGCGCTCCAGCCCCGCGTTGCCCGGCTGCGAGTAGTAGCTGTTGTAGAGGGTGCTGTTGCTGACGTACCGCCAGCCCCCTTGGATCGAGATGCGACCCACACCGTCGAGCGACGGCGCATCGTCCTGGGCGAAGGCCGTGGAAGCGGCGAGGGTGGCAAGCAGGGTGAGCAGCGGGCTCGATCGCATCACGGGTTTTCCGGCTGAGCACGAGCGAGTCCATCCCCGCTTCCGCACCCGTGCTACAGGAGTGTGGCGCACCGTAGCAGTGACCTTTGGGGCGTCAATTTTCCGGCACCGCGGGGCAAGGCGCCTCAGCGGGCCCGGCGCTCCAGCTCCAGCAGGGGCATCTCCAGCACCACCACGGTGCCGTGGCGGCACGTGGGGTGGAAGTCCGCCTTGTCCAGCTCGCCCAGCAGGGCCCGGAGCTGCGCGTCCGTGAGCTTGTCCGAGGAGGCCTGGGCGGCATGGCAGGCCATGACCCGGAGCGCCTCGGCCAGCTCCACCGCGTCCAGCGAGGCGCCCGGTGGAGGCAGCGCGTGGGCGAGTGCCTCCAGCAGCGCGCGGGGCTCGGCGCCCTCCAGTCCCGGAGGCACTGACTTGAGGGCGAAGCTCGTCCCACCGAAGGGCTCCACGTCAAAGCCCAGCCGCGCCAGCGCGTCGCGCCCCCCCATGAGCGCCTTGGCCACTGGCAGCGCCAGCTCCACCGTGGTGCCGAAGAGCGAGGGCGCGGGCCCCCTGCCCTCCTCCAGCAGGTGGTGGAAGTCCATCAGGCGCGCGCGCTCCAGCGCCGCGTGCCGGTCCAGCACCACGAGCGTGCCTCCGGTCCCCTCGCACACCTGGAAGCGCTCGCCCAGCACTCCCATGGGCCGCAGCGCGCCGAAGTAGCCGGGCGGAGGAGCCTCATTAAGCAGCGGCAGGGCCATGCCAAAGGCGGGGGCCCGGCCCATGGGCACGGGGGGCGGCGCCATGCCTGGCGAGGAGCCCCCCGAGAAGGGGGCATCCGCGGCAGTGGGCAGTGGCATCGGTCCCCCCCAGACAGCCTCCTGTGCCCGGGTGAGGAAGCGCTCCACGGCCTGGGCATAGTGAGCGGCCTGGCGCCTTGGGTCGGCCTCCTGAGGCGCGGCGCCCAGCCACGGAGCGGCCCGAAGCGTGCGGACGATGGCCGCGAGCACCGCGTCGTAGACGCCGCGCGAGTCGGAGAAGCGCACCTCGAGCTTCTGCGGGTGCACGTTCACGTCCACCGTGTGGGGATCCACGTCGAGGAAGAGGACCACCAGCGGCTGGCGTCCGGACGGCAGGTATTCCTGGTAGGCGCGCTGGATGGAGGAGATGAGGCCCCGGTCCCTCACGTAGCGGCGGTTGACGAAGGTGTAGATGCCGCGCGCGGTGGGCAGCGTGTACTCGGGCGAGGCGACGTAGCCGGTGACGCTGACGCCCAGCCGCCGCTCCTCCACGGGGAACAGGTGGGGGTGCACGTCCGCGCCGAGCGCCGCGGCGATCCGCTCGGTGGGATCCTCCGGGCAGGCGGGGCTGGTGAAGAGGGGCAGCCCTCCGTGCTCCACCAGGAAGGAGACCTCCGGGTGGGCCAGGGCGATCCGGAGGACCGCCTCCTCCACGTGCTTGAGCTCCGTCTCGCCGCGGCGCATGAACTTGAGCCGCGCGGGCGTGTTGTAGAAGAGGTCCTCCACCGTCATCACCGTGCC